>Ga0335394_10000735_pt1 | contig 35671 bp, 34 predicted proteins | sample MAT03_FD_205741 | JGI IMG/M metagenome (GOLD analysis project Ga0335394, IMG submission 205741) | Freshwater microbial communities from Lake Fryxell liftoff mats and glacier meltwater in Antarctica - MAT-03 (spades assembly) (version 2) ...
TGGGATGGCACATTCGCTGGTTTTTCTGGGCCTATCCACCTTGACCTCTGGTTCCTTATCTGGCGGTGGGACCGGCAGGAATTGCCCCGCTTCCGGCGCATCCACGCCGTCTGGTAGCGGCGGAAAGGTCGCGGTGTTGAGGCGAAGCACTTCGGAACCGGATTTGATCTCCGTAGGCGACACCAGCGCCAGGGTCAGGCTCCTGCAATCATTGGGACCATCCTCCGGTCTAGCTTTGACCTTGAAGGTGACTTCCTGATCGACCTTCAGGGACATGGTGCGTTTCTGCTTGTCCAACACTGCCCCGGTCACCGTCAGATCTGCGAGATCAAACTTGGGCGACATCCAGCCGAAGACACGATCGAGGTATGGCGCCATGCCGGCCTTGCCGCCTTTGACATCATTCTTTTCGCTTTTCGCATCCTTGCGATTGGCACCGAGCACCACCGCCACGACGGCGAGCAGAATGATGATCACCACCAGCACGATCAGGACACGGGTACCCATGATGCTTGTTCCCAGGTGAGCGATGGCACGACGCCTGGGAGCACCAGCGGTGCTCCCAGGCGGAGATGTGCTTCAGCAATTCAGCGGATCAGCAGATCCTTGCGGATCACCCTCTTCTCTTCCTTCGGTTCAGCCGGCTCGTCCGCGGTTTTCACCAGCACCGGGCGCACTGCGGTACCGGTGATCGGACGCACCGGTTCGGCGGGCATCACCATCGGACGCGCCGGCTGGACCGGGGTGATCGACAGCGGTTTCACCGGCATCACCTTGATCTCCCTGATCGCCTTGATGTCGAGCACCGGACGGATCGGCAGGACGCGGATCAGGAAGCGCTGGTAGCGCAGGTCAAGCGTCGCCGGGCTGGGACCGACCACCTGCGCCAGACTGACCAGCACATAGCGGCCCAGGTTGGTGCGCACCGCGATCAGTTTTTCCGGCTTGAGGCTGGCGAGTGCGATGCGTGTCACCGGAGCGATCTTGATCGCCTCGCTGCACGAGGCGAGGGTCGGCTCGCTCGGGAAGCCGAAGGCCGCGCCATTCTGCGCATCGAGGAAACGTTCGGTTGCGGTCTCCGCACGGAACCAGAAATCGGCGTCCTTGCGCGTAGCGTTGTCGCACTCCTTGCCGGAGTCGATGTCACCGAACCAGGTCTGCCGCACGCTCATGGTGCCCTGCCATTGCGGAGTCGGCGGACCGGCTGGCGCCGGCTGCGCTTTCACCATCAGCGAAATCTCGCTGCCTTCACCAACCGACGCACCGGCGGCGGGAAGCTGTTCGAGCACGGTTCCGGGTAGTCCTGTCCCTTCGTCCTTCTCACCCACGAGTCCGGGCTTGAGCTTGGCGACGGCGAGCAGCTTGCGTGCCTCGTCGAGGGTCTTGCCCACCAGCGCCGGCACCGGCGCCATCGGGGTCTCCGGCTTGGCGGCCAACTGCAGACTCACGGTGGATCCGGAATCCGCGGTCTCGCCGGCCAGCGGTGCTTGGCTGATAATCAAGCCCTCCTGTATTTCGGCGGTGGGAACGAATTCCGTCGGTCCGAGGGCGAGATGGGCGTTACTCAACAGCGTGCCCGCCTCGTCCTGGGTCTTGCCCGCGAGATCGGGGACGGTGACGCGCTCCACCGAGTTGCCGCTCATCACGAACACCGCCACCAGCGCGGCGATCGCCACCACCAGCGCCAATGCTGTGAACGGGATCCACAGTGGGAAACCCTTGCTCGGCTGGTTTGGCGCAGCGCGCATGACGGTGAAGCTGAACTCCGGTCCACCGATGTAGTCATCGTTGGGATTGGCGACCGAGTAGGCTTCGGCGCGGAACAGGTAGGTTCCGCCCGGAGCATCCGCCGGCACGATGATGTTCACCGAGTAGGTCCGCTCCTCGTTGGGTTTGTAGGCCTGTTCCGCCGGTTCGGTGATGGTCAACCATTCCGCCACCGCCGGATTCTGGCCGGTCGGCGTCAGCCGCACACGGCCTTCGAGCGCAGCCTTGCCGCTGTTGGCGATGATGAAGTTGCAGACGCCCTTGCCCTGAGTGTCGAGCTGGAAGGAGCGGGTTTTCGCGGTGATGGTGAAGGAGCTGAGCACGGTGGCGTTTGGCATGATGTGGTCCTTTTCAGGTGGATGAATGGGTGATGAGTGTCAACGCTCAAGGATCACGCCGGCGATGCGCAGCGGATCCTGGCGGATGAGCAGGACGATGTTGAGGCCGGACTCCGGCACCGTGACGCCGATGACCGGATCCTCATCAGTCAGGCCGAGGTCACGCGTACCCGTGGGCATTTTGGCGCTCACATTGCGCACGCGTGCCTGCACCGGCTTGCCCGCGGGCTTGAGCGGGCCCTGAGTGGGTTTCAGCGAGGAGCGTTGTTTGAGCAGGGCGGTGTAGAGTTTGATGATCGCGGCGGAATCATCGGCGCGCTGATCGCCGATGAACGCCGGGGCCGAAGTAATCTGCGTCAGCTGCTGGGCGTCCTGCTTGCGGAACGCCGCCAGCCAACGCTCCGCCAGCCCCTGCGCATCAGCAGGCTCTTTCGCGAACACCGTGCGTGATGGCGCGGGATCGCTCACTGCGGGTCCCGTGGACGGTTCCGTTGCGGTTTCACTCGCGAATGGTGTTTCAGACGTGTTGATTTCAGCGATTTCCTTGCTGGCCGGCTCGCCGCCGCCACGCAGCACCAACCACAATACCACCCCGATGATAACCAGCACCACCGCCGCGATCACCAGCCACCACCAGGGAAACGGTTTGGAACCCACCGGCAGCGGCGGCGCCTCGCTGGTCAGTTCGACGCAGGCCTCGGGACCGCTGCTGCGTTCACCACCTACGGCCGGCAGCACATCCAGGCGAAAGGAATAACGTCCCGGTGGCGCACCCGCGGGCATGATGTTCACGGTGATCTGCACGGTCTGCCCAGGTGCCAGCTCGCGCACCGGATTGCCGACCACGCCGAACCAGTTCTGCGCGCGTCCATCCAGGGCGATCACCGTCGGATGCGCGCGCACCACGGTAGCGGAGGTGTTGGTGACGGTGAACGAGCACTCACCACGGGCCTGCCCAGCGAGGCGGATGGTTCCAGCCGCGCAGGTGATGGTGAAGGTCCTGGCCATGGTATCCGCTCCGCTCACGTGCCGAACTCCAGGTCATAGGTGACATGCGCGGGCTTGCCCATGCGGATCACCTTGTGCACCAAATCGGCCTGACGTTTGGCGGCCGCCGGCGCAGTGATGCGCAGGTGGAACGGCCGCGGTGCGTCCTCCCCTGCTACGCGTAGCCCCTCGTCGATGCGGAAACCGCGCAGACCGGTGGCGGTATCAAGGAACCGCGTCAGGCCGCGCGCGGTGCCGCGCCACTGTGCCAGATACGCGGCGTCCGCCACCAATTCGCGCAGGTGACCGATGCTGTCGAGGCAGGCTTGCTGTGGTCTCGCCTGACGCCGGCTGCGATCGTCGTGCAGGTGATCGAAGTGCACCCAGCGGGCGAGGAATGGCACGAAGGCGTCGGAGCTGCGTCGTGGATCGAACGCCGCATCGAGCGTGTCGAGTCGTTGCTCGCTGGGACGCTGCAACGCTGCCATGACTTCCAGCAGTCCGGCGAGCAGACCGCCACTGGTGACGGTCTCCTGGAAGACCTCCGGCAGCAGCCGGGCCACGGCGGGCTTGCGCGCGATCACGGCGTCGCTCCACGCAGGTCGTCGTAGGTGACGACTTCGATCTCGTGGTCACCGGAGGCGAACAGCCAGGTGCCCGGCAGCGTGACCTTCTCACCGAACTCACGACGTGAGCAGCAGGTGAAACGTGCAGCGTCCGCCAGTCCGCGGTAGACGCCCTGCGCGCCGCCTGCGAGTACAACGGCGCTCGCAGGATCGACCGCCAGCGCTTCGACCGGATGGAACAGGCGCTCCTGATCGCGTTGCGGCAGTCCGCATTCGACACCCGGGGCCAGCCACACGGCGTCCTGCCCCGCGCTGTCGAACGTCAGCACGCCAGCGCGGTGCGACGCCGCCACCACCTGCGTGCCGCGGAAGTCGATGGCATAGACGCTGCCGCCGGTCCAGCCCTTGGTCGCCCAGCGCCAGCCTTCGGCGCCCGCATCAAGCCCCTCGCGCAGTTCACGGCACAGGCAGCCCTTGCCGTTCTCCGCACCGACCGCCGCGACCCCGGCCCATAGGAAGGCGCGCGGTCCATCGCGCAGCACCGCTAACACGCGCACGTCGACGCCCTTGGGACCAATCTCGCTGAAGGTGTTGGTGCGTCCCCCTTGGGTCGAGAGATAGACACCGCCGAGTGCTTCCGCCGCCACCGCCACCGTGGTCTCGCCGCGATCAACCGACACCGTTACCGCGAAGAACCCGAGATCCTGATCGTCTGCCTTCACCAGGATCTGCTGCGGCACTGCGCCAGCTTGCGTGGTCAATTCATAGAGCCCCACATCAGTGGCCAGCAATAGCACCGGCTGAACGTCGCGCTGCATCCAGGCGACATCACGTAGCCCGAATTCGGTGCGCGCCGCCACCGTCCACGTGCGGCCGCCGTCGTGTGAGAAAGCGATCTGCGATCCTTTTTCGCCCGCTGCCGCCGCGGCTAACAGGCCAGCAACGCGCGGATGTGGCTTAATGCGTACCACACGTGCATCGGCGAGTTCGCCCACCGGCTGCCACCCATCACCGTCGTCTTCGCTCATGAACAGCTTGCCACCCGAACCGGCGAACCAAGTGTGCTGCTGGAAGCTGTCACGCGCCAGCGCGCCGACACGTAGTTCCGGCACATCATCCACCAAGAGCGCGACGCGATCGATGTAACCGACGCCAGGAATGGTCAACGCCAGATCGTAGAGGTGCGAAACTCGCAGGGTCTCACCAAACTCCCAGCCAGTGAACTGACCAGCTGGCAGTGGATTGATGCGCTGGTGCAGGGCCTTGAGGAATTCCGCGCGCACAGCCGCTGTATCCAAGTGGTTCTGCACCACCACGCGGGCGCGCACGCGCACCGGCTTGTAGTGCGCCCACCCCACCAAGCAGGATGTGCCGAGCGGTCGACGTTCATCCAGTGCCGTCGCCACCGCGCGGCGCGCATCGTCCGACTGCAACAACGCGAGCCGCGCGGCGGTCATCGCGCCGCTGGCGTCCTGCGGCGGCGCCGGCACCAGCACCACCTCGACCATGCCGGGTTTGGCGTGGGCATGCAGGCTGGCACTGGTGTAAGCGCGCGCGCGCGACACCGCGCCGGACTGGCGCGCGATCAGTTCGTAGTCGAAGGCGGTGACCGCGCGTTTGAGCGAGTAGAACTCGTAGGGACCGCGTTCCAGTGCATTGGCCAGGTTCTCCGCATCGGTGCCGCCAGTGGCGGCCTCGGGATTGGTGACCGAGACCCCGGGGATCGGATCCTTCATCACCGTCAGGCGCTGGGCCGCGAGATTGCCCGCCTGACCACCGCCGTAGCGGTACCATACGCGGACGCGGCGTTTCGCCGTGGGTACACCAGCCAACGCTTCCGGACGATCGCGCAGACGACCGTCCGCATCGCGCAGGCGCGCCGCCGGGGCGAAGGTGATGCGCCCGGCCATGCGGTCCGCGAGGTAGACCCGCGCATCGCGTTCCTGACCCGAGAACCCACTGACCTCCTTCCAAATGCGGAAGAGCGTGTCGCCATGGCGGATCACCGGGTCATCCTCAGTCACCTCCCCAGGAGTGGCCTCGACGCCGACCACCAGATCGAGCTCATCGCCAGTAGGGAAGACGATCGGCGCCTGACGCACGTTGAGCGTCAGCCCAGGCGCACCGCTGGCGATGCCCGTCTCCTCGCCCACCACCAGCTGACAGTTCACCGCTTCGACCGCGACCTCGTTCTTGCCGGCGGGAATGCTGGTAGCGCGCAGCGTGGCGAACACCGCCGCCTCGCGGCCAGCCTCGCTGCTGGCGCTAGCGACACGCGTGCCGCGCGGGATATCCAACGGTTTGTCGTCGGCCTTGCTGCGGGTGAACACCAAGCGCACACGCGCCGCGGCCGGCGGCGTGAGCTGGACACCGAGCAGGCGCAGGAACTCGACATAGACCTTGTCCGGCACGCGGTTGAGCCGGTAGATCATCTGGTCCGTCAGGTAGGCGAACAATTCCAGCAGCACGGTGCCGGGATCCGATGGCGAGGCGTCGGTCCATTCCGGGCAGGACTGGGCGAGGCGCAGACGTGCATCACCAAGAAGCTGATCGAACGAACGATCGTCGAGGGTTGGGGTGGGTAGGCTCATGGTTCACGTCCTCCGCCAAACGTCAGGGGCACCACCAGGCGGTCGGTGCGCAAGGTCGCGCGCACACGGTAGTGCAGATGGATCTCAAGTCGTCCGTCGTCCGCATCGGCATCGACCTCAATCACGTCGATGCGCGGCTCCCAGCGTTCGAGCGCGCGACGTACGTAGTGGATCGCCAGGCCGGCCGTGGTGCCGTCTCCGGGCAGGAAGGTCAGGCGATGGATGCCGCAGCCGTAGTCCGGCCGCATCACGCGTTCACCCGGTCTCGTCGACAGCAACAATAGGATCGCTTGGCGGATCGAGGCCTCGCCATCGATCATTGCCGCACCGCCACGGGGTGAGACCGCCAATCCGGAACCGGCGCGTGGAACACCTGGCTCATTGAACAACCACGCACGGTGGCGGGCATGACGGGTATGACGCGTGTGGTTCTGCTGGCTCATGACGCGGACCCCACCAACACCTGGCCGGGCAGCTTCACTTCGTACAGCACCATGCCCGGCGGCGTGCCGTCGGTCAGGCCGCTGACGGTGTCGAGGCATGCACGATGGCCGCGGATGCGCACCAGACCGGAATAGCCGACCTGGACCTTGAGCGTGCAGGCGCAGGGCTTGATCGCGATGCCGACATTCGGACAGCCGACGATCGGGCGGCCCTCCGGATCGGCGTCCACCAGAACGCGCCGTTTCGCGATCGTCACCAGATCCTGCGACGGTGCGTTGCGCACCACGCCGAGCGCGTGTTTGCAGACCAGCAGCGCGTCTTCGCTAAGGAGTCTCATGGTGAAAGCCTTGTGCGCGGTGCGCGGTGCGCGGTGCGAAGTGCGCCTGCTCCAGCGGAGTGCCATGGGTTATTCCGGTGCAATGCGGGATCATGGATCTGGACACCCGGGCGGGATGCCTTTTGCACCACGCACTTCGCACTTAGCACCTCGCACTTGTCATCAACAAAACGCATGTCAGGCGTCCTCAAAGTCGATCGATTTGCCGCGGATGACGATCGGTTGGCCAGGCGCCTCGACCGTCAGGCCGGTACCCTCGGCGTGCACCGTGACGCGCCCGGGGGCGAGTTCGACGAAGCTGCCGTGCTGGTTCTCGACCCGCACCAGTTCGCCGTGGTCATCGAGCAGCACGCGTTGGCCGCCTGGGGTCTTGAGGGTGAAGCGCCGCACCGCATCGGCTTCGATACCGTTGTCGGGCCAGCCGCCGGCGCCGTAGAGGCCACCGATGACCACACCGCGGCCGGGATCGCCATCGATCGCCAGCACCAGCACCTGGTCGCCCACATCCGGCAGCGCCATCAGGCCTTTGCCCGCACCAGCTCCCACCGACATCACCTCGAGCCAGTCGGATTCCAGACCACCAAGCCCCGGCAGCGACACCTGCACCCGGCCGATGTGTTCGGGATCATCGATCCGGCAGACCACGCCGAGCGTGGCGCTGGCACCGCTGGAGCGCGCGCGTGGCAACGGTGGTTCGCTGGTGAAACGCGAGGTGAAACCGCGCTGGGCATCAAGCTGATGGGTCACCGCGGTGAGTACGTAGATGCCGGCGTGATCGGCATCGAGCCCTTCGATGCTGACCCGCATACCCGGATGCAACGACGGATCGCCGTCGGCCACGCCGGCAAGTGCGACCTCGCGGGCGATGCGGCGATCAAGCGCTCCTTGCGCCAGCGCTTCGGCTTGGCGCGCGTCCTGCACCACCACTCCCATGAGGTTCACCGCGCCATCTGTACCGAAGACCCCGGGGTCGGCGGTGGCGCTGGCGGTGCGTCCACTGCGTGCACGTTCGGCGCGGCCCTGGTGCTGCTCGACTCTGTGCGGGTCCCAGCCGACCGCCGCCACCGAACGGCAGGCGGGATCGCCGTTGACCTCTACCCGTGCTTCGAGCAATTCCTCACCCAGATGAAGCGCTACCGGATCGCCGAATCCTTCCAGGGTGAAGAGGTTCAGCGTGCCATCGTGCAGGATGAAATACTGCCCGCAGCGCTCGGCCAGCTCCTCCAACATTTCCAAATCATTGTGGCGGTATTGCAGCAGACGACGTGATTGCGGGCCCTCGGCGTGGATCTCGACCGCGACAGCGAGGTCGACCGCAAGTTCATACGCCAACGTTGCGGGTGTCACCTCCACATGGGCCCGTACCGGCTGGCGTTTGCGCAGGCGGTGCAAGCGGTCGTAAGCGCGCACCCGCAGCACACGACCACGCGACGCTTCGTAACTGTGATGGAGCGCGGTGACATCGCCGCTGAACAAGGTGGTGGCGGCACCGATCGGGGTGACCGTCAACGTATCGCCGATCATCAGCGGCAACGGAAAACCACCGCGCAACTCGATGAAGGTCAGTTCACACTGGGACGGCAGCGACAATCGCTGCTCGACCCGCACCTCACTCAGCCCGCGGATATCCTCGGACAGCAGCACGGTGCCGTTGACGGACAGTTCGATCACGGTGGCTGGTTGCAGCGACTTCACGAGGCGTCTCCGCGGGGCATGGGATCAGGAGGGATACGCGCGAGCGCCGCGAAAACCGGCCATTGGATCCGGCCATTGGACGCGCCGATGGAAATCGCCGCTCACGAGCCGGCGAGGCGGCGCAGCACCATCGCCAGGGTCGGGATGCGCAGCACGGTGCCGGGCACCAGTTCCAACGGCTGGTCGAGGCCGTTGAAGGCGGCGAGCACGCGCCAGAAACCGGCATTGCCATAGAAGCGGTGGGCGAGCTGATCGAGGCGGTCACCGCCTCCGTCGCCATCACCGATGACTTCATGCATGGGCAGTTCCGCCGGATCAGCGGTGGGATCTTCGTCGAGTTCCTCGGCGGCGATCACCAGCGCACCCGGTTGCTCCGGCAGTTCAGGCGGCACCGGCAGGGCGGGCTCAGCAACGCGCAAGAAGCGCATGCGCAACCACGACCGGCGCGGGATGCCAGCCGGAGTGAAATGCTCCAGGCGTTCGGCCACGGCTGCGACCACGCCGGGGATGTTCCAGCCCTTGCCCCAGATGAAGCGCACCACCGGAACCTGTGGTCGATCGACCGTGATGTCGTGTTCGGACAGCCGCCAGAACGGCCGCGTGAGGTCGCGCACATCCTCCACCGGCTGCGATGACCCCGCCACGCCGACGTCGAACAGCAGGTCGAGGCGCAGTTCGGTGCTGCCTCCACCGGTGCACACCAGCGGATCATCCGCCAACCCCGCACCAGCGACCACACCATTGGCGAGGCGGCGCGACTGGATGCCCGCCCGGCGGCGGATCTCCAGGCTCTCGGGATTCAGCAGACAAGCGAGGCGCTCCTCGCTGCCGTCGATGAGGAACATCACCCGTTCCACGAAAGCCCCCGTTGCTCGCGGTCGAGTCGTTCATGGTGACCAGCAGGCAGCGACAGGTCGGGATCATTCCCCTCATCGCTCTCATCACCCGGCAACTCGGGCCAGCGATCGGCGGTCGCCAGCCATGACTCAGATGAAGCACGCAGCGCGGGAGTGCGCGCTGCTGGCAACGTCGGCCAGGCGCCAACGAGATCACTGGAATCATGGCGGTGGCGCGCCTGAAAAATCGCTATCGGTGACTGTGGTGGCAAAGATGACGGCACCGGCGGTACTGATGTTGATGAACGTGCGGCCAGTCCACGCACTGGGGCGGCAGATGGGTCTTCATCCGGCAGTGACGGGAAACGTGGAGCAGCGAGGTCATCTGCCGTGGCCTGGAGTGCTTCCGTGCGCCAGGGCGTGGGGACCGGCGTGGGATAATCGACTCGCGCACGCACCGGGCGACGCAGGGCCTGATCCTCGTCACGTAACGGCGCGAACGCTGGCGTCGCCGTGGTGTGCCGGGTGGTTTCGGGAGATACGACCGCTGGGAGCGGACGCAGTTCGGGACGCGTTGGCGCGCGCTGGGTATCGCCATGCGCATTGCGAGGTGCGGATTCCTGGCGCCTATCCGTGATCCGCGGCGAAATTTCCGTTGGTGATGCTGGTGGACGGCAGGTCTCCGCCACGGCGGCATCCGCTGCGCTCAAGCGACGAACCGCCGGAACTGCTGCCGGGAGTACGAGAGAAGATGTTGGCGGTGTAGGATCCAATCGGCGGGTAGGAACCCGCGTCCAATCCTGCTGATCTTCGTCGAGCGCCGCCGAATCCCACCTATGCGGCTCCAGATCCGGCTGTGCCACCACCGGCCGGGATGCCGGTGCCGCGGCTGATGCAGCAGACATCGACCGCAACGGACGAGCGACTGGGAGGGCCGCGGCTGATGCAGGCGACTCGACCGGCACCGGTGACGATGCAGACCGCGTGGGCATACCAGATTGCCGCCCCCGCGGTTCCAACGCCGATGGCGATGGTGCTGCGGACACCGGCGCGAGTTGGCGCGCCATTCGCGCGAGGCCGCGCTCCTGCAGGCTGACATGCAACCCAGGAGCGCGCGTGCGCACCATCTCTAGCCAATGGCCGGGTGGTCCGCCCGCGGTGTCCTCGACCGCAGCCGGTTCCGGGGCCGCCACCGGCACGGCTTCGACCGGCGTCAGTCGACCAGCGATGACGCGCAATCCGCGCGCCATCGCATCCAGCAAGAGTCGCAGCAGGCGACCCATGTCAGACCCGCGCCAGCCCGTCGAAGGCCAGCGCCATCGACTCGACCGCCACCGACGACGATAGCGCGTCCATCGGTGCGCCGTTCCAACGGCTGACCCAGGCGTTGCTCAGGTCCCACTGGGTGATGTGGTTCACGCCGGCGTTGTCGAGCGCGATGATCGAAACGTTTTTGCGCTCGACCGTACCGCGCACGCCGGTCATCAGCCACTCGAACATCTCGGTCGACGTGGTGAGGCCGTAACGCAGTTCGACCAAGCCGTAGTCGACGATACCGGGCAGGTGATGGACCACCTGAGCATTGCCGGCTTCGCGGTACTTGATCGGACGGATGTCGATCTGCAGGCCGCTCACGGCGGTGAAGTGGCCCTGGACCACGCCTTGGATGTTGAGGGTGAAGCTGTAGGCGCGCAGTGGGTCAGGGATCTGGGCGGCCTGGGGTGCGTTGCTCTTGGGAGGCATGGGATGTCCTTGGAAGTTGTGGAGGTAACTGAGAGATGGCGTCCGATGTCCGATGTCCGATGCCCTGTGCGCCGACGTCAGCCGGTGAATTCCCGAGCAGCGCCTGCGATTCCTGTCCGTGAGACAGCGGACATCGGACGTCGGACATCGGACCGTTCAGGTCATTCCGCTTTTTCCGCGGTCTCGGCACCGGCCTGCTGGCTGATGCGGATGACCACGAACTCGGCGGGCTTGACCACCGACAGGCCGATGGTGGTGACCACCTGGCCGGCGGAGATGACGTCTTCCGGATTGGTTTCGGCGTCGCACTTGACGAAGAATGCCTGCTCGGACGTCTCGCCCTTGAGCATGCCCTGACGCCACAGCAGCGTCAGGAAGGCAGTGATGTCGCGGCGAATGGCTTTCCACAGCGGCTCGTGGTTGGTCTCGAACACCACCCAGCTGAGCGCTTCTTCGAGCGATTCGCTGACCATGCAGACGAAGCGGCGCACCGACACGTAGCGGTATTCGCTCGATGCTTCATCGAGCGTGCGCGCGCCCCACACCCGCACGCCGGTCTGTCCGAAGTAGCGGATACAGTTCACACCGGCGGGATTGAGGGTGCCCTGTTCCTCGCGCGTGACGCGGTAGGAAACACCGACCGCGCCGCGGATGACCTCATTGGCGGGCGCCTTGTGCACGCCGCGGGTAACGTCGGTGCGCGCGTAGATGCCGGCGACGTGGCCCGAAGGCGGCATCTCCACTACCTCGCCCTTCACCGGATCCTTGGCCACAATCCACGGATAGTAGAGCGCGCCGAAGCCACCCGGCGAGATGCGCGAACGCGCGCCGCCCTTTTTGTCCTTTCCTGCACCAGCCGCTGGATCGGCGACGTCCTTCGGATCCTTCTTCTTCGCTTCGACCAGCGCCACCTGCGTCAGGCTGGCGATCTCGTTCACGTGGGCCGGCGCATCGAGCACCGCCACGCGATCACGCAGGCGTTCACAGTGGGTGAGTACGGCGTCATGCATGATCGCATCGGTGTAGCCGGGCGCGGCGACAATGGCGATCTCGTCGATGCGTTCGAGTTCGTTAAGCGCCTGCGTCGCGTTGGCGGCTAGTCCCATGTTGACGACATAGCAGGTGCTGCCGCCGTTGGTGAGGAAGCCGTACACCGCATTGGCGAGGTGCGTGGTGGCACCCTTGTCGCGCACAAAGATGCGCGCGAACGACGACCAGTCCTCGATGCGCACCGCTTCGCCGACACGGGCACCGAGGTCGGGCGCGAGACCGATGAAGGCGGCGATGCTGGTGGGAACCGCCTGGATGGGACGTAGGCCCGAGGAGATCTCCTCGATGTAGACGCCGGGGGTTTGGTAGGAGGGCATGTCAGTTCTCCGGGATGGGGAAGGTGATGGTGAGGGTGTGATCGTCGCCGAGGTGTTGCTGCGGTGCGATGCGTAGGACGCGGCCGCGAGCGGTGATCACCAACTCCTTCGGCAGCGGATCCATCGGAATTGGCGGGAAGGTGAAGTGGCCGCGGTGATCGCTGCGCGTCGACAATTGGAGCGAAGGCAGTTCGAGGCGGGCACCCGCGAGTGGCACATCCCCAGGACCGACCAGGCGTCCCGCGAGTGGTCGCAGCGGTGATTGGTTGATGATGATCGGATGCAGCACGATGCCGGCGGTCGGTTCGGGACGCGCCAGACGCAGCGGTACGCGCAGCAGGAATGCGGGACGTGGGACCACGCCGAGCGCAATCCACAGCTCCGCCGGCAGCATGTCGAGTTCGACTTCAGATCCTGGCCGATCCATCGCGGCGAACACCAAGGGACCGAGCAGGCGATGCGCATCTTCCTGAGCGGCAGCGCTGACACTGATCAGATAACGCAAGGCGAACTGCTGTGGAGCCGGTCCACCGCTCGACGCTCCACGTGTCGGAGGCGCGGTGGCTAAGGCGAGCAAGTAGCAGCTCACCAGCGGCTTGTCGCCGGCCTCGGCAAGTGGCGCGCCGAACGACACCATGGTTTTCGGCACCGTGGCCTTCAACCACTCCAATAATTCGCGATCAATCGCGTCGATCATGGGACCTTCGTTCCTAGAGGTGTTCGTGGATGCGTGCGCTCATACGCGTGAAGCGCACAGATGCGGAAACGCTTGGGATCAACCAGTGGTTCCCGGCCAGTAGGTGATGAGCGTCGCGGCCGACGTCGCCGCACAGGCGAGGCAGAGGACCAGCACCCACGGACGTTCTTCGAGTGCTGCCAGGAACGGAATGGCGCGCGCTTTGGCTGCCGGCGGCGCGAACAGACGATTGAGCAGGGCGAGTACGCACATCACTTCGGCACTTGTGGCGCTGACCGCCAACGGCGTCTGGTGCAGTGCCAAGCCCCACACCAGCGGAAAGGTGGCAGCGGCCCCGACCGCGACGAACAACACCGCACAGGCGATGTCCGCCGCGATGCTTAGCCGCGAACGTGGCTCAGCGATCGATGGGTCTACGGCACTGATCTTGCCAACCTCTGGCACCGCTCTGCCGATAGCCCGTGGCCGACCACTGGTGGAGGTGCGGGGGTGAGGTCCGGCGGTGATCATTTGCCACCCCGACGTGGCGCTGGCTCACTGGTGCGGCTGGTTGGTTGCGGCTCGGCCTTGCCCAAGATCTTTGCCAGCGCCTGATCGGTCTCGCTTTCAGCGCGTTTGACCGCGTCGGTCAGTTCGCGCTCAGCCGAAGCGACCTGGGTACGCAAGGACTCATTAGCATTTTGCACCACCGCGAGCGCCTTCTGGCGTTGCTGCTCGGCGTCGGTCTGCGCCTTGTTGACTGCCTGGGTGAAACGTTGGTGCGCTTCGGTGGTGCGTTTCTGGAAATCCGCCTGCGTGGCGTTCACGTCGTCGAGCCAGCGTTTCAGACCAGCGGCGAGTTCGCTGGCGATGCGCACGGTGGTTCCCGGCAGGGCGACCCCGGCCTTGCCGACCAGCGTCTGCGTCCGTGCGCTACCTTCCTTGGCCAGCTTGACGAGCTTGGCTTTGGCCGCGTCGGCGTCTTTGTTCACCTCATTCACGCTGGTGGTGATCAGCGTGCGCAGGTCGGTGGCGGTGTGGTGGATGGATTCGGCCGATGCGCGTCCGGCTTTGGCGATGGCTTCGCTCTGTTCGGTAAGGCGTTGGCTCTCTGCCGATGCGCTGCTGGTCAGCGCATCGGAACGTTCATCGAGATCATCGCCCAGCTTGCGTGAGGAACGGTCGAGTTCTTTGCGACCTTTGTCGAGGCGTTCATCGAGTTCTTTTTCCAGCTTCGCGGTGGCATCATCGACGCGGGCGGAGACTTCCTTGCCCACTTGATCGACCGTGCGGTCGACGATCCGGCGCGATTCGTCCACCACCCGATCGCTGACCGCGGCAACCAGCCCGCTGAACAGGCCACCAGCGGATTTCTCCGACTTGGAAGACGGCTCATCAACCAGCGAGGAACCGGGAGCATCGGCAACCGCCTCATCCATCGCCACCGATGAATCTGCGCTAGCGACCGGGGGTGGCGCGCTCGGACGTCGCCCGAGCAGGAAGGCTGCGGGTACCGCGAGGAGGGCCGCGATGATCACTACCACAAGAAGGATGCGGGTGGACATGGTGGCCTCCGGGCCTGGGCCGGGTCCATCGGCGCGAAGTGCGCCGTGAGTCCCGACGCGGCTAACTACGCCACCGATGACAAAGGCGGAATTCGCGAGCGCGCTTCCGGTTCAGTGCGAACTGGGCGTATAGGCAGGCGATCGGTGTCGGGACGTCCATCGGGTTGACGTCGAACCGCCAGCGGGAAGACGGAGCGATCGCATGAGTGGCAATGGTACCTTCTGGCGCGACCTCCTTCCACTTAGGTGATGGTGGAGTCTCAGCATCCTCCTGTTCTTCGGCTGCGTCTGCGCCGCTATCGGCTACACGACCTTCGGCAACAAGATCGAGGCGGCCATCGAGGCCGGCTGTTTGGCGATGCTCGGCCCAGTGCTCGCCCGCGGGTTCATCGCGTTGCTGCTGCATTTCGCGCCGTCACAAGAGACCGCCGCCGGCCGCAACGCCGCAGGGCTGATCCTCCTCGGCTTCATGTTCTTCCCGCCGATCATCATGATCGAGATCGTGGTGTGGATCTTCGGCGTGCGGTTCTTCTCCAGCCGTCATGGCCTGCTGACCATCGCTTCGGTGGTAGGCGCCTTCACCGTCTTCATGGACGGCGGACACCAGACCTATCGCGCCAGTGGCCTGTTCCCTTTCCCCCTCGACGTCACCTGGGGCTTATCGGCCACTTGCAATGGAGCGTTCCTTCATTGCTACAACCTGGTGGACACCACCTACCAGGACAGCGAGCACGGCCCTCGCGACGACTCACACCAATACGAGAAAGGATTCACCTTCGAGGATAACCCGGTCTTCACCCAGGGTTCGGTGATGAGCAACTACCTGGCGAAGGAGAGCTTGTTCAGTCATGAGCTGCTGCACGCCTACCAGAACCGTTTCTGGGGTCCGCTCTATACCCTCAGCGCGGTGATGTGGATGACCACCGCCCTACTGCAAGGGCTGCTGGTCGGCGCGGGAGGTGACGGCGTACGTCTGTGGAGTTACGAGAACAACCCGCACGAAACCCTCGCCTACGTGCTAGTTGGCAGCCGTAACACCAAGGACCGTGAGCCCACGGAGGCACTGATTTTATTGCCGGCTTCGGTGTGCATCATGGCCTCGATGGTCTTCTACCTGCACCAAGTGCTGTTCCTCATCCGCGTGATCACCACCGTGTGGATGCGCGGCCAGGTGTTCAGTCCGTAGAATGCCTTCAAGTTCGTGCGCTGCATTGCGCCAGTATTCGTGGCGGCCGGAAACCTGACAATCTGGATGGCGATCCTCGGATCCAACGCTGGCGCAGTCTATGGCGGCTAGTCGCGGCGATTGGCTGGCTCGCGTGCTTCCCGTCGGCACTGGGCGACAAGGCTGCCACCAGCAAGCCGATGCGCGTCTACAAGATCCTCTTGGCGTGGGCGAGCCTGGCGATGCCGCTGAGCTGGCCCAGACATACCCTCGGTTTCCTCGCCTTCCTGCGCGACGTCTGGGGCGGACGGACCAGCTTCGACGCCAGGACGATGAATGTGCGGGTCATTGGTGGATGGCTGGGCAGGCGCACCGCACGTGGCTTCACCCTCGGCATGTTCAGTTTCCACAATCCCGAGCGTCTGAGCACCTCGACGCTCCTGCATCAATCCGGCCACGTGCTGAACTACGCCGCCTTTGGTTTCATCCATCTGGTCTTTCAGTGCATCTGCCTCGGAAACCGCAATTCGATGTGGGAACGACTAGCTGAAAGCCATGTCCCCTCCGGCAATCGCCGGATCGACGCCTATGATCAGGACGACGACTGGCCACGCCTGCGCATGTGGGGCCCGGGAGCAGTGGTGTACTGAAATCTCTGCGGCAGAGATCCGCCACCGGACCTCGAACGGATGCGTTTCCGCTTCTGTTCCAGCACCGCGTATCTGCGGCAGAGGTGCTCCATGCCGTATCAGAGTTTCTGGCTGCTGTCCTTCGCCATCTGGCCCGGCGTAGTGCTGCTATCCGCACTGCTCAACATGGCGGTGTGGGCCGAATTCGGCTGGAGCGAACTCATCGTCGATTACGTCATTGGCTTTACCCTCGGCGTGTGCTTCTGGTGGTTCGTGCGCACCGAGCAGCGCTCATTCGCACCCTCGTTGTCCCTGGTCTTCACCCATGGATTGTTTGGCCTGTTGCGAGTGTTCAACGTCATCCCCGATACCAAAAGGTTGTTCTGGTGGAGCGCTGGTGCCACCGTCGGCTGCACGCTGCTCACCGCCGGGCTCGACCACGCCGCCATCAGCATCGGTGCGACTGGTGGCGGTGCGGCGTTGGGCGTGCTGATCTTCCTGCTCAAAGTTCCCTTCGCGCTGTTCAGTGCCGCTTTCGGCCTGCTCATCTTCATCGTCGGACTGATCCATGCCGCCGCCGCGTTGAATACCGGTGCAGGCTTCGCGGGCGGTGTCACGTATGAGGAATGGAACACCACTGGGCCGGCATGGGCGACCACCGTCGGTGCCACCGTGCACTGCTGGCAGGGCAAGTATTCCGACGTGATGAAACACGAACTCTACCACTCGCGCCAGTGCATCTACATGCGCGATCTGCTCATCCCTTCGTGGGCTATCTGTTGGACTTTCTCCGGTCCGGGCGATCAGAACCCGATCGAGGTCGTGGCCTACAAGATCCAGCGTTGAGTCCAGCGCTTACCATAGTGCCGGGCTTCCGCATCTGAGCATGCGCGCGTAGTTCATGCAGCGACTGACGGAAATCCGCCGTCACCAAACCCGTCCCTCCCCACCCGGAGTCCGTCATGCCCATAGCTATCGTGAACATCATTTGCGCCATCGGCTTCATCCTCTGCTGTATAGGCGGCGTGATCTATGGCGTCAGCCTTTTCAGCACCACCGGACGTTGGGGCATGGTTGCCTTGGCTGCCTGCGTCGGCGCCGTCGGTGTACTAGGCATCATCCGGCAGGCGGTGTTCTCTGCCCAGGCACGCCAGGATGGCATCGTCTTCCTGGTCAACTTCGCGCTCGATAGCTTGCCATGGACGCTGGCGATCCTTGTGCTGTTCATCGGCGGTGTGGTGTGCTTCTTCGTCTCGCCGCCGTTCTGAGCACTGAATCCAACGGCTGCTTCTACTGACGACCGGCGCAGTTCTTTCGCCGGTTGTCGCGTTGCTTCCCCGCTGCCGCTAACGTTTCCGCTTTCGAAGCACGCCAACGTATCTGCTGGCATACCCCCCCCAAGGAAAACGTCATGGCTGCCCTCACCATCAACACTCCTCTCGCTATGCTCGGTGCCGGCGTCGGAGCCGCTGCGGTTGTCATCACTGGGCTACTGCTGAGCAGCTCCGCACCAGGCATCGGCATCACTACCGGCGTGGCCGGCGGACTGATCCTAGCGACCTATATCATCGCTTCGCTCACGCTCGGCAGCTGGTTCGCCGAAGTCCTGCGCGGCTTCATGGTCGGCATCAATGCCGGTCTCAATTTCATCCTTATCGACCTGCTGCTCGGAGCCGCGCTCGGCAGCCCGTCCAATCCTATTGCGCTGGGTATCGCCGCGGGTCTCGGAACGGTCAACCTGCTGGCCGTGATCGGACCGCTGTCACAGACCGGCTTCTACCAGTTCATCATCGGCTACCTCAACTGGGTGCTGCCGATGTCGTGGCTGGTGGTGGCCCTGGGCTTCATCTTCTTCTTACTAAACGCCCTCGGTGCGCTGTGCATCGGCATGCCCGGCGCGACGTTCTTCAAGATCAAAGAACTCGGCTTCGACTGGAAGACCGGCACGCTCTTCACCAAGGGCGGCTTCATCAGCAACCTCAACCCGATCAACACCGCCTATAACATGGGCAACTTCTCCTTCGTCGATCACCTGCACACCGGCATGGAGATTGAACACGAAGCCGGCCACACGCTCAATCTCGCCGCCTTCGGCAGCATTTTCCACTTTATCGGCGCGATCGATGAGAACGTCATCCGCGGCCAAAATGGTGCCAATGCGTTCTCGGAGCGCTTGGCCGACAGCAATGACCCACGCGCCACGTCAAAGGGCAATACACCGCTGCCGATGTGGAATTGAACTGTAGTGGGTCATTGGGAATCGCTGAGCTCGGTCGCCGTAGATTTCCTGTTTAAACCGCGTTTTACCGCGCTTTATCACAGGATACCCGGCACAGATCCGTACGGGCTGAATTACCGCATACGGCTCTTCCATCAGGTGGTGACGATCAGGCGTTGGTTGGGATAGGGATGGAGTATTTTGATCGGTGGTAGGTACGTGTCGGTGAGCCTGCGCATGATTGCCCAGGTGGTGCCGATGCGTGCGGTTTGGCTGCGACGACTCAGAGCACGGCGCCAGGCTTCTACGATTCGATTCTTGAAGCTGTTGATGGCCGAGCTGTTCCCTGGGACGGCATGATAGCTCAACCATCCGCGAACGACCGCTCCAAGCCAACGTCCTTGATCGACGATGGACAAGGATCGGTGGTCTTTGAGTGCTTGTCCTATGCGCTGCACGGTTGCTCCCAGGCGCTTGGCCATGGTGGTTCGGATGACCGTGAAGCGTCCATCCGACCGGCGTTTCGCGCAGCGATGCGTGAAACCCAGGAAAGTGAAGACTTCCGGTTTTCCGTCTCCGCGTTTCTGGCGGCTCGCGCTTGCGAATCTGCCAAATTCGATGAGCCGGGTTTTATCCGGATGCAGGCTCAGCATAAACGTTGCCAAGCGTTCTCGCAGATCGTGCAGGAAACGCTGGGCGTCGGCCTGATGCTGAAACCCCACTACAAAGTCATCGGCATAACGAACGATGATGGTCTCACCCACGTTGCCCTGACTTCGTCACCATTTTACCCACAGATCCAAGGCGTAATGCAGATACACGTTCGCCAGCAGCGGTGAGATCACCGCTCCTTGCGGAGTGCCGGTTGCCGTCTTCTTCCATTCGCCCAACTCGCTTACTCCTGCGCGCAGCCACTGTCGTAGTAGACGCAAGATGCGCGGGTCGGCCACGCGGTGTTCCATGAATTTCATCAACCACTCGTGATCGAGCGCGTCGAAGAAGCCCGTGATGTCCGCGTCCACAATCCAACTCACTTTCCGCTGCGTGATTCCGACCCATACGGCATCAAGAGCATCATGCTGCCCCCGACCTGGGCGAAATCCGTAGCCGAAACCGGCGAAGTCCGTTTCGTAGATAGCTTGCAGGACCCGACTCACCGCCAACTGGACGATTTTGTCTTCCAATGAAGCGATGCCGAGCGGCCTTTTCGTGCCGTCGGCTTTCGGTATCCAGGCCCGCTTCGATGGCTGAGCGCGATAGCGACCAGCATGCACACGCTCGTGCAGATCGGTCACGCGCACGGCCACGTCTTCGCCGTATTCCTCCCATGTCACCCCATCGACGCCTGGAGATGCCGACCGTTTCAATGAACGGTAAGCATCTGCCAGTGCCTCTGTGGTGATGTGATGCAGCAGACTCGTAAATCGCATCTGCTTATCCCGCTGTGCTGCCTGTCGTATCCGTTCAAGACCACTCACCATGAGTTCCGAGTCCTGAGTCTCGGTCATCGGTGGCCCCTTCGGATTCTCTGATGTCTCAGGCCTTCCCTCCCCCATCCCTCGGCCGGCTGGCCTTCGGTGGATCGACGGTACTACGCCCTCGTCCGGCTTCCTGGAAGCGTGCATGGTGGTCGTTCGGGGTTGTCCCTGCTCCACCCGGCCAGATGGCGTAGGCACACCGGGCGCTTCCAGGATCTCCCGGTTTCCGCGCGTGAAACTTCTGGGCATGCTCAGGGTCTGCGACACCGCCAGGGCTTCTGAGGGCATCGCGATAGCGCCCTCAGTCGTGTTGCCTTCCCCTCGACACAACGAGGTCGGCCCCTGGAATGAAATTTCGGTGCTCAATGGCTGGCCTGCCCATGCCGCTGTGAACGCTTCGCCAACCACCTTACGGGCAGCTTGCGCTGGATTATTCGTAGAACCTGTCGACGCATCACTCGCGGTCATCGTAGTTCGCTACTCCTTTCGATGTCAGGGACTTTCACCCCGTGTTTCACGACGGCTTTTACCGGCGCACTGTGTCATTTTATGTGGTTTTACTCGCTCACGTTTCCAAACGCCAGACATCGCCGTCACCTACTCTGCCAAACGGACCGGTCGCCCACGCCTCGATGCGAAATCCGAAGCGCTCATTGTGCAGATGGCGACCGACAACCCAACTTGGGACGAAGATTCCATCCGTGATCGCTTGGCAGAGTTGGGAATCACGGTCACCGTGTCCTGTGAAAACCCCAGGCTCCGCCGCCCCATGGACAGCCTGCCCTTCCTGACTCGCCTCATCGCCGCCACCATCTTGGCCTAGCAGAACCACTGCCTCATCGCTGAGGTCGCGTACATGCGCACCGAGATCGCGTACCTCCGCGACCAGATCCCCGAGGGGCAGACGCTGCGCTTCACCGATCAGTGGCGCAAACGGCTCGCTCGAACGGCCAGTGGCGTTGGCTGGAAGCGGCTGGGGGAAATCTCCACCGTTGCCAAGGCAGCCACGATCCGCGGCTGGCATCGCCTGATGCTGAAGGGCAAACTCGGTAAGAAGCGTGCTGGTCCGGGACGACCACAGGTCGATGCGGAGATCGAGAAAGTCGTGCTGATGCTGGCGCAGCAGAATCCCACTTGGGGACAGATGCGCATCGCCGGCATGCTGGTCCTGCTGCTCATCCCCCTCTCGCCACGCACCATCGCCGCCATCCTTGATCGGCATGGGCTCAAGCCCGCGCCTGAGCGAGCCACTGACTGGTCCTGGAAACGGTTCATGACGGAGAAGGCCGACACACTGGTCGCTACCGACTTCTTCACCGTCGATGTCTGGGGCTGGCTGGGGAAGACGACCTACGACGTGTTGTTCGCCATTCATCTGAAGACGCGGCAGGTGAAGATCCTGGACGTCACTGAGCATTCCAACGCTGACTACATGGCCCAGGTCGCTCGCAATGAGACCATGGACGACACTGGCTGGCTGAAAAAGGTTGGATGCCGCTACCTGATCCACGACCGCGACACCAAGTTCTGCGGACGCAGGAAGGAAGTGCTCAATGCTGCCGGCATCGAGACGGTTCCTATCCCGCCAAGGAGCCCCAACTGCAATGCCGTCGCCGAGCTGTCAAACGACAATTAGGATGGCGTATTTTCGCGTTCTCAAGGAACCGGCTGTGAGATGAGATTTCCACGCTCCGTGGAAATGTCGTCTCGCAGGCGGAACCGCCCGGTAGGGCGGAATCGATAGGCACGTTAATCGTTATCATTGCTGTTTTCAGTTGGTTTCTTTGTTGATCTTGGCCTGTGCTGTTCTTTTGCGATAGCTCGGCACGTTCAGTTCAAGGATCGTCGAATGATGGATCAGTCGGTCGATGGCCGCGATGGTCATCGCCTTTTCCGGGAAAATGTTGTCCCACTCCTTGAACACATGGTTGCAGGTGATGATCAGCGAACGCCGTTCATACGCCTGAGAGATGAGTTCGAAAAGGACGCTGGCCTCGCTCTGATCCTTCGAGGCATACCCGAGATCATCCAGGATCACGCCGTCGAAGCGGTCCAACTTGGCTAGAAGCTGAGGAAGGCAGAGATCTCGGCGGGCAGCCTGGAGTTGCTGGATCGACTCGGTCGTTCGTGTGTACATAACCTGATAGCCATGGTGGATCAGGCCATGTCCGATGGCTGACGCGAGATGACTTTTTCCCACACCGCTTGGGCCGAACAGAAGAACGTTGTGGGCCTGTCTCACCCATTCGTGACCAGCACAGAGCGCTTCAATGTGCAGCTTTTTCAGATTTGGAATACATGACAGGTCGAATGACGAGAGCGTCTTGCCGTAGGGAAGGTGAGATGACTTCAACCGGGCTGCCATGCGTCGCTGGTCGCGCTCGTTGACCTCATGCTCGCCCAGAGCCTGGAGGAAGCGGTGTAGTGATCCAATGAGAATCGCTTAAAAACTGACCCTTTCACACGGTTTTTGTCGTTCACGTCTTCAAATCGCTACGCGGCGTCCTTGCGGTAGACGTTGATCAGTCCTCCGACTCGGAGGTGACGGACTAGCGTCAAATCACCGACGATGATTGATTGTTGGTGTGGTTGGCATTGGCCAGTCATTGCCCAAACCCTGATGCGGACGTTCGGCGTGGAAATTTTTCCAGATACAGCACGAGCGCCTGCGCATTCGAAATCAGGCCGCAGCGCATGGTCGGCCGCATGGCCCAACCGACGAGCTCAATGTTCATGGTCTCCGCGAAAAAAAATCCGCTACGAGATTATCGCGTGCGCGACCTTCCCATGCACATCCGTCAGGCGGAAATCCCGACCGCTGTAACGATACGTCAACCGTTCGTGGTCGAGTCCCATCAAATGCAGCATTGTCGCGTGCAGGTCGTGGACGTGCATGCGGTTCTCCACGGCGGTGAAACCGAATTCGTCGGTGGCCCCGTAGGTCATGCCGCCCTTCACGCCGCCGCCGGCCATCCAGACAGTGAAGCCGTAGTGGTTGTGGTCACGACCAGTCGATTTTCCTTCGGCCGTCGGCGTGCGCCCGAATTCTCCGCCCCATAACACCAGCGTGTCCTCGAGCATTCCGCGCGCCTTGAGATCCTTCAGCAGCGCCGCGATGGGCTGGTCCACGCGCTTGGCGCACTCGGCATGGTGGTCGGTGCTTTCGTGCGAATCCCAATTCTCCTTGGCGCTGTAATGGAGTTGCACGACCCGCACGCCGCGCTCGACCAGACGCCGCGCGAGGATGCAGCCGTCGTTGAAGTCGCCGTGGCCATAGGCCTCACGGGTGCTCTGCGTCTCCCTGGACAGATCGAACGCTTCGCTTGCTTCCGTCTGCATGCCGAAGGCCAACTCCATGGAACGTATGCGGGCTTCCAGCGCGGGATCGCCGGCGCGTGCAGTGAGGTGTTGTTCGTTCAACGATTGCAGCAGATCCAGCTGTTCACGCTGTGCCTGGCGGGAGAGCGCCGGATTACTTAGATGCGAAATCACGTTGCTGGGAGTGAGCCCCTTGTTCACCACATGGCAGCCCTGGTACACGCCGGGCAGGAAACTGTTGCTCCACAGTTGCGGGCCCACCACGCCGGGTTGGCCTGGGCAGAGCACGACGAATCCCGGCAGATTGCGGTTTTCGCTGCCCAGGCCGTACAAGAGCCATGAGCCATAGGCGGGGCGGATCGGGAGACTCGAACCCGTGCACATCATCAGGAGTCCGGGCTCGTGATTGGGGATGTCCGTGTGCATGGAGCGGATGACGCACAGGTCGTCCGCGCATTCGCTGACCCTGGGAAAGAGATCGCTGATCTCGATGCCGGATTTCCCGCGCGGCTTGAATGCGAACGGCGATGGGAAGAGATTGAATGTCTGGCGTTCGGTGCCCAGGTTGACTGCCGGTGGACGCTGTCCGGCGTATTTCGTCAACGCCGGCTTGTGATCAAACGTGTCGACATGGGATGGACCGCCGTTCATGAAGAGATGGATCAAGCGCTTGGCTCGCGGCTTGAGCGGTCCGACTTTCGGCGCGAGCGGATCGACACGTCCCCCTCCGGCAAGTGGCCCGCCCGGACCGAGCAGGTCCTCGGCACCCAACGCACTAGCGAGTCCCAGCGTTCCGAGTCCAGCGCCCATCATCTTCAGCAGGTCACGGCGGGAGTAGGGGTTCATCGTTGTCTCACTGGTGATTGGGCAATGGCGATGGGGAAATAGCGGCGACGGGGAGAAAGCGGCGACGGGTCAGTCGATGTAGAAGAACTCATTGCTGGCCAGCAACACCTGGGCGAGTCGTTCCGCCCGCGACGGCGCTGCGGTCTTCTGCTCACGTTTTGCCTCGGAGTCCGCGGGCTCTGGCGTGGACAGGAATTGGACCGCGCGCGCGACCTCGGCGTCGGTCGGCGTCCGCATCACGGTCAGCTCATACGCCTTGCGGACCTGAGCGGACGGAGTGGGTTCGCCAGAGAATCTTGCCGCCAGGACCTTGGACTGCGCGATCATGAATGGGCTGTTGATCAGGAAGAGCGCCTGTTGGGGCAACGTGGTGTCGGAACGTTTGTCGGCACTGATGTTGGGGGCGGGGAAATCGAAGAGCTTCAGCAAACTGCCCAGGTCGTGGCGACTGACTTTTCCGTAGATGGTACGGCGCACGAACTGCACGTCGTCCACGTCGCCACTGGGTCCGCCGGCTTTCAGATCCAGATTTCCGCAGACGGCCATGATCGCATCCCGGAACGATTCGACGGTCAGGCGCCGGCGATTCACCCGCCAAAGCCACTGATTGTCCGGGTCGATCGCTTCATGCTGCGCACTGGAGGCCGCACTGCGCTGATAAGTGTCCGTGAGCATGATTTCCCGGTGCAGCTTTTTCACCGACCAGCCATGGCGGATGAACCGATGCGCTAGGTAGTCCAGCAATTCAGGATGGGTCGGACGTTCGCCGGCGATGCCGAAATTCGAGGTCGAGGCCACGATGCCGCGCCCGAAGTGCTGCGCCCAGATGCGATTGACCATCACGCGCGCCGTGAGCGGATTGGTGGGCGACGCGAGGTCATCAGCCAGTTGCAGGCGTCCGCTGCCCTGGGTGTACGCCGGGGCATCGGCTCCAGCGATGATCCTCAGAAAGCGGCGCGGAGCAGGTGCGCCGTGTTTCGCCGGGTTGCCGCGCAGGTAGACGTTCAAGTCGGTGAATTTATCGGCTTCGGTTACGCCCTGGCATAGCTGTGGCTCCGGCGGCATCGCCGTTCTGGTGGCGTTCACAGCGTCTTGGTACGGGGCGTACTGATTCTTCCACTCGGCACTCGCGAGGTCGAGCACGGCTTTCTCAGAGAGCGGGAGGGCACCTTTTTCAGCACCGAAAAGATCGTTCTGGATGTCCATGTTCCGCTCCTTGAACGACTTGGCGAAGTTCCTCTTCACAACGGCGAGGAATTCCTCGGCCAGTTCCTTCGCTTCAGCAGTGGGCTCCTTCGGAGCACCTTTGGCTGGCAGGGCACCGGGCCATTTTTGCAGCTTGTCGCTGCGCCCACCGCCCTGGTTCAGGTAGTAGTCGATACCACGCATGATCTTGGGGTCGAGTTTGGTGGCGATGGCGAAGTCATCCATCGTGAGCTTGGGATCGTCTTGTTTGGCCGCGGCGAAGGACCAGCACGCCAGCGCGTAGGCGGGGAACGATTCGATTTTCCCGAGTGCTATGCGATCGATTTCAAGTTGAAGGAATTCCTTGCGCCGCTGATCAGCTTCGTCGCAGGTGGCTTTGGCGGCGGCGTAGGCGGAGACTTGGTCGGGCGGCGCGATGGGAATGGCCGCGTTCTTCGTGTTCGCGATGACGCCGGCGAGCGAGTAATAGTCCTGGGTCGGGATCGGATCGTATTTGTGATCGTGGCAGCGCGCGCAACTCACCGTCAGTCCCAGGAACGCGCGCGACAGCGTATCGATCCGGTCGTCCCATTCTTCGGCGCGCTTGCGGTCCAGATCGTTGGGCCGCGCATAGATCGCCCCCAGCCCTAAGAACCCAAGAGCACGCCGATCGGTGGGATCGGAACTCGGACCCTCCATCAGGTCCGCGGCGATCTGCAACTTCACGAAGCGGTCATACGGAACATCCTGATTAAAGGCGTCGACAACCCAATCACGGTAGAGCCAAGCGTGCGGAAGACCGCCTTCCTTGCCTTCCTTGTCCGCCTGGTCTTCGCCAAAACGCGCAAGGTCCAGCCAGCTACGGGCCTGGTGTTCTCCATAGCGAGGCGAAGCCAGGAGCCGGTCGATGACGTTCGCGAACGCCTCGGGCGAACGATCGGCCTCGAAGGACCTGATCTGTGCGAATGTGGCCGGCAGGCCGGTCAGCCCGAAGGTGGCCCTGCGGATGAGCGTGCGGCGATCAGCGGGAGCCACGGGCACGAGTTTCCGTTCGGACAGCATCGCCGTGACGAAGGCATCAATGGGCGACAGCTTCGCGTCCGCTGTGGGAATCTCCGATGCGACGACGGGCTTGAAGGACCAGAAGTCAGCGGCGGCTTTCCAATCGATGTCCTTTGGGGGAGAAGCGACGTCGTTCACGCGCGGGTCGGGCGCGCCCGCATCGACCCAGGCGACGAGCTCGGCGGTCAGTTCCTTGGGAAGCACGTAGTCGGGAGGCATTTGCGGCGGCGTACCCGGCGTCCCTTGGACCATTTTGATGAGCAGACTGTCTTGGGCTTTGTTCGGGACGATGGCCTTTCCGGATTCGCCACCCTTTTCCCAACCGGCCTTGGAGTCCAGTCGGAGCCCGCCCTTCTGCTTCTTCTCGCCATGACAGCCCAGGCAATGTTCCGCCAGCAAGGGTCGGATCTTCTTCTCGAAGTGATCGGTATCCAGAGCCTCGCTGGCGTTCGTGTCCAGCGCAAATCTCAGGATGAGCACCGCAACGACGACGGTTTTTTGCGCGTGGATCACAGCCGATACTCCTGCCGATGTGAGACTGCCCCGGGACTGTTCATTGGCGTAAGCTCATTCCACCGGCGAGAGTCAGTTCACGTTCGTTGCGCAGACTGCGAATGGCGGCCCTGGGAACTCCAGCCAGCCGCCGCACTCGAACTCGTCCGTGCCGTCCTTGCCCATGCCATATTTCGCGCCGCCATTTGTGACAAAGTTCGCCGGACTGAAGCGGTAGTTCAGAATCTTGCCGCCCTTGAAATCGCACACCGTAATGATGGAGGTCTCGATGCCGTGGGTCTCCGCGATTTCACAGTGCACTGGGTCGAGCAGGCGCTCGTCCCGCAGACGTCGGATCACCGTTGAGGTGTTGCCCTCGGTGCGGATCCAGTCGATTTCGCGATCGCCACGGCAGACCACCAACACCTGCTCGCTGGCATAACGGTGGTAGGCGAGGGAAACCGGATTGCGTCCGACCTGCACCGCCTCCACCGCGGTCACATCGTTGGCACCGACGGCCTGCTCGGTGGCGAGGTTGCCGACCTTGAACACCGCCACGCGGCCGTCGCGGCAGGCCACGTAGGCACGGGCCTTGTCGTTCCAGCCGATGCCGGCAAGCACCGCGGTGGGCTCCGGCACCTTCAGCACGTTCACCACCACCGGCTTGGCGGTGGCGTCGCCATCGAAAGTGTAGGGCCACTGCTTGTCCCCTGGGCCCTGTTCGCGCGTTTTGGCGTAGCTCTCGTTGGAGCCCAAGTACATCTCGCGGTAGCACGCGAAGAGTGGCTGGAGGTCGATGAAGGCGACCTTGTCCTCGTGGCCGGCCGCGATCACCGCCCAGCCGGCAGTGCTGACCATGCCCGACAGGCCGCCCTCACGGAAGTCCTTGCGCATGCCCTCGCTGTTCAGGTCGAAATCCTTGTAGGTCCGTCCATTGGTGTGGGTGTGGCCACGGTTGCCCACCGCGCTGATGGCAGTCGGGATGCTGATTCCTGGGAGATCAACGAAGCCAAGTAGCTTCATGCCCGCAAGCATCGCCACGCTCGGCAGGCCGGGATGCGGAATCTGCCACTCGTGGGCGAAGCCCGGCTTGGTGCTGGTCAGCGCGATGACAGCGACCTGGCCCTTCATCTTGTCCTTCACGTCGCACACCGTGACGAGCGCGAATTCGCTTTTGTTGGTCACGCAAATGGCGGTTGGCACCTTGCCGGGCGGCAACTGCAGCACCGGGTTGGTGGCGATGGCGGTGCAGGTGCCGGCGCTCGCGATCAGGCCGTTGGGGAAGACCATCAGGCCGCAGTTCGACCAGTTGGTGATGCCGCGCGCGATACCGAGGGGCACGCCGGTGCCGCTGGCCTTGATCCACGGCTCGGTGTGCGGTTCCGGGCGAAACCCGCCCCACCAGGGCGGCTCGGGCTTCTCGCTGAAGGTACCGTGGGCCCATTCGATGATGGTGACGCGATCGATGCCGACGCCGCCGCTGGCGGCGTAGAGGACCTGACCCTGGGCACTGCTGTAGTCGCCGCCGGCCTGCGTCCACGGACCACCAACCTGGTATGGCCGGCCGCCGTTGTCCTGCTTCGTCGGCGCGAGATAAATCTCGGGGAACCTGTCGTCCTTCTTCGTCTCCGCTTTCTTCTCCGCTTTCTTCTCCGCCGGCCTGCTCTTCGCCTTGTCCTTCGCCGCTTGTTTGCGCAGGTCGTTCCAGTCGGGACCGAGGCGCTTGTCGATGCCCGCAGCGCTGACATCGGTGGTTTGCTTCAGCAGCGCCGTCTTGTCCTTCCGGTCGTCGCCCTTCTTGGCCTTGTCGTCCGTCGCGGTGGTTTCCATGTCCGACGCGGGGGTGTCGGGCTTCGGCGCCTCCTCGGCGCTCCACAGCGGCGCCGTCAGCGTCGCGACCAGCAGGAGACCTGGGAGGAGATAGTTCATGGCGAAACTCCTTCGCTGCGTTGCGCGGATTCATCCTCGAAACGTGGATGCACGACGGTGACGCGAGGAACGCCCTCGCGGCGTTGCTGGCGCAGGAGCAGGTCCATCGCCAAGGCGAAGACCTGCGGGATATCGAAACCTAAACGCATGAGCGGCAACGGCGACGGGGCGGGGAGCGGGAAGTTGGCGTGGGCGACTACGTCGAGGTCCTCCGGCACACGCAGGCCGAGCTGCTGCAGACCGGCGCACACCTGCTCGACCAGGTTGTCGTCGGCGACCACCAGCGCGTCAGGGCGCTGGTCCGCCTGGCCGCGGAACAACGTGAGCACCAGGTTGGTGGCCCAGCGCGCATCCCATTGGCCCGCCATCTGGATGAAGGCTTGTTCGCACACCAGCCGGTGCTTGGCGAGCTGCTGCTGCCAGAGGTCGAGGTGCCGCGGTTGCGCCAGGCCCGGCACGGTGATCAGCGCGAGCCGCTTGCGTCCCCGCGCATGCAGGCGTTCGACCGCGCGAGAAAACCACAGATTTCCCTCAGCGCCCAGGCTGATGCCCGGCACGTCGCTGTTCGGCTTGAGGCCGCTGAACGCCACGCGTGGGATGTCGGCGCCGCGCAGCAGCGCACTCGTGATCCAGGGCGTGTCGGTGACCAGGAGGATGCCGGCGACGCGATGGTCGGCGATCTCCTGCGCCAGGTGTTCGGCTTCCAACGGACCGATCTCCGGATCGGCGTCCTGCGCCACCACCATGTGCGACGGCGTGCCCTGACCCCACTGTTCCGCTTCATGCACCAGCAGGTCCCAGAAGCGCACCCAGCGGGAATCGCCGGGATGACCGGGCACCGACAAAACGAACCGGTGGCGGTGCGGCGGATGGGCAGCGACCACCGTGCCGGCCTTGCCGGCGACGGTCAGGAACCCCTCTTCGATCACGCGGTCGAAGGCCCGTTGCACCGTCATGGTCGAGACGCCGAAGTGTTCCTCGATCTCGCTGCGCGTCGGCACCCGCTCGCCTGGTCGCAGGGCCTTGTCGCCCACCACCAGGGAACGAAGGTGCTGCACGATGGCGTCGTGTTTGACGGGTGGACGGGTGCGCAGGCGGCTGGTCATTCGTGCTCTATAATCTAAACGAAAGATTATAGAGCTTGTGACGGTCTTCGTTGACCAACACTGTTATCCAAGTCTTAAAAACAGTCGCGTTGCCGGCACTGACCACCGGTATCCGACGGCAGCGTGTGCCGCAGCATCTTCTTCACCACGTCCTGTGAAATAACTCCGGAGGGGAAAAGAAGGGCAAACCTTTGCCGTGCGACGTCGCTTGCAGATCGTGCAGCAGATGCAGTAGATGCAGCAGTTGCAGCAGTTGCGTCCGTGATTGTCCGCAGTTGTCCTGCTTTGTCCGGTTCGGCAAGACCTGATGGGACTGAGATTGCGCTCTAACTGTTGACCACACCAACTATTACGCTCAATGCGCGCCAGGCTCTGACATGGTGGGGGTCAGAGGTTCGAGTCCTCTAGCGAGTACCAAACATAACCATCCGTGAAAGCAGGTGGTTATGGCTTTTTCCCACGCTCGCTAGATCCCAGAACGAAGCTTGAATGCCGGATGCGTGGGCCCGAGGCTGCCCGTGGAATTCCTTTTTCCGGGTGCGCTGTGCGCCGCCGTACCATTAACGAAAGACCATCATGACCTCAAAGCGTGCCCTGTTCCTCCTCCTGCCGGTCTGCGCTGCGCTCACGGCGGAACCGCTGGTGCCCAGTTTCAAGGCGATCGATGTCGACACCAAAGTTGAGATTGGTTACGGCATCGCCGTTGCCGACGTGAATGGCGACCACAAGCCCGACATCGTGTTGGCCGACAAATCGCTCATCGTGTGGTACGAAAATCCTTCGTGGACGAAACACGTCATCGCCGAAAAATTGACGGTCCACGATCATGTCTGTATCGCAGCACAGGATATCGATGGCGACGGCAAGTGTGAAATCGCCGTCGGCGCTGGTTGGAATCCGAGCGACACGATTGGTAGCGGTGCGGTGTTTTATCTGATCCCGCCTGCGGACCGGACCCAGAAGTGGGAACCGGTCACCTTGCCACATGAACCGACGGTGCACCGCATGCGGTGGGTGAAAAATGCGACCAACGGCTTCGACCTGGTGATGGTTCCGCTGCATGGCCGCGGGAACAAACCGGCCACCGGTGAAGGCGACGGCGTCAAGGTCATCCGTTATCAGAAACCCGCCAACGTGAAGGATCCGTGGATGACCACGGTACTTAACGCGTCGCTGCACAAGACCCACAACTTCGATCCCCTGCAATGGGACGCAGACGCGGCTCAGGAACTGTTGATCGGCGGCAAAGAGGGCGTGTTCCTGGTGGATCCCGGTGCCGACGCCGCGGTACTGACCCAACTCTCCGGCAGTGACAGTCTCGGAATTGGCGAAGTGCGGGCCGGAAAGATAGGCGATCGGCGCTTCGTCGCGACCATTGAGCCGATGCACGGAAACCATCTGGTCCTGTACGTGCCGCCAGCTTCCGCGTCTGGAGTGAAGCAACCATGGACGCGTCAGGTACTCGATGAGTCCCTGGTGGACGGACACGCGCTGGCCTGTGGCGACCTGTCTGGCAGCGGACGTGATCAGATCGTGGTCGGTTGGCGGGCGATGAATAAACCCGGCGTTAAGGTCGGCATCAAACTTTTCACGCCATTGGATAACGACGGCAAACAGTGGAAGCAGACGCTCATCGACGACAACACCATGGCGTGCGAAGATCTGTGCTTGGCCGACCTCAATGGAGACGGCAAGTTGGATATCGTAGCAGCCGGTCGGGCGACGAAGAACGTGAAGATCTATCTGAATCAAGGCACGGGTCAGTGATCTGAGCGTAGGGCGCAGCGTCGCGCCACCCGTCTCGGCTTACCTGCCCAATCACGCGTGTCCGTCCACCGTTTCTGTCCGCCCTCGATCGACCTCCGTCCCGATAGTGTGCCCCCATGCAAACCATCATCCTGATCCGTCACGGTTATCCGAGCTCCTGGGATGAGAAGCTGAAGAGCCGCGGCACGCCGCCGCATCAACGACTCGATCCGGGTCTGGCAGAGATCGGTCGCACGCAGGCCGCGCTCAGTGCGGCGCACATCGCAGCGGCTGGCGGAGCCGAGGTGGTGATGTCCTCGCCCTTCCGGCGCTGCCTGGAAACCGCGGATACGATCGCCACCGCCTGTAAGGCCGAGGTCACTCCCGATTGGCGCATCGGCGAGGTGTTGTTGTCGCAAGTGCTCGGCAGTCCCTTCAGCCCGACGAGCGCGATGGATCCCGAGTGGTCGCAGCGGCGCGAGGATGCCGGCAAGCCGTCACATCCCGAATCCGACCGCACCCTGCAGGAACGTGTGGCCAAGGTGGTCATCGAGCTCAAAGGCCGCAAGCCGCTGGCGCAACGGATCGTGATCGTGTCGCACGACATCATCCTGAAAGATCTGCTCAAGGTCATGAGCGGGCGCGCGGTCACGCTCGACTGGCACCCCTGCGCCATCACCACGCTGACGCGGGCGAAGCCGGCGGATCGCGTATGGAAATGCAGTGGCCCGGTCGGTGGATACCAGCATCTGGGCGCGGATGATCGCACGGAACCGGTCGAGCAGGTGGTGCACAAATACCATCCGCTCGACAGTCGTTCATGAGCGCGCATGCGCATCTGCGAAGTCCACGGCACGAAATATGAAATTATACATTAGGGAATGAGCGAACCGGCGATTGAATGCCCCCTTACCCCCAAAGGACCACACCATGGCCTCGATCGCTGCACTCACCAAGAAACTCTCCTCCACCAAGGCCAAGATCGCCGCGCTGAAGGATCAGGCCGCCGCCGTCAAAGCGACGCTCGTCGCTGCCAAGGAAGCCGCCAAAGCCAAGAAGGCTGCCGCCAAGGCCAAGAAGAAGTAAGTTCGCTGCTGCTTCACCGCAGCAGTGGTTTGCAGCAATGCTTTCAGCAGACCTGCTGAGCGAGCCCAGGATGGCAACATCCTGGGCTTTTTCGTTGGCGGAGGTGCGTGACGAGCTGAAATAACATGCGAAATAATGCGGGATTCATCGGGGTTCTGTGTCGGCCAGGTTCCCTCCGTCACCTACCAGCCCCATCGTCCCACCCTGACGGTTGTTGCGCCGTCTGGTAGCGGGTTGCCGTGCGCTGATTAGCCTGTCGCCATCTGTGCCGCACCGGCAACACGCTGGTAGGTACGGAGTCACCAGACACGGAACTTTTCACCTGCGCCAGTTTTTCACCTGCGCCACTTTTCACCTGCGCCAGTTTTCACCTGCGCCACTTTTTCACCTGCGCCACTGGGCGCCAACCCCCGGAGCTCCCCATGCGATTCGTCCATCTCTGCTGTGTCCTCTGGGCATCGTGGCGGACGGCGGACGCCGTGGTCACACGTTGCGAGTTCGGCGGGGCACCACCGCCAGTCCGATGACCAGCACGAACGGCGCGACGCTGAGCGCCCACAACCACAGATCACGCTCCAGCAAACTGCCTGCCGGGCACCACGCGAATAGTGGCGCCAACGGCGTCAGCCACAGCTGGACGACAAAGGCGCCCAGTTCGAACTGTGGTGCCAGCCCACAGAAATGGAGCATGTTCCACGCGCCGAACACCAGGGCCGGACTTTGGGCGAGCGCGAGCGCGATGAGACGTTGCCACGGTGGCAGGATGCCGGCGAAGCGCGGATGACGCAGATCCATGATCAGGACCCCGAGCCAGAGCGCCGTCACCAGCAGTGACAACCACGGCCATGGCGACAACCACCAACCCAGGACGCCGGCGACCAGTTGCAGCGCCGCCACGTGTCCGGCGACCGCGAGGATGCGGAGGAACGACGTCATCAGCGCTCCACCACCAGCGCGCCGTTACCGACCGCGAGGCTTTCAGGTGTGACCCAGAACCGTCCATCGGTCACGTTCACACCAACCGCACGGTAGGCGGCATCGACGCTGCTGCTGCACGTCAGTTGCCAGGGATCACGTGGATGCGCCATCAGATTGAAGACGCCGCCGGCCTGGGTCCTCGCCGTCATCGCAGCAGCCGTCCGCGTCGCTGCCGACACCGGCGGACGCAGCACGCGCAGGTGATCGTACCACGCCAAAACCTCCACCCGCTCGATGCCGATACCACGCAGCAGGTACTGGCTCAGCACCTCGCCATCGCCCAGGTAAATCGTCGCATGCGACCACGCACCGTACACCGCGCCGGGATTGCCGCAGACGATCACGTCGCCCGGCTCAAGCAGCTCGACCGGGACCGCCACCATGCGCTCCGCCTGCGGTGATCCGCCGGCGTAACCCCGGAACAGACCGTAGTGGATGAAGTGGCGGACAAACGCGCCGCCATCACGCGGCGCGGGAACGGCGGGGCCGTCGTGGGTCCAGGCCCAGAGCAGCACGATGACGAGCGTGATGGGAACCACACCGGCAGACCACAGAACGACGGGGTGCAGGGATGAGGTCTGATCGTCGGTCACGTCGAAGAGGTTCCCACCTGCGATGAACGAGGCAATGCATGGGGCGTCTGTAGTTCTGTCGTGCCGAGTCCCCGCAGGGACGCCCAACGCCCAACCCAGCGTGTAAGCGCGCGCAAGCGCTGGGTCCTGGAAGGGCGACCGTCTAGATCCAGTGCGTGAGCGCCGGAGCCCCACGCACCATGACCTGCACATCCCCTGTCCTTCCCTCTGGACGCTTGTGGTCATGCCGGCACGCTGCACTGACCATGTCCCACTCCTTCGTCCACTGCCTGCTGCACGTCGTCTTCAGTACCCATCACCGCCGACCACTGATCGACGATGCGTGGTCTGCGCGACTCCATGACGTGATGGGTTCCATCGCCCGGGAACGTGGGTTTCCGGTGATTGCGGTTGGCGGTGTCGCCGATCACGTTCATCTCCTGATGACTCTGCCGAGCGCAAAACCAATCGCGGAATGTATGCGCCTGCTCAAGGCCAATTCGTCGAAGTGGGTCAACGACACGTTCTTCCCGGCACGCACGTTCGCGTGGCAGGACGGTTACGGCGCGTTCAGCATCGCCCAGTCGCAGGTGGATGCGACCGTCGCGTACATCCGTAGTCAGGCGGAGCACCATCGGACGCGCTCGTTCCAGGATGAGTTCAGAGATTTCCTCACGCGGCAGGGTTTGGCGTGGGATGAGCGGTATGCGTGGGGGTGAATGGGATGGTGGTTGGTGATCAGGGTCGTGGTTCGATGGTGGTCGATGGTTGGTGGCCGGTGGTCGGCGGTCGAAGGTCGATGATCGGTGGTCAATGATCGGTGGCCGGTGGTTGGTAGTTGGTGATCGGTTGTCGGTGGTCGGTGATCGGTGATCGGTGATCGGTGATCGGTGATCGGTGATCGGTGATCGGTGATCGGTGATCGGTGATCGGTGATCGGTGATCGGTG
>Ga0335394_10000738_pt1 | contig 35617 bp, 41 predicted proteins | sample MAT03_FD_205741 | JGI IMG/M metagenome (GOLD analysis project Ga0335394, IMG submission 205741) | Freshwater microbial communities from Lake Fryxell liftoff mats and glacier meltwater in Antarctica - MAT-03 (spades assembly) (version 2) ...
TTCCTCGTCGCATGGCTGCTCCAGAAGTTCGGCGAGCCCATCCGCACCTTCATCGAGAAGCACCTCGGCCTTCTTTTCACCCTCTTCGTGGTGCTGCTGATCGGCGGTTTCGTCGCGGTACGCTACGTTTTCTGAGGCAATGATGACGCTTACCGGAGCTACCGGCAGGACCCAGATCGTCGGCGCGACGCTCGTGGGCATCGGCATGGCGGCGGTTGTGGGGGCCGCACTCGGCTTCGAGCACATCGGCCACTACATCCCGTGCAAGCTGTGCCTTGGACAGCGGATACCCTATTACATCGGCGTGCCGGTCGCCGCTGTCGCGGCGATCTCCGCCACCCTGCGCTGGCCGCCGGTCGTCACGCGGCTGCTGCTGCTGGGCTGCGGGCTGCTGATGGCGTGGAGCCTGTTCCTGGCGGTGCGCCATGCGGGCGTCGAATGGGCTTGGTGGGCGGGGCCGACCGATTGCGGCGCCGTGGCGGCTCCGGCCGACACCGGCGGCAAGGGAATTCTCGACGCCATCGACACCTACATGCCGCCTTCGTGCGACAAGGCCGCGCTGCGCATTCTTGGCCTGTCCTTTGCCGGGTGGAACGCGATCGCCAGCCTGATCCTGATGGTCGTGGCGTTCCGGGGCGCGGTTTCGAAGGCCTGAGCTCAGCCTTGGATCGCCGTGCGCCCTATCGGACGCACAAAGGACGATCTAAATTGTTGATAGAGCATCGGAATAATCCGAAAACCGGATTCCACTTTTCGGTCCGATGCTCAGGGCTCCAGTTCGACGTCCCAGTAGAGATAGTCCATCCAGCTTTCGTGCAGATGGTTCGGCGGGAACAGCCTGCCATTGTTGTGCAGGTCGTGGACGGTCGGCTTGAACGGTTTCTGCAGCGGCCACATCTTGGCCTGCGCCGGCATCATTCCGCCCTTCCTGAGATTGCAGGGCGAGCAGGCCGCGACGACATTCTCCCAGGTCGTCGCGCCGCCGCAGCGCCGGGGCGTGACATGGTCGAAGGTAAGATCCTCCGGCGTGCCGCAATACTGGCACTGGAAGCGATCGCGCAGGAACACGTTGAAGCGCGTGAACGCCGGATGGCGCGACGGCTTCACGTAGCTCTTGAGGCAGACGACGCTCGGCAGCCTCATGGAGAAGTTGGGTGACGAGACCTGATGCTCGTATTCGGCGACGATGTTCACACGATCGAGGAACACGGCCTTGATCGCGTCCTGCCAGGACCATAGCGACAGCGGATAATAGCTGAGCGGCCGATAGTCGGCGTTCAGCACCAACGCAGGCAGCCCGTCGGGGGATACCGCGATCGTCACTTGCGATTCCCTCCTTGGGCCTCAAAGCGATGTGCGCGGATATTGTAAGCAGGAGGTGACAGCAATGTGAAGCGATCCGCACACAACAGCGCGCGGAAAAAATTCACGGATTCGGCCTTTTTTGCTGCGTATTTGAAGGCGGAGCGCCCTCCCTGCCCTTGGTCTCGCGATAATAGGCCCAGAAAAGGCGCGACGCCACCCCCCGATGCGGCCGCCATGATTCGGCGATACCAGCCAGTTGCTTCTCGTTCGGCCGGGGGTCCAGCCCGAGCGCATGGCCGACGGCGCTCTGCAGCGCAACGTCGCGAGCCGGGAAGACATCGGGATGACCGGCGGCGGACAGGAGATAGACCTCGGCGGTCCAGCGTCCGATGCCGGCAACCCCGGTCATCAGGGCGATTGCCTGTTCCGCCTCGAGGTCGCAGAGGCCCTGCAGATCGAGCCCGTCGAGCACGGCCTGCGACACCGACAACAGCGCGCGCTGCTTGGGCCGCGACAGGCCGGCCTGGCGAAACAGCGCATCGTCGGCGGCAAGCAGCAGCGCCGGCGTCAGCGGATCGGCAAGCGCGGCCAGCCGGCCGAAGATGGCGTCCGCGCTGGCGCGGGACACCTGCTGGGCGACGACGATCGAGACGAGGCTTGCGAACCCGGGCGTGGTGCGGCGCAGCGGCACCCCGCCGGCCTTGGCGCGCACGGCAACGAGCCGCGGGTCGGCGGCGCAGAGCGCATCGAGCGCGGCAGCGATGTCGTCGAGTGTCGAGATTCGCCGCATGCGGCTCCCTTGTGGAGTTCCTGCACGGCAGATAGCAATCTCCCGATGACCAGAACAATCCGAAACCCGCTTCGCTCCTGACAGGCAGCCCGACGCGCCGATGAACAGGCCAGTCTTCCGCTTCGCGCCGAGCCCGAATGGCGACCTGCACCTTGGCCACGCTTATTCGGCGCTGCTCAACCAGAATATGGCGGCGAACGCCGGCGGCAGGCTGTTGCTGCGCATCGAGGACATCGACCTGACCCGCTGCACGCCCGCGTTCGAGGCGGGCATCCATCGCGACCTGGAATGGCTCGGCATCGCCTGGGAAACCCCGGTCCGCCGCCAGTCCGAGCATCTTGAAGACTATGAAAAACTGCTTCGGCGGCTGATTTCCGACGATCTCGTCTATCCGGCATTTATGAGCCGCGGCGAAGTGCGCGCCCACATCGCCGACATGGAAGCCGCCGGCCAGCGCTGGCCGCGCGACCCTGACGGCGCGCCGCTCTACCCCGGACTGGACAAGAGGCTCGGCACGCGCGAGCGCCAGCGGCGCATCGCCGACGGCGACCCCTTAGCCTGGCGGCTGGACACCGATCGCGCCGCGGCCGGGGCAGGCAGGCCGCTCACATGGACGGAATTGGAAGATGCCGGGATGAGTTCGGAGCGCAAGGTTGACGCGCAGCCGGAACTATGGGGCGATGTCGTGCTGGCGCGCCGCGATGTCGCCACGAGCTACAACCTTTCGGTTGTCGCCGACGACGCGCTGCAGGGCGCCACCCATGTCGTTCGCGGGCTCGACCTGTTCGCGGCAACCGGCATCCACCGCCTGTTGCAGGAACTTCTGGGCCTGCCCGAACCGCTCTACCATCACCACAGGCTGATCGCCGGTCCTGACGGGAACAAGCTGTCGAAGAGCCAGCGAAACACCGGCCTCCAAGCATTGCGATCGGCCGGCTGCACGCCGGATGACATCAGGCGCATGATCGGTCTCGACCTGGAATGAGGAAAGTCAGATGCGGGCGATGCCCGCCTTGAGGACGGCCAACAGGCTGACCATGGCGAATGCGCCGCCCAGCCCCCATGCGACCGCCAGCTTGAGATCGCTGAGGTTGATGCCCCACGTGTTGGCGGCAAACACGGCAATGAAGAACCCGCAGGTAAACAGGACCATGTTGCCGATCGGCCCGAACCCGTCCTCGCGCATGATGGCATCGAGTGCCGCGCCGAAGAACAGCGCAAGCACGATGACGGCGGCCACCGCCATCATCAGCCAACCCGGTTCGAGGTTCCAGATCACATCGGCGCCTTTCGATGCCCACTGCGCGTTGAATCCGGTGAGAAACCGATTCAACCATTCTTATCGTATGGATCAATCGTTTAGTTTTGCTTGATCGATTGCCCGGCATTAGAGCCAACCGATCTACCTCTTACAAATGCGGCGACAAAAATGGCATCCGGCATGCGGATCATCCCCGCTCTCTTCGTTGTCCTCTGGGCCACCGGCTTCATCGGCGCGCGCTACGCGATGCCTTGGGCGGAGCCGTTCTCGTTCCTTGCGGTGCGTTTCGTGATTGCCTTTGCGATCCTCGCCATCGTCGCACTTTTGATGGGAGCAGGACGCATGACATGGCGCGACATCGCCATGGCGGCTGTCGCGGGCATGCTGATGCATGGCGTCTATCTGGGAGGTGTGTTCTGGGCGATCCACCATGGCATGCCGGCTGGCCTGTCCGCGCTGATCGTCGGCCTGCAACCGCTCATCACCGCGGTGCTGGCCGGCAGCCTGCTCGGCGAAACCATCCTGCCGCGCCACTGGGCGGGACTGGCGGCAGGGCTGGCCGGCGTGGCAATCGTTCTGGCACCCAAGCTCGGCGCCATCGATGGCGGCGTGACCTCCGCCACGCTGGCGGCTTCGTTTATTGCTGTCGCCGGCATGAGCGCCGGGACGGTCTGGCAGAAGCGCTTCATGACCGGCAGCAACCTGCTGGCCGGAACCTGTTGGCAATATGCCGGCGGCGCGGCGGTGATGGCCTTGCTGTCCCTGGCCTTCGAGACCCGGCGGTTCACGCTCAATGGCGAACTTGTCTTTGCGATGGCCTGGCTGGTCCTGGTGCTGTCGATCGGCGCGATCGTGCTGCTGATGATGATGATCCGCGATGGCGAGATGGCGAAAGTGGCGTCGCTGTTCTACCTGGTGCCGGCGGTGACCGCGTTGATCGCCTGGGCGCTGTTCGGCGAGGAACTGACGCTGGTCCAGACCGGCGGCATGGCGCTGGCGACGCTGGGAGTGGCGCTGGCGACCCAGCGCGGACCGGCAACGGCTGCCTAGCCCGGCACCCGCGCGCGCGCCTCGAAGTACCGGCTGATGGAGGCGTTGAGCTCGCCGCCGAGGATGAAGATCAGCGAGACAATGTAGAGGAACACCACCGCGATCATGATCGAGGCAAGGCCGGCATAGGTGGTCACATAGGACGAGAAATTGTCGAGATAGGTGGCGAAGATGGTCGACCCGACCAGCCAGCCGACCAGCGTGAAGATGATGCCGGGCACGATGTCGACGAAGCGCCGCTTGCCCGCCGGCAGCCAGACATGGACGGCGATCAGTCCAAGTACGATGACGGTGGACGCGATGACGTAGCGCCACAGCGTGATGGTGCCGAGATAGGCTTCCAGCCACTGGAAATTCGCCAGTGCAAGCCGCACGATCAGCGGCGCGAAGACGAGCAGCAGGCTGATGGCGAGGAAGCCTATCGTCGCGATGAAAACAAAGGCGAGGCTCTGGATGCGCCGGTAGACGAAGGATCGGGTCTCGACCACCCGATAGGCGCGGTTGAGCGACGTGCGCAGCGCTTCGATGCCGTTCGATGCGAAGAAGGCGGCAAGCAGCACGCCGTAGGTCAAAAGGTCGCTGCGCTGGACGGTCAGCACGTTGATGACCTCCTGCGAGATCGGGGCGGCGATCTGTTCGGGCCAGGTATCGAAAACCAGATGCACCGCCGTTTCGGCGAATGCCGACGCGCCGAGGAAGCTGGCAAGTGTGGTGGCGAAGATCAGGAACGGAAACAGCGCCATCAGCGCGGTGATCGCCAGATGGCTGGCCATCGACCAGCCGTCGTCATAGTTGAAATGGCCTAGAGCGTCATAAAGGACGCGCTTGAGCGCCACGATCCTGCGCATTCAGAGTGCTTCCGTGCCGGAAATGAGCCGAAACACCCGTTTTCTCCGCCGTTTCTGCGCCGTCATTGTTTCTCGCAAGCGAATATGGGAAGGGATTGCCGCAAATGGCAAGTCGGATACCCATCCTAAGGCAGGCAACGGCCACCGGCATGAACGAGTTGCGCACGATCATCGTGACCGGTGCCTCGTCGGGCATCGGCGCCTATTGCGCCCGCGCGCTGAAGTCCGAGGGCTGGCGCGTTTTTGCCACGGCGCGCAAGCCGGAAGACATCGCGGCACTCGAAGCCGACGGCATCGAGGCCTTCTTTCTCGACTACCGCGACACTGACTCGATTGCAAAACTGGCCGAGGATGTCCTGGCGATGACCGGCGGCAGACTGACCGCACTGTTCAACAATGGCGGCTATTCGCAGCCGGGCGCCGTCGAGGACATTTCGACCGCTGCTTTGCGCGAACAGTTCGAGGCGAACTTCTTCGGCTGGCACGAGTTGACCCGGCGGGTGCTTCCAGCCATGCGCGCCCAGGGCCACGGCCGGATCGTCAACTGTTCGTCGATCATGGGACTGGCGCCCTTCAAATACCGCGGACCCTATGTGGCATCGAAGCACGCGCTGGAGGGGCTGATGCTGTGCATGCGGTCCGAACTGGCCGGCACGGGCATCCATGTCTCGCTGATCGAGCCCGGGCCGGTGCAGTCGAAGATCGCGGCCAATGCGCTCGGCTGGTTCCTGAAGAATGTCGACTACCAGAACTCCTGGCATCGTGACGCCTATCAGGCGCAACTCGCCCGGCTGAAGGCGGGCGGCAGCGTCTCGCGGATGAAACCCGGTCCCGAAGTCGTCCAGGCGGCGTTGCGCCACGCCCTCCTTTCGCGGCGGCCGAAACCGCATTATGTGGTGACGTGGCCGGCGAGGATGGGAGCCGCGATGAAACGGCTCCTGCCCGCGTCCATGTTCTACCGAATTCTCGCTGCCCGCTCATAACCCACAACAGGATCAATCCATGGCAACCGTCTTCAACATACTGGCGATCCTGGTGATGGTCGCCGTGGTGGTGGTGCTGATCCGGGGCCTCGCCAACATGCTGCGCGGCGGCTCCGGCAACACATCGAACAAGCTGATGCAGATGCGGGTGCTGCTGCAGTTCGTCGCACTGCTGCTGATCCTGCTCGGCGCGTATGTCGCAGGGCGGTTCTGAGGCATGGTCAAGCTCAACAAGATCTACACCCGCACGGGCGACGACGGCACCACGGGGCTCGGCAGCGGCGAGAGGCGCCTCAAGTCGGACCTGCGCGTCGAAGCCTATGGCACGGTCGACGAGGCGAATGCCTGCGTCGGGCTGGCGCGGCGGCACACCGCGACCAGCCACCCCGAGCTGGACGCCATGCTCGGCCGCATCCAGAATGATCTGTTCGACCTCGGCGCGGATTTGTGCGTCCCGGAGACCGGCGAGAAACTGGACTACGAGCCGCTGCGCATCATCGCCGCGCAGACGACGCGCATCGAAGCGGACATCGACGCCCTCAACGCGGACCTGCAGCCGCTTAAATCCTTCATCCTGCCGGGCGGCTCCCCCGCCGCCGCCGCCCTGCACCTTGCCCGCACGGTGACGCGCCGGGCCGAGCGCCGCATGGTGGCGCTGGCGCAAGACCCGGCCGAACACGTCAACCGCGAGGCGATCCGATACGTCAACCGCGTTTCCGACTTCCTGTTCGTGGCGGGCCGGGTGGTCAATGACAACGGAAGCGCCGACGTGTTATGGGTTCCGGGCAAGAATCGCTGAATATCAAGCAAGCCGGGGGAGCGGCGGGATCAAAATGTTCATTCCGCTCCACGACGCCAACAGCCTGAAGCGCATCAAGCTGCAATATGTGACGATGGGCCTTATCATCGCCAACATGCTGATCTGGCTCTTCACGACCTTCGGGTCCGAACAGTTCACGACGGCCGCCGTCTACGGTCTCGGCTATATCCCGTCGGTGGCGTTCGATTCCGTCGAACTGCCGCCCGACATGGCGATCGTGCCGGAAGACCTGACCTACATTTCCTATGCGTTCCTGCACGGCGACATCTTCCATCTCGGCGGCAACATGCTGTTCCTCTGGGTCTTCGGCGACAATGTCGAGGACGCGCTCGGACACATAAAATTCCTGATCTTCTACCTGCTCTGCGCCGTAGCCGGAGCCTTGGTCCATGGGCTGGTCGCGCCGCTGTCGGAGGTGCCGCTGATCGGCGCGTCCGGGGCGATTGCCGGCGTGGTGACCGCCTATCTGATCCTGCACCCGCGCGTAAAAATCTGGATCCTGGCCTTCGGGCGCATCCCGCTACGCATCCCTGCCTACATCACGCTGGCGCTCTGGATCCTCTTCCAGTTCGTCATGTTCGCGGCGGGCGGCGAGGAGCAGATTTCCTGGGCGTGCCATATCGGCGGGATCCTGGCCGGCGCGGTTCTGGTCCTCGTGCTGCGCAGCCGCGACGTGCCGCTGTTCGACCGGGAGATCATCACCCCGCGCGCGGTGGTGATGAAGCAGCCGAGCGCGGTTCGGCCGGTCGACAGCGCGCCGGCGACACGCTGGGGCCGGCAATAGTCTGGAACTGAACCGATTTGAGGCGTTTGGCGATATTGACGGGTGCGGCGCGCCAAACTAGGGTCCGCCCGCTTTTGGACCCGCCAATGGCCTGAAAATCGCGACAACAGGTCTATTTTAGCGCCAGGAATGTCGGCCATCGACAACCAAGCTGCGTGCGGCGCTGCTAGACGCGCCGGAAATCTACGGAGAGGCTCGATATCATGAAAGTACTGGTGCCCGTGAAGCGGGTGGTCGACTACAACGTGAAGATCCGCGTGCGGCCGGACGGCTCGGGCGTCGAGCTAGCCAACGTCAAGATGTCGATGAACCCGTTCGACGAAATCGGCGTCGAGGAGGCGATCCGGCTGAAGGAAGCCGGCAAGGCGGATGAGATCGTGGTGGTGTCGATCGGTCCGGCGCAGGCCGCCGAGACGCTGAGGACGGCACTTGCGATGGGCGCCGACCGGGCGATTTTGGTGAAGGTCGACGAGCTGGTCGAGCCGCTTGGCGTGGCCAAGGTGCTGAAGGGCGTGGTCGACGCCGAGAAGCCCGGACTCGTCATTTTGGGCAAGCAGGCGATCGACGACGACGCCAACCAGACCGGCCAGATGCTGTCGGCACTGCTCGGCTGGAGCCAGGCGACGTTCGCCTCAAAGGTCGAGATCGACGGCGACAAGGCCAAGGTGACCCGCGAGGTCGACGGCGGCCTGCAGGCCATCGAGGTGAAGCTGCCGGCGATCGTGACGACGGACCTGCGCCTCAACCAGCCGCGCTATGCGTCGCTGCCCAACATCATGAAGGCCAAGAAGAAGCCGCTCGACGAGAAGAGCCCGGCCGACTTCGGCGCCGATGTCTCGCCGCGCCTCAAGGTGCTCAAGACCGAGGAGCCCGGCGGCCGCAAGGCAGGCGTGAAGGTCAAGAGCGTCGCCGAGTTGGTCGACAAGCTGCGCAACGAAGCCGGCGTCATCTAAGGCGAAAGGACAAAAACAATGGCAATTCTCCTCATCGCCGAACACGATAACCAGAGCCTGTCGGACCAGACCGCCAAGACGCTGTCGGCCGCAGCCAAGATCGGTTCGGACATCGACATCCTGGTCGCCGGCAAAGGCGCCAAGGCCGCCGCCGACGCGGCGGCGAAGCTTGGCGGCGTGCGCAAGGTGCTGCTAGCCGAGGCAGCCGAGCTGGAAAACCGCCTCGCCGAGCCGCTCGCGGCGACCATCGTCTCGCTGGCCGGCGGCTACGACACGATCATCGCGCCGGCGACGACCTCGGGCAAGAACGTGATGCCGCGCGTGGCGGCGCTGCTCGACGTGATGCAATTGTCCGAGATCGTCGAGGTTATTTCGCCCGATACGTTCAAGCGGCCGATCTATGCGGGCAACGCCATCCAGACCGTTCAGTCGAACGACGCCACGAAGGTGATCACGGTGCGCACGGCCTCCTTCCAGGCGGCGCTCGAAGGCGGATCGGCTGCCGTCGAGACCGTATCGGTAGCGGCGAACCCCGGCCTGTCGACCTTCGTCGAGAACAGGCTGTCGGGCAGCGAGCGTCCCGAACTGACCTCGGCCAAGATCATCATCTCGGGCGGCCGGGCGCTGGGTTCATCGGAGAAGTTCCAGGAGGTCATCCTGCCTGTCGCCGACAAGCTGGGCGCCGCCGTCGGTGCATCGCGCGCGGCGGTCGACGCAGGCTATGCACCGAACGACTGGCAGGTCGGCCAGACAGGCAAGGTGGTGGCGCCCGACCTCTACATCGCGGTCGGCATCTCCGGCGCGATCCAGCATCTCGCCGGCATGAAGGATAGCAAGGTCATCGTCGCCATCAACAAGGACGAGGAGGCGCCGATCTTCCAGGTCGCCGACTACGGCCTCGTCGGCGACCTCTTCACCATCCTGCCAGAACTCGAAAAGGCGCTTTGACGCTTTCGCGGGCAGTGTATTAATCTCTAGGGGGCCGGGGTGGACTAAGTCTCCCCGGCCCTTTAGTTTGCACTGCACAAAAGCGGGCGCTCGGACGCCCAGCGACGGGATCGGCGCAATGGCTATCGAAACTGTAGGCATAATCGGCGCGGGCCAGATGGGCGGCGGCATCGCGCAGGTAAGCGCGGTGGCCGGATTCAACGTCGTGCTCTACGACGTCGCGGCCGATCGCATCGAGAAGGGGCTCGCCACCGTCAGCGGCAATCTGGCCCGCATGGTCTCGTCGGGAAAGCTGACCGAGGATGCCCGCAAGGCAGCGCTTGAGCGCATTTCCGGGGCGACCGAGATGAGCGGGCTGGCGGGTGCCGATCTGGTCATCGAAGCGGCGACGGAGGACGAAAGCGTCAAGCGCAAGATCTACTCCGCGCTCTGCCCGCAGCTCAATCCTCAGGCGATCGTGGCCACCAACACATCGTCGATCTCGATCACCCGCCTGGCCGCGGCGACCGACCGCCCCGAGCGCTTCATGGGCATTCATTTCATGAACCCGGTGCCGGTGATGAAACTCGTCGAACTGGTGCGCGGCATCGCCACCGACGACGCGACCTTCGAGGCAGCCAAGGTGTTCGCCACCAAGCTCGACAAGACGATCACCGTGTCGGAGGATTTCCCGGCCTTCATCGTCAACCGCATCCTGCTGCCGATGATCAACGAGGCGATCTACACGCTCTACGAGGGTGTCGGCACGGTCGATGCGATCGACACGGCCTTGAAACTCGGCGCCAATCACCCGATGGGCCCCCTGCAACTCGCCGACTTCATCGGTCTGGACACCTGCCTGTCCATCATGCAGGTGCTGCATGACGGGCTGTCGGATTCGAAGTACCGCCCCTGCCCGCTGCTGGTGAAATATGTCGAGGCCGGCTGGCTCGGCCGCAAGACCGGCCGCGGCTTCTACGACTATCGCGGCGAGCATCCGGTGCCGACAAGGTAGGCGTGGGCGTACTCCTCCCTCTTGAGGGGAGTGATCCGGATGAGCGGATCGGGGTGGGGCGTTCCGGCAGTGCTTCGGCATCTTCTTCGAGTCGCGTCCTTCATTGACCACCCACCCTGCTCGCAAATTTGCCGATGGTCATGCCTCCCCGCCCTCAAAGGGGAAATGAGGTACCGTTCGCGCGGCTTGCCCGGTCCCCGCAAAAGGGGGAGATAAGGGGTGTCTGAAGCCGGGGGCTCCGCATGGCGTATCTGCTGATTGCCAACCTCATCCTATGGGTTGCGCTGGTCGCGGCCGCCGCTGCGTTCGGCATCCGCGCCTATGTCAAGCACGGGCGCTCAAGACTCCATTCGCGCCGCCGCGGCGACCCGTCGAAGGACTACATGCCCCGGCAAGACTGGACCCTCAGTTCGGGCAAGCTCAACTATTCCTCGTTCGTCTATTTCGACGTCGACCGCGATGGTCGTTACAGCCTCGGCGACCGCCCGATGGGTGGCATCGTGGCGCGCCTGAGCAACGCCAACGGTCATTTGTTGACCTCGCGCACGAACGGGAACGGCTTCGCCAATTTCACCATGTCGACCGCCAGGCGTCGCGCCCAGATCAGATCGCCGGGTACCTACGACTTCGCCGTTTCGATACCGCCTGGCTGGGTGTGCACCAGCGGAAACGAAGTGCAGGCGAAAAAATTCGATCTGATCGGGGGCGCTCCGGCCGGCATCGGCTCGGAGGAGATGGTGAGGCCGGTCGGGCTTGCCCCCATCCGCACGCTGAGCGGCAGCACCGCCGGCGCAGGAGCCACGATTTCCGTGATGAAGGCCGGCCGGTGCATCTCCAGCGAGTCCGTCGCGCCGGATGCCGGCTTCCGCATCGACATCGCGGACGAGGCCGACGCGGTCGAGATAGATGGACCCGGCCTTGGACGTCGGCTGGCGCTATCGCCTTACCCGTCGCATCTCGGCGTATTGTCTCCACGGCGGGCGCCGATCAAGGCGGGCGCCGCGCGGCAGACGATCGACTTCAACGACGTGACGCCGCTTGGCTTGCGAAAGATCCCATCGGGCTACGCAGGGCTGAACTGGTTCAACCTCAACGCGATTTCGCGCGACTTCGCGGGCAGCAATGACGGCTACGTCAACGGCAACACGTCGGGCGACCATATGGCCTACACGAGCAGCGGCAATCCGGCGGAGTTGTGGAGCGAGCAGCCATTCGGATTTCACTCGGTCATGATTTCCGCAGCTTGGCTACGTTCGGAAGGCGAGACCGCCAAGATTGAAAGCTGGAGCGACGAAAGGCTGCTCGCGAGCGACGAGATCGTGGTGTCGGCGCTGACGCCGATCCAATATGCGCCGATGCTGAAGGACATCACACGGATACGCTTTTCGTCGAAGCACTACTGGCAGCTTGTGATCGACGATCTGGTGCTGGCAAGGTGAAACTCGCTTCGGGCCTTGCCAAGCCGCCCGCCGGCAGAAACCAATCGATCAGTTGGCGTTCGATCCGTTCGGGAACGGGCTTGCCGCACCGTTCGCGGTAACGCGCGAAAGCTGCTCACGCTTGACGAAAACAGGCTTGGTGTAGACGGTCTTCATGAAGAGTTCCTCGTTTCGCCTATAGAATTCGGCTACCTAATATGTCAGTCATCGCTCGGGATCAACTGCCCGCCGCTGCGATGAGGCGTTTTGCGTCGTCGCCCGACCAGTGCGCCGGGCCGTTCATGTGGGCGAGCATCCGGTGCCGACAAGGTAGCGCGTCCAACAACGATCTCGTGCTGGCGAACTGAGCGGCGCTCACGTCGGCGGTTTGCTCTTCCAGAGATGCGGAACGATCAATTTGTCCAGCGCATTCGCCGAGGCGGCCTTGACGTAGATGATCTCTCCCGCGACGGGATCGCGATCGAGCATGCCAACCGCGTCGGCGTAATCCTCGACGGCGAAAAGCCGCCCGGAGTACTCCCCCGCCACGAGTTGACGGACGCGCTGGGCGTTAGGCCCTGTGAAGATCACGATGTCCGCGCGACACTAACCCGGCTCATGCCGAGGCAACAATATGCGCGGGCTTCGGTCAGATTCGGTCAGCCGCCGGCTTTTGCGGCATCGACCAGCCGTTTAGCGTCGTCGCCCGCCCAGTCGGCAGGTCCGTTCATGTGGGCAATGAGGCAGCCATCCCGGTCGACGAGCAGGGTGACCGGCAAGCCGAGAGCCAGGCCGCGCTTCTTGAGATCGTTGAACAATGCGAGCGTGTTGTCGCGGTAGTAACCGAGCGTGTCGATGCCGGTCTCGGCGAGGAATTTTTTCGGCTTGGCGTCGTCGCCGGTGTCGACGTTGACCGCCACCACCTCGAAATCTTCACCGCCGGCTTGCTTCTGCAGCGCGTTCAACGCCGGCATCTCCTCGCGGCAGGGCGCGCACCAGGTAGCCCAGAGGTTAAGAAGCACAGTCTTGCCGGCCAGATCGGCCAACGTCATCGGCTTGCCGTCAGGTGCGTTGAAGGCGAGGCCCTTGAGCGATTGCGGCGGATCGGCGGGCAACATGCCGGCTATGTCGCCAGTCGCGGATGCAGCCAGCGTCTTCGCCTTGTCGGCCTTGGCGGCGCAGGCGGCGACATCAACCTCGCTGGCGACGGGAGCGGTCGCCTCGCCGGCGTTGTTGCCAGCGGGGCGGCTGGTGACATATACCGCGACCGCGCCGGCGAGCGCGCCTGCCACGACCGCCAGCAGGATCAGGCGGGCGGCGGGAAAAAGCGAATTCTTATCTGCAGCCATGGATCGAGACCTTCAACTGAGGCGCCGGGTTACCACGATGAGCGACACCAAGACCAGCAACGAGATGTGGGGCGGACGTTTTGCCTCGGGTCCGTCCGCGATCATGCAGGCGATCAACGCCTCGATCTCATTCGACCGAAAGCTGTTTGCGCAGGATATCCGTGGCTCGATCGCGCATTCCGAAATGCTGGCCAAGACCGGCATCATTTCGGCCGCCGACCAGAAGAAGATCGCCAAGGGGCTGAGGACGATCCTTGGCGAGATCGAGAGCGGCAAATTCGTCTTTTCCGAGAAACTCGAGGACATTCACATGAATGTCGAGGCGAGGCTTGCCGAACTGATCGGCCCGGCGGCGGGGCGGCTGCACACCGCGCGCTCGCGCAACGACCAGGTGGCGGTCGATTTCCGCCTGTGGGTGAAGAACGAGTTCATGCGCGTCGCCGCCGCGCTCAAGGATCTTATCGCAGCGTTCCTGGAGCGGGCGGAAGAACACGCGGCAACCGTGATGCCCGGCTTCACGCACATGCAGGCGGCACAGCCGGTGACCTTCGGCCATCATTGCATGGCCTATGTCGAGATGTTTTCGCGCGACCTGTCGCGCGTCAGGGACGCGGTCGAGCGCATGGACGAGAGCCCGCTCGGTGCGGCGGCACTTGCCGGCACCGGCTTTCCGATCGACCGGCACATGACCGCGAAGGCACTGGGGTTCCGGGAGCCGACGCGCAATTCGCTGGACTCGGTCTCGGATCGCGACTTCGCGCTCGAGTTCCTGGCTGTCGCGGCCATCACCGCCACGCACCTGTCGCGGCTGGCAGAGGAGATCGTCATCTGGTCCACGCCGCAGTTCGGCTTCGTGACGCTGTCGGACAGCTTCTCCACCGGGTCTTCGATCATGCCGCAGAAAAAGAACCCGGATGCGGCCGAGCTCGTGCGCGCCAAGACGGGCCGTGTGAACGGCCACCTGGTCGGGCTGCTCACCGTGATGAAGGGGCTGCCGCTGACCTATTCCAAGGACATGCAGGAGGACAAGGAGGCTGTGTTCGACGCAGCCGAAACGCTCGACCTGATGCTTGCCGCCATGACGGGAATGGTCAGTGACATGACGATTGACGCCGTCGCGATGAAGCGCGCGGCCGGCGCCGGTTTCTCGACCGCCACCGACCTTGCCGACTGGCTGGTGCGCACGCTCGGCCTGCCCTTCCGCGAAGCGCATCACGTGACGGGACGCGTGGTGGCGCTGGCGGAGACCAAGAAGATTGGCCTTGAACAGCTGGCGCTGGCGGACCTGCAGGCGATCCATCCGGGCATTACGGCGGAGGTGTTTTCGGTGCTGTCGGTACAGAACTCCGTGAAGAGCCGCACCAGCTATGGCGGTACAGCGCCGGCGGAGGTGAAAAAACAGGTTCGCGCCTGGAAAAAGCGCCTCGCTCAGGCGTGACGCTGTCAGGATTTTGCCGGGTGCAAAGGCGCAAGATTTTCGCTACAAGCGGCGGACGGACATTCCAGCGGGACGGATGGGCTCGATGAACTGCAGCAGGATCTTCACGGCGATTGTTCTGGTTGTGGCCGCCGCTGCCATCACCGGGTGCGGCCGCAAGGCGGGTCTCGACACGCCCTACGAGGCGCAGGTGACCGCCCGCAAGGAAGCCGAGAAATCGGGCGCACCGATGCCCGCGGAACCGGCGAAACCGGACAACGACAAGCCGTTCTTCCTCGATCCGCTTCTCTAAGGTACATCGCTATTCAAGTCAGGCTGGCATGCAAATGGCGGTTTTCTGGGCTTCCGGTGCTCACGTACTTTAATGTACGCTCCGCTCTGGTTCTCGAACCCCCCCATTTTCGGCTCACACTGACCTGAATCCCGACGAACCTTCGCCAACAACCGGACCATTTCCTCTTGAACCACTTCCACTATCGTGACGGCGTCCTGCACGCCGAGGATGTTGCCATTCCCGAGATCGCGGCGGTCGTGGGCACGCCCTTCTATTGCTATTCGACCGCGACGCTGACCCGGCACTACAAGGTCTTCGCCAAGGCGTTCGCGGGCATGGACAGCCTGGTCTGCTACGCCATGAAGGCCAATTCGAACCAGGCGGTGCTGCGGGTGCTGGCAAAGCTCGGCGCGGGGGCTGACGTCGTTTCGGAAGGCGAGATGCGCCGCGCACTGGCCGCCGGTATTCCTGCCAACAAGATCCTGTTCTCAGGCGTCGGCAAGACCGCCAGGGAAATGGATTTCGCGCTCGACGTTGGCATCTTGTGCTTCAATGTCGAGTCGGAGCCCGAACTGGAGCAGCTTTCGGCCCGCGCCACCGCACTCGGACGCACGGCGCGCGTGTCGCTGCGCATCAACCCGGATGTCGACGCCAAGACCCACAAGAAAATTTCGACCGGCAAGGCGGAAAACAAGTTCGGCATCGCCTGGCAGCGGGCACGGGCTGTCTACGCGCGCGCCGCCGAACTGCCCGGCATCAAGGTCGCCGGCATAGACATGCATATCGGCAGCCAGATCACCGACCTGCAGCCGTTCGACGACGCCTTTGCGCTGCTTGCCGAACTGGTGGGTACGCTGCGTGTGGACGGCCACGCGATCGAACATGTCGATCTGGGTGGGGGACTGGGCATCCCCTACCGCACCGACAACGATCCGCCGCCGCTTCCCGACGCCTATGGCGACATCGTCCGCAAACGCATCGCACCACTCGGCCTCAAGGTAATGTTCGAGCCGGGCCGGCTGATCGTCGGCAATGCCGGCATCCTGGTCGCGCAGGTGATCTACCCGAAGGAGGGCGACGCCAAGAACTTCCTCGTCGTGGACGCGGCGATGAACGATTTGATCCGGCCCACGCTCTATGACGCCTTCCACGACATCCGACCCGTGCTGGAAGCGGCCCCCGACGCACCGCGCATGACGGCCGACGTGGTCGGCCCGGTCTGCGAGACCGGCGATTTCATCGGTCTCGACCGCGACCTGCCGAAGCTCAAGTCTGGCGACCTGATCGCCGTCGGCACGGCGGGAGCCTACGGCGCCGTGCAGGCGGGCACTTACAATTCGCGGCTGCTGGTGCCTGAGGTGCTGGTCGACGGCGACCGTTTCCATGTCGTGCGGCCGCGCCGGACGTACGAAGAACTGATTGCGCTGGATTCCGTGCCGGACTGGCTGTGATTTCAGGGGGTTTCCGCCGGGAAAGCCGATCACGATTAGGCGAGCCCGCCTCGCCTTTGCCGCACTTGATGCTATTCTATCGATCCTGAGCTGCGGCTTCGCGCGGCGACTGGAAGGGTCGATGACGGAAACGAATGGGTCAGCAACTGATCTCGCTCTGACGGCCAGGCTTGCGCGTACGCGTCTCGCGGTTCGCGCAACTGTCATCGTCGAACGCGGCTGGCCGCTCGTGCTTCCCCTCCTGCTGGTCGGCTGCCTGTTCCTCAGCCTTTCATGGCTCGGCGTCTTCCGCATGCTGCCCGATATGGCAAGACTCGGCCTGCTGATCGCCTTCGGCCTGGCGTTCCTCGCCGCGCTGTATCCGCTGCGCTTCTACCGTGCTCCGACGGCGGCCGAGATCGACCGCCGCATCGAACATGCAAACCGGCTCGCCCACACGCCTGTGCTGGTGCAGACCGACCGGCCGAGCGGCCAGGGCAGCGCCTTCTCGGAGGCTTTGTGGCGCGAACACCAGCGCCGCATGGCGGCAAGCCTTGGCGGCGTCGGCGGCGACCTGCCGCGCACGCGCGTGCCCGAACGCGACCCGTGGGGCCTGCGCGCGGCGGCGGCCCTGCTTCTGGTGACTGCCTTTGCCTTTTCGTTCGGTCCGCTCGGCGGCCGGCTGGGAGACGGGTTCCGCTCGCACTCCTGGCTTGAAACCGTTCCGCCGCGCATCGACGCCTGGGTGACGCCGCCCGCCTATACCGGTAAGGCTCCGGTGTTCTTGACCTCGCGGGCAAGTGTTGCGGAACCGGGAGCGGCTGCGCCTGCCATGTTCACGATTCCCGAAAACAGCGAACTCTCGCTGCGGGTGACCGGCGGTTCGGGAACAGAAACGCTTGCCTTTACCGACGCTGCCGGCGCCGTTCGGGAAATTGAACCGCAGGGCGCGGCATCGGCAACGGGTGAGGCGGCAGCACTGGAGACACCCGCAAACGGCGCGCTTCAGTTCGCCGGCAAGCTGACCGGCGACGGCACGCTGACGTTGAAGTCGGCCGATCGCGAAATCTCGAGCTGGACCTTCGCTGTGACGCCCGACAACCCGCCGGTGATCCGCTTTACCGATGAGCCCAAGCGGGCGGTCAACGGCGCGCTGGAACTCGCATACGAGGTCGAGGACGACTATGGCGCGACTGAAGCCGCGGCCGAGTTCGTGCTGGAGGACGAGCAGGCGGCGGGCGCCGATCCGCTCTATGACGCGCCCGAGATGAAGCTTGGCCTGCCCCGCCGCGACGCCAAGGGTCCGGCAGTCAAGACCTCACGCGACCTGACGGATCATGTCTGGGCGGGGTCGCGCGTCAAGCTGACGCTGAAGGCAACCGATGCGGCCGGCCAGGAGGCGACAAGCGAAACCAGGACGCTGGTGATGCCGGAGAAGATCTTCACCAACCCGCTCGCCAAGGCGGTCGTGGAGCACCGCAAGGTCTTCTCGCTCGACGTCAACCGCAAAAGCGATACGCTTGACCTGATCGACGCGATCACGCTGCGGCCCGAGGACACGTTCGACAATCCGTCGCACTACCTGGGCATCATGGCCGGACGCACGCGGCTGGTGATGGCCGGGAGCGACGAGCAGCTTCGCGACGTCGCCGACTACATGTGGGACATGGCGCTGGCCATCGAGGACGGCGATCTGTCCGCCGCCGAGAAGCGGCTGCGCCAGGCGCAGGAAGCGCTGCGGCAGGCGCTGGAGAACAACGCGTCCGACGAGGAAATCGACAAGCTGATGGCCGAGCTGAGGCAGGCCATGGACGAGTTCCTGCGCGAGTTCGCCGAACGCGCGATGCAGAACCCGAACATGGCTCAGCAGATGCCCGAGAATGGGCAGGAACTGCGCCAGAACGACCTCCAGAAGATGCTCGACCAGATCGAAAACCTGGCGAAGTCGGGCAATCGCGACCAGGCCAAGGATCTGCTCGCGCAACTCCAGAACATGATGAACAACCTGCAGGCGAGCCGCCAGCAGCAGGGCCAGAACGGCCAGCAGAACTCCGAGATGCGCCAGCAGATGGACAAGCTCGGCGAGATCATGCGGCGCCAGCAGGAGATGATGAACGAGACCTTCCGCATGGACCAGATGCGGCGCGGGCAGCAGCAGCGCGGCCAGGACCGCAGCGAGCAGCTTGGCGAGAACGGCGAGCCCCAGCAAGGCGAGCAGGGCGAGGGCCAGCAGGGCGCGCCAATGACGCCGGAGCAGTTCGCCGAGGCGATGAAGCAGTTGCAGGAGGGCCAGGGGCAACTGCAGAGCGACCTCGAGGCGCTGATGAAGGGCCTCGAAGGCATGGGCATGGAGCCCGGCGAAGGGCTGGGCGAGGCCGGCGACGCGATGGGCGAGGCCGAAGGCTCGCTCGGCAAGGGCGAAGGCGACCGCGCCGTCGGCCAGCAGGGACGCGCGCTGGAGGCGCTGCGCAAGGGCGCTCAGAACATGATGGACCAGATGATGCAGGCCATGCAGGGCGAGGAAGGTGGCGGACAGGAGGGCGGCAGACAGCAGAACGCCGACCGCGACCCGCTCGGCCGTCCCCGCGCCACGACCGGGCCTGACTTCGGCGATTCGGTGACGGTGCCCGACGAGATCGACGTGCAGCGCGCCCGCCAGATCCTGGAAGCGATCCGCAAGCGGCTCGGCAATGCACTCAGCCCCGAACTGGAGCGCAGCTACCTCGAACGCCTGCTTGAGATGAAGTAGGCCGCAGGCCGGTGAGCCGCCGCGCCATCCCGCTCAGGCGTCGCCCTTGACTATGCCCACGAAGGGCAGTTCGCGGAAGGCATGCGCGACATCCATACCGTAGCCGACGACGAAATAGTCGGGGCAGTCGAAGCCGACATAGTCGGCGTTGAGCGTGGTCTGCCGGCGCATGCGCTTGTCGAGCAGCACGGCGATAGAGCAGCTTGCCGCGCCGCGCGACAGCATCAGTTCGCGCGCGAACTTCAGTGTCTTTCCGGATTCGAGGATGTCGTCGATGAGCAGCACGTCACGCCCGGCTACCTCGTTGTCGATGTCGCGCAGCACGCGGACCTCACCGCTCGTGGTGCCCGCGCCATAGCTTGAGATGAAGATGAACTCGACTTCCGGCGACAGGCCCACGTCATGCATGGCGCGGATGAGATCCGCCGCGAAGATGAACGAGCCCTTGAGAACCGAGATGACCAGCAGGTCATGATAGTCCTTGCCGGCGATCTCCTTGGCAAGCTCGAGGTTGCGCCGGGCGATGGCGGATGCGGAGAACAGGACCTCGATGTCCTTGCCCCTGACGACTGGCATTGATGTGTCCTTAATCCGCGAAGGTGACCTTGACGGTCTTCACTCCGTTCTTAGGCGCATCGAGCCGGCTGGAAAAGTCGAATGTTTCGCCCGGCGACAGCGGACGGCCCGATGTCCCCAGCCTGTATCGCGTGACAAGACCGTCAATCCCGGTGACCGCGATCTCGATCGGCGGCAGATGTTCGAGCGAATTGCCGTCATTGGCCGCCTGGCCGTCGACCAACAGTATCGCACGCACCCCGGATGCATCGACGCGCGAGGTGACGCCCGAAATGCGAAGCGCGCTTTTCGGGGCCTCGATGCCGGCGACGGACGCGCCGCGCACCAGCGCGTGGCCGCCCGACACCCAGAAGGCAGCGAGTACGAGCGCTACGCTGGTGGTCCAGAACAGCGGGCCGCCTCGGGCTGGGCTGCGCGACATCTTTTCCGGTTCGTTTCGCCTGAGCATATCCATGCCGACCGTCGGCGCCGCGGCGGACCCTATCGACGAGGCGGACTCGGATGCATGTGATTCGGCGCGAGCCCGCGGCGGAAGGCTGACATATTCGGCGTCCACCACGTCGTCGCCGGGCGCAATGCGCCCCTGCGGCCCTTCGGTGGAACCGTCTTCGGGACCGGTCATGATTTCGCCGGAAACAGCGCGTCGCCTCTCATCGTTAGCCATGCGGCCGGCCATCCTGCGGGAGGGTTGTCGTCCGGAGGTAAACCCAAATGGTTAACGCTTCCCGACTTCGGTCGTTTCAGGCCCCGAATTAACCGATGATTAACCATGCGGGACCGATGGTCGAACACGCCGCACCGCTCGCCCGACACTGTCAATTCGGGGGCGGCAATCGAGGTTGTCCAGCAATTGATCCGCTTTGAGAATGTCGGGCTGCGATACGGGATGGGTGCGGAGATCCTGCGCGATCTTTCGTTCGAGATTCCCGCGCGCTCGTTCCAGTTCCTGAGCGGCCCGTCCGGCGCCGGCAAAACCTCGCTGCTCAGGTTGCTGTTTTTGTCACTGAAGCCGACGCGCGGCCTGATCTCGGTGTTCGGCAAGGACCGCGCGCGCATCACAAGGCGCGAACTGCCACATTTGCGCAGGCGGATCGGCGTAGTGTTCCAGGACTTTCGCCTGCTCGACCACATGACGACCTACGAGAACGTCGCGCTGCCGCTGCGCGTGCGCGGGCGGGAGGAGTCGAGCTACCGCAACGACGTAACCGAACTCTTGAAGTGGGTGGGGCTGGGCGAACGCATGCATGTGCTGCCGCCGGTGCTGTCGGGTGGCGAGAAGCAGCGAGCGGCCATCGCGCGCGCGCTTATTGAGCAGCCCGAAATCCTGCTCGCCGACGAGCCGACGGGCAATGTCGATCCGCCGCTGGCGCGACGGCTGCTCAGGCTGTTCATCGAGCTCAACCGCCTGGGAACAGCCGTGGTGATCGCGACCCACGATCTTGGCCTGATGGAGCAGGTCGACGCTCGGCGCATGATCCTGTCGGCGGGGAGGCTTGAAATCTATGACTGAGCCTGGCTTTGCCGAGGACGGCATCGCCGAGGGCGCGGTTGCCGCACCGCGCCCGCACCGGCGCATGGCGCCCATCGTGCCGGCGCACAACGTCGCCGGCCGCGCTCTGGTCTCGGTCATCGCCATCATGACGTTCCTGTCCTGCCTGACACTTGGCGCGGTGACATTGGTGCGCGACACGGCTGCCGTGTGGCAGAGCCAGATTTCCCGCGAGGCGACGATCCAGATCAAGCCGGCGGAAGAGCTCGACATGGATGCGGCGCTGGAAAAGGCGGCAGCCATCGCCAGCGCCTTCCCCGGGATCACCGGCGCGCGCATCGTCGATCGCGAAGCGACGGCGCGATTGCTCGAACCCTGGCTGGGAACCGGGTTGAACATCGACGAACTGCCGGTGCCGCGCCTGGTGATCGTGATGATCAACGACGCCTATCCGCCGAATTTCCAGCGCTTGCGCGAGGCTATCACCGCGGAGGTGCCGCAGGCATCGCTCGACGATCACCGCACCTGGGTGGACCGGCTGGTGACCATGGCAAACACGACCGTGACCATCGGCATCGCGGCGCTGGCGCTGATGCTGACGGCGACCATCCTGTCGGTGGTGTTCGCCACGCGCGGCGCGATGGCCGGCAACGGCCACATCATCGAGGTGCTGCATTTCGTCGGCGCGGAGGCGCGCTTCATCGCGCGCGAATTCCGCAGGCATTTCCTGGCGACCGGCATGAAGGGCGCGGCGGCCGGCGGCCTGGCTGCCGTCGTCGTCTTCCTTGTCGTGTCCTTCTGGTCGGCGCGAAATTTGGCGACGCCGCAGGCCGACCAGGCAAGCGCCCTGTTCGGCAATTTCGCGATCGGCGCCAGCGGCTATGGCGGCGTGGCGCTGGTCGTGCTGCTGGTCGGCGTGCTGACCGGCGCCACTTCCCACGTCACGGTGGTGGCCTATCTGACGGACATAGAAAGCCGCCAGACGGACAGCGGAGAATGACGGAGTACCTCCTACACATCGCCGCAATTAGGCGTTATCCATGTTTGTGATGAAGGGACATCATCTCGACGAAGCGACCGGCGCGGGGCCTGGTGGCGGTGCCGGTGCTGCCGTGCTTGTGCGCCGGCGGCGCAAGTTCCCGCGCGTTCTCGCTGCCGCAGTCCTTGGCGCATCCCTGCTGTTTGTCGGCGGCTTCGCGCTTTTCGCGACGCATGTGAGCCGCATGGCCACGCCGAAGAATCCGGCGCAGGCGGACGCGATCATTGTCCTGACGGGCGGACAGGCGCGGCTCGACGCAGCCGTCGATCTGCTGAAGTCCGGCAAGGGCGAGCGGCTGCTGATCAGCGGCGTGCATCCGTCGACGACCCGCAAGACCCTGCAGGCGGCGACCGGCGGGGACAAGACCCTGTTCTCCTGCTGCGTCGACATCGACCGCGACGCGCTCGACACCATCGGCAATGCCGAGGAGAGCGCGAAATGGGTGCGCAACCACGCCTACGGCCGGGTGATCCTCGTCACCAACAACTACCACATGCCGCGCAGCCTGTTGGAAGTCGGCAGGCTGATCGGCCAGGCGGAACTCGAACCATATCCCGTCGTCAATGCCGACCTCGGCAATGGCGGCTGGCTGATGCAGCCGGAGGCGCTGCGCGTGCTGTTCACCGAATACAACAAATACCTGCTGGCGCTGGCGCGCGGCGCGTTGCCCCTTCCTCCCACCGAGGTCGGCATGGCGGCGATGAACGCCTCGGTTGCCGCTCGCGACTGACCGCTCGCCGACCGGGACGTTTCCCTTTTAGGCAGGTCTGGTGTAACCAGCGCTGACATCCGGCCGGGCTTTTCCATGACTGTCATCCGTTCACTGGCGTTCAACCTCGTCTTCTACGCCAATTTGATCCTCCAGATGATCTTCTGGACGCCGTATTTCTTCCTGTCGCCACGCCACCGCGCCTGGATAGTGCCGAAATTCTGGTCGCACAGCAGCCTCTGGCTGATGGAAAAGGTGGCCGGTACGAAAAGCGATGTCTCGGGACTGGAGAACCTGCCCGAAGGCAGCTTCATCCTGGCGCCGAAGCACCAGTCGTTCTGGGACACGATCGCCTTTTTCCCCTATCTGCGCGACCCGCTCTACATCTTGAAGCGCGAGCTGCAGTGGATCCCGTTCTTTGGCTGGTACATCATGAAGATGCGCATGATCCCGGTGAACCGGGGCAAGCGGTCGATAGCGCTCAAGCAGGCGGTGGCCGACACCAAGCGCGAAATGGCCGACGACCGCCAGTTGATCATCTATCCCGAGGGCACGCGCCGCGCGCCGGGCGACGAACCCGCCTACAAATACGGCATCGTCGAGATCTACGCGCAGCTCGGCCTGCCGGTGGTGCCGGTCGCGCATGTCGCCGGGCTCTACTGGCCGCGCCGCAAGTTCATGCGCTACCCCGGCACGATCCACGCGCGCTTCCTGAAGCCAATCCCGGCCGGCCTCAGCCGCGAGGAATTCATGCAGCGGCTGATCGGCGAGACCGAGGCGGCCTGCGACCAGATGCTGATCGATGCGGCCCGGTCGCCGAACCCGCCGCCGATGCCCCCGACCGCCGTGAAGCGGCTGAGGGAACTGGGCGCACTGCCGGCGGCGGGCTGACCTTACGGCGCGCTCGCCCCATCCAGTTCCTGCATGTCGGCCGCCGTCAGCTGAAGGCGCACAGCGCTTATCAGGCTGTCGGTCTGCTCGATCGTGGTAGCGCTGGCGATCGGCGCCGTGACGCCCCGCCTAGCGATGACCCAGGCAAGCGCGACTTCGGCCTGGCGGGCGCCATGGCGTTCCGACACCAAATCTAGCGCGGCCAGGATGCGCATGCCGCGAGCATCGAGATATTTCCCGATGCTGCCGCCGCGCGGGCTCTTGCCGAGATCGGCCTCGCTGCGGTACTTGCCCGACAAGAAGCCCCTGGCGAGGGCAAAATAGGTGATGACGCCGATGTCCTCGCGTATGCAGAGGTCGCCGAGCGGCCCGTCGAAGCTTGACCGGTCGTAGAGATTGTATTCGGGCTGCAACACCTCGTAGCGCGGCAGCTTCTTCTGGCTCGCAACCTTGAGGGCAGCCTGCAACTGGCCGGCATCGAGATTGGACGCGCCGCACCAGCGGATCTTGCCCTGTTCGATCAGCCGCTGATGGGCGGCGAGAGTTTCGTCGTAAGGCACCGCGTCGTCGGGCCAGTGCGACAGATAAAGATCGATCGTTTCCACCTGCAGGCGCTTCAGCGAGTCCTCGACGGCCTTTGCGATGTAACGTGCGGAAAGGTCGATCCGGCCCTGCCCCATGTCGGAGCCGACCTTGGTGATGACAACCACCTTGTCGCGATTGCCGCGGGCCTTCATCCACCTGCCGATGATGGCTTCCGATTCGCCGCCCCGGTTGCCGGGCGCCCAGCGCGAATAGACATCCGCCGTGTCGATGGCATTGAGGCCGGCGTCGGCGAAACGATCGAGAATGTCAAAGGAGGTCGTCTCGTCGGCCGTCCATCCGAACACGTTGCCGCCCAGCACCAGCGGCGCGATGTCGAGATCGGTTCTACCCAGGCGGCGCTTCTGCAAGGCACTTCTCCGTATGCTGTCGGTCAGGGGCGGCACCCTATTCCGGCAACGTGAAGGTTTCAAATCACGCGCCGAAAGATCGGCGTCACCCTAAGAGACCAGCCGGCCGACCTCTTCCAGCCAGTGATCGCGGATGCCGAGCGCCCTGAGATGCGACAGCGTGTTGAGGACATATTCCTCGTTCGGCCCGGCCTGCCCGACCGCGCCCGAGACGATGGCCGCCGCCGATGCCTCGTCGAGGCCTCCGGCATATTGCTCATGTGTCCGGTCGACGACATAGGTGACGGCCTCTACCATCTCGCCGCTCTCCAGCCGAACCGGCAGCACCCGCTCCAGATAGACGCTGGTGACGAGTTCGCGGTCGCGCAGATAGGCCAGCACCTCGTCTCGAAGCTCGAGCGGCACGCGAAAGGCAAGGCCGACGCACGACCCGCCGCGGTCGAGCCCGAGCACCAGACCGCGCCGCTCAGGCGTCCCCCGGTAGATGAAAGACGAGACGCAGAGCGCGCGGCGGAAGCCGTGCAGGCGCGCGCGCCTGGTCTCGGTGTGTCCGAAACCCGGCCGCCACATCAGCGACCCATAGCCAAAGACCCAAAAATCGCCCATATCGCCAAGCCATTGTCCGTTGCGCCGCAGCGCCGCGCGCATGAAGATTTAGCGCATCGTCTCCGAAAGGTTGAGCCCTTCGGAAGGAACCAGACCAAAAAGACGGGGGAATTTGCCGATGGCCACCGATCGCAAGACGCCGAACTACGGCCGTCGCATCCTGTGGCTCGCCGTCTTCGTGGCGATCCTGTTCGGCGGCTACAGCGCAGGCTGGTACTATCTCGCAGACCAGCTTGTCGTGCGCGCCAAGTCGACAATCGCCGACATGAACCGGAATGGCGTGACTGTTGAATGCGACGACCCGGTCGTCCATGGATACCCGTTCCGGCTCGGCGTCTATTGCGATCGCGTGGCCTATGCCAATGCCGGCGAGGCAGTCGGGATGACCGCCGGCAATCTGCGCACGGCGGGACAGATCTACGATCCGATGCGTTTTGTCGCGGAACTTGACGGACCGGCGACCGTCGATACGCCCAACAACGGGTCGCTGAAATTCGACTGGGAAAGTTTGCGGGCCAGCGTGCGCTGGGCGAGGCCGCTGCCGCAGCGCGTCTCGGTGGAGGGCGGCGGCGTCAGCGCGAGCACCTCGACCGGCGCGCCGCTGGCCACCATCGGTGCCTTCGAGGCGCATATGCGGCCGAACGGCCAGGACCTCGATCTCGCAAGCAGCTTCAAGGAACTGGCGCTCGACCCGACGCTTGTGGATGGACGCAGCGTGCCGGCATTTTCCGGCGAGTCCGACCTGACGATCAATGGCGGCGTCGACCTGCGCGGCATCGAACCGCGGGATTTGCGTGGCCGATCAGGCACCATCCGCAATGCAGAGCTGACGGTTGGCGGCACCTCGGGCGTGACGGTCAGCGGCACCTTCGCGATCGGCGAGGACGGGCTGATCGACGCCGACCTGAAGCTGACCGTGCGCGACCCCAAGGCCCTGTCGGCGGCGCTGGCCGAAGCGTTTCCCGAGAAGCAACGGGAGATCGGCAACGTGTCGTCGGCGCTGGGTTTCATGGGCAGCGATCCGACCCTGCCACTGAAGATCGAGCGCGGCAGGGCAAGGATCGCCTTCTTCAAAGTCGGTGATATCCCGCCGCTATGAGCAGCGGACCAAAAAGTGGAATCCGGTTTTCAAATCATTCCGGTGCTCGATCAAAAATCTAGATCGTGCTTTGTACTTGCTAGTGGTCCTTTGATTCTGACATTTGCCTGAGGGGCCGGTATCAGCGGGATGCAAATGTCAGAATCGGACCACTAGGCGCTACTTCTGCGGGTGCTCGATCGCCTGGCGGCCGAAGTCCGGCGCATCGATTTCCTGTCCCGCCTCGATGATCGAGCGACGAACGGCACGCGTATGCGTGAACAGATCGAACAGCTTGTCGCCGTCGCCCCAGCGGATCGCTCGCTGCAGCGACGCGAGGTCTTCCGAGAACCGCGCCAGCATTTCGAGGATGGCGTCCTTGTTGTGCAGGCAGACGTCGCGCCACATCGTCGGGTCGGATGCGGCGAGGCGCGTGAAATCGCGAAAGCCCGAGGCTGAATATTTGATCACTTCGGACTTGGTGACAGCCTCGAGGTCATCGGCGGTGCCGACGATGTTGTAGGCGATGATGTGCGGCAGGTGCGAGACGATGGCGAGCACCTTGTCATGGTGGTCGGGGTCCATGGTGTCGATGTTGGAGCCGCAGCGCCGCCAGAACTCCGACAGCTTTTCGAGCGCGGCGGGATCGGTGCCGGGCAGCGGCGTGAAGATAAGCCAGCGATTCTCGAACAGCTCGGCAAAACCGGCATCGGGGCCGGACTTTTCGGTACCCGCGATCGGATGTCCGGGGATGAAATGCACGCCGGCCGGAATATGCGGCGCCATCTGCGCAATGACCGAGCGCTTGGTCGAGCCGACATCGCTGACGATGGCGCCTGACATCAGCGCCGGAGCGATCTCCTTCGCCACATCGCCCGACGAGCCCACCGGAACCGAGACGATGACGAGATCCGCGTCCTTGACCGCCTGGGCGGCGTCAGTCGTGTAGCTGTCGCCGAGGCCGAGTTCCCGCGCGCGTGCCAGGGTCGTTTCGCTGCGCGTCGCGATGGCGATATGGCGGGCGAGGTTGTCGCGGCGCACGACGCGCGCCAGCGACGAGCCGATCAGGCCGATGCCGATGAGCGCGATCTTCTCGAACAAGGGTTCGGGTGCCGTTCCAGCCATGATCGTCAGCTTTTCAGGAATGCGGCGAGCGACGCGACGACGCCGCGATTGGCTTCCTCGGTGCCGACGGTCATGCGCAGCGCGTTGGGAAATCCGTAGGCCGCGACGCGGCGCAGGATGTAGCCGCGTTCGGCAAGCCAGGCGTCCGCCCGTTCGGCCGAGTGCTTCGGGTCGGCGGGGAAATGGATGAGGACGAAGTTGCCGACGCTCGGCGTGACGCGCAGGCCAAGCCCGGTCAGTTCCTGCGACAGCCAGGCCAGCCATTGTTCGTTGTGCGCTATGGTGCGATCGACATGGGCGCGGTCCTTCAGCGCCGCGACGCCTGCCTCGATCGCGGCGGCACTGACGTTGAAGGGGCCGCGCATGCGGTTGATGGCGTCGACGATGTGTCCCGGGCCGTACATCCAGCCGATGCGCATGCCGCCAAGCCCGTGGATCTTGGAGAAGGTGCGCGTCATGACGACGTTCTGCGAATTGCCGACCAGCTCGACGCCGGCCTCGTAGTCGTTGCGGCGGACATATTCGGCATAGGCCGCGTCGAGCACCAGCAGCACATGTTTCGGCAGGCCGGCGTGCAGGCGGCGGATTTCCTCGAAAGGCAGGTAGGTGCCGGTCGGGTTGTTGGGGTTGGCGAGGAAGACGATCTTCGTATTCGGCGTCACGGCCGCCAGAATCGCATCGACGTTCGCGCGCTCGTCGGTTTCCTTTACGGAAACGGGAACCGCGCCGGCCGCCTGGATGTAGATCTTGTAGACGAGGAAGCCATGCTCGGTGAAGATCGCCTCGTCTCCTGGCGACAGGTAGGTCTGCGCGAGCAGGCCGAGAACCTCGTCGGACCCGTTGGAGCAGACAATGTTCGCCGGATTGAGACCGTGCGCCTCGCCGATAGCCTCGCGCAGCCTCGTCGCCGCGCCGTCCGGATAGAATTCAAGCCGGCCGGCGACCTCGCGCACGGCCTCGACCACTTTGGGCGAGGAGCCGAGCGGGTTCTCGTTGGACGACAGCTTGTGGACCTTCACGGCGCCATGCGCCCCGCTCTTGCCGGGCACATAAGCCTCGATGTCCATGACGCCGGCACGCGGCCGCGGACGTGAGAGATCGGTTGCCTTGGTCATGACGCTGATCCGGAAAATCCTCGGATTTGAGGGACGGCAGCGGAATACAGGCCACGACCGGGAATGTCGAGACTGCATTGCGGCTGCGTTCCCAGGGGTGCGATTGACGGCGTCGGCGGGCAGGCATAGAAGACGCTCACGTTCCGTGGTGATTTGGCCGGTCGGCTTGCAGCCACGTTAAAAAACTCGCTAAAGGGCCGTTTGCATCCTGTAACCGGCTTTGCGCGAGCAAAGGCCGGTTTTTTTGTCTGGAGTTTTGCGATGCCGATCAAGATACCCGATCAGTTGCCAGCGCACGAAATCCTCGTGCGCGAAGGCATTTCGGTGATGGATGAGCGCACCGCGCTGCGCCAGGATATCCGCCCGCTGCAGATCGGGCTGCTGAACCTGATGCCCAACAAGATCAGGACCGAAACGCAGTTCGCGCGCCTGATCGGTGCCTCTCCCCTCCAGGTGGAGCTGACCCTTGTGCGCATCGGCGGCCACAAGGCCAAGAACACGTCCGAGGACCATCTGATTTCTTTCTATCGGACCTGGGAAGAGGTCAGGCATCGCAAGTTCGACGGCTTCATCGTCACGGGAGCGCCGATCGAACTGCTGGCCTTCGAGGAGGTCACCTACTGGAAGGAACTGGAGCAGATCCTCGACTGGACGAAGACCAACGTCCACTCGTCGTTCTTCATATGCTGGGGGGCGATGGCGGCCGCCTGGCATTTCCACCGCATTCCCAAATACACGCTGGACAGGAAGGCATTCGGCGTCTTCCGGCACAGCAACAACGCCCCGACCTCGCCTTACCTGGCCGGCTTCTCGGACGATTTCGCCATTCCGGTCTCGCGATGGACAGAGGTCCGCACCGCCGACATCGCCGCCACATCGGACCTCGACCTGCTGATGGAGTCGGACGTGACCGGTCCCGGCCTTGCTGCCGAAAGGACGGGCAACCGGCTCTATATGTTCAACCACATCGAATACGATTCGACGTCGCTGAAGGAGGAGTACGACCGGGACGTGGCTGCAGGCTCGCACATCGCGATCCCGCATGGATATTATCCGGAGGACGATCCCGGCCGGCCGCCGCTCAATCGCTGGCGCTCCCACGCCCATCTTCTGTTCGGCAACTGGATCAACCAGGTCTACCAGACGACATCGTTCGAGCTTGAGCGGATCGGTCCTGCATGAGGCAGCGGGCGCTACCGGCGCGGCAGCGGGCTGCGCGTGGCAGCGCCTTGCGGCGACAGGACGGGCACGAAAACCCGGCGCGAGGCGCGCTTGGCGACCGGCAGGCCCTGATAAAGGCGCTTCTGGGCGACAACGATGATGACGCCTGAGAAGATCGGCCAGAAGCGGCGACCCGTGCGTTCCAGGATGTTGTGGAAGCGCATCAGGAAGCGCCGCTTGGACGGCGGAAACAGCAGCGCCTCCGACCAGGCGGACGGCGTGAAATTCGCCTCGCGCAGGAGATCGTTGATCTGGCTGCGCGAAAAGGGCCGGCCGGTGCCGAATGGCGTGTGCTCGAAACGCGCCCATACGCCGCGGCGGTTCGGCACGACGATGACGACGTAGCCCGCCGGCGACAACACCCGCCAGACCTCCTTCAGTGTCTCGCGCGGGCTTTCGGCATGTTCCAGCGAATGCACCAGCAGCATCCGGTCGATCGAGGAATCGACCAGCGGAAGCTCTTCGTCGAACACCAGCGCCGTGGCCGAGGGGCCGCCGGCGGGCCAGGTGACCGCGCCCTGCGTCGCAGGCATGAAGGCGAAGACGCGGTCGCAATCTGCCTTGAAACGGTCGAGCCAGGGCAGCGTATAGCCGAGCCCGACCAGCCGTTCGTTGGGCGAGGTGGACCACACTGACGAAAGCGCCATGGCGATCGAGCGCTCGGCGAGCCGCCCGAGCAGCGAGGCATAGAACGACCTGAGATCCACGATGTCCGAATTCATGCCGCCAGCCTAACCGTTCGGCGACAATTAATGAAGCAGCGCGTCAAGGAGACGCGAGACGTCGTAAAAGGCCGCCTTGCTGGTGACATCGCGCCGCCTGCGCCCTATCTTTGCCCCCGACAGATGGAGCTTCTGAAATGACCTTGCAGATCGACCAGTTCATGTGCCGGACGGACAATTTCGGCGTCCTCGTACACGACCCGAAGAGTGGCGAGACGGCGCTGATCGACGCTCCCGACGAAGCGGCCATCCTGAAGGCGGTGGAGCGCACCGGCTGGACGCCGACGGTCATCCTGACGACGCACCACCACATCGACCATGTCGAGGCAAACCTGGCGCTGAAGAAGAGGTTCGGGCTGAAGATCTTCGGCCCGAAGGCGGAAGCCGCCAAGATACCGGGCATCGACGTCGAGCTGTCCGAGGGATCGAAGCTCGAATTCGCCGGTGAGCCGGTCGAGGTGATCGAGACGCCCGGCCACACGGCGGGTCACATCTGCTACTATTTCCCCAAGTCGCATGTCGCCTTCGTGGCGGACACCATCTTTGCGATGGGTTGTGGCCGGCTCCTGGAAAAGCCAGCGCCGGTGATGTTCCATTCGCTGCAGAAGCTGCTCGAGCTGCCGGCGGCAACGGCGCTCTACTGCGGCCACGAATACACGCTTTCGAACGCGCGCTTCGCGCTCACCATCGATCCCACCAATTCCGCGCTCAAGGAGCGCGCCGCCAAGGTCGAAAAGCTGCGCGCCGCCAACCAGCCGACGCTGCCGACAACGCTCGCCGAGGAACTCGCGACCAACCCTTTCCTGCGCTGGCACGATCCGGCGATCAGGAAGAACCTCGGCATGGAAACGGCCAGCGACGCCGATGTCTTCGCCGAGATCCGCAAGCGCAAGGACAATTTCTAAAGGCATGACTTCAGCCGGGATCATTGCCGCGCTCGGCATGGCCCGCCACCCGGAAGGCGGGTGGTACGTCGAGACGTTTCGCGACACCGGCGTCGGCGGGCGCGGCCATTCGACGGCGATCTACTTCCTGCTGGAGCGCGGCGAGGTGTCGGCATGGCACCGCGTGAAAGACGCCGCCGAGGTCTGGCATTTTCATGCCGGCGCGCCGCTCGAACTCAGCATCTGCGCGCAAGGCGGCACGATCGAGACGGCCATGCTCGGCGCCGACCTGGCGGCAGGCGAGCGGCCGCAACGGGTGGTGCCGGCAGGCTGGTGGCAGACGGCGCGCAGTCTGGGCGACTGGACGCTGGTCGGCTGCACCGTGGCGCCGGGTTTCGACTTCGCTGCGTTCGAACTGGCGGAGCCTGGCTGGCTGCCGGGCGAAAGCTAGTTCAGGCCGGCTGTCTGGCAGCCTTCCTGGAAAACAGCATGGATTTGGCCGCAAGCACTGCGCCTGCCGTGATCAACCCGCAGGCGGCGACGATGCGCAGCGACGGCTCCGCCACGCCGGCGGCGACCAGCACCAGCGTCGAGAGCAGCGGAGCGGCGTAGCTGGCCGCGCCAAGCACCTGGATGTTGCCGCGCTTCACCCCGATGTCCCAGGCATAGAAGGCCGCGCCGACAGGCATCAGGCCAAGACCGAGCACGGCCAGCCATTGCCCGGTGGTAGCGGGCAGCACGGTTTCCTCAAGCGCGACGTGGCAGACGAACGACAGCACGGACGTTGCCGCGCAGAACCAGGTGACGATGCTGGTCGGAACGGCCGGAAAGCTGCGCGACAAGAGCGAATAGCCGGTCCACAGGAAGGCGCAGACGACCGCCATCGCATAGCCGAAGGCGTAGCGGCTGTCGAAGGCGAGGCCGCCGCCCTTGGTGACGATCAGCACCGTGCCGGCGAGCCCCAGCAAGGCGCCGGCGACATGGTTCCAGCGCAGCCGCTCGCCCGGCATCAGTGCGGAGCCGAGCACGATCAGCAGCGGCCACAGATAGGCAATCAGGCTGGCTTCGACGGCCGGCGCGTTGCGCAGCGCGGTGAAGTAGAAGAAGTGGTAGCCGAACAGGCCGCCAATGCCGATGATCCAGACTTGGAAGGGTATTTTCACCGGCTGCGGCGGCGCGGTCATGAACAGTCGCGCCACCAGCCCTACCGCTGTGCCTATTGCGAATGTGAGCGCCAGAAGCAGGAAAGGCGGCGTCCTGCCCGAAGCGTCGGTCAGAAGCGCGAGCAGCGCCCACATGGCGATTGCCGAAAAGCCGATCAGGGTCGCGCGCGCCATCGAAAGTGTCTCCGGCGTCAGCCGGACCGGCTCACGACGCCTGCAGGGCCTCGAACCGCCGCGCACGCACCGTGATCGTGCCGATCTGGGTGCCTATCGTGGCGTAGATGGGCGCGTATACGCCGGTTTCGCCGATCTGGGCAAATGTCACCACGATCCGGCTCTTGGTGCTGAGATATTGGAGCGAACGGCGGCCCTTGCGGTAGCCGGCGGCAGGCGTGAACTTGAGGCCGCAGGTGACGGTCGGGCCGTCGAAACCCCTGACCGACATCGTTCCCATCTTGACGAAGGAGAGCTTCAGGTCGGCGCGCAACTCGCCGTCGAACATGCGCGCGCCGCCTTTGCAGACATCTTCCAGCCGATCCGCCTTGATCATGGTCGCCGCCACGGGATCGACCACCGACTTGAGGTCGGGCGCACGGATAGGCACCCAGTCCTTGCCGCGCTTCTTCAGCGGGGGGTCGTTGACCACCTTGACCACGTTGCCGTCCGAGAAACCGATGTCGACCAGCGTCGGCTTGTCGTTGTAGCTGTATTCCGCGCGGAAGGCCTGCGCCTCGACGCGATCCCCGAACCGGCCGGATGCCGTCAGGGTGCCATGCGTGTCGTAAAAGAACGCGCCGAGCCCGGCGCTCGCGACCTGCCCCTTGACGGCATAGCCATCGCCGTCGACATGGCTGTCGAAATCGACGCGGGCAACGGTAATACCGAGGAACGACAGGGCGAATTCCGCGCGATAGGCCGGCGCGTCGGCGGCGGCGGGCACGGCGAGAACCGCCACAGCTGCCGCGACAAGACTCAAGACGCGAAGGGCATCAAACATCCATGATCTTTCACCTGATGCGACGGCGGCAACGCCGACATGCGACCCTGTTTGCATTGTGGTGGGAAATCCGGCCATTCTGTGGACGGGCGGCGTTGCCCGTCACATCCGGCCGCGATGCTTGACGCCAACCGGAAATGCCACTATGGAACCCCGACTTTTCCATGAGGCCGCTATAAGCGACTGCGCGCCATATTTCCGGTGCGCCGCGTTGTGGCCGTTGAAGACCCGAAGGTAAACCAAATGTCCCGTACTTGCGAACTGACCGGCAAGGCAGTCATGACCGGCAACAATGTAAGCCACGCCAACAACAAGACCAAGCGTCGCTTCCTGCCGAACCTCGTCAACGTGACGCTGATATCGGAATCGCTGAACCAGAACGTGCGCCTGCGCGTCTCGGCCAACGCGCTCCGGACGGTCGAGCATCGCGGCGGCCTCGACGCGTTTCTCGCCAAGGCGGATGCGGCCGAGCTGTCGCAGCGCGCGAAGCTCCTGAAGAAGCAGATCGCCAAGAAGACCGCCGAACAGGCGGCCTGATCGGCTGATTTCAGGCGGCTCGCCGCCTGGCTGGTTCCATTACCCAGGATAAAAAAATGCCTCGTCTGACTTCCTATCTGCCCTTTGTGGCCGCCATGGCGCTTGTCGTGGTGGCGTCGAACGTGCTCGTCCAGTTCCCCGTCGACGGGCATATCGGCGGCCTGGCGCTTGCCGACATCCTGACGTGGGGCGCCTTCACCTATCCCTTCGCGTTCCTCGTCACCGACCTCGCCAACCGACGCTATGGACCGGCCGTGGCGCGGCGGATCGTCTTCGTGGGCTTCATGCTCGCCGTCGCCTGCTCGATCGTGGTGCCGCCGCTGCTGTTTCAATACGGCCTGATCGAGTTTGAAACGGCCGCCGACCGGCTCGTGCGCATCGCAATCGCGTCCGGCGCGGCATTCCTGGCAGCGCAATTGCTCGACGTGACGGTGTTCAACTGGCTGCGCCAGCGATCCTGGTGGCGCGCGCCGGTGTTCGGCTCGCTGGCCGGATCGGTGCTGGACACCGCAGTGTTCTTCAGCGTCGCCTTTTCCGCAGCCTTCGTTTTCACCGGCCCGGGCGACGCCTTCGCGCTGGAGAACGCTCCGCTGTTGGGTTTCCTGCCGGCGGAGGCCGCCCGCTGGATCTCCTGGGCGATCGGCGACCTGACGGTCAAACTCCTGATCGCGGTCTTCGCGCTGATTCCGTATCGGCTGATCGCGGCAAGGTGGTCGCAGCCGGTCGCGGCCTGACGTAAACCAAGCCTTAAGCCGAATCTTCCGGCAACCGCCAGCAGTGCCAACCATATCGGCAAAGCGCCCAAATTCTGTGCAATATCAACGTACTAGTTTCTTCAGAACTTTGTGAAACGATCCGGCCTTGTTCAAGCGGCGAAAGCCGGTCGGGGCACGCGGATGGACGTCAGAGAAAACAGCCATGCCGCAAGCGGCGGCGAACGACTGGGGCCCGTCGATGACGAGGATTTCAAGACCCTGTTCGTCACCCACCCTACGCCGATGTGGGTCTATGATCCGGCGACGCTGCGCTTCCTGACGGTCAATGACGCGGCGATGCGGCTCTACGGCTACAGTCGCGACGACTACGACCGCATGACAGTGCTGGACATCCGCCCGGAG
>Ga0335394_10000739_pt1 | contig 35610 bp, 26 predicted proteins | sample MAT03_FD_205741 | JGI IMG/M metagenome (GOLD analysis project Ga0335394, IMG submission 205741) | Freshwater microbial communities from Lake Fryxell liftoff mats and glacier meltwater in Antarctica - MAT-03 (spades assembly) (version 2) ...
GCGGGTGCCAGCATCAGCCTGACTACGCCATCGGGCACTGTAACGGGTACAATTGTTTCGGGAGTCTATCAGTTTGTGTTGCAAACCCAGTTAGATTCACTCACTTGCCGCGACACAGTAAGAGTAACCATCGGGGCGTGTGCTTGCGTCAAACCAAATGCCGGCCCCGACCAAACCATTGCTTGCACAGGCACCACGCCACCGCAAACTTTTGATTTGGTAGATGCCACAGCAGGGCAAAGATGGAAAATACTAGGTTCCGTTCCGGCGGGTGCCAGCATCAGCCTGACTACGCCATCGGGCACTGTAACGGGTACAATTGTTTCGGGAGTCTATCAGTTTGTGTTGCAAACCCAGTTAGATTCACTCACTTGCCGCGACACAGTAAGAGTAATAATACCCGACTGCGAATGCCCGACTATTAATACCATAACGCGCAACGCCACGGTTTGTAAAGACAGTTTGTTCCCTACTTTGACGGTCGCCATTGTGGGCAGCAACACCCAAGGCGTGGGCGCGGCTTGGTATGCCAATGCCAGCGGCGGCGTTGTATTAGCCACCGGCTTTAGTTACAAGCCAGCGGGCTTAGCCAGCGTAACCGACACCTTCTACGTACAATTGACGGGGGTAAGGGCAGTTTGCGCCAACCTACCCCGCACGGCGGTAATAGTAACGGTACAAAACTGTACCAGCATCATAGACTTGGCTTTGAAGAAAGGCATCAACACCAAAATAGCCAGATTGGGCGACGAACTCACCTACACCATCAAGGTGTTCAGTCAGGTGGTAGCAGGTGGAGGCAATGCCACAGGGGTAGAAGTAACCGACTCAATAGCGACGACAGTGCAGTTTGTAGCGGGTAGTTTTGTGGCCACTCGCGGCGCGGCTACCATCAGCGGCAACGTCATTAAGTGGAGCATCGGCGGCATGGCTGCCAATGCGGGAGCTAACGGCGACACGGTAACGTTGAGCTACAAAGTGAAGGCCATAGCCGAGGGTGTACACTTCAACACCGCCGAGATAAGCAAGACCAACCAGCAGGACGTGGACTCAACGCCAGGCAACGGCAAAGATGAAGAAGACGATTTAGACCGTCAGTGCTTCACGGTTCCGTTTGAGTTGTGTGTAGGCGAAAAATTAGAAGCCAGTGTGCCGAGCAAATACACAAATGTAATATGGAGCAAAGTAACTGGAAGCCAGACTATTCAAGTAGGCGTAGGCAACACCATATTGTTGAGCGAAGTGGGTATATACACTTTCACGGCTGCCAACAATGACTGCCCCGCCAGCGGCTGCTGCCCCATCATCATTGTGCCCGGCACCAACTGCTGCCCCGTTAATATTTGTGTACCATTTACGATAACCAAAAAGAAGTCAAGGGGCAAGTAGCTTAAATTTTGAAATGGAAGTAATAAAACACACCCCGCTGGCATCGCTGGCGGGGTGTGTTTTATTGGGGCTTTCTTGTTTGCTACTTATGCAATATACTGCTACCCGTTGTACTCCACACTTTCGGTTGCTGCATGATGTAAGTGAGCGCCTCGCGCAAGGCACCAATACGGTAAGGTAAACCCATAATATAGGGGTGCAATGTGAGCGATAAAACGCGGCCACCGTACTGCTCCGACTCAGCGTAGAGCCAATCGAATTGGTCTTTGACTTGCTGCACAAAGCTGTCTTCCGTATGGTGATAATTGACAATAATTTGGCGGTCGTTGAGTTCTTGCGAAATAGGGACAGCCATTAGATTACCGTTCTTGGTTTGCATAGCGTAGGGAAGTTCGTCGTTTGCCCAGTCGCAAACGTACTCAATGCCAAATTCGGTGAGTATATCGGGCGTATTGAAGGACTCCGATGCCGCTGGCGATAGCCAGCCAGCAACTTTTTGGCCCGATATTTGGCGTAGCTTTGTTACCGACTCTGCTACCTGGGCGCGCTCTTGGGCTTCGTCCATACCGCCATAATGAAGCGTGTCCATGTCCACCCCGTGGGCTACAATTTCGTGGCCATCGGCCATCAGTTCGGCTATTAGTTCAGGATAACGCACTGCTACGGCTGAATTTACGGCAAAGTTCACCTGCACACCCAGCTCCTTAAATAACTTCAAAAATCTAAAAATCGCCACGCGGTTGCCATAATCGCGGGTGGTGTAGTGCCTAAAATCGGGGTAAGCTGTAACCATACTGCCAGGTGCTTTGAACGGATTTCCCTGCGGATTGAGCGGAAAAAACTCAATCGGAACCATTATCAGCAGTGCTATTTTGGCTTCATTGGGCCATTGAAGGGGTTTGCGTTCAAAAATATTAGACCACTCGTAGCGGTCATGATCCATGCCGTGGCGGCGCAGCGGGTATTGCAAAAAATTTTCTGAAAGGGGCATAACTGAGTAATGAATAATATAAAATGAATAATGTGAAATTGGTTTTCGGGTTTTAAAATGTTAAAAATAGCAGAATCAGGTCTTTATGCACGTTTTTAGAAAACAGTAATCCGAAAACCAATTTCACTTGTGTATAAAATGAATAATGTAAAATTAGTCTTGTATGAAGGGTTTATTTTGGGCAGCAGAGAGCGGTGCGGAATATTTGCGAAAAATTTCGTGAACGACTAACTTCCTATTACAAAAACCAAAAGCGGGGCAATTGGTTTGTTGACCATTGCTCCGCTTTGCTTTATTGGGGTATCAAAAACGATTTTTTAGAACGGCAAATCGTCTTCGCCGCTACCTGCGGGCGCATTGTCAAAAGTAGGTACGGGGCTGGCAGGCTTTGCAGCCACTGCCGCTGGCCGACTGGCCGCCGGGGCCGACTGCGCCGGGCCGCCGCTGGGCTGGCTGTCGCCTTCAATGGTATCTCTGCGGCCGCCCACGAGTGTCATGGAAGTAGCCCGAATCCGAATGCCCGATTTTTGCTGGCCGTCTTTGTCAGTCCATTGCTCGGTCTTGATTTTACCTTCAATATATACCGTATTGCCTTTTTTGAGGTACTGTTCGGCAGTTTTGGCCAAATTGTCCCACAGTTCAATTTTGTGCCACTCGGTTTGCTCCACGCGCTCACCGCCTTTGTTGTTGTAGGCTTCCGAAGTAGCAATGTTAAATTTGGCCACCACCGAGCCATTATCCAAATACCGAACTTCGGGGTCGCTGCCCAAATTACCCAATAAAATTACTTTGTTTACGCCTGCCATGATTTATTATTAAGTTAAAAAGTTAAGAAATTAGATACGCAAAAAAACGCAAATGTATGGTTTTTTTATTTGTATAAAGTTACAAAAAAACGCCGTAAATCTGCAAAAAAGTAAACAAATATTTTTATTTTTTGTCAAAAAAATAATCTTTCAAATACGAATCAACCAACACGGGCTTGGGCAATAACTCTATTTCTTGGGCAGTGTAAAACCCCAAATCGGGCGGAAGCATGACACAGGAGCGGTCGTTTAAACGAACGTGCCAAAATTGTGCTTTGATGCGTTGATGCGTCAATAGGTGCGTGTAAGTTTTTGACACGCTCAGCACTACACTCGCTTCTAAAACGTCCCTGAGCGGTTTTTCAAGGGCCAGTTGGTTCAAATTGGCGGTATGCTCGTGGGGTTCTACCAAATAAAAGTCGTACATTTGTTGCCATATATCGCGGTCGGTGCGTTGGCGCATTGCGAGCGTGTGTTGGTATTCAAAAACAAAATAGTGAAAGAATCGCTCACGCACTTTCGTTTTCTTTGATTTGACGGGCAGCCCCCCCACCCGACCGGTGGTATATGCCACGCACATTTGCTGCAATGGGCACAGTAGGCAGTTGGGGCGCATGGGCGAGCATTGAAGGGCTCCAAATTCCATGATAGCTTGGTTGTAGCTGGCAGGCTGCGCTTTATCGAGAAGCTTGTTGGCCAATTGGGCAAACTGCTTTTTGCCTTCGGTGCTGGCAATATCGGCTTCAACGCCAAACACCCGCGCCAATACCCGATACACGTTGCCATCTACTACGGCCACGGCCTCGTCGTAAGCAAAAGACGCAATGGCCGCTGCCGTGTAAGGGCCAATGCCCTTCAATTTGAGCAAATCTTGGTAATTGCCAGGGAATTCCCCGCCCAAGTTTTCGACAATATACTGCGCCGTTTGGTGCAAATTTCTGGCCCGCGAGTAATATCCCAAACCTTGCCACAACCGGATTACGGCTTGTTCGGGTGCGCGCGCCAGTTCAAAAATAGTAGGGTATTTTTCGGTAAATTTTAGGTAATACGGCATACCCTGCGCCACGCGGGTCTGCTGCAAAATGACCTCCGACAACCAAATAAAATAAGGATTGCGGGTGTGCCGCCAAGGTAAATCGCGGTGGTGCCGGTGGTACCAATAAGTAATTTGAGCGGGGAAGGAGTTGATTTTCAAGCGGTTTTAGAAAAAAAATAACAAATAAAGCCAATAAATATTTTCATAATTTACTAAAAAGTACTACTTTTGTGGATTCCAAAGTGTGTAAGTATCGTCAAGAATACTATATGGATTGTGTGGGCAATGATTCGAAAATGATTGCTTGTTACAAGTTTTAACCAATTTATAACTTAAAAGTTTTACAAAAGTGACCAAAGCAGATGTAATATCTTCAATTGCCGACCAAACAGGTGTTGATAAGGCCCATGTTCAAGAAACGCTCGAAACATTTTTTACCGTTGTGAAAGATTCACTTTCTAAAGGAGAGAACATTTACGTGCGCGGTTTCGGTAGTTTCGTTAATAAAAAACGCGCCCAAAAAGTAGCCCGGAACATTTCAAAAAACACGGCAATGGTTATTGAGGAACACTTCGTTCCAAGCTTCAAGCCAGCTAAGGTTTTTGTAGAGCAAGTCAAAGGAACAGTAAAATAGGCGAGGTCAAAGTAGCGCAATCAAAATAGTACTCAGCATTATGAATCGTTCTTTTTTGATTGTCATAGTAGTGGCCATTGCATCGGTAGGTTTGCTGTATAGCCTGCCAAAAGTCGTCGTTAATAGCCAAGCTCGTAAACTGGCAGACGACGGTAAAACGTCGTCCGAAAAGACAGATTCATCAACCCGTTCGACTGCTGCTGCTGCTGTTCACACAACTGAACTTACTGCCGAGCAAAAACGCGAAAGCAGTCGTTTGACCAGTAAATATACCGCTTCGGTTTCCCAAAATGATAAAATCAAATGGGCGAACCAACTGTCGGAATGGTACTCAAAAGTAAAACGGTTTGATAGTGCCGCCAAGTACGCCGAAGTGGTGGCTTTGCTGGCGCCTACCGAGTTGAATACCTTAGCTGCTGGCAACCGTTACTACGATGCCTACGGTTTTGCGTTGGACGAAAAACGTACGAATGAATTGGGACAAAAAACGCGGGAGTGGTATCAAAAAGCCCTCGATAAAAACCCCAATTTAATGGCGGCCAAAGCCAATATGGCCATGACCTACGTTTCTACGCCCAACCCCATGCAAGGTATTCTGCTGCTGCGCGAGGTACTTAATGCCGACCCTACCAACGAGCTGGCACTCTTTAACCTGGGAATGCTCTCGATGCGCTCTAATCAGTACCAAAAAGCCGCCGACAGGTTTGCTCAAATTTTGAAAATAAACCCACAAAATACGAAGGTAAGATTTTATTTGGGAGTGTCGCTGGCACAGTTGGGTAAAGCAAAAGAAGCATTGGAACAACTCGCCACCGTTAAGAAAACAGAACAAGACCCGACAATTCAAGCGGCAATTCGTGAATTGGAACAAGATTTGAAGTAACTTTGCGGGCTCGAATAAGAAATTAATATATATTCAACTTTAAAATAATACGATTATGCCTTGCGGTAAGAAAAGAAAAAGACATAAAATTGCTACGCACAAGCGTAAAAAACGCCTCAGAAAAAACCGACATAAGAAAAAGTAATTTGATGATTTAAAAACCAAGATACTTTTGTGTCTTGGTTTTTCACAATTTAGGCTTTTTGTATGCAAACAACGGAACTCTCTGCTTTTGCCGTAAATTACCCTTGTTTTTTTAACAAACGGTTTTTCTAACTCTTATACCAAATTTTACATTGAGTAGCGAACTTGTCATCAGTGCCTCACAGAAGGGTACACGCATTGGGCTTTTGCAAGACAAAAGACTGGTGGAGTATCACGTCGAGGAATCGGAAAGCAGTTTTACGGTCGGCGATATTTATCTGGGTACAGTCAAAAAATTGGTAACTGGCCTGAATGCCGCTTTTGTGGATATTGGCTACGAGAAAGATGCTTTCTTGCACTACCACGATTTGGGTGCCAACATCAATTCGCTCACCAAATTGACCAAAGATGTCATTGCCAAACGAGTACCTTCGGGAAAGTTAGACAATTTCAAAATGGAACCCGAAATTGATAAACTGGGTAAAATTGATAAAATATTACTCAAAAATCAGCCCATTCTGGTTCAGGTAGTCAAAGAACCTATTTCGACCAAAGGCCCCCGGCTTTCCTGCGACATTTCGATTGCGGGCCGCTATGCCGTGCTGGTGCCTTTTGCCAATGCGGTCAATATCTCTAAGAAAATCACCGACAAAGCCGAGCGTACCCGCCTGCACCGTCTGATGAGCTCGGTTAGGCCCGCCAATTTTGGCATTATCGTGCGCACGGTGGCCGCCAATAAAGACGTGGACGATTTGGAGCGCGACATTAAAACATCGGTCCAAAAGTGGGAAGACGGCATGAAATTGCTGCGCGATGCCAAACCCTGCGACCGCATCATTGGCGAAATGAACCGCGCCTCTTCTATTCTCCGCGATTTGCTCAACGACTCTTTCGATAGTATCACCGTAGATACCCAAGAAATGTACGACGACACGCGGCATTTTATCCAGACGATTGCGCCAGATAAAGAAAAGCTGCTCAAACTCCACAATGGCAAAAACAAATTGTTTGAACAATTGGGGCTTGAAAAGCAAATCAAGTCGTTGTTTGGTCGTTCGGTAAGTTTGCCAAACGGCGGCTATCTTATCATTGAGCACACCGAAGCACTACACGTGGTGGACGTAAACAGCGGCAATAAATCAAACAATGAAGGTAGCCAAGAAGATACGGCGTTGCACACCAACTTGGAAGCAGCCAAAGAAATAGCGCGCCAGCTTCGGCTGCGCGATATGGGCGGCATTATTGTCATTGACTTTATTGATATGCGAAAAGCAGAACACAAAAAGCAGCTTTTTGACGTAATCCGCGAAGAAATGAAAGGCGACCGCTCGAAATTTACGGTGCTGCCGCTGTCAAAGTTTGGCTTGATGCAAATTACGCGGCAGCGCGTGCGCCCCGAAATCAACATCGTAACCCGCGAAGTTTGCCCCACTTGCCACGGCACAGGAACCATACAGCCGAGTATCTTGATATCTGATACCATTGAAACAAACCTGGACTACTTACTCACCAAACAAAACGAGCAGAAAGTTACGCTTGTTTTGCACCCTTATCTGCACGCTTATTTCACGCAGGGTTTTCCGTCGGCACGACTCAAGTGGCTGTTTAAACACAAAGCTTGGGTTAATATTCTGAAAGACAGCTCATTGGCACTTTCTGATTTTAAATTCCGCGACCAGTACGGGGAAGAAATCGAAATCAACGCCAACTGATTGTAACCATGAAAATATCTTCTTTTATTATTGGCACCTGGCGGGTGATGTCTATTTTAATGGTGTTCGGCTTGTCAATATTTAGCTATACGCTGTTTTCTGACGACGTGGGCGTGCACTTCGACGAGCTTGGCATAGCCGATAAATTTTTGAGCAAATCAACCATTTTTTACATTGCCGTTGCGTTGATTTTGGTCAATAACGTGCTGATAATGAACATCAGTAAACGGTTGCTTATTTTGCCGAGCCATTTGTTGCCCATTCCAAACCAAACTGAGTGGGCTGCCCAGCGCGACGTGCTCAACGAACACCTTAAAAACTGGTTTTATTGTTTGATTGCTGCCATCAATACCATCACCGGTTTAAGCATGCTGACATTGGCAACCTTAAATAGTAACCAGTCGCAGCAGCGCGTTGGGGAATTTGGTTGGTTGTTTTATTTGACCGTTTCATTGCTCATCGTCATTTTGCTGGCCTTGCCCATTCGGCTGGCTACTAAACCCACACTGCAACAAGAAACTGCCGAATGAAGCCCGCCGTTATTTTGCTTGATGATTACCGCTACGACTTGCCCGAAGCCCGCATTGCCAAATACCCTGTGGCACCCCGAGATACGTCCAAACTACTGATATACAGGCAGAATAACATCGTTCACGACCGTTTTTTTAACCTTGCCAACTATCTTCCTGATGCAAGTTTTTTGGTTTTTAACGATACCAAAGTAATTCCTGCGCGGGTTTATTTTCAGAAATCAACGGGCGGCATTGTTGAATTGTTTTTGCTCCATGCCGAGCAACCCACGCGCATGGTGCACGAAGCCATGCAAGTAACAGACACCTGCGTCTGGACTTGTATGATTGGCAATAAAAAACGCTGGAAATCGAACGAAACGCTGTGCTTGCAGTTTTCCGTGGGCGGTTTGCTGTACGAACTAACGGCTACTTTGATTGACTCAGAGAAAAATTGGGTACAATTTTCGTGGAAAAGCACCGACCAGATAAATGCGCTTTCTTTTGTGGAAGTAATAAAAGCGTTGGGTCAAATACCGCTTCCGCCGTATTTGAACCGAGCAACCGAAGCACAAGATGCCGAAACCTACCAAACGGTTTATTCCAAAGCCGAAGGGGCGGTAGCTGCGCCAACGGCGGGGTTGCATTTTACAGAAAATGTATTTAAAAGCCTTTCCAACAGGCAGATAAGTCATAGTTTTATAACGCTTCATGTGGGGGCAGGCACTTTTCAGCCCGTGAAAGTAGCAAATGCCATTGAGCATACGATGCACTCCGAGCAGGTTGTTTTTTCCAAAAATATCCTCGAAGAAATTCTTAAAAATAGCGACAATTTGATTGCCGTAGGAACAACTTCGGTGCGCGCACTGGAAAGTTTGTACTGGTTTGGGGTGAAACTACAACAAAAATCCACAGCCGAAGATACGTCCTCATTTTTTATCGAACAATTCTATCCTTATGCGCATCAAGGGCAGGTGTTGCCTTCGGCCAAAGACGCGCTGGAAACAATATTGAATTATTTGGAAACCAATAATTTGACCCAACTTATAGGCGAAACCGAGATTTATATCGTGCCGGGCTACGCGTTTAAAATGTGCAAAGGCTTGATTACCAACTACCACCAGCCAGGTTCGACGCTCATGTTGCTGGTATCGGCGTTTGTGGGCGAAGATTGGAAAAATATATACAATGAAGCACTTCAAAATGAGTATCGCTTTTTGAGTTACGGCGATTCATCGCTTTTGCTGCGGTAACTTTGTAAATAATGTCGCACATTTTTTGCCTTTCTGCCCAAAAAATGCTAATTTTGCACCCACGTTTTATAAGAAGGACGTGTTCCTTCGCTGTAAACCACTTATACACAAAATGGTACGAATTCGTTTAGCGCGTCGAGGACGCAAAAAGGCAGCTACGTATGACATCGTTGTAGCTGACGCACGGGCACCACGAGATGGTCGCTTTATTGAGAAATTGGGAACTTACAACCCAAACACAAATCCCGCTACGGTATTGTTGAACGGCGAAAAGGCAGTAAAATGGCTTTTGAACGGCGCACAGCCTACCGATACAACTCGCTCAATTTTGAGTCACGAGGGGGTAATGTTGCGCAAACACTTGCAAGTAGGTGTAAACAAAGGCTCTATTACTCAGGAAGTAGCCGACGAGCGTTTTGCGGCTTGGAAAGAAGAAAAAACGACCAAAGTAGAAGGCAAAAAAGAAGGATTGGTTCAAACCCAAGCCAACGCCAAGCAGGCCGCTTTTGATGCCGAGCGCAAAGTAAAAGAAACGCGTGCTGCTCTATTGGCCAAGAAAAACGTGGTTGTTGAAGAAACACCAGCCGTTGAAGCTGCGCCAGTAGCCGCTGCTGCCGCTGAAGAAGTAGTTGTAGCCGCTGCGCCAGTAGTCGCAGCTGCCGCTGAAGAAGTAGTTGTAGCCGCTGCGCCAGCAGTTGAAGCTGCCGCTGAAGAAGTAGTTGTAGCCGCTGCGCCAGCAGTTGAAGCTGCCGCTGAAGAAGTAGTTGTAGTTGTTGAAGAATCGCCAGTAGTTGAAACTGACGTTGAAGAAAAAACAAAAACACCTGCTGCTGAATAATATCAAAATCAATACCAAGATGGTATGGGTCTATCGGCGATAGGTTCATACCATTTTTTTTTAAAATATCATGACCAAGAAAGATTGCTTTCAGTTAGGGCACATTACCCGTACGCACGGTACGAAAGGTGAGGTAATTGTTTTTTTAGACGTAGATTATCCCGAAGATTACGGCGATTTAGAGTCGGTATTTGTGGAAATAAAAGGCGAATTTGTTCCGTTTTTTATTGAAAATATCAACGTTCAAAAAGAAAGTAAAGCCATTGTTAAATTTGAAGACATTGGCAGTATTGAAAAAGCCACTCCGTTGATTAACTGTGCTTTATATCTTCCTGATGACACCTTGGAGAAACTGGAAGCAGATCAGTTTTATTACCACGAAATCATTGATTTTGTCGTAATTGACCAGCGACTTGGCCTACTTGGTGTGGTTGCCCAGGTTTATACCATGCCCACGCAAGACTTGATTTCAATGATTTTTGAAGGACGCGAAATTTTGATTCCTGTCAATGAAGACATTATATTGACCGTAAACCGCGACCAAAAACAACTGCACGTACACCTACCCGAAGGACTCGTGGAGGTGTATTTGGAAGACCCCAACCAGAAACCTACCGACGATTAAAATACCGTCATGCGCATAGACATCATCACTTGTTTGCCTCGGTTGTTAGACAGTTTTTTTGCCCATTCTATTCTCAAAAGAGCGCAGGACGCTGGCCACGTGGAAGTATGCGCCCACGACTTGCGCGACTATTCGCTTAGTAAGCAGCGGCAAGTAGATGACTATGCCTTTGGCGGCGGTGCAGGTATGGTAATGACCATTGAGCCTATTGCGCGGTGTATCAGGCATTTGCAAAGCCAGCGCACTTACGATGCCGTGCTTTATATGACCCCCGACGGTGAGCGTTTTGAGCAAAAGACGGCCAACAGGCTTTCGATGCGCGAAAACATTATTATTCTTTGTGGCCACTACAAAGGGGTAGATGAGCGCGTGCGACAATTGTTTATTACGCATGAAATCAGCATTGGCGACTACGTGCTGTCGGGCGGAGAACTGGCTGCTTGCGTGGTAGCCGATGCCATTATTCGGCTTATTCCAGGTGTTTTGAATGACGAAACTTCGGCTTTGACCGATTCTTTTCAGGACGATTTGTTGGCACCGCCCGTCTATACGCGCCCCGCCGACTTTGAAGGCCACCAAGTACCCGAAATTTTACTATCTGGTCACGAGGCCAAAATTAGCGAATGGCGCTTTGAGCAGTCGCTGGCCCGCACGCGCCAACGTCGTCCTGATTTACTGTCGTAACTTACTACCTACTCAATACCACTTTCCCGGTCATTTCTACGCCTTCGCCGAGGGGTATTTCTTGGCCGTTTTTGCGCACTACGAGGCGATACACATAGGTTGCTGCGGGTAGCGCGGCGGTGTCGTTCCAAGTCCATTCGTTGGTGCCTACGCGCACGGGCAGCGCAATCACTTTTACCAATTTACCGTTTAAATCGGTCAGCCAAATGAGGGCTTCGTCGGGAGGGTTTGTTCCCGAAACAGAAAAGGTAAAGCGTAAAACATCGCGAAATGGGTTGGGATAAGCGTTAAAAATCACTATTTTTTGCGCATTGACTACCCTAAAATTCACCGAATAAACGCCCGTTCGATTTCCGCTGGCATCGCTGCCTTGCACGCGCAAGGTATAAAGCCCGTCGGGCAAAGTGCCGGCGCGGTACTCGATTTGGCACAAATTACTGGCATTGGCGGGCGTAAATTGAAAGGCTGGGTTGCGAAATGAAACACGCCGCAGCGGTTGGTCGGCCTGTTGCAAGTACAAGTCAATGCCTGTGGTGTCGCGTTTGAAAAGAAATTTATTTTCGTCTTTGAGTTGTACCAAAATAGTGGGGCTGGCCGATACCACGTCGCCGTCTTTTATTTTTTGCCCGTCAATGGCCACTTCCAGTATGGGCGGTAGGCGGTCGGGTTGTACCACAAAAGGGATATTTACGCTATTGTTGGCATAATTTTGTTCGGGTTGCTGGCGCGGGTTAAAATTGACCACCAGTCGGTTGTCGCCCGAGTTGCCGAGCGTTGGTAAGTTTTGGTTAATTTTAATGGTTTCGTTTGGCTTGAGCGGAGGGTATTTTTTTTGGCTTACTTGTACACCATTTGTGGCCGAGTAGCGGGTTGTTTGTACCAAAATCGAATCTTGAAAAGCTACGTTGGTTATATTTTGAAACGACAGATTGAGCGCGAAAGGCGCGCCTTCTTGTTTTTCGAGCGGCGTGTTGTCGTCGGTACTGGCTACTCCTTCGGCTACTGTTTGGTGGCTTACCAACCAGTTTTGTAACTGCGCGGGCGTGGCCAAATTTACGTCCGAATTGCTAAATTTTAGCTGCAAGCGCAAGTACGGAAACTGCTTGTTATCAATGGTTTTCAGGGTTATATTGGGCGCAGTTTGGTCGCTAAAAAGCCGTGTTTCTTTACCGTTCAAATCCACGCCCAGCAGGTCGAGGGTGGCATTTTGGGTTGGTTCACTACTGATTTTTTGGTTTACAAAATGCCACTCGCTCGCGGGGCCAATGAGCGAGGAAACCACCTGGCCGCTTCCCAGCGTGCTTTTGAGATTGAATTGCGCCAACGTGAGCGACCGCAAACTGGGTGCAAGGTCGTTGGGGTCGGTAAACAATTCGGCGGCTACTTCTTTTGCTCCTTTTTGCCCGATAAACAAGTAGGGGCGGCCACTTTTGATTTCTGCCAATCGCGCTGGGCTGACACCGATTTCGCGCAGCTTGGCTTTGGCGGCGGCGGGCCAAAGGTCAAACTGCACGTTGCCCGAAGTCATTATAACCACAAAATCGCCCGTTGGAACGGCCTCCAAATAGCGTTCGAGCAGGCGATTGTTGATGATGTCGGGCTCGCGGAGGGTATTCATGACGTAGGGCGGATTGCCACAGTTTAGTGCGGGCAACACCGAGTATGCCCGCAGGTTGTCGCGGCGCAAGGCCGCAACGATGAGGTTGATTTCGGGGCGATAGCCATTTTTTGGGTCGTAAGTAGCGCAGTTGCCGTCGTTTACCAATAAGATGTTGCCGATTGACAGTTGATTTTTCAAGAAACCTTGCGCAAAAGCTCCCACTGAGCTCCCGTTTACGATGGCTCGAATGGGCGTTGTTAGGCTTTGGTAAGTCCAAGTAGGCGCGGCGGTGGTTGAGCGGTTGATTTGCAAGGGCGTAGCTTGGTCAAACTGCGCGGGTTGGCGTTGTGCCCAACCCGAACTGGCGGCTTTGAGGTACGTAAATGAGCTTTCGGCCCAGCGGTTTTCGTTGCTGGCGGGGCGGTCGGCGTAGCGAACACGCCAATAATAAGTGGTGCTATCGCGGGCCAAAAGGCTGGTTTTCCAAGTGGGCAATAGGCTGCTTGTCAGCGTTTGTGTACGTCGGAAAGGGCTGTCAAATTGGGCGGTGGTGTCGAGTTCAAAAACATAGTTTTGATTGGTAAATATGACCGCTTGCGCCACCAGCGACACTTCGGGCGTGGGGGTGCTGGTTGAGGATACCAGCGCGTATTCGTTGGGCAACAGCGGGTATGCACCCAATGTTGGCACGTTGAAATCGAGTGCGGCTACGTTGTTTTGCTTGCTTATTTCGGCCACTGTATTGTCGGGGTCGAGGGTTATTTCAAAACGATTGAGTCCACTTTGCGTGCGGTCGTTTGGAATGTAAAACAATAACGTATCTTGATAAGCCACCGCCGCAAAAACAGCAGAATAGCCCAACGCTGTGCCATCTTTTGAAGTGCGTAATAGCTTGATTTTTAGTTTATTACTTTTTGAAAACAAACCAAAATTGGACACTATTACGCGCACATTGAGCGAGTCGCTAAAAGCCGAAACGCTGCCTCCGTTTTTGGTTTCTACCAAAATATCACGGGGCAGCAGCGCGTAGTCGGGCAGCTTGGCGGGGAAAACTACCACGGCGGGGTCGCCTTGCAAAGTCATTTGTTGGGCATCGGCAATTTGAATGGGCGCGCTTTCGCGTTCCAAAAATCGCTGCGTCGTTTGGCGGTGAACATCGCCAAAGGGGCGGCTTAGGTTGAGGCTATCGCCGAGCAGCGTTTCATAAAAAGCATCGCCGTATTGTTTGAGCGAAAAACTGTAAGCCAAGTTAGAATGGGCCACAAAAAGCACCGCGCCTCGGTCTGCTGCGCCTACCCAATCAATGGGGTACGTATTGGCTCCAAACGTAAAATTGCCCAACACGCAGCCGTTGGCATAAATGAGCGGGTAACGGCCTTTATTGCGGTAGCCCAGCACGTCGTTTGACACAAACCCAATGTCGATGTCTGTAACGCTCAAACTCGAATGTCCAAAGAGCGTAACCAAGCCCGCACCTTCGTTGATTTGGTTGGCAATGCCAACGTACTCAACGGCTTCGTCGGTTTTTTTGGTAATGGTGGTTACTTTTGCTCCCAAATATTGCCGCTGGGCTTTTTGCTTGAATTCGTCCACAAAACCTTTGAATTGGCGCAGTTCAAAAGTATTGATACCTCCGCTAAGGTGCAAGATATTTTTGCGCCAAAGCGCGTTCATGGGCGTGGCTTCGTGTTGTTTTACTTTTTCCAAATAATCCAAAACCGTCTGGGGGCTGTCGATCCAGAGGCGGCCAGTTGGTAGTGCGGCCACAAAAGCGGGCGTGCCTTTCAGCCCCTGCGAAAACATATTGTCGGAGCCGGGCCAGCCAAAAGTCGGTACCATGTCGCGGGTGTAGCGGTCGCGGGCAGTGCGCACAAAATCAACTTGGGTAGTACGCCCCACAATAAACAAAAACTTGGGACTACCTCGCTCAACCATAAATGCCACAAACCGCTTGATAGCCAGTGGACTAAACTCGCCGTAATTGAACTGATTGACCAGCAAATCCATGTTTACGGTAAGTGTATCGTAGCGGCCACCCGCCGCCGAAGCGCGGTAGTCGGCGTAGGTTTTGGCGGCTTTGAGCAAGTTGCGGTGTGTAATGATGAGGTAGTTGTGCTTGGCGGGGTCAATGTTTCTAAAATTGACGCGCTCCACGTCCAAAACTGCCAGCGGTGCGCGGCTCAAAAACAGCGTACGGGGCGTGGCGGTGTTGCGAATTACGGCTTTGAGCGTATTGTTTTCGAGCGTTGCCCCCACGCGCAGCACATTGTTTTTATCGGTCAAGTCGTAGAGTTGTGCATCGGCATTTGCGTTGGCAATTTGTACCAAAGATTGGTTTTTGGCATTGGCAACTAAGTTAAAGTATTTCTGTGTATATCCCTGAAAGTCAAACTGTTGTGCATAAATCAAACGGTAGTACGTTACCGAATACGTATCGTCGGGCTGGTCGGGAGTATCGCCGCGCGAGGTGGTTGAAACCAACAATTTGTTGTTGGCAATATCCGAAAAACCAAGTTCTTTTTTGCATAAATAAGGATAAAACTGGTCGAATGTGGCCGTTTCCAGCAGCCGTTGGCGGGTTTGGCTACCGGCCATTATTTCGACGCGGTGCTTGCGGTGATCGCGGCCCATGAGGTGAACTTCAAGGCGTGGCAAGGGGCCTGTCGTCAAGGCGTTTTCGAGGGTTATTTCGCGCGTGTTGGTTTTGTTTTTGGTCCACTCTGGCCCCGTCCAGCCTTCGCCAAAGTCATAGTAGGCCATTTGCGCGCCAGCCGATGCGCCCAATGGATAAATCAAGCCCTCCGACATTCCTTCGTGGTTGGTGCTTTTGATGTTAGAAACCAGTAAATTTTCGAGCTGATAAGCTTCGGCTGTGAGGTTGGCAGCGTTGGATTCTTGGTAAAAGCCCATGCGTTTGCCCGCGCCGCCGTCGAGCCGCCAAGTGAGAAAATAAGCCGTGGTGTCGGTGTATAAATTATAGATTTTGTGGGGCTGGGCCGCGTTTGGTACGTATAAAAGCGAATCTTGCGTGCCATCGTTGCCTTCGCCATAAAACGCAATAAAATCGCCTTCGTCGAGCCGTTTGTCGGCTTCGCCAGCTACAAAAATAGCCTGTTCTTGCCCCCTAAAAAACAACTGTAAAGCCGTGGCATCGGTGCTATTTATGGGGAAACCCGCTTTTCGCAAATCATTGACTGTGAGCCTATAAAGCCCTTGCTGCACCACAGGAACGCGAAAATACGTTTGGCCGTAATTGATCCACTCGTTGCCGTACTGCGCTTGGGTAGCGGTAAACGATAAAAGATAAATGAGCCAACAAAAGAGAAACCTATTGGAGCGTGTCATGGTGCTTATTTTCTTAAAAATGCTTTCAAAAGGTCAATCTCGCCGTCGTCAATAGCAGGAAAATTGGCGATACGAAAGGTAGTGTTTTTCCACTCGCCGTAGCCATTTCCGAGCGTAATTCCTGCCATCAGAGCGCGCTTTTTTAGCGTTTCTACTGCCACAGCCGCCCCCGAAACGGCAATAACGGTGTCTGAGCGCACGGCGGCATTTTTTACCAAGGGTTTCCACGTTGTTTCGTTTTCCAAAAATGCGTACCAATCTTCGGCCCGTTGCTTGGTTTTGGTGCTTATCTGGTCCATGTTATCCACCTGTTGCATTACGCGCATGAGCAAATAAATACCCAAGGCGTTGGGTGTGTAGTGGGTTTGGTATTTTTCAAAATTTTGGTGCATAAACAACAGGCTGTTGTAGCGCCACACGTCGCCTACTTGCTGGGCGTGTTGCAATGCACGCGGCGAACACACCAACACCCCCAAGCCTGCGGGCAGGCCAAGGCATTTTTGCGAGGAAGCCAGCCACACATCGCCCAAGGCCCAATCCAACGCCACCCCACCCAGCGACGAGGTAACATCTACGGCCACCAAGCCGCCCGTTTGGGCGCGCACAGTGGCCAGGTCGTTCATTTTAATCTGTGTACCGTTAGAAGTTTCGTTTTGGGCCAAGCACAGTACCTCTTCCTGAGCCAGGCGTTGGCGGTTAAAATCGGCGCGTTGCTGGTCGTTTTCTAATTCAAACAAATCGAAGGGCAACGTATGCTCCACCTGAAACAACGACCCCGATGTTTGTGGCACAATATGCGCCGCATAGCTGAACCATTTTTTGCCAAAAGCCCCGTTATAGTGGTGCGCGCTGTGCCGCGCCGTCAGCGATTGCGCCACGATTTCCCAGCACTCCGTAGCCGACGACGCAAAATAAATGCTGTAATCGGCGGGAATATCGAGTTTGAGGCGCATCAAGCGGAGCGTTTCTCTCAAAATGTCAATGAAGCCCTCGCTGCGGTGGTTCATGCTCAAAACACCTTCTTGGAAGGCATCTTGCAGGTATTGCGCCACTTGCGGATACACCTTGGAAGGCCCAGGATAAAAAGTAATCATGGCATATTTAGATAAACCAACGAATAGCCAACTCGTAGCCTTTCAAGCCCAGACCTACAATCACGCCTTTGGCGCGACTGCTCAGATAGCTGTGGTGGCGAAACACCTCGCGGGCGTGCACGTTAGAAATATGAACCTCTACGGCGGGCGTAGCAACGGCCCCAAGCGCATCGGCAATGGCCACTGATGTGTGCGTGTAAGCACCGGCATTGATGACAATGCCATCAAACGAAAATCCAATTTCGTGGATTTTATCAATCAACGCCCCTTCGTGATTGGACTGAAAATAATGCAATTCTACGTCAGCAAAAGCCGTTTGAAGCGTTTGAAAATAGGCTTCAAAAGTTTGGCTGCCGTAAATGGCAGGTTCGCGTTTGCCCAGCAAATTGAGATTGGGGCCGTTCAGAATCATGATTTTTTTCATTGAAAATAGACCTGCCGTTCTCAATTTTGGTTTTAACTGTGATGGCAGTGCTTTTGTTTTGTCGTAAAAATACGAAAGCTCGCTCAATCTCTTGTGTATTTGTTGCAAAAAATTGGTTGGCATTAAGCACATTCTTTTTATTGATTTTGGCTTTCCGTCTGCTCCAATGGTTTGTTTTGATAGATTGTCTTTATATTGCGTTTCATTCACAAAAAACCACAAAATTTATCTTAAATTTTTTGTGAATGAAACGCAATACTATTTTGAATACCGAAGAGCAAATAAAAACGCTACAAAACATTGTTAATCAAGCTATTGAGGAAGAAAAATTTCTATCAGTAAAACTGGCCCAAGAAAACGTCGAAACTTCGATGTCTTTTGGTGAGCGTATATCGGACAAAATGGCCACTTTTGGAGGTAGTTGGACGTTTATTATTATTTTTGTTGGCATTTTGTTCGGTTGGATTGTCCTCAACAGCTTCTTGTTGGCCCAGCGCGCCTTTGATGCTTACCCGTATATTTTACTCAATTTGGTGCTGTCGTGCATTGCCGCATTGCAAGCACCCGTAATTATGATGAGCCAAAACCGCAAAGAAATTCACGACCGCAAACGCGCCGAAAATGACTACCTAATCAACCTCAAAGCCGAAATTGAAATTAGGGATTTGCACCAAAAAATAGACGTACTACTGGCCGACCAGCACCAACAAATGCTTGATTTGCAGGAAAAACAAATTAAATTGTTGGAAAAAATAGCAATAAAACTGAGTAAGCTACCCAAAAACTAAGCCCTAAAAATGCCACAGGCTACCACAATTGAGCCCACAATACATATTTTTATTTGTCTGTTTTTTATGCAAAAATCCGTAAATTGGCACTGTAATTCTACTATATTCGCAATTTAACTACTCAACCAAACGCTTACCTGTCTTTTTTATGCACATCGCTATCACTGGAAACATTGGTGCGGGCAAAACCACCCTTGCCCGTATGTTGTCAAAACATTACAACTGGGACGTTTTGTACGAAGCCGTAGAAGGGAATCCTTACTTGGCTGATTTCTACCAAGATATGAAACGCTGGTCGTTTAATTTACAGATATATTTCTTGAATAGCCGCTTTGCCCAAGCCCAGAAAATTCGCTCCATGCACTACCAAACTGTGGTACAAGACCGCACCATCTACGAAGATGCGTTTGTGTTTGCCAAAAACTTGGAAGAATCGGGCTTGATGGACAAACGCGACTATCAAAATTACCTCATGCTTTACAATACCATGAGCAGTACTGTCAATCCACCCGATTTGATTGTGTATTTGAAAGCCGATTTGCCCAAATTGCAGAGCCAAATCAAAAAACGAGGCCGCGCATTTGAGCAAAGTATTTCTGACGAATACCTGCTCAATCTGAATGGCCTCTACGATGGCCTGGCGCAGCAATATTTAGACGGAAACATGCTCACTATTGATGTCAATAACCTTAATTTTGAAGGCAATCCTGCCGATTTTGAGTTTATTGTCAATCAGCTCAACGAAGTATTGGTAGGCTACCGTTAGTTTTTGTTATTACTTTTTTGGGCTACAAAAAAAAGGGGATTAGAAATCAATTGATTTCTAATCCCCTTTTTTTTGTGACGAAGGCGAGACTCGAACTCGCACAGGCTAATGCCCTCTACCCCCTCAAAGTAGCGTGTCTACCAGTTTCACCACTTCGCCTTGTTTTACTTTGGCGATGCAAAGTTAGAATTTCAAAAGCAATATCACAATCTTTCGATGAATAAATTATGATATTTGCAAAAAATATAAAATGAACACGGCACTTATCACGGGCGCAAATTCGGGAATTGGCTTGGCCACTGCCCAAGGACTGGCCCAAGCGGGCTACCAGCTGATAGTGCTGGTGCGCAGTCAAGAAAAAGGCGAAGCTACCAAAAAATGGATTCAACGGTTCAATCCTGCTACGCTGGTCGAAATAGTGGTGGCAGACTTGGAAGATCTGGCCGCTGTCAACAAGGCCGTGGCGCATATTCGGGCCACGTACCCGCACCTCAGTCGCCTCATCAACAACGCAGGCTACTCGCCCGACACAATCCAGTTTAACCAACAAGGCTACGAAAAATCGTTCATTGCCAACCACTTAGGCCATTTTGTGCTTACCGTTGGCTTGCTCGATTTGCTGGACAAATCGGGTGAAGGGCGCATTATCAACCTGTCGTCGGTGGCGCTCAATCTGGGTAAAGCGGCTCGTTTTTTTCAAAAAAACAACACAAAATTCGGTGCTTTTGCCGCCTACGCCGACGGGAAACTGGCCAACGCACTGTTCAGCAAAGCACTGGTAAAAAAACTTGAAAGTCAGCGAGTTACGGCTTACTCGGTGCATCCAGGCGTGGTCAATTCGGGTTTTGGTAGCAATTTTACGGGTCTTGGCAAGTTGCTGGTTTTGGCGGCACGTCCGTTTATGATTACCGCCCAAAAAGGAGCCGAAACGACCATTTATTTGGCCACTACCGCCCTAGAAAATATTCAGAAATACAACGGCGGTTTTTTTGCCAATTCAAAACCTAAACACATCAACCACCGCGACTTTACGGAGGCCAACGCCACCCAACTCTGGGACAAAAGTGAAGCTGCGGCTGCCAATATGCTGTAACATTAAGCAAGACACGGAATACTAAAAACAAACACGCCTTAACCAGCGGTCGAGGCGTGTAAAATCCATACAGCCATAAAAATAAAACTTAGTGCGTACCTCATTTTTTATCGCGCTTGTCTTCGCGGCGGTCGCGCACGTCTTCTTTTCTATCGCGTTTGTCTTCGCGGCGGTCGCGCATGTCTTCTTTTCTATCGCGGCGACCGCCTTGGTGCAGCGCATCGCGTTTGTCTTCGCGGCGGTCGCGCACGTCTTCTTTTCTATCGCGTTTGTCTTCGCGGCGGTCAAGGCGGTCTTCTACTTTGTCGGCCCTTTGGCCAACCGACTGGGCATTGGTTTGTAACGATACGGTTAGCAATGCCACTAAGGCAACTGCGGCAAAAATTTTGTTTGTTTTCATGGTTACTAAAATTGGTTAAATGTGCAAAAATAGGTTTCTGTTTACTTTGAACACACCGCCGGCCCAAGGTTTAATTCCGTACGTAACCATTTACATAAAAAAAACTACTTGGTTGCGCTTTGGGTATTAATTATTTTATTATGTGTTGATTATCAAATAATTGTCTTTAAACAAGATTAAGTTTTTTTTATTCAACCCAAGTGATAATTTTCTCAAATTGGACGGGCGAAATTGCCAAAATTGCCAAAAAAAAGCGTACTTTTGCGGCACAAAAACGGCCTCGCGCATGAGGCTATATTATACTCAAAAATACCATGTTAAGAACGCATACCTGCGGCGAACTTCGCCTTTCTGATGTCAATAAAACCGTAACACTTTGTGGGTGGGTACAAAAAAGCCGCGACAAGGGCGGCATGATTTGGATAGACCTCCGCGACCGCTACGGCCTCACCCAACTCATGGCCGAAGAAGGCAGCACCGCTGCCGAAGTGCTTGCCCAAGCCCGTAGCCTCGGGCGCGAGTTTGTGGTCAAAGCGCAGGGTGTGGTATTAGAGCGGATTGCCAAAAATGACAAAATGCCGACGGGCGAAGTAGAAGTAAAATTGACGCACTTAGACGTATTGAACGCTGCCAAGCTACCGCCTTTCTTGATTGAAGACGAAACCGACGGCGGCGACGAACTCCGCATGAAATACCGATACTTGGATTTGCGGCGCAATGTGGTTCGTAAAAACCTGCAACTGCGCCACCGAATGGCGCAGCAAACCCGAACTTACTTGGACACGCAAGATTTTATTGAGGTAGAAACCCCCGTTTTGATAAAATCAACGCCCGAAGGCGCGCGCGATTTTGTGGTGCCAAGCCGCATGAACCCGGGCGAATTTTACGCCCTGCCGCAGTCGCCACAGACGTTCAAACAGCTTTTGATGGTGTCGGGATTTGACCGTTATTATCAGATTGTGAAGTGTTTTAGAGATGAAGACCTGCGCGCCGACCGCCAGCCCGAATTTACCCAAATAGATTGCGAAATGTCGTTTGTAACCCAAGAAGACATCTTAAATATGTTTGAGGGTTTGGTGCGTCATTTGTTCAAAACCGTTAAAAACTTAGACCTGGCTGCGGTGCCGCGTATGACTTACGCGGAGGCCATGCGCCGTTACGGCTCCGACAAGCCCGACGTGCGTTTTGACATGGAGTTTTGCGAACTGAAACAAAAAGATGGCCCCGACCTGACAAGCGGCAAAGGGTTCGTTGTTTTTGACGAGGCCGAACTGGTGGTGAGCATCTGCGCCAAAGGCTGCGCCGAATATACCCGCAAGCAAATGGACGAACTAACAGAGTGGATAAAACGCCCGCAAATTGGCGCAAAAGGCTTGATTTATGCGCGCTACAACGCCGACGGCACGGCCAAATCGTCGGTAGATAAATTTTATGACGAAACCGATTTGAAAAAATGGGGCGCGGCCGCCGGTGCCGAGCCAGGCGATTTGCTGCTCATTATGGCAGGCGAAGCCAACAAAACCCGCAAACAACTCAACGACCTGCGCCTCGAAATAGGCAACCGCTTGGGCTTGCGAAAGCCCGACCATTACGCGGCACTTTGGGTGCTGGACTTTCCGCTGCTCGAATACGGCGAAGTAGATGGCCGCCCCGAAGAAAAACGCTGGTTTGCCATGCACCACCCCTTCACGAGCCCTAAGCCCGAAGACATTGCGCTGCTCGACACCCACCCAGGTGCCGTACGGGCCAATGCCTACGACATGGTCATCAATGGCACCGAAGTAGGCGGCGGGTCGGTACGAATTTTTCAAAAACCGCTGCAAAGTCGGATGTTTGAATTGTTGGGTTTTACGCCCCAAGAAGCCCAAAATCAATTCGGGTTTTTGCTCAATGCCTTTGAGTATGGCGCGCCGCCGCACGCTGGTATTGCCTTTGGGTTCGACCGCCTCTGTTCGCTTTTTGGGGGTGCCGATTCTATCCGCGATTTTATTGCGTTTCCCAAAAACAACTCTGGCCGCGACGTAATGATTGATTCGCCATCGGTGATTGACCAAAAACAAATGGACGAATTGAAGATAAAAACGGTGTTGTAGCAACGTAGGTTGGCGTTGGTAGCCAAAAAGCCCTCTCTTTTGACAAAGAGAGGGCTTTTTGATAATCTACAATTGTCGGGGAGGTTTGCGTTCTACAAACAACACCAAGTATTTGAGCAATCTACTGATTTTCAGCAATTTAATTCGCTTTCTCAATACCCACGGCTACTTAAAATTAAAATTTATAGGTTACTGTAAAAGTAAGTTGCCGCGCCAAAATAGGGCGGGCAAAAGAAGGGGCTCCCAAGGTATTCAAAACGGTTAAATCGGTGTTGGCTATTACCGTGCCGTCGGGGCGTCTTACGCCACCTACGGCGAGGTCTTCGCCGGTGGTGCCTTGCAAACCAAAGCCGCTAAACAGCAAAACGCCCGCACTGTTGAGCAAGTTGGAAGCCTGTACGGCCACGCTAAACTTACTGCTCAAATCGCCCATGATACCTGCACTCAATACGCCATAAGCAGGGAGCTCAATGGAATTGCGGCGGTTGCCCATGCGCTTGCTAAAATAGCGGTAGTTGAGGTACGGGCTAAATTTGCCAATCTTATAAGAAGGGGTAACATCGAGCATGACGGGCGCAATATCTTTGACGGTATTACCCGAAAAATCTTCAAAGAAAAAGTTGAGCGGATTCACCGAACCAGCCGTTTGTTGATAACTCAATTTTGAGTATTTGGCACTTTGAATCGTGGCGTGCGCCCGAATATTAAACTTGTCGGTGGGTTGTAGCACGGTTTCCAATTCTAAACCCAATGTGCGCGTAGCATTGAAGGTAGGGTCGGTAAAGAAACTCGCCGCGCCATTGCTGATAAAGAGTTGAAGCAAGGCATTTTCGAGTTGGCTGTAAAATCCAGTAACCGACAATGAAGCTTTTTTAGCGGCTACTTTATAGCCCAATTCAGCTTGTGTGCTGGTTTCGATAGCGCCTTTCTTGTCAAGCGGGATATTCACAAAATTGTTGGCATAATAGTCCAACTCGGGGGCTTTATTGCCCCGCGACACGCGCAAATACACCGCCGATTTATCGGTTATTTTGTAGTTAGCTCCTACTGACCAGTTCAAATAGCTAAACTTAAACCCGTCGCCGTCGCCAGCTACATCGTTGTTGGCCACGGTTCCGTCGGCGTTGTACGAATTGTCATAGTCAAAAATACGACCGTTATAAACCCGCGAGCCGAGGTCGAAAGTTGTGAAAGGGTTGCCGTCTAAGCCACCCAAGCCACCCACGGCGCTGCCACCCTGCCAGCCTTCTTTTTGGCCCGTTTGGCGTACGGTTTCGTAGCGAAAGCCCACGTCAATGGTGAGTTTTTCGGTCGCATTGAAAACGTCGTTTAAATAAAATGAATTGAGCACTGATTTGTTTTGGGTAACGGTATAAGCCAAGCCGCTGTGCAGCACCATTCCTGCGGCATCGGTGGCGCGGTAGTTGCCCGCTCCGTACAAGGGGCCAAAGGCTGCCGCCAACGGCGGCACACCTGCCACGGCTGCTGGCAAAGTGCGTGGTGCCGGAAACTCTACGCGTACGGCTCTGGGGTTTGCTCCGATGGTACTTAGCACGCCGTCGGCAAACCACTGGGTGTTGATTTGGGTTTGCGAATAATACGTACCAAAAGACAGCGCGTGCTTGCCCACGTCCTTGCTAAAATTAAGGGCTGCAATGTTGTCGTTGGTTTGGTTAAACATATTGAGTGGCGCAGAAGCCATCAAGTATTTGCCCAATTTATTAGGGACGTTGGGGTCTAATACGGCACCACTTGGTGTAAAATTCACCTTGGCCAGTACTTCGCCCGTTTGCGCATCATAATAAGTAGGCGACAATAGATTGGGTACAAACGAACCCACTATTTGGCCTGCCAATGCCGCTGGTACGCCCGCACCAGTATAAGTAGCCGCGCTTGCAAATGCCCCTGCTCCAAACTGCAAATATCCCTGGTTGTTGGGGACAGTCAAAGATGGTACTACGGGCAAGGTACTGTTGCCTTGGTATTGCAAATAATCTTGGTCAAAACGTGAATGTTTGGCGCGGAGGTTCATGCCCCAGCCCTTGCCCAAGTCGGTTTGGTATTCAAATCCTACGGCCCGCGAGTGGTTTCGAATGCCCTTTTTTGCGTCAAAAATACGGTTTGGGTTGGCCGCACCTGCGCCACGACGGTACTCGTTGGCCAATGGCACTGGGGAAGTTACGTCAATAAAAGTAGTCGAATTATTGATGTCCACGGCATCAAACCCACCTGCATAGCCGCTCTGCAAATCGTTTTGAAGGGCAATTTCCTTGAAAAACGTATTTTGGTCGTTTAGGTACTTGCCATATACTTTGAGGGTGCCATTTTTGAATTGCTTGGTAATGTTGGCTTTGATTTGCCCACCCACGTTGGCCGAAAACGGCGTGCTGCGCGCGCCCGCGTCGTTGCGATAAAACCCGCCTACGTGGTAAGCCCAACCTTTGGCAATAGGCCCCCCAAACTCGGCATCGAAGCGGCCAATGTTGTTGCCGTTGTTGTAGATACCGCCCGTCAAACGCGCCGAACCACCGAAAACAGGGCCGCCCGTTTTGGAGATAAAATTGAAAATACCACCTGGGGCATTGGGTGCAACTATCGAAGAGCTGCCGCCCCGAATTGACTCCATGCGGGCCGTGGTAAGGTCGATGCGGTGGTACATATCAACCACCGAGAAGCCCATTTGTGCGCCCATAATGGGCAAGCCTTCTTCTTGCAAACTCACGTACGTAAAGCCTATTTGATCGTTGCCCACCGGCGACAGCCCCCGCGCAATAACGCGGTTGCCTACTTCGCCCGCCGAGTTATCGACAAACATGCCTGGCACCGACTGCAACAAATCGCCCGTGCCACGCGGAGCGCGCAGGTCAATATTGCGGGCGTTGAGGGTAGTGATGGCCACCGACGATTCGAGTTTGGTACGTGGGTCAAACGACCCCGTTACTACTACCTCATTCATGTCGAGGGCATCGTCTTCCAAAATTACTGTGAGCGTTTGGCCCACCGTAGCATCTTGCGTAACGGTCCGAAAACCAATGAAACTAATCTTTACTTTATACTTACCAGCGGTCAAACCATTTATCTCAAAATCACCGTTACGGTCGCTAACAGCTCCTTGATTGGTGCCCGCAATTTGGGCGGTTGCGCCCACCAGTGGTTGACCCGTTTGGTCGGTTATTTTGCCTTTGATACTCTGCGCCCAGGCCGCGCTAAGGCTCAAAAATGAGCTAACAAATAGCCATAAAATACTTTTCCTCATTGTGTTAGGTTGTTTGTTGGTTAAATACTAAAAAAAAACGTAAGTGGTATTATTGTGCAAATAATACTCAATTTTTGTATTGTTTCAAGAAAAAAGAGAAATTTTATTTGGTCAATATTTTTTAGACCCAAAAAAAGCCCTCACCAACTGCAAACCCAATTGTACAAAACTGGTGATTTACGGCTGTTGAGAGCTCTGAAATACACTAACAAATAAGTTGAAAAAGAAGCTTTAAAACACAAACCCTTTCACCCATTCCACATTGGCTTTCATGCTTTCCATTGACGAAACAGGGTATTGCTCTTGTTCTACCAAAAAGTGCTTTATGCCGTTTTTCTGGCCGGCCGCCACAATTGCCTTAAAGGGTACGGTGCCTTCGCCGAGGTTTCGTTGCGTTACCTTGCCGTCGGTTTGTACCATGTCTTTCAGGTGTCCCAGTTCGTAGCGTTTTTTGTACTTATTGAGATGCGCCACGGCATCGCGGCCTGCGGCCACTACCCAGCAAATATCCAACTCAAATACGACCAAGTTGGGGTCGGTGTTGTCGAGAAATACCTCCTGCGGAATCTGCCCTTCTTGGCTCCTAAACGAGTAGTCGTGGTTGTGATAACCAAATTTGAGGCCGTATTTTTTGGCCGTTTCTCCTATTTTATTGAACGACTCGGCCTGGCGTTTCCAGTCGTCAATACTTTTTTGGGGCCCTAAATAGGGGCAAATCAGGTACGTCAAACCGGCCTCTGCTCCGCGTTCAAAGTTTTTTTCGAGTTCTTTGGTGTGGTCAAAATGTGTGCTGACCATCTTAACGCCTATGTCGCCCAAGAAAGTCTTACATTCTTTGGGCGACATTCCCCACAAAAAATCGGGGCCACCGTAGCTTTCAAACTCGGTATAGCCCATGGCCGCGAGCTGTTTCATGGTGCCTCTGGCATCTTTGGGCATCAAGTCGCGCACGCTGTAAAGTTGCACGCCGCGTGTTTTTAAGGTTTTGGCTTTGCTGGTGAGCGCTGTGCCCACGTAAAGGCCAGTAGTGAGTATGGCAGTTTGTTTTAAGAAATCGCGTCGGTTCATAAGGCGTAATTAAGATTATCGGATTTACTATAAAAAACCACGAACTATTTGTTTCTACTACCCAGGAATTGAAAATTGTGTAACGGGGCTTGCGCACCTAAATCACCAATCAAAAAAAATGGCTGGCTGGGACGGTGCTTACCTTGGCCAGTATTCAAATGCGTTTAAGCGGCCCAAAAAATAAACGAATAGGCTTGCATAAGTAATTATCGGACTTAACTTTGTGCTTTCAAACTCCGTAACGCATTGAACCACAACCTCAAAAAACAACTCGCTCGACTGGCATATCTTCGGAGTGCCTGTTCGTTTGTTCCTTGAAGTAGCGGTTTGTGGGTTAAGTATTCCTCGTTTCTTGTCCTTTCGATTTTCCCAAAATCATCAGCTCGATTGTTTTTCGTAGTTACTCGGCAAGTATTGTATTTTTCAAATTTTCAAATAAACCTTAGCGGCACGCCGCTCTCTTCAAATCATGCAAAATATCCTTGTCATTGGACTCGGTAAGGTGGGCTCATTGGTGGCTACTTTACTCCATAAAAAATTTACTGTCAAAGGTTTAGACAAACGGAAACCTACCGCGAGCCTGCCATTTGATGCGCTCGAAGGCGATGTAACGGACGCTGTTTTTTTGGCAAAAACCCTCGCCGATTTTGACGCGGTGGTGTCGTGTATGCCTTACAACTTGAACCTGCCCATTGCCCAAGCCGCCTACCAACTGGGGATTCATTACTTTGACCTTACCGAAGACGTGCCCACTACGGAGGCCATCAGAAAAATGGCGTCCACGCATCGCGGCGTAATGGCTCCGCAGTGCGGGCTAGCACCTGGTTTGATTGGTATTGTGGGGGCAGACTTGGCCAAGCGTTTTAGCAAGCTGCGCGACATTGAGCTGCGCGTGGGGGCGTTGCCGCGCTACCCAAACGGCCTCATGGGGTACTCCTTTACGTGGTCGCCAGCGGGGGTTATCAACGAGTACATCAACGATGCCGAGGTCATTCACAATGGCCAGCGCAAGATGGTTACCTCGCTCGATGGCCTCGAAGTCATCAACATCGAAGGCCAAGAATTTGAGGCTTTTAGTACTTCGGGCGGACTTGGTACGATGTGCGAAACCTATTTGGGACAAGTAGATACGCTCAACTACAAGACCATTCGCTACCCAGGCCACGCCAAGTTGATGAAATTTTTGTTGTACGAATTGATATTAAAAGAAAAACGCGAGCTCGTTGAAGAGATTTTGACCCAAGCCAAACCGCCCGTGCAAGAAGACGTGGTGTATGTGTATGCCGTAGTAGAAGGCTGGAAAGGCAGCGAGCTGGCCCGCGAGGAGTTTTATCAGGCGTATTTTCCAATAGAGATTGACGGCCAGCATTGGCGGGCCATTTCTTGGACTACGGCGGCCTCCATAGCGGCGGTGGTAGAGATGGTGGCCAACGGCACCCTGCCCAGCCAGGGTTTTGTTAAGCAAGAGGATATTTTGTTTGATGCATTTTTGCAAACAACCAACGGACAGTATTTTTTGAACCACGATTAATTCAAAATTTGCATGAAAACTTTAGATATAGTAATGAACGGTTTGATGAGCCGCTACAAAGCCCGCGTTCCTGACGTGTCAAAAATCATCAATGCAATGGTAGCCGAGGGCATCATTGCCCAAGCCGAAGCCATCGAAAACGACCACGTGGCTTTTCGGACAATGGGGGTGCCACAATTGGGAATCCAATCTTTTGAGAAAATATTCCAGTATTTGGGCTACCAAAAACGCGAACCCTACGTCTTCAAAGAAAAGAAACTTGATGCCTACTGGTACGCACCGCCTGCGCCGCACTATCCGCGTATTTTTGTGAGCGAACTGCGCGTGGGCGATTTATCAGAAAAAGCGCAGCAAATTATTAAAAGCTACACCGACGAAGTAACGGCCGACCCTGCCGATGTCTTAAACTTAAACGATGGTGCGGCCATAGACGCTTTTTTGCACCAGCCACTGTGGCGCACACCCCGTTTGGAAGATTACGTGGCACTGCTGGCCGAAAGCGAGTACGCGGCGTGGGTGATTTACAACCGCTATTATCTCAACCACTTTACCATCAGTGTGCATAATCTGCCCGATGGCTACAATACGGTGGCCGATTTTAACGTATTCCTGGAAAAACTGGGCATAAAACTCAACGATTCGGGGGGCAAAATAAAAGAAAGCCCCGATGGTGGTTTGTTGCAAAGCGCAACGGTAGCGCAAAAAATAACCGCAACGTTTGCAGAAGGGGCCGCGTACGTTATCTCGGGTAGTTACGTTGAGTTTGCCGAGCGTCGGGTTTTGCCGCAATTTCAAGATTTAGCGCCCAGCCAAGTCCAACGCCAACATCGCCGCGAAGGTTTTGAAGCAGCCAACGCCGACAAGATATTTGAAAGCACTTACACCAGCCAAACCAATAAACCTTGATTTTGCTCAACTACGAAAGTAATTGAGCAAAATCAAAGGGCACTTTAATATGTATTAACTTTCTAACAATGAAGTGGTTACGAGGTCGCTGTTCAATTCTGAATACTTTCTTGAACCACTTCTTTTTTTTCTTCGGGCAAAATAAACCGCATGGGTTTGGCTATTTTTTTAGGCAACAAAGCCACGTTTAATACCTCGTCCACGCTTTCTACGTAGTGAAACGTCAGGTCTTTTACATAATCGGCCTTGATTTCTTCAATGTCCTTGCGGTTTTTGTAGCACAGTACAATCTCTTTTACGCCTGCGCGCTTGGCGGCCAAAATCTTCTCTTTGATACCCCCCACAGGCAGCACTTTTCCGCGCAGGGTTATTTCGCCCGTCATGGCCAAAAAAGGCTTTATTTTTCGTTGGGTATAAATAGAAGTAATTGAAGTCAGCATGGTAATGCCTGCCGAGGGACCATCTTTGGGAACAGCCCCTGCTGGCACGTGAATGTGCAAGTCGTAGGCATTGAAAAGGCGGTGGTCAATGTCGAGCTCATCGGCGTGGGCTTTGAGGTACGACAAGGCCGTAACGGCCGACTCTTTCATCACGTCGCCGAGTTGTCCAGAGAGTGTCAAAGCCCCCTTTCCCCGGCTAAGGCTCGACTCGATGAACAATATTTCGCCGCCAACCGATGTCCACGCCAAGCCCGTTACTACGCCCGCTGTTTCGTCGTCTTGGTACAAATCTTTGTCAAAAATCTCGGCACCGAGCATTTTATCAATTTGATCCCCTTTAATTGTCCGCTCATACGCATCTTCCATGGCAACAGACTTGGCTATTTTGCGCACCAAAGTGCCGATTTTCTGCTCCAAGTTCCGCACCCCCGACTCGCGGGTGTAGTGTTCGATAACTTTAACGAGGGCTTTGTCTTCTACTGCGAAGTCTTTAACGGTCAGGCCGTGGTCTTTGCGTTGTTTTGGTACGAGGTATTTCTTGGCAATCTGCAATTTTTCTTCTACGGTGTAGCCCGTTAGTTCGATGATTTCCATGCGGTCGCGCAGGGCGGGATGAATGGTGTCGAGCGAGTTGGCAGTGGCAATAAAAAGCACCTTCGACAAATCGTATTCTACCTCCAAGTAGTTGTCGGTGAAGGCATTGTTTTGTTCGGGGTCGAGTACTTCGAGCAGTGCCGAGGCGGGGTCGCCTCTAAAATTAGAGCTTACTTTGTCGATTTCGTCCAAAATAAAAACGGGATTTGAAGAACCCGATTTTTTGATATTTTGGATAATCTTGCCCGGCATGGCTCCGATGTAAGTTTTGCGGTGTCCTCTTATCTCTGCTTCGTCGTTGAGCCCGCCCAGAGCCATGCGTATATACTTGCGACCCAAGGCTTTAGCTACCGATTTACCCAGCGAGGTTTTGCCCACGCCAGGAGGGCCATAGAGGCACAAAATGGGGGCTTTGAGGCTGTTTTTGAGTTTTAAAACGGCCAAATATTCGATGATACGCTCTTTTACTTTTTCGAGGCCAAAGTGGTCGCTGTCGAGCACTTTTTGGGCGCGTTTGAGGTCAAAATTATCTTTGGTGTATTCGCCCCAAGGCAAGTCGGTGAGCAGCTCCAAATAGTTGAGGGTAATGGGGTATTCGGGCGCCATCGGGTTGATGCGCTGCAACTTTTGGGCTTCTTTTTCAAAGTGCTTCATCACGGCGGGCTGCCATTTTTTCTTCCTGGCTTTGGCCCTGATGCCTTCCAGTTCTTGTTCGGGGGTTTCCATGCCCAACTCGTCTTGCATCACCTTGATTTGCTGCCGCAAAAAATAGTCGCGTTGCTGCTGGTCAATGTCTGAACTCGCGCGCGACTGAATTTCGCGTTTTAGTTCGAGCATCTGAATGTCCTTCATCATGTATTGCAAGAGCAAATTGGCTTGCTTGGCAATATCGGGTGCTTGGAGCAGTTGTTGCTTTTCGGGTACGTCGGCGTTGATATTAGACGACAAAAAATGCGTCAAGAACACAGGGCTGTCAATATTATCGAGCGCAATGCGGGCTTCGTTTGGAATTTCGGGGTTGAGCCGCAAGATGCGCAGGGCCGAGTCGCGCAGTGATTGAATCAGGGCTTTCGATTCTTTCTTGTTGGCGTTCGGAAAATGGTCTTCTACTGCTGCCACGCGCGCCATCATAAAAGGGTCTTCGCGCGTGTATTCAAGCACCCGAAACCGCTGCCTTCCCTGCAAAATAATGGTGGTGTTGCCGTCGGGGAGCGTTATCATTTTGATAATATAGCCCATCGTTCCGATTTCGTACAAATCGCTTTTGGTGGGCTCGTCGAGGTCTTGGCTGGCTTGGGCAATTACGCCGATGAGGCGGTCGCCTTTGTAGGCTTTTTTTACCAAACGAATGGATTTTTGCCGCCCTACCGTAACTGGAATGATCATACCTGGAAACAAAACGGTGTTTCGCAGGGGCAAAATAGACAACTCTTCGGGCATTTCAATGGGCGTTTGGTCGGCCTCGTTGTTGCCCAATGGCAAAATTTCCAGACTGTCCATGTCGGTATCGGCCAATAGCAGTCGGGTATATAGGTCTTTTGAATCTGATATCATTGAGCAGGGCTGTCGTTTGAGACAGTAAAGTGTAAAAGGTAGTAAGATTAACAAAAAAAGGATACAAACAGTTACGGAAATTTATCGAACGGTCTTATTTTTTCGTTCAATGAAGGCAAGAATGGTATGGTTGATCAAATTCATGGGCGTGTGTTGGTATCAGCTAAAAACAAATTTTGAGGGGCAAAGGTACAAAATTTGTACCAAAGAAGGAAGGGAATCGTCCCCTTAAACAGGGTTCCCCCTAAAAGCACAAAGCGACCTCCCAATTGGCACCTGTGCATGACATGATAGATACCGCCAATGCCTCTGGAAAGTTACATTTTGCTTGGGCTTTACTTTTTAAATCTGCTCGAATAGGAGTGTTTGCAGGATAGTGCAGAAATGCCAAATTTTCAATATTACAGCAGTATTGCCCCCTTTAATTCTTGGCTAAATACGTTATTAGCTAAATAGTGCAAAAATTAGTACTATTTTAGTCTTCATTTCTAATAGATGCTACCAAACTCAGCTTTGGCACCCTAAAACGCCAGCAAAACGACGATTATTAAATATTTTCGTAAAAAACAGTTACTTTACGAGCGAAGTTCTGGCTTTTTTTGTTTATTGGAGGCATCGTATTTATCATTTGAAATGAAACCCAGTTGTTTACTCCTCTTTGTTTTTCCGTTTTTTGTACAGGCCCAAATAGCCAGCAAAGACCGTTTTGTGGTCAAAAATAAAGCGGTGGTTTGGACTGAAAAATTTGAGATAAAAGACATGGATACGCCCATTATTATTGAAACCATGCGCGAATATTTAAAGAGCAAGCCCTGCGTACGATTAGACGCGCTCCCCCAAAACGAGATATTAGAAGGGTCTTTTGTCCAAGCTCCTTTTATGGAGCTATTTGCAGCCCGATTTAGAATCGATTTTTTGTATGAGGGCTACATCGTAACAGTAAGCGCCATGGCCGACCAAGAAGAGGCCGCACTCGAAAAAACACTTCTCAAAAGTAACGGCAGCTTTGTCGAAAATTTCCCCGAACGCATTGAAAAAATAGACACTGCACTGTCGTTTTTTTTCTTGATAACGCACTGATTACATTTTAATAACGTACTAAAAACTGCGCCCCCTCACTCGGCTACTCAAACGAAAGTACAAACCTGACTATTGCAGGTCAAAGTACGTCGCTGCGCGCTATTCCCATTTCTAAGCCGCGTAGCTCGGCCAAGCCGCGTAGTCGGCCAATGGCCGTATAGCCAGGATTGGTAGCTTTGGCAGCGTTGAGGTCGTCGAGCATTTTGTGGCCGTGATCGGGCCTAAATGGCAATCGGAAGTCGGTTCTTCCTGTTGCTATTCGTTTTTTTTGCTCCGCCAGCAAGGCTTTCATTACGCCATACATATCTACGTCGCCTTCTAGGTGGTTGGCCTCTTGAAAACTCCCATCATGCGCGCGTTGAGTGGCGCGGAGGTGCACAAAATGAATGTGCGAACCCAGCCGCTGTACCATGCCCACCAAGTCGTTGTCGGCGCGTACGCCGTAGCTGCCCGTACAAAAGCAAAGGCCATTGCTGGGCAACTGGCAGGCTGCCAGCAGTTGGCGGGCATCGGCCTCGGTGCTAACAACGCGCGGCAAACCCAAAATAGGGTAAGGGGGGTCGTCGGGGTGAATGGCCAGCCCAATGCCCACGGCTTGCGCTACGGGGGCTATTTGGTTTAAAAAAACGTAAAGATTATGGCGTAGCTCGTGGTCGCCAATGTGTTGATAGGTGGCCAGTATGTCCAAAAATTGCGGCACGGTGTAGCCTTGCTCGGAGCCAGGCAAACCCGCGATAACATTCCGCGTGAGGCGTTGCAGATCAGTATCAGTGGCTTGGTTGAGCCAGTGTTTCGCTTTCTGCTGCTCCAAGTCGGTGTAAGTTGCGGCTGCTTGGGGGCGTTTGAGAACGTAGAGTTCAAATGCGGCAAACTCGGTGGCATCAAAGCGAAGGCCCGTAGCGCCATCGGGCATCACAAAATCAAGGTCGGTCCGTGTCCAATCAAGAATGGGCATGAAATTGTAGCAAACCGTATCAATGCCGCAGGCTGCCAAATTGTGGAGTGTTTCTTGGTAATTTTGCACGTACTGCACCCAGTTGCCTGATTGCCGCTTGATGTCGTCGTGCACGGGTACGCTCTCTACGACCGACCAAGTTAGGCCCGCATTTTCGATGAGCGATTGATGATAAACGATGGCATCTTTTGGCCAAACCGCGCCGTTTGGAAGATGGTGCAACGCACTAACTACCCCAGTAGCTCCCGCTTGTTTTACGTCAGATAGGCTTACGGGGTCTGTTGGGCCAAACCACCGCCAGGTTTGTTCTAAGGGCATATTGATGTGAAACGAGGTTTTTGTTTTCCCGTGCGCGTAGGGGTACAATTCCGCAATTGACCCAGCAAATGCTCAAAATAGAACAGTCTTTATGGAATATTGCAACTATCGGGGTGGCACGCTGACGAGCAAGAAATAAATCAAGATTTAGGCCAGTTATTAAAGTGATCTCATTTAGAATCAAATACTATTTCTTCTGCCTTGTCAGATGCTTACGCCTACTAAGTGAGCCTTAAACCGCACCCTACAATGCTCTCAAAAACATAGTCGAGCATATTTACACCCTCCATGTCCCCAAGATATGTTGCTGTTTCTGGTTTACGATTTAAGGCAATGGCCTCACCCTCCTACTTTCCCAGTGCTATTTTACGAAACAGAATAATTGTTTATATCTTTACTTGTTTTTGAAAATTAAGGTGCTGTACTTGGTTTGCATCGCACTTTCAATTAGATACAAATATAATCAATTACAATCAATTACAAAAAAACCCACTAAAAATTTCATGACCACCAGTAACGCACCCAGAATCTTAGCAAAACTTGAAGGGAAAGTTAGCCCGAGAGGGAAACAGCATAACTTGTAGCTGGTTTGCGCCCATCTGTATCAACGAATTTCCAGTTTTTTTATAAAAAATTCGGGTGCGATAAGGAACTGATACAGAAAAGACCGAAGTAGTAAGTAGTTAAGTATAAATAAACGACCCTTTTTTTAAAATATGGCTAACTTTGCTTCATGTTACATATATCAGATCTTCCTTTGGAAGAAAAACAGACTTTAGAATCAGGAAAGCAAAATGGGAA
>Ga0335394_10000741_pt1 | contig 35604 bp, 32 predicted proteins | sample MAT03_FD_205741 | JGI IMG/M metagenome (GOLD analysis project Ga0335394, IMG submission 205741) | Freshwater microbial communities from Lake Fryxell liftoff mats and glacier meltwater in Antarctica - MAT-03 (spades assembly) (version 2) ...
CAACGTGTGTCCGGAAGACAACAACCAAGTTCCGTTCTGGTGGTCCCGTTTGCAAGAGGACACGGCCTTTGTGAACGCGGTGTTGTGCAGGTGGAATGCATTGCGGGACAATGTGCTTTCTCCGACGTACGTAGCGGCGTATTGCGATTCCGTTGCAACGCTGTTGGATGCAGCACAGCAACGGAATTTCACTGTTTGGCCCATTCTTGGACAATATGTTTGGCCCAACCCGGATCCCATTCCCGCCACTTACGCCGGTGAAGTATTGGAGTTGAAGAACTACATGAATGCCCGCTGGGCATGGATGGACAACAACCTACCGGGGAACGATGCGTGCTTGCAGACGGGCATCAACGAACATTCCGTTGCCGTGATCGAAACGCCATTCCCGAATCCATTCGCGCAATTCGTGATGTTTCGCACCACCTCGAACGAAGAGATCCTGATCACACTATTGGACCCACTGGGTCGTGTCATTCACCATGCAGGCCCGTTTTCCGGAAGAGGCAAGCTGCACCGGGTGGAGCTACCTTCGGGTATTGCACCAGGCACCTACATGCTGAGTGCAACCTCGAGGTCCGGAGCATTAACTGGTTACCGGATCCAACACTAGACCTCGCGGATCACGCCACACCCACTGCACGCAAATGCCGCAGATGCGACCATAGCGCACTGCGTAGCGACGGGAACTCACGGTATGTGATGTTGAATTCCGCGCACACTTGTTTCAAACGTTTGTTCAATGCGGGGTAATGCACGTGGCTAATGCGTGGAAAGAGGTGATGTTCCACCTGGAAATTCAATCCGCCGAAAAGCCAGTTCCACACTTTGTTGTGTGTGGCGAAATTCACCGTAGTGGCCACTTGGTGTATGGCCCATTCGCTTTCGATATGTTGTTGATCGGCCTTGGTGTCGGGAATGAAATCGGTGTGTTCCACCACGTGTGCCAGTTGGAAGACCACCGAGATCACCAAGCCTGTAACGAAGACCATTACGCCGTAGCCGATCAGGGTTGGCACCACGCCGGCGAAGAACATGGGCAGTACCACGAACACGGCCACATAGCCGACCTTGGTAGCCCAAAATATCACATGCTCTTTCAGTGAAAGTGGTTTCATCACGGTCTTCTCCCCGATCTTTCCGGTGAAGTATTTCTGAAGATCGTTAACGTAGATCCAGAAGAGGTAGGTCAATCCGTAGAGCAACAATCCGTAGATATGCTGGAAGCGGTGGAACCAATGTTTGGGCTGGCCTTTGTGTACGCGCATCCAGAACTTGATATCGATGTCCTCGTCCATGCCTTCGATGTTGGTGAAGGTGTGGTGGTTCACATTGTGCTTCAACTTCCAGAAATGGACACTTCCGCCGAGCATATTGAGCGAGTGGCCCATGAGCTCGTTCACCCACTGCTTTCGGCTGTAACTGCCATGCGCGCCATCGTGCATAACATTGAACCCGATACTGGCCAAGACCACACCGAGCAGGGAACATAAGCCCAAGGATACCCAACCATTCGCGGGGGTGAAGAACACCAGCACCACATACAATGCGACCAATGCCGTCATCAGGATCCCGGTTTTCCAGTAAAGCCGTCCGTCGCCTGTCTTTCGCAAGTTGTTCTCCTTGAAATAGGCCTCGGTGACTTCACGGAGCCGTTGGAAAAAGACGGGAGGTGTTTTAGCGAATGTAGTTTGTGCCATGGTATGCGATCGCGCGAAGCGCATGCAAAGGTACGGCTTGTGGAATGCACGCATTTCCGCGGATCATGAGCCGTTTACGAACAGTGTGAGGTACGATCCGGTCGTAGTGCAAATACCAATTCACCGCCGCGCCAAGCATGGGTCATTCCGGATCGAACAGTTCCCAGCCCAAATAATAACTCCACTTACGGCATGGATCAGGTCTGGTGGAAGATGCCCAGCGCTCCGTCTTGCTGAAAAAGCAGGCGGAAATGTTGAATTCGAATGCAGTCATGGATGCCAGTGACCAAACGGTTGACCGAATGAGAGAGCCGGGCATACGATGGCTGCTGTTCCCCGTCCTACTAGCACTTGGGAACCACCGAAAAGCCTGAGAGAGGCAGCCTGCTTCCCGGATCTGCAGTGATCTGCCCTCGATATTTCCGCTCCTGTACTGTTGCACCGATCCAAATTCCACCTACTTTCGCCTCGCCCACCGGCCCCCTGTGCTTTGGCGAGACCATGGGGGTACAGGCACAAACAAACAAAAACCCACGTCAGTAGAACTCATGAACATTTACGTCGCCAACGTCCCTTACACTGTAAAGGACCAAGACCTCCAGGAACTTTTTGCACCTTTTGGGGAGGTTACTTCGGCCAAGATCATTATGGACAAGGCCACCAACCGCAGCCGTGGCTTCGGTTTCGTGGAAATGGCAACTGATGAAGGAGGTCGCGCTGCCATTGAAGGCACCAATGGCAAGAATTTCCATGGCCGTGATCTGGTGGTGAACGAGGCACGCCCTCGTACCGAAGGTGATCGTGGTGGTTTCGGCGGCGGCGGCGGTGGCGGTTCACGCGGTGGATACGGCGGAGGAAGTGGAGGTGGCGGAGGCTATCGTGGCGGTGGTGGTGGTGGTGGTGGTGACCGTGGAGGTGACCGCGGTGGATACGGCGGAGGTGGCGGCGGAGACCGCGGAGGTTATCGCGGTGGTGGAGATCGTGGAGGTGATCGCGGTGGTGACCGTGGTGGTGACCGCGGTGATCGTGGTGGCCGCAACGAAGACTACTGAGCAACGAACTAATTTCCAAGGAACCCTTCCACCTCGTGTGGAAGGGTTTTTCTTTTGTCCATGAACGGCCAATAAATGTGAAAGCGCAAGGGCACCGTTGAACCCACTCGTCCTTGAGGCATCCCACAGTGCCTGAAGCCCGGATCGACCGGGTACTTTTGCACAGCATTTTCGGAAATCGCATTTATGCGCGAATATTTCACACACATTCTTAGAACCTCATTTCTCGCGTTCATTCCATGGCTGGCACTCTCCACCATGGCCCAGCGCCCTGCTGGTGTTCCTGCGATCGGAACAGTGATCGGCAAAGTGTTGGATGCGACCACCAAGAAACCTGCTGAATACGCCACTGTTGCTGTCTACTCCGCCAGCAACGACAGTTTGATCAACGGCACCACGGTGCGGCCTAACGGTGATTTCTCCATGGAGAAGCTGCCCTTGGGGCCCTTGCGGATCACGATCAGCTTCATCGGTTATACGCCACTTTCACGAACCGTGACGCTCACTCGTGAACATATGGAAAAGGACCTTGGCGATCTGCTGTTGGAACCCGATGCAGAAATGCTGAAGGAATTCGAGGTCACCGGTGAAAAGAGCACGACGATGATGCAGGTGGATCGTCGCGTGTTCAATGTGGACAAGGACTTGAGCACGCAAGGTGGATCGGCCGTGGATGTGATGAAGAACATACCGGGGCTCAGCGTGGACATTGATGGCAACGTACAAATGCGCGGCAGCAACCCACAGATCCTGATCGATGGCAGGCCCACTTCCATGGTCTTGGACCAAATACCCGCTGGCGATATCGAGCGCATCGAATTGATCACGAACCCCTCGGTGGCCTTTGATGCCAGCAGTACAGGCGGTATCCTCAACGTGATCCTGAAGAAGAACACCAAGCCCGGTTACAATGGACAACTGCAAGCCGGTGTGGGCACGAACGACCGCTACCAAGCGGGTGCCAACTTGAATTTGAAACAAGGTCGCTGGGGCTTCAATCTATCTTACAATTACAATACGGGGCACAACACCACAAATGGTGATACGAGGCGTACGGACCTATTGAACGGGGACATTGTAGGGTACTTCGATCAGGATGCAAGGAGCCGTTCCGGCCGGGGTATGAACGGTGGCCGTTTCGGTGTGGACCTGCAAGTGAGCAACCGCAGCACTCTGACGTTCAACCAATCGTACCGAGCCTTCAAACGCGATGGTAGCGATCGCCAGAATTTCAGTTCTTACGGACCGGGTCGTGAATTGTTGAACACCGGGATCCAGCTGAATGCCTCCGACATGGAGTTCGGCGGATCCACCTCGCAGTTGCTGTTCATGCACAAGTCGCCTAAAGAGGGCAAGCAATACACGGTGGACTTTACGTACAGCAACAATAACCGGGACAGTTGGTCCACCCAGGATATTTCCGGCAGCAACGTCGATGATGCTACCGTACAACTGGTGCCTCGCTCACAACGCAACACCGGTGGCAGCCAATACAGCCAGTACTCCTTCCAAAGCGACTTTGTAAACCCGATCAGTGAGCGCTCGAAATTGGAATACGGGATCAAGGGGAACGCACGGTTGGACCATACCTACCTCGAGGTCTTCCTGACCACCCCCAGCGTCGGTACGGACGTGCGTGATGCCCAGCTTTCCAACGATTACGACATCACGGAAATGATCAATGCGGCGTACCTCAATTGGTCCCGAAAGCTCACTGAAAGCTGGTCGTTGATGGCGGGACTTCGATTTGAGCAATCGTGGTTCGAGGCCAAGTTGCGTGACAAGGATGAGCAGTACAGCTACAAGTATCCGGATGGCTTCAACAATTTGGACAAGGCGCTCTTCCCTTCTCTGTACCTCGTGCGCCGTTGGAAGGACAGCGAACGGGAATTCCAGATCAACTTCTCGCGCAAGATCGGTCGGCCGCGGCATTGGCAAGTGGTACCCTTCATCGAATTCAACGATGCCCGGAACTTGCGTATTGGCAACCCCACCTTGGCACCGGAGATGAGCAACCTGGCGGAAATGAACCACCTGCTCCCCTTCTTGGGCGGCAAAGCGACGTGGCTCACATCCGTTTACGGCAGGTACACCACGGGCGTGATCAGCAGTTATGCAAGTCCTTTACCCGGGGATACGACCGGACAGATCACCTTGACCACCTACGTGAATGGCAGTTACAGCGCTAGTAGCGGTTGGGAGAACATCTTGAAACTTGATCCGGTGAAGGGTATGCAGATCACCTTGAGCAACACGTTGCAGTACACCAATGTCGGCCTTTCCAGCGCACAAGGTGGTGCTCGCAATGAAGGGTTCAATTGGGAGGCCAAAGCGCTGGTGAGCTATCGGTTCGGTAAGAAGAGCGACTGGACGGTGCAGTTGAACGGCGAATACGAAAGTCCCGAAATACGTGCCCAAGGGAAGAGCATTGCCCAGTACGGACTGGATGCCTCCGTTAGCCATGACTTCACCAAGAAGCTTACAGGGGTGTTCTCCGTGAACGATGTGTTCTACTCGCGCAAGTGGGGCAATATCATCGACACGCCTTTCCTTTACCAAGAGAACTTCAGCCGCCGGGAACAGCGGTTCTTCAAGTTCACGCTCACTTGGAAATTCGGAGAGCAGCGCGACTCCTTGTTCCGGCGAAAAGGCAGTGCTCCGAGACGGGAACCCGGCGGCGGCGATGAATCCGAGCCATGATCTGTCCACCATCCAGCACAGAAGCCGATCAGCAATTAGCAATTAGCAATTTCTGATTGCTAATTGCTAATTGCTAATTCGTCTCACAAGGCGACTACTTCAAACCGTGGACAGCCCGTTTGGCCGAGGGATCCATAGAAATCCAAGAACCTCAATTTGTGGAAATAGCCTTCAGCGTCGTGTACGATGTACACGAAATTCGGATCCACGTTGTAGGAGGATGTAACAAAGGAATAGGTCTTCCAATCGTAACCGATGGCATCGCGGCGGTCGCTGAAGGGATGCGCCACCGTATCCGTCAATGAAACGTTTGCGAAGTCACTGGTATGGACCTCGGCAACCCGCGTACTTCGAGCCGAGAGGACACCGGTAACGATGTATGGCAACCAAGGGTCGTAGAACTCGTGGGTGAACTGTGTAAGCACGAGGTCCCACGCCCCGATAGGAGGTTCTATGGGCAGAACACCCTGGCTGAAGGAATAGCTCGTACACGAACGTGTTGGGTCTTTCAGGACCTCCACTTCATGCAAGTTGGTTCCGTCCAGTTCCGCAACTCGGAACACGTATCGCGTCGGGTCCACGGAAACCAAGCTCATCTTCTTCGCCCCCAGCCATTCCCCTTCGGGTCCATAGCCGAGATCGATCGTATACACATCATCAGCATTGCGCCAATCACCGATCGCGGTGCTGTCCAGAACACCACTTGGGGCATCGATAGTTCGACCTGCATAGAGTCCGGAAGTGTCGCAAGCGGTTTCAATGGATATGGGTCCCATGTTCCACGCGGTCATCATGCGCGACCCGTTCAACAGGACGTGCCAGCCTTGTGGTGCGCTTTCAAAAGCCAAGTCCCATGCGGTTTTCGGGTTGGTGTTCACGATCGTGCCAGCGGAAAGGTCCATCCACAATTGGTCCTGATATCCGGTACCCAAGCAGAAGTCCAAGGTGCGGCCTTCACCGCGTGCATATGCAGGCACCGGAAGTTCTTCCTTCAAGCAACCGGAAAGCAATACCACCGCTCCGAGGGCTGGAAGAAGGATCGGAAAAATGGACCGTTGCATTCGCCTTTTCATTTCTTGGTCAACTGCAATTCGAGCCTTATGAAAACCGTGCGGCCTGTGGTCATGGGAACGCTTGTGCCTCCTGTGGAATGGACACCACTGCTTCCCGAAGCGGTCACGTTGCGCACGTTGAACAAGTCCTTACATCCTAACGAAACGTTCAGCCGCTTGGCGAACAAGCTCTTCGAAATGGAAGCATCGGCCATGTGGAACGGTGCTATGAAACTGCGTTGGACCTCTGTATCATTCACGGCCGTATAGCTGTTCAACTTGCCTTGGTACTTCCAGAAGACCGATGCGCTCCAGCCACTACCTAGCCATTGCTTGGTGACCGATGCACGTAGTTCCGGAGAATACAGGATGTTCTCGTTGTGCTCTTTTGAAAGTGCATCGTATAGTCCGGTAAGTGAACCACCAACGGTCACTGCCCAATGGCCGTTCTCCCACCCAGCCCCGGCACTGCCGCCCATGGTGTGTACCCGACCCACGTTCACATAGCTGTAGTGCGTACCGGAGATCTGGGCCAGCGTGATCAAGTTGTCGATCACATTATTGAAGAGGTTGATCTCGCTGGTGTACACGGTCCTTTCCTTGGCGTGCCGGTAGTTCAAGCCCAAGTTCATGTTGTGTGATCGCTCCGGTTCCAACTCGGCATTTCCTGCGATGTCATGGTTCACGTCCACGAACAGGAAGTACAATTCCTTCAACGAGGGTGAACGGAAACCTCTTGCATACGAAGCGCGCAGGGTGAACCGGTCGTTCAACAACCAGCGCAGGTTCACCGATGGAACCAGTGGCGCTGCGTACCGGGTATTGTATGCATAACGCAAACCGGGGCGTAGTGTGAATGCGGATACGGGCTTCCATTCCAAACTGGCATAAACCGCGTAGTCACCGATCACTTGCTGTTGCGCACCGAGCCTTTGGCCGGATCCCGTTTCGTGGTTGAGGTCCACGCCCAATTCGTAGGCCAGTTTCGAGCTGTCCGGTGCATTGGAGAAGGAAGCCCGCAAGTTGGTAAGTGCAAAGCGGGTGGTATCCTGCATACCTGTGGTCTCGATAAGTTCCTCACCCATGGTGGTAAGGTCGCGGAACCACGTGTTGCGTACACGATCATACTTATTGTGCGCAAGCAAGGCGTTGAACCTTCGTCCACGTACCCAGCGCCCTTCTGCGAATACCGCATTGTCCAAGCGGATCGTCCGGAAGCGTTGATCGAATGCTGTTTCGTAGTAGGGTGCTCGTGGCAATCCGCGATCGGTGATCACATCGTGCATCACTTCACCCTTGTATCCTAAGGTCCAACGATCCGAAGACCAACGATAATTGAGCCTACCGAAATACTGTTCTCTTGGCTTCCATTGTTGGTACCTGTTCGTATCAGCAATAGCGGCATCGAAGTGCGGCATCCCTTTCTGCCGTGGATCCCAGCCACCGAAGAAATTGCGCCCGGCGGTCAGTACCACGTCATGCCTTCCCCAATGTCTGGTGGCGGTGAGGGTCGTGTTCAACCGACCGATGTGCTCAGCATAGGTCACGAACTTCAGGGAAGCAGGGGTTCCACCTCCCTTCCGGGTGATCAAGTTGATGGTCCCGGCCAATGCATTGGTCCCGTAGTTCACGGAGAGCGGTCCTTCAACGATCTCTGCCCGTTCGATCCCAGCAAGATCGATCTGGGCGAGGTCCACGTTCCCATCTTGCCGCCCGATCACGGGTACGCCATCGATCAAGAGCTTCACGTTCTCTCCACCCATTCCCTGCATGCTCAAGGAAGTGCCCAGGATATTGTCCTGTGCCAAGCGGATGTTCAGTTGGTTGCGCAAGGCATCACCCAGGTTGTTCGCGGCGAACCGTTTGAAATAGGTTTCATCCAGCACACGCACCCGTTGTACTGCCTTTTCAGGCATTACTGGGGCATACTGCCCGGTGATCACCACCTCGTTCAGTGCAGTGGCGGATCGCCTCAACGTGTAGTGGAGTGGTGCGTTGGACTTCAGGGTATCCAGAACGGTGGAATACCCGACGAAACTGGCCCGAACCGCTACACCATTCTCCAGTTGTAACTGCTTTGCGGGGATCGTTGACTTGCCAGTTGCGTCCATCACCACCAAGCCACCGGTGCTACCGTCCAGCGGTTGCCAGGCGATATGCGCATATTGCACGGGCCGCCCTTCTTCATCCTGTATAGTTACTTCCACTTGGGCCTCCAACAGGAAGGGTGCCGCAAATCCTTGGGCAAGAAGTAGGAGATAGCGCAGAACGTGCATACAACCGGCGGAAGAGCCACTTCCTTTGGGTCTTGCAAAGGACCGCACACGTTGGTGGGCGAATGTCATGTCCAGGTCAAAGCACATCAAAAATTGATCCGGGTGCCGTCCATATCGAACGGCACCCGAACGATCAGGCTATCGCCCGATGACCACACGCGTGGTGAAGCTGCGGGTTCCGGCATCCAACCGCACCAGGTAGAGTCCCTCTTGCAAAGTGCCGACATCAACCGGGAGCAATGCCAACGAACCGCTACCAGAAACTTGTTGCTGAAGAACCAGCTTACCGCTCATATCGTGAATTGACAGCTGAGCACTGCGCACGTTACCATCCAACACGATCCGCAGTGTTCCGTTCACTACGGGGTTCGGGTACACCACCAGATCAGCCGGAGCGTTCGTCTCTTCCACGGAAGTGGCACTGACCAATTCCTTGGTGAAGGTGATATCGCCGGTGGCCCCACCTCCGTATCCAGTGAAGATGAGCTTCCAAACGTTGTTGTTGCGATCCTGCACGAAGTAGGTGCGATCAGCGGCATATTCAAACATGAAGGTGGTCATGTTGAAGTTCTTCCAGTCGTATCCGATCACATCAATGTCCGACACCAATGCCTGTCCAGCCCATTGCGCAAGGTTGGTCGCGATGCCATCCACTTGGGCAACGCGCACTTCCTTGTTCTGCAGAACACCCGTAACAGGGTAGATCGAAGGCACAGGTTGTGGAACGAAGCCGTTGTACTTGGTGAAGAGCAGGTCCCAATCGGCGGCAACAGGCTCCAGATCCACAGCACTCATGGTGGCGAAGGAGTAATAACCGAAATTCTTGGTCACGTATGCATTTCGGTTGATCGTACCAACTTGCTGGTTGGCCCCATCAAGATCGGCCATGGTGAACGTGAAAGAGGTGGTCACCGTTGCGAAACCATCCATCCGGAGTTTCTTCCATGCACCATCTGCTGTGTGGAGGATGAACAAGCTGTCACCGGTGATGTTGTGGGTGGTGAAGTTGTAGATACCCCAACCCAGATCGAAGGGGTTGCTGGTAAGGCCTTGGTTGAATGCACCGGAACTCCAATCCGAAGTGCTGTTGTATTGCACGGGCCAATTGTTACCCAGACCGGCAGTGTCCACCGCAGCCCACTGGCCAATGGCGTAGGGCGCTTTGTAGAGTCGATGACCCTTGGCGGTGTTCAGCAAAATGGCCCCGGTGATCCCTGTGCTTTCAAAGGCCAGATCCCAATCGGACAATTGCCATAATGCCTGTGTACTACCGTTCTGCAAGTTGTAGTAAAGTTGCTCGGTGTTGCCCGCAGCCGTCGAAACGGTAACAGTCTCTTGAGCAGTGATAGAGGTCGAAATGAGCATTACGCCCAGAAGTACAGTTGATTTCATCAGTTCCCCTTTTTTGGGACCGCAAAGGAACCCGTCACGAACGGTAGGTTCAATAGCATGATCGTGCGAAGTGGTCGCATTCCGTCATGGAACTGCAACAAGCTGCCTGTTTCAATACTCCATGAGGGATCGATCCTCCAACAGTGATGGTCTGTTCAGTGGCAGCAAGAATTCAAGTCCTAGCACTTGCACGGGGTAATTCTTCAGTACCGTTTCCTTACTTGGGACCACGCCGGCGTTGATCAGCTCAGCGCGATGGGGGCCATCGGTATAGATCACCACACCCGGTGCGATCACCGAACGCGCTTCGTCAGCATTGCTGATCCACTTCACCGGATAACCCGCATAGAAGTCCATGGCGGTGCCGCTTATCTGCATGCCGAAAAAATGGTCCTGGTCCAACTGCTTCGCTGCAGCCCATTGGCCGGCTTTGGCGTTGGCTTGGAATTGCAGCAGGTTCGGGTAGAAATGACCGTTCATTGCCAGCCCGATACTTATCATGACGACCACCGACACGGAAGGCACAGTATGCAGCCACCCTCTCCGCCGGAATAGAAGGATGGTAAGGGGAACGACCAACATGGTCAAAGCCACGAAAGGCCATCGCCCATCCGGGAAAACGACGATCACGAGAGCGATGCTTACGGTCCACAGCACGAACAACAGCGTGTATTGTGCGATCGCAAAGAACGTGGTGATCGCAGCCAAGGATCGAGCACCGATCACGGCGAAGAATGGAAGTGCTACGTAGAGATAATGTGGCAATTTGAATTGGGAGAAAGAGATCGCCACAAAGACAAGCACCGCGCCTGAAATACTGGCAAACTCCGGCAGTTGCTCACGGCGCACAATGGCCCGCATGGCCGACCAAAGCCCTGCAAGTACGAAGAGGATCCAAGGCAAGAGTTGCCAGAGCAGTTCGTGAGTGAAGAAGAACACCGACGAATCATCTTTCCAACGGTTCTCACCGGTTATACGACCGAAGCTCTGTTCCCAGAAATAGAAGCGTAGCCCATGGATCCCATGCTGATCATAAAGGCCAATGCACATCGGTACCAACGTCAATGCGATCAACAAGGGAACGATCAGCATCCGGGGTTGGAACAACTTCTTCACCCTGCCCGTGAAGAGGACTTGGCCACCCAAGGCACAAAGTGGAGCAATGGCACCGATAGGACCTTTCGCCAACATGGCTGCACCGATCGCTAAGGAGCAACCGATGAGGTACCGGGATGCATGGGTCTCCAACCATGCACATCCGAGCCAAACGGCGGTGATCACCAAAGCAGTGAGCAGGGTATCGCATCGCACATCATTCGTCATGAGGAAAAAGGCAGTGCTGCATCCCAATATCACGGCGGAAAGCCTCGCAACTTGCACATCATGATAAAGTCTTGTGAACCGGAACGTGGAGTAAAGTCCGAGAAACGCGAAGAGCACGCTGGGCAATCGATAGCTCCATCCATGGACTCCGAAGATCTTGAAGGAGATGGCCGAGAGCCAGAAGAGCAAGGGAGGTTTGTCCAAGTAGTCGTTGCCTCTGAAAAAGAGCTCAAGTGCCTTGCCGTGGACCATCATATCCCGGGACATGCCTGCGTATTGGGCGGCATCCACTTCCATGATGTCGAGGTCCATGCCGAGCAGGACAACGGCCAGAACGGCCAACAGTGAAATGATAAAGGAGCGCTGGGACACGGGGCGAAAATAGAATGGATGTTAAGTTGGTGCGGCCCTATGCCCTGTTGATGGTAACATTGTGCTAGAGGTAAAGGACATGGGACGTCGTGCGATCGGGACCTTGATGTTGTTGGCCACGTTGAGCGTGGTCGGTGTTTTGGTGGTGCAACTGCTGTGGTTGCGCCAGGCCTCGCACTACCGGCAGGAACAGGCGGCATTGAACCAGGAGCAGGCGGTGCAACTGGAGAAACAGTTCAATGACAGGGTCGTGATCGCCCTTACCGATGTTACCGAGCAGATCCTATCGATCACCAAGGATCCCACGGACCTTTACGATGCGGTAAAGCAGGAAAGGCCGAACTACTTCGCCGTAACGATCAATGACACCCTGCATCCCTACCTGCTGGAATCGTTGTTGCGGAAGGAGTTCAGCAGGCGGAACATCCATGAGGATTTTGAATACGGGATCTACGACTGTTTCACGGATAGTATCGTTTACGGGAATTATGTTTCCTTGGACACCGCGAGCGTTGACACGGTTCACCACAGCAAATTGCAGAAGCTGGACAAGGATGGGCACTACTTCGGGATCTTCTTCCCGAACCGGACAAGCACCTTATGGGAAACCGGGAACGACAGTTCGTGGACATGGATATTCCCAGCGGTGGTCACCCTGATCGTTTTCGGCTTCTTCGCATACAGCGTTTGGGTGATCCTGAAACAGAAGAAGCTGAGCGAGATGAAGAACGACTTTATCGGGAACATGACCCACGAGCTGAAGACGCCGATAAGCACCATTGCCCTGAGCAGTGAAGTTATCTGTGATCCGGACATTGTGAAGGAACCGGAACGTCTAAAGCAATATGCGCGGATCATCCGAAGCGAGAATGAGCGATTGCGCATCCAGGTTGAACGCGTGCTCCAGCTCTCCACCTTGGACAAGGACACCTTGGAGTTGAAGCGTGAGCCCGTGGATATGCACCGGGTCGTGGAAGAGGTAAGGGAGCATTTCCAATTGGCCTTCAAGGAGCGTAATTGCGAACTACAGCTCGAACTCCGGGCCTCAAGTCGCATTGTGTTCGGTGATAGGATCCACTTATTGAACGCGGTGACCAACTTGGTGGACAACGCATTGAAGTACGGCCCGGACGGAACCATGGTCCACGTGCGTACCGTGGATCACGGAAATAACATTGTCCTATCGGTACAAGATCAAGGGATCGGGATCGGCAAGGACGATCAACGGCACATCTTCGAGCGGTTCTTTCGGGTGCATACCGGCAACGTGCATAACGTGAAGGGATTCGGATTGGGTCTGCATTACGTGGACCATATTGCACGTGCCCACAACGGTTCGGTAACCGTGGAAAGCCAACTGGGCGAGGGTAGTATATTCACATTGACATTGCCGGTAACGAACGCTTGAACAAAGAAACACTAAGTAATGATGGACGAAAAGCAAGCGAGTATCCTTTTGGTGGAGGATGACCAGAACCTGGGGTTCGTGGTGCAGGACGCATTGAAACGCAAGGGTTACAACGTCCACTTATGTCGTGATGGTAAGGAAGGACTTCGGCAGTTCAACGAGCATGCATATGACCTGTGTGTGTTGGACGTGATGCTACCGCACAAGGACGGATTCAGTTTGGCCGAGGACATCCGTACGGTGAATGCGGAAGTACCGATCGTGTTCCTAACGGCAAAGACACAGACCGAAGATCGGATCGCCGGATTCAAGGCCGGTGGGGATGATTACATGACCAAGCCCTTCAGCCAGGAAGAATTGGTGCTGCGGATCGAGGCCATCCTTCGCCGCACGCATGGCCGCACGGAAGATCCGCGGTCACGGGAAAAGTTCGAATTGGGCGAGTACACGTTCGACCACCGCAATCTTCAATTGAGCCATCCGACCGAAGAAAGAAAGCTCACGAAGAAAGAGGCGGAGGTATTGCGGCTCTTGTGCATGCATACCGACCAAGTACTTGCTCGCGAATTGGTCTTGAACATGGTCTGGGGCGATGACACCTACTTCCTCGGCCGCAGTTTGGACGTATTTATCAGTCGTCTACGAAAATATTTGAAGCATGATCCCGAGGTGCAGATCGTGAATGTGCATGGGGTCGGATTCAAATTGCAAGTTGGTTGATCGTCCGTTCACGCTATCGAATATGCGTGACCAGATCCCATGTATGAAAGGGCCTGTAGAAGGGATCATCTTTTCAGGTCATTGTACAGAATACGATCCGGTGATCATGTTGTCATGTCGATCACCATGGACATTGATGGATCCAGGTGATGGCTCGTTAGGGATATTAACAATGCGAAGTGTGAACTATTTTCAAGAACCTTGCGTATGCATGTCGCGCACACGATTATGTTTGACGCAAACAAAAACCATTTCGCCATGGCTAAGAAAGTAGCAAAGAAGAAGACAGTGAAAAAGGTAACCGCCAAGAAACCAGCAGCGCCTAAGAAGGCCAACGCTAAGAAGGCAGGTGCCAAGAAAGTTGCCAAGAAGGCAGCTCCAAAGAAAGCAGCAGCCAAGAAGGCTGGTGCAAAGAAGGCGGCTCCTAAGAAGGCGGCTCCTAAGAAGGCAGCTAAGAAAGCAGCGCCTAAGAAAGCAGCGAAGAAAGCAGCTAAGAAGAAGTAAGCTGCATTCAGTTTCGCGTGGAAGGCCCCGAGTGATCGGGGCCTTTCGCTTTTCCATAACCACCGTGCATGGATCACTCCATCGCGTTATACCACTTCGCCCGATCCACTATCGGCCGAACGCAAAATTGATCCCTGGAAATTGAAGTCGTTTCGGGTCAAGTGATCGCTACAACTGAAAAGCGCGCCGATCAGGGCGCGCTTTTCAAATAAACGAATGGAGCAATGATCAGGCACCACTTAGTGCATCCTTGACCAATGCGGCGATAGTAGCTCCGTCGGCCTTCCCTGCCAACTGCTTGTTCACTGCACCGATCACCTTGCCCATGTCGGCCATTGTCGTTGCCTTCATGCTTTCTAACGTTGCCAGTACCACCTTGTTCACCTCTTGTTCGCTCATCCTGGCAGGCAGGTAATGTTCGATCACCAAGGCCTGAGCTTCCTCTTCACCGGCCAGTTCCGGTCGAAGTTGAGCATTATAGATGGCGGCACTTTCCTGGCGTTGCTTCAACATTTTCTGCAGGATCTTCATGCCCACGGCTTCCTCCAACTCTCCCTGTGCCCCTTCCTTGGTCAGTTCGAGCAGGATCGCGCTTTTGATGGCGCGCAACGCGTTCAGCTTATCTTTTTCACGCGCCAACATCGCCTTTTTGATATCGGCATCTATGCGTTCTTGCAGGTTCATGTTGGTCATCTTGATCTCGGTTGTACAGGAACGAAAGGTACGTTCCGTCCCGTGATCAATCAACGTTGTCGTGCAGGTATCCGTTGTTGCGTTTCAGTTCCACTTTGCGATCACCGTTCTCGTCGGTTCCTTCACTGAGCGTATACCGGCTGATGTCCGAAGCAGTGCTATGCGCAGTTTCGTTGAGGGTGATGTTCTTGCGCTTGTAGGCTGGCTCACGCTCCAGGTCGTTCAATCCGTTCGGAGTGCGCAATCGCTGGTTGAGTTCGCGTACTTTGGAGATCCGCTGTTCCACGCGGTTCAGGTGCTCGGCCTGCGACCATTTCGCTTCTTGCACTTCGGGCACCGCGTTCTTATCGCCGACAAGATCGTTCTCCTTGTTGGAACTGTCGTATAGGTCGAACACTTTCTTTTCCGGAACCTCCGGCTGCTTGGACGGCTGTTCGCTTCGTGTGCTCGTTGACCGGTCCACTTCGAATTCGATCTTGCTTTGCGGTGGCACAACAGGCACTGGTGTTGGGTCCTTCCGCGCTTCCACTGGCTTCAAATAAGGCTCCTGGAAAACAGGCTCATTCTCTTCCGGTGGTTTTACAGGAGCCGCTGGGGCACTTGCCTCCACGGGGTTCATGATCGGTTGGGTGATCATGGTCGGGAGATCGGCGCTCAATGGGATCACCGTACGTGTATCGCGTTCCGTGGCAATGGCACCGGTCTCCGGATTGGTCTCGAAACCTGTTGCAATAACCGTGATCCGCACCTTATCCTCCAGCGACTCATCCTTGCAATAGCCCCAGATCACATCTGCACTGCTACCTGCTGCTTGCTGGATATGGTCGGTGATCTCATTGATCTCGTCCATGAGCACTTCGCGGGTACCATGGGAGATGTTGAGCAGTACGAACTTGGCCCCACGGATATCGTTGTCGTTCAACAAGGGGGAAGACAATGCCTCTTGAGCGGCCCGCAACGCCCGGTCCTCGCCATCCGCCTCGGCCATGCCCATGATCGCCACGCCGCTCTTGGTCATCACGGTCTTCACATCTTCGAAGTCCACGTTCACCTTACCTGTTTTGGTAATGATCTCAGCGATGCCACGTGCTGCCGTGGTAAGCACATTGTCGGCATGTTCGAAGGCATTGTCGAGCGACAGATTGCCGAAGAGGTCGCGTAGGCGATCGTTGTTGATCACCAAGAGCGTATCCACGGCCTCACGCATTTCATCGATCCCGTTGCTGGCCTGCAACTTTCGTTTGCGTCCTTCCCATTGGAACGGGCTGGTAACGATACCCACGGTGAGAATGCCCATTTCACGAGCGATCTTGGCGATCACGGGAGCGGCTCCCGTACCGGTACCACCGCCCATACCAGCGGTGATGAACACCATCTTGGTACGTTCGCTCAAGAGCTGTCTGATCTCGTCGATGTTCTCTTGTGCCGCCATGTTGCCCCGTTCGGGGATCGATCCAGCACCAAGGCCTTCGGTAAGGCCGATCCCGAGTTGGAGCTTCACCGGCACGGGACTGATGTCCAACGCTTGTCGATCGGTGTTGCAAATAATAAAGTCCACGCCCTTGATACCTTGGGCATGCATGTGGTTGACGGCATTGCTGCCACCCCCACCTACGCCGATCACCTTGATGATCGAAGCGAGTTCTTTGGGAAGGTCGAATTTCATTGTTGTGGGTTTTTGGAAGGTGGTATTGAATTAGGGAAGGTTCGTTCTATGATCCCGTTCAACGGGGTGACTTGTTCAGTTATCGTCGTCCTTCAGCAGTTCACTTGCTCCGCTCAGGATATTCGTAAAGAGTCCGCCGAGCATACCCTTCGAGTGGCCTTTAACGACACTTTTCGGTGGGTTGGCATGGCCATTGGTCGGCTTCGGACGGTGGCGCTCCAGGTAGTCGAATCCTTTCATCACCAAGCCCACACCGGTAGCGTACAAGGGGCTGGTGACAGCCTCCACATTGCTCTTCGCAAGGTGCTCGTTGGGGTATCCGATCCGTGTCGTCATGCCGGTCATGTATTCCACAAGCTGTTTCAGGTGCTTCAATTGGGAGCCGCCACCGGTAAGGACCACACCGGCGATCAATTGCTTTTCGATGCCGCTGTTCTTGATCTCGAAGTAGACGTGCTCGAGGATCTCTTCCATTCTGCTTTGAATGATCTCCGCCAAAGTGCGCAAGCTGATCTCCTTGGGTTCGCGGCCACGCAATCCGGGGATGCACACGACCTCGTTCTCCTTGTTCTCCGCAGCGAGCGCACTACCGAATTTCGTCTTCAACAGTTCCGCTTGGTCACGCATGATGCCGCATCCTTGGCGGATATCCTCGGTCACCACATTGCCACCGAAGGGGATCACGGCAGTGTGCCGGATGATGTTGTCGAAGAAGATCGCGATGTCGGTCGTTCCACCACCGATGTCCACCAACACGACCCCTGCTTCCTTCTCTTCCAGGCTGAGTACCGCGTCCGCGCTTGCCAACGGTTCAAGGATCAGTTCGGTCACGTTGAGGCCTGCCCGGTGTACACACTTGTTGATGTTCCTCGCCGCGGTCACCTGGCCGCTGATGATGTGGAAGTTGGCTTCCAAACGGATCCCGCTCATGCCGATCGGATCACGGATGCCCTGCTCATTGTCCACGATGTATTCTTGGGGCAGCACATGGATGATCTCTTCGCCCGGCGGCATCACCAAGCGGTAGGTCTCATCGATCAACATGTCGATGTCCAACTGTGTGATCTCCTCTTCGAGGCTTTCACGCATCTTCATACCTCGATGTTGCATGCTGCGGATGTGTTGCCCGGCAATGCCCACGTTCACGGTACCGATGTCGACACCGGCACTATCGCCGGCCTCGCGCATGGCGGCCTTGATGCTTTCCACGGTCTTTTGGATGTTGGCCACAACGCCTCTGGTAACACCGTCGGATCGCGACTTCCCCATACCGAGGATCTCGATCTTGCCTTGTTCGTTCTTACGCCCCACGATACAGGCGATCTTGGTTGTGCCGATATCGAGGCCGGCTACGATGTCTTGTGAATTTTCCATGTGTTGTGGTGTTAGGGCGTTGTTCTTTTTGTGCAGACGATCTGATCGGCGAAGCGTATGTCAATGCGGTCGTATCGCCTCCAATCGGCTTTGGGTATTCCTTTCTGGTAGAAGATGCGGAGCTTTTCGAAGCGCTGTGCAAGTGCGGTTGCATCGCCGAGCAGGATCCGCTGTGCTCCAATTCGGGGAACCAGTTCAAACTCATGGTCCGCATTCACCACCACCTGATCGATCATTGCTTTCCAGAAGGGATCATTGACGATGAAGGTTGCCAGCCTGTGTACATCATCGGAAAGTGAAGCTTGTGCCAAGCTGTCATCCGCAAACACGAAATGCACACCATCGTTTGCGCCCGGCTCGTTCAAGTTACCGGTCACCACCAAAACGCGTGCAGTGTACTTGGAAGAGATGGGCATGGTCCACCCTTCACGATCGATGTAGAAACTGTTCCCATCGGCGTTGAACACCCGCACGATCGGTTCGCGCTGCACCACATCCACATGCAGCACGCCGTCCATGGTGTGGTAGGCTTCGGCCTTGGCCACGGCGGGAATATTGCGCAACCGGGTTTCGATGTCGGCCACATCCACATCGGCGGTGGGTGCGTTCAACACGGCAACCCCGTGGTCCAGGATCTCGGCGCGCACGGCTTGCTCATCGATGAAATGCAAACCCTCGCCGCCTTCCACATGGACTTGCAGGTCGGCGATCGGCGTACGATCAGTGGTACGTTCCACAAAACCCAGAGCGAGTGAAACCCCGATCACGAGAAGTGCGATGCCCAATGGGCGAAGGAATTTCTTCAGCTTCTTCATGGCTTGTACCGTTCGTTGATCAGGCGTTCGATCGGCGCCACCAGTTGGTCAATGTCCCCTGCACCCATTGTGAGCACCACATCCAAGTCGCGTCTTGCGAGTTCGTCCATCAGGCTGGCACGCGTACACAAGGTCTTCGCCGCCATGTTCACGTGATCCATGAGCCAAGCCGAGTTGATGCCGGGGATCGGCTCTTCGCGCGCTGGGTATATGTCGAGTAATAGAAGTTCGTCCAACGCGGCCAAACTTTCCCCGAATTCCGTTGCATGGTCGCGGGTCCGGGAGAACAAGTGTGGTTGGAAGATCCCGGTGATCGACCTTCCGGGATACATCTCGCGCACGCTGCCGATACAAGCATCCAATTCCTTGGGGTGATGCGCATAGTCGTCGATGAATACAACGCGCGGTCCCTTCACCCGCGTCTGGAAACGACGTGCCACTCCTTTGAAGGAAGCCAATCCTTCGCGTAGCAATTCCGGTGTCACACCCAAGCGAAGGGCAACTGTACTGGCCGCGATGGCATTCTCCACATTGTGTCGGCCGGGCATGCCCAACCGAAGGTCCTTCAGCTCCAGGCCCTCTGCGAAGAGATCAAATTCGTAGGTGCCATCCACAACACGGAGGTTGCTTGCTCGCGGCGATCCGGTATTGCCCAAAGCATAAGTGGTCACATTGTTCCGTTCGGTGAAATGTGATGCGATCCGTTCATGCACCAACAACGGACCATCGCAAAGGATCGCGAATTCGGTGTATGCATCGAACATGGCTTGCGGGGTTCCGTAGATGTCCATGTGGTCGGGATCCATCGCGGTGATGATGGATTCACTGGGACACAACTTCAAAAAGCTGCGATCATATTCATCGGCTTCCACCACGTTCACCACGGCATCATCATTCAACAACACGTTTGTCCCATAGTTCGCGGAGATGCCACCGAGGAACGCGTTGCACTTCACCTTTCCGACAGTAAGGAGATGCGCGACCATGGTACTTACGGTGGTCTTTCCATGTGTTCCGGCAACTGCCACGGTCCGTCGATCCTCGGTTATCATGCCCAGCACATCGGCCCTTTTCAGGATCTGCGCACCTCTTTCCTTCCAATGATCCAGCAACGGTGTACCCAATGGAACGGCCGGTGTGCGCACTACCATCACATCCTTGGGATCGGCATCCCTGAAGCTTTCGGGCAAGTGTGCAACATCATCATTGAACTGTACGGCGATCCCTTCACGGAACAGTTGGTTGGTGAGTTCGCTGGGTGATCGGTCGTAGCCTGCTACTTCCGCACCGTGTCGGTTGAAGTACCTGGCAAGGCCGCTCATACCGATCCCGCCGATACCGATGAAGAAGATCTTATTTCCACGGAGCTTACTCATTGCTGCATGGTGTTACGGGCTTGCCTGCCGAAGGCATGGTTGAAGGACGTCTGGCCAAGCGGATCACTTCGGCTGCGATGACCTCTGCCGAGTTGTTCGTACCCAACGCCGCGATAGCGCGTTGTAGTTTATCCATGGCGGGTTTATCAGTGATCAACCCCACCACGGTCTTGCCCAATTCCGCCACGGCATCGTCATCGCGTACGAGCACGGCCGCACCTTGATCGGTGAGGGTCCTTGCGTTGTGCGTTTGATGGTCCTCCGCAGCAGTGGGCAATGGAACCAGGATCGCGGGCTTCTGCACCAAACTAAGTTCGCTCACGCTGATGGCCCCGGCACGCGCCACCACCAGATCGGCAACGGCGTATGCATAGTCCATGCGATCCACGAACTGCATCACTTTGCAATCCGTGTAACCGTGCGAATCAACAGCGGCTTGGGCCTGTTCCAGGAAGGGTTTACCTGTTTGCCAGATCACTTGTAGACCTGCTTCCTTGAACAAAGGCAATGCAGCTTCGATACCACGATTCACACCGCGTGCCCCAAGGGATCCGCCGGTCACGAAAAGGATGGGCTTTCCATCTTGCAGTTTGAAATATTCGAGGCCGCGTGGTCGTTTTCCGCTAAGACGGACCACCTCTTGACGCACGGGATTCCCGGTTAGTAGCAGCTTCTCTTTCGGGAAGTATTTGTCCATGCCGGCATATGCCACACAGATCCGATCCACGCGCTTGGCCAAGTACACGTTGGTCTTTCCAGGGAAGCTGTTCTGCTCTTGGATCAGGGTGGGTACGGCCATGCGTTGTGCAGCCGCCAACAAGGGACCGCTGGCGTAACCACCCACGCCCACGGCCACATCGGGCTTGAAGGTGCGCACCAATTTCCGCGCTTTCAACATGCTCCGGACGATGCGTAGAGGCAAGCCGATATTCGCCATGAAGGAACCACGCTGGAAACCACGGATGGGGAGCCCTTCGATGGCAAAACCGGCAGCGGGGACTTTCTCCATTTCCATCTTTCCCTCCGCTCCCACAAATAGGAATTGCGTCGAAGCCTCCCGCTCGCGTACCGCGTTGGCGATGGCGATGGCCGGGAAGATGTGACCGCCGGTACCACCACCGGAGATCATCACCCGTATGGCGCTATCAGGCGAGTGCTGTGCGTGGGCGTTTGACATCCGTTGAAGACGTTGAAGGTGTATCGATACTGCGGCTTACACTGAGCACTATACCAATGGCGAGACAGGTGAACCAAACACTGGTTCCGCCCATGCTGACCAAGGGCAAGGGTTGGCCCGTAACAGGGACCAGGTTCACGGCGACGGCCATATTCACCATGGCCTGCAACACGAGCATAAGACTGAGCCCGACGGCGACCAGAGCTCCGAATTGTTTCTCGCACCGGCCTGCTATGCGCACGGCACGGAACAAAAGGATCAGGTACAGGAGCAGGAGACCGAGGCCACCGAGGATGCTTCCATACTCCTCGATAATGAAGGCGTAGATCATATCGGAATACGGATGTGGCAACCAATTGCGCGATGCACCACTGCCCGGTCCGTTCGGAAAAAGGCCACCCGAAGCGATCGCGATCTTGGCATGTTCCACTTGGTAATTCGCTTCGTGGTCCACTTCGCCGAAACTCGATATGCGTTTCTCCCACGTCTCCACGCGTGGGAGAAGATCCAAGCCCAATGCCTCGTTGACCATGACCAAGGCCAAGAACGAACCGACCGCCAAACCAACAATGGACAACAGCCATTTCATCGGTACCTCGCCTACGAACATGATCACCATACAGAGTGCGAACAACAAAGCGGCGGTCGAGAAATTGGCGGGCAGGATCAATCCGCAGATAACCCCAACGGGCACCATCAACCTGACGATCACATCCCGCAAGGACCACTCGTTCCCTTGGTGTTTGCTGATCATACGTGCGAGGTATACCACCAACACCAATTTTGCCAGATCACTCGTTTGGAAGGTCTGGTTGATGATGGGGATCGTGATCCAGCGGCTGGCATCGTTGATGTTGCTGCCGAGCACCAGAGTGAGCAGGAGCAACACCGCCACCACACCGATGGCCAATTGTGAAAGCCGCGAGTACATGCTGTACTTCAACCTTGATGCGTAGAACATGATCACCCCGCCGGTAGCCAAGAAGAACCCATGCTTCACCAGAAAATGCAAGGTGCTTCCCCCCTCCCGCTTAAAAGCCAGCGAGCTGATGGAGCTATAGACCGCAAGCAGACTGATCAAGCCCAGAAAAAGAGCCGTCATCCAGATCACGCGATCGCCTTTTAGTTTATGGAGGAGGGTTGTCACTTTGTTAGAGATGTTGGAAGGTTGGGAGTTGAGAGGTTGGGGGTTGCTACTTGTTCATTGTTGCATCTACTTTCCGTGTATCACTACTTGCGGGTGTGATGTCGTTTGTTGTTGAGATCGATATTTTGCTCTTGCCATTGCCGTCTGCCTTTGCTCCTGTTTCTTGAGTCGTTAGTGCTTCGAGCATTCAACCCTCAACCTCTTCAACCTTCAACCTTCTTCAACTCACAGATCCCGCACGGCCCGTTTGAATTCGGCACCTCGTTCTTCGTAGTTGGCAAATCCGTTTCCACTTGGGCACGCTGGGCTGAACAGTACACTTTCCTCCGGTGTTGCGATCTCTTTCGCGAGGAACACCGCCGTCCTCAGTTCCTCCGCCACATAAAGATGTTCCACCGGTGGTTTGCCACCACGTTCCACGGCTTCTGCTGAACGGCCGAACACAATGATCGCCGAGACCTTCTCCTTGATCAAAGCCTGCACGGTGCTCCCGTTCATTTCGTTGGAAAGATCACCGACGATCCAGACCACACGTCCTTCCATCTGGCCGAGTGATCCCAATGTGGCATCGAGGAATGTGGCTTTCGAATCGTTGATGTACACGACATCGTTCACCGTTGCCACAGGTTCCATGTGGTGCGGACCGTGCGCCTGTTCCGCCAATGACTTGAGCCTTGCCTCCATCAGTTGGCCACCGACCAATCGAAGTCTCGCGTTGGGATGTTGCTGTTCCATGGTTCGTTCAGGTTGTTGTGTCAAAGTCCTCGAACTGCGGCCTTGAATCTGCGGCCGCGATCTTCGTAATTCTCGAACAGATCGAAGCTGGCACAAGCGGGGCTCAACAGCACCACATCTCCGGCCTCGGCCATGTCGTAAGCGGTTCGTACGGCTTGCTCCGCGCTGTTGGTATCGGTGATGGAAGGCACCAGGTCCGCGAACGCTGCATGGATCGCGGAATTTTCCGTTCCCATGCATACGATGGCTTTAACCCTGTGCTTTACGAGGTCGCGCAACATGTTGTAGTCGTTGCCCTTGTCCACACCACCGACCAACCAGATCATGGGTTTCGAAATGCTTTCCAAGGCATACCAAACAGAGTTAACATTGGTCGCTTTGGAATCGTTGATGAACTCGATCCCATGCACCATTGCAACGTGCTCCAAGCGGTGTTCCACGTTCTGGAAATCGGCCAACGCTTCACGGATGGGTTCCTTCCGCAGTTCCAACAATCGCGCACCGATACCGGCGGCCATGGAATTGTAGATGTTGTGTTTTCCCTTGAGGGCGAGTTCTATCATCGACATGCTGAAGGTGGATTTGTCCGTGGTGATGGTTAATTGTTCGTTCTTGATGGTTGCCCCTTGGTCCATGGATCGCTCTATGGAGAATGGCCATTTCCGGGCCTTGATGGTGTGTTCGCGCATCCATGCGGTGATCTCGGGATCATCGGCGGAATGGATGAAATGGTCCTGTGCGGTCTGGTTCATGGTGATGCGGAACTTGCTCGCCACGTAGTTCGCCATGTGGTATTGGTAGCGGTCCAAATGGTCCGGAGTGATATTCAGCAACACCGCTATGTGCGGTCTGAATTCCCGGATCCCATCGAGTTGAAAGCTGCTGAGCTCGACCACGTAGACCGCGTTGTCGCCATCTGCGACGAGACCGGCGAAACTGGTTCCCACGTTGCCGCCGACCACCACGTCCACTCCGGCTTTCTGCAGGATGTGATGCGTGAGCAGGGTGGTCGTGGTCTTTCCATTACTGCCGGTGATGGCGACAATGGTCCCTTTGCAATAGCGATATGCGAATTCGATCTCGCTGATGACAGGGATGCCTTTTTGCTTGGCTGCTACCACCAAGGAAGCGGTATCGGGAATACCGGGGCTCTTCACCACTTCGTGTGCATCCAACACACGGGCTGCTGAATGGCCCCCCTCCTCGAATTCGATATTGTTGGCCTGCAAAACCGAACGATAGGCGGGTTTGATCGCACCGGCATCGCTAACGAACACATCGATCCCTTCGCGCTTGGCCAAACGTGCCGCGCCAACTCCGCTCTCCTGTGCCCCAAGTATGACCAGTTGGCTCATCGCAATTTGAGAGTTACGATGGATACAACGGCGAGTATGATGCCCACGATCCAGAACCGCGAAACGATCTTGCTCTCGTGGATACCGAGCTTTTGGAAATGATGGTGCAGCGGTGCCATCAGCAGCACCCGGCGACCTTCACCAAAACGCTTGCGGCTGTACTTGAAGTAGGAGACCTGTACCATTACACTGAGGTTCTCCACGAGGAACACGCCACATAGAACAGGGATCAACAATTCCTTGCGCACCAGGATCGCGATGGTTGCAATGATGCCGCCGAGGGCAAGGCTCCCTGTATCGCCCATGAACACTTGAGCGGGATAGGCATTGTACCAGAGGAACCCTATGCATGATCCCAACAATGCCCCTATGAACACCGCCAGTTCACCACTGCCGGGGATGTACATGATGTTGAGGTATTCGGAAAAGATGACGTTACCGCTCACGTACGCGAGCACACCCAACGCGAGCACGATGATCGCGGAAGTTCCAGTTGCCAAGCCATCCAGACCGTCGGTGATGTTGGCACCATTGCTCACCGCCGTGATGATGAAAATGACCACGAGGATGTAAACGACCCAAGTGTATTGGCGGGCGTTGCGACCGAAGAGACCGAGAACGGACGAGTAGTTGAATTCGTTGTCCTTGATAAAGGGGATCGTGGTGTTCGGGGACTTCCGGTTCAACATGTAATGGACCGTACCATCCTCTTCTGTCACGGTATGCAACTCGGTCTCGTCCAATTGGGAAGCGAGCACTTCCGGCACCTCCACGCGTGTGCGGATCTCCGGATGGAAATAGACCGTTGCACCGATGATGATGCCCACGCCCACTTGGCCCACGATCTTGAACTTTCCTGAAAGGCCGCTCTTGTCCTTCTTGAACACTTTGATGTAATCATCGACGAAACCGATCGCCCCGAGGAACACGGTTGCCACCAGCAAGAGCAGGATGTAGATGTTGTCCAGCCTTGCGAACAGAAGCGTTGGGATGATGGTCGCTGAAAGGATGATCAGGCCACCCATGGTGGGTGTACCCTGCTTCTTCATCTGGCCCTCAAGACCGAGATCGCGGACGGTCTCTCCCACCTGCATGCGGCGCAAGAGGTTGATGATCCCCTTGCCCCACCAGAGGGAAATGAGCAACGAGACGAACACTGCCAAAGCAGCCCGGAAGGAGATGAAACCGAACAAGCCCGCACCGGGAATGCCCGAACCGAATTGGTCAAAGAGGTGGTACAGCATTATTTGTGCAGGAGTTCAAGGGTTTCCTTCAGCACGGCAACATCATCGAACGGATGCTTTACTCCATTGATCTCTTGGTAGGTCTCGTGTCCCTTGCCGGCAAGCAGCACCACATCACCCGGCTTGGCCATGCCCACAGCTTGTCTGATCGCTTCGCGACGATCGCTGTTCACCCAGACACGGTCACGGTCGCCTTCTGCAACGCCTTCGCGCATTTCATTCAGGATCGCCATGGGTTCCTCGGTCCGTGGGTTATCACTGGTCAGCACGATGTGGCTGCTCAGTTCCGTTGCTATCCTCGCCATTACAGGGCGTTTGGCCCGATCGCGATCGCCACCACAGCCCACCACGGTGATCACGTTCCCATTCTCCGAGCAGACATCGTTGATCGTGGAGAGCACGTTCTTCAAAGCATCCGGTGTATGCGCGTAGTCCACGATACCCACGACCCCACCCGTACTGCGCACCACTTGGAAACGTCCCACCGGAGGTTGCAGGTCGCTCAAGGCCGTCAAAACATTGATGGGTGCTTCACCGAGCAAAATGGCTGTAGTGTAAACGGCGAGCAGATTGCTTGCATTGAACTCACCGATCAAGCGTGAGTACATGTCGTGCCCATCAATGTTGAGGTGTAGGCCGGTCAACTGGTTCTCGATGATGCGTGCACGGTGGTCGGCCATGCTGCGTACGCCGAAAGAGTGCTTGGATGCTTTGGTGTTCTGCAACATCACGGACCCATTGGCATCATCCGCATTCACCAGGGCGAATGCATCCGATGGCAATTGATCGAAGAATCGCTTCTTGGCCTTGATGTACTCCGCAAAAGAGCCGTGATAATCCAGATGGTCGTGCGTGATGTTGGTGAACACACCCGCCGTGAACCGTAGGCCCGCGATACGTTCTTGGACCACACTGTGCGAGCTCACTTCCATAAAGCAATAGGTCACGCCATCGCTGATCATTTCGGCGAGCAATTCGTTCAGGCGCACCGCATCCGGAGTGGTATGCGTACTGGGTATCGTCCGTGTACCGATCCGGATCTCCACGGTACTGATAAGCCCGCATTTATGGCCAAGCGCACGGAACAGGCGGAACAACAAAGTGGCAACGCTGGTCTTTCCATTGGTGCCGGTGATCCCCACAAGCTTCAATTGTTTGGCAGGCAGGTCGAAGAAATTGGCGGCCATGATGCCGAGCGTTGAGGCTGCATCGGCCACACGCACGTAGGTCACGCCTTCCTTCTGTTCCGTTGGCAACACCTCACAGATAATGGCGTTGGCTCCGCCTTCGACCGCCTTGGTGATGTAGTCATGACCATCGACCTGTGTACCTCGCGTTGCAACAAAAGCGGTAAAGGGTGCAACGTTCCTGCTGTCGAACGCTATCCGTTCCACGGCCACATTGGTCGAACCCACGACCTGTTCTAGGCGCACCCGGTACAATATGTCCTTCAGCAATTTCACGTCAGTTCAATTGTGATGGTTGATCCCATGGGCGCTTTCGACCCCGGTGATAAGGACTGCTTGCGCACCATGCCGTTCCCTTGGAAGCGTACGCGAAGGCCGCGGTTCTCGAGTATGTATAGCGCATCGCGCAAGCCCATGCCCAACACGTTCGGCACACGGTCCATAGCCAGGGTGGGGATCCCCCGTGCGCTCAGTACCACAGCCGTATCACCGGCTGAGGTGCTTGTCCATTCTCCTTCCCCTTCCACGATCACCGGCACGTTCAAGCCTTCCATGGCCCTGCGGATATCACCGGTGTGTCCGCTCAGCGTAATGGGGGTGCGCGGTCCTTTCACTTCTGCAAGGAGCACGTCCTGTTGCATCTCCAACCGGTTGCTGTAGATCTTGTCAGCGATGTTCTGGAAGATGGGACCTGCTACCACGTTCCCGTAGTAACCGCTCATGGTAGGTCCGTTCACCACAACAATGCAACTGTACTTGGGAGCATCTGCGGGGAAATACCCAACGAAGGAAGCTTGGTAACTAAGCCCTTCGCTCTTGTAGGAACCATTGCGTGCGATCTGCGCGGTACCTGTTTTACCCGCAACGGAGAAGTGCGCGTTCCTCAAGTTGGTGGCCGTGCCGCTGTCCACGACACCTTGCAGGAAACCATGTACGATATCGAGTGTCACCTTGGAACAGATCGCGGGGTTCAACACCTTCGGTCCAAAACGCTCGATCGTCTTTCCGTTGCGCGAAACATGGTCAACGAACTGCGGTTGCATCAACCGGCCATTGTTGGCGACGGCGTTGTAGAAGGTGAGCATTTGGAGCGGCGTAAGGGCCACTTCGTAACCGATGCTCATCCACGGCAAGCTCACGCCGCTCCAACCTTTCTCACCGGGGTTGCGCATGGTCGGGGTCGCTTCACCGGGGATCATGACATCTGTTCGATCGGCCAATCCCATCCGCCGAAGTCCATCAACAAATCGCTTGGGGTCCTTCTCGTACGCCTTGGTAACTGCGAGGCTGATCCCCGTATTGGAAGAAAGTTCGAATGCCCGTTGCACCGTGATCCTTCCATAACCACCTTCGTGCGAGTCGCGCATGATCCGATCGCGAAAGCGTACTTGGCCTTTCTGTGTATCCACGGTATCGGTGGCCTTGATCAAACCATCATCCAAGCCCACCATCAACGAGGCCAGCTTGAACGTGGAACCCGGTTCGGTAGCCTGCGAAACGGCGTAGTTGAGGTCTGCGACATAAGAGCTGTCCTTGCGGGTGAGGTTGCAGATCGCCTTGATGTATCCGGTCTCCACCTCCATCACGACAAGCGTTCCATACTGCGCACCATGCTTGCGCAATTGATCTTCCAAGGCGGCATCGGCCACGTCCTGCAAATTCATGTCGATGGTGGTATGGATGTCGCTACCCGGTTTGGGATCCACACCATCGCCATTGTCTATCGGCATCCACACACCTCCGGTCAATCGACGTTCCAGCCTTCGACCGGTTACGCCGCGCAGCCATTGGTCATATCCGCCTTCCAAGCCCACCTTGCTGCCGTCTCGCAATACATAGCCTACACTACGTGAAGCCAGTCTTCCGAAAGGACGAATGCGGGCGGTGCGCTTCTCGGTGATCAGCCCCCCTTGGTATCGACCCAAGTTGAAGAGCGGGAAGGTGCGCAGGACCTGCACCTGCGTGTGATCCACATTGCGCTTCACCAGGTAGTAGCGCTCTTTACGGTAACGGGCATCGGTCAGATCGCGCTTGTACTCCGCTGCGGTCCGGTCCTTGAACAGGTCCGCCAATCGTACACTGAGCGAATCCACTTTACTGCGGAAGAGTTCATCGGTCATGCCATGCGGCATCATGTCCATGCGCACATCGTACTCGGGCACACTGGTTGCCAACAACCGACCGTCTTCGCTGTAGATATGTCCCCGGTCCGGCTGTACGATCCGGTAGGTGGTGGAAACGGTTTCCGCACGCGCACGCCACTTGTCACCTTCCACCAGTTGTATGGTGAAGAGCTTCACGGCAATGGCCATGGCGAACAGTACTATACCGAAGTAGACCATGTTGGCACGGGCGCGGAGCTGTTTGTTCTCCATCACTTTGTACCTGTGCTCTTTAATTCCTTCTTCGTCAACTTCAACTTCACCGGCGGCACGCGGCTTTCGTGCAAACCGAGGTCCCTGATCCCCGCCGCTACTTGGCTTTGTTGTTCCTTTTTCTCCAGTGAAGCACGCACGGTGATGTATTCCGAACGCAATTCTTTCAGCTCGCTGCCCGTACTATTGAGGTTGCGCACGATGCGTTCCGTTTGGTAGCCGTATGCGATGTACGCGATCATGAGTGCGGCACAGAAGAGGATGAAAGGCATGTTGCCCAACACGTTCTCACGCGTCAGGAACGAACCGTTCAACACGCTGATCAGGGCACGCGGCATGCGAGCGGTCTTGCCCGATGTAGTGGCCTTGACCGGTCCTTCCGGTTGCTCTTCTTGTATGTCGCGTAGCTTGTTCACGTGCGTGTTGCTATTCTCAATCGGGCACTGCGCGCCCTTGGGTTCATTGCTGTTTCGCGATCCGTTGGCTGGATCGCCTTATTGCTCGTAGGATTGAACGGTCGTGTACGATTGCCGAAGAGGTCCTTCTCCTCCTCACCGCCGAGGTCTCCGCTGCGCATCCAGTTCTTCACCAAGCGGTCCTCCAGCGAGTGGTAGCTCATGATCACGAGCCTTCCGCCCGGGGCGATCACATCGGTGCTTTGTCGCAATAGCGTTTCCAATGCGCCCAGCTCATCGTTCACTGCAATACGCAGAGCTTGGAACACTTGGGCGAGGAAACCGCTTTCACGTCCTCGTGGAGTTACCGGCCTCAATGCTTCCACAAGTTGAAAAGTGGTTGCTATCGCGGTGTGCGCATTGGCCTTCACCAATTGCCGAGCTACACGGTGGGCACCATTCACTTCACCATAATTGCGCAGCAGGCTGGTCAATGCGGCTTCGTCCAGATCGCGCAACAATTGCGAGGCGGTTCGGTTTGCGCGGTGGTCCATGCGCATGTCCAGCGGGCCATCGAAACGGAAGCTGAAACCACGTGTACCGGTATCGAACTGGTGACTGCTTACACCGAGATCCGCAAGCAGCCCATCTACTGGGAGCGCGTTCAGGTACCGCAAGTGGTTCTTGGACCAGCGGAAGTCGGCTTTCACCAAGGTGAAGCGTGGATCCCCGGTTTCTCCTTCGGTAGGTGAAAGCACGGCTGCATTCTTCCAGGCATCGCGATCACGATCGAACGCGATCAGGCGACCTTTCGGACCGAGCCTTTCCAATATGGCCTTGCTATGTCCACCACCGCCGAACGTAACGTCCACATAGACGCCATCAGGCTGGATGTTCAATCCTTCGAGACAAGAAGATAAAAGAACAGGGTCGTGATACTCATTGGCCATTGGTTTTATGCGGTGCCATCACCTTTGCCGCCAACGCCTTGAAGTCCACTTTCCCGCCGAGCGCCTTGTTGTACTGTTCCACGTTCCAGATCTCGATGCGATCGCCCACTCCCAGAAAGAGGATGCTCTTGCTCAAGTGAGCATAGGGCATCAACTGTTTGGGCAACAGCAACCGTCCATTGGCATCGAGTTCCAATTGCGTTGCCCCATTGAGGAAGCGCCGTTGGAAATCGACGTTGTCGGGATCGAATCGGCTCAACCGGCGCACATCGGCGCTGGTCCTTTCCCATTCGTCCATCGGATAAAGAACGAGGCACGGACTGAACACTTCGCGGTTCACCACAAAGCCCTTGGCCTCCTCCCCACCGAGCTGCTTCTTCAGCGCGGCAGGCAAGAGCACACGGCCCTTGGAGTCCAAAGTGCTTGAGTATTCCCCTAGTAGGTTCAGCATCGTACATGCTCGTCGGAATGGTGGCGAAAGTATGCGAGATCGCCCACATCCTCCCACTCCTTCCCCCGAAAAAGCAAGATTGTTGATAATTCGTCAACGGCGAAGGTATGCTAAAGTTGTGTTTAGGCCATGCAGGGCCTATTCCACGCACTTTTTGGTGGTGGGTGGAAGTGGGTGGCTATGAACAACGGTCCAGATCGTGTAGCCCTGGCCCAAGAGCCGCGGAAGTCCTCGAAAGATCGGTTCGGTGCAGGCCGATGGTGCGCCCTTGCTGGGCAGATCGATCAACAGGGCAGTGTGTGCAATGCCTGGGATCCGCGTGGTGGTAGGATGTGGGTGAAGTGAGGCGGCTGGTAAAATCCAAAGCGGCATCACGATCCAACCGAAATGCACATTTGTGATGTACCTAAAATGAGTGAAGGCCAGTGTTCACTCCTTCGTTGCAATGTTCAGTTTCCTAACCTCTTGAGCCCACACGGGTCTACTACCGTGAGAGAGCTGAAGGTGTTGATCTACCTGTACGCTGAGCCGCAAAGTGATCCTTGAAACCAGAATGGGATCACCACAGCGTCCCTTTTAGCCCCCCGCAAAATCTCCTCAGCTTATCATCGCCCCACATTCAGCGAATGATGGTCACACGCTCCTACCGTGCGAGGTTCTTCGTGGTCCCCTTCACGTACATGTTACTAAAGGAAGCGTGTTACGGCCGTGAAAATGGTCCGATCAGTGAAGGAACCGCACAGAAGATCCGCCATCCAAACTTTCCACCAGGAGGAGGTATACGCCACTCGGGAACCCATCCATGGGAATGATCGTGTGACCGGACTGAGGCCGGATCACTCCGTTGGACATTTTCCTGCCGAGCGCATCCAAGAGGGTCCAACGGCCACCACCAATGGAATGAGGATATCCCAACAACGCTACACCGTTCTTTCCGGAGCGGGTTACTTGGAGTTGAAATAACTCGGATGTGGTTTGGGAATGCAGAGCCAATGGTGCAGAACATTGCAGCCCCGTCCAGCTTGGGTTGACCCATTCGATCTCATTATCGCTGTAGCACAAGAGTTTGGGGCACGTGGACTCCATACTCCCATAGCAGGAGACCGGGTTGCCCCACCCTGACAACAAAGGACCCAAGCGTTCATAGATCGTATCGGTACCTGGCTCCCAAATACCACCGGAGTAATCCACAACAACATAGCGGAGTGGAACTGCTCCAAAAGACCGGGTCCCGGCTGCAACCACATTGGCACGCAAGGTATCTTGGCCACCACCCAATGTAGGACCGAACTTCCAGTGATCACCTACCTGTGCTCCGAACCATACCAACGTGTCCAAGATCCCGGAATTCAAGTACCACATGATATCCTGATCCAACACCGTAGTGAACGTGGATTCATTGTTGATCTCGATAGGGCCGTTGAACCCCACATTATAGCTGTGCATGCGGTATCCTTGGTAACCGTCAATGACGGTGTCGCCAATGCACGTGATATCGCGGTACAGCTCTGATTGGAACACGAACTCGCCTACGCGCCACGCCGCTCCTGGTACACACCATTCCTGTGTGCAGCCGAGTGTTGCCGACAATACAAAACACGTTACAACAGTGGACCTCATTGTTTGATCCATTTTGAGAAGAGCAGTTTGCCGTCTCCACTGGCATGCACGGAATAGCATCCAGGTGCCAGCGAGCGAAGGTCCCATGTTCCCACTTGATCGAATACCAAGTGTCGTGCGATTTGTCTTCCTAGGTGATCGAGTATGGTAATAACGGTCTCCTTGGGAAAACTATACGGTAGGGCAACGTTCAAGAACGCACTGCTTGGACTGGGGAACACACGCAGGACGGTCGGATCTGCCCACTCCGGCACCCCCACGCTTATCCCGTACAACTTGCTCACCATGCGTTGGGTGGTATCGTTGGTGGTGCCATCGTCATAGCCATGATAACCGCCGTAGATGTAGTAGCTACCATCGGGGGCGGGTGCGATGCCCGAAATGTATTTGTAGGTCGTTGAACCAGAAGGGACCACATATTCATACGCCCCACAACCAATGCCATCGAATTCGTCCAGGACCAAATTGCCGCTGCTATCGATCATGGCAATTCCGCCGCGATCCTCACCGTTGATCTTGTCGAAGGTGCCTGTAATGATGTATCGATCTTCGGTGATCGGTAAAATGGTAAGTGCGATCGGTATTCGAGATGGACTGAAGGTCTGTTCGAAATCGTTCAAAACAAAGCTTGGGTCCAAGTCCCCATTGGGAAGCAAACGGATCAAACAGCGCACAACATCAGACCCTTCCAGCTTTAGTGCACCAAGTACGATGATGCGACCATCTTGCATGGTGTGGTACGCCCACGCACCGCCATAGAATTGTAAAGGCGGTTGGAACCCGGGTTCCAGTACACCGTCGGCTTCAACACGGAATACACTTTTTACCGGTTGGCCTTCATAAGTCGTCATGGTGCCGGTACACAGGAATCTGCCATCGGGTTGTTCTGCAATGGCATAGATCACCCCGTTACCTCGCCTGTGCGTTCTGGTGGTATCCAAGTAACCTTCATTGCTGAACCAGATCAGACTGTACAGCCCTTCGAAACCGCGTATGCTATCACTAAGCATATGGGCACCGCTCATCAACACACGGCCATCCGGGTATACATGATAGTCGCCGCCTTGTAGGGAAGTGAAGTAACGGCCAAGGTTCAATTGGATGAATTCGGGGTCGATCAATCCTGATGGGTCCAAACGTCTGACGGTTTGACTGGATCCAATATAAGAACGGTCGTTCCAAGGAGTGATCCTCCCACCTCCTGTAGCTAACGGGAATGGAGGAAAGGAGAGGTCGAACGAACCATTAGGCAAAAGTTTGGCGCTCCCTCTTTCATTCGTGTTGCCCGGCACCCGAATCTGTCCGGAAAGCAGGATCGATCCATCTGGAAAGGGAAGTATCGAAGCAACATAACGCGCATCGATCTGTGTGCGGAACGTTGGGTCCAAGTCAAAGGGAGTTTGCGGGCAGGTGGTATTGATCAATGGTGCAGTTATCAATACAGCAACAAGCCGCAAGGTGCGGCTCTTGTTCATTGCCGTATGATCAGGTTCTTGGTTTCCAATCTTCTTGAGCCGTTCAGTAATTGGACGGTGTAAGACCCCGGCGCAAGTGCTCTAGTGTCAAATGCAAGTTGTTGTTCCTTATTGCTGATGATCAAGCGCTGTAAGGAACGGCCGGTGATATCCTCTATTACGATCGCGGCATGTTGTGCCTCGGCCCCGAGGTCCACTTCGAACACCACATAGTTGTTAGCAGGGTTCGGGTACATCCGAAGATTTGAAACCCATTGGACAGGTATAGAAGCACCATTCGATCGGCGTGATTTCGGTGTACCCCCATCTCCACCCGTAAGCGGTGCGCGGCATTTGCCGTAATAGAAGCACAGGATGTTCTGTGCCCATGTAGCAGGTCGATCACGCTGGTCTGCGATAATGCCTTCCAACGCATTCTGCTCGGCGACCGAAAATTCGGCGTTATTGCGACCAGATCCATGGATCGGACTTAAGAAATCGATAAATGCCAACATGCGGTTGCGCTCGCTATCCTCCTTGGCATTCAAGTCGTGTTCTTCAGGCAGGTCTTCGATAACCCCCCGCGCAGCATCGTAATTGCCTTCTTCCATATAGCTAAGCGCTTCGGCATACCGCGCGGCTGGTGTGCGGATCTGTTGCCACACCCAACGCAGGCTATCGGTGTGGTCCAGCGTATCGCTGGTATAGTAGTTCATCAGTAGGTGTGCCTTCTGTGTCATCTCGCCATGTTGGTGGGCCATGGTACCTTCCAGTTGTGTCCGGAAGGTCTTGGTGTCCCAACTGGCTTCTATGTTGTTGATCAGGGATTCCGGCATAGGGGTTCCGGCTTCGTAACGCAGCCATTTCACGAAACCTTCCTTCTTCGTGGCATCCGGATTCGCGATACAAATCTCGGCCTTTATGGCCACGGGCAGAAAGGGCTTGTTCACCATTTCCTTCAATTCGTCCACGCTCAGGAAGGGGCTCTCCTCCAATAGATAGGACCGCAAGGTCCATACCTCCTCGGGCCAAACCGCGATCACGTCCTCCACCATTTGATCGGTATTACCGCCATCAATCAGTTGCTTATG
>Ga0335394_10000742_pt1 | contig 35601 bp, 26 predicted proteins | sample MAT03_FD_205741 | JGI IMG/M metagenome (GOLD analysis project Ga0335394, IMG submission 205741) | Freshwater microbial communities from Lake Fryxell liftoff mats and glacier meltwater in Antarctica - MAT-03 (spades assembly) (version 2) ...
TTTCCCATTTTGCTTTCCTGATTCTAAAGTCTGTTTTTCTTCCAAAGGAAGATCTGATATATGTAACATGAAGCAAAGTTAGCCATATTTTAAAAAAAGTGTCGTTTATTTATACTTAACTACTTACGTCGATAAATTTCAAAAAAAATAAATAAAAAACTTGACATGCTCGTTCTTAATATACTATATTTGCAGTGTACTATTTAAGTAGTACACTAATTTACAAAACAACCATGATTAATTTGACAAACGTTCGGTTTGGATATGGCAAGCGGAGGCTGTACGAAAACCTAAATTTAAACCTGCACGCTGGGCATTTGTACGGTTTGTTGGGTCAAAACGGGGCGGGCAAATCGTCGCTGCTCAAAATGATGGCAGGGCTGGTGTTTCCCGAATCGGGCCAATGCCGCGTGCTTGACAAAGAGCCGCGCCACCGCCAGCCGTCTTTGCTGCGGCAGGTGTATTTTTTGCCCGAAGAAAGCTACGTGCCGCCAGGCTCGGCTACGCGGTTCATGCAAACCTACGCCTCTTTTTATCCAGATTTTGACGCGAAGTTGTACCAAAACTACCTGCACGCTTTCAAGGTAGAAGCCGACCAAGCATTGGAAAAAATGTCGAACGGGCAGCGTAAAAAGGCGTTAATCAGCTTTGCGCTGGCCGCCAATACGCCCGTTTTGCTCATGGACGAACCCACCAACGGACTTGATATTCCGTCGAAGCGTACTTTTCGGCAATTGGTGGCGGGCGCGTTGAGCGCGCAGCGCGTGGTGGTTATTTCGACCCACCAAGTCCGCGACTTAGACCGCCTCATTGACTATATATTGGTGCTGCACGATGGACATATCAGGCACGAGCAAAATTTGGTCGAAACCAGCCAGCAGCTCGATTTGGAGCTTTTGTTTGACCAAGTAGTAAATCATTAGTGAGAAAAATTTAAAAACAACATTGATTATGAACAGCGATATTTTTAATTTGAAACGGTTTGGGCTTTACACGCGCCAGCAATTTCGGGATAATTGGAAGATGTACGGTTTTGCCTTGCTGGGCATAACAGCGGCCTATTTTTGGTCTTTTTACCAAGAATTTGAATATTATAAGCAGTACTCCGTAGTTCAAATGCTTGGAAACTACGTGCCTACTTTTAACACCCAAGATACACTTTATGGCGTTACTACCATGTATGTATTCATTGTGGCGGCGGAGTCGTTCAAATATTTTGCCATAAAAATCCAGGCCATTCACTATTTGACGCTGCCTGTTAGCACTTTGGAGCGGTTTGTTTATCCTTTGCTGGTGCTGCTGCCCGTGGCGGCAGCGGTGAGTTGGGCGGTTTGGTACGTGGGCGATTTGGCAACATTTTCTGTGCTAAAAGCCCAATTTCCCGACATTGGCCGAGGCAAAATGGCCAGCGACGATAACGCCGCATACACTTTTTCGGTACTATTTTTGGGCGGTTGCATGGCGTTCATGCTGGGGGCAGTGGTGTTGGGGCGGTTCAATTTTTTCAAAACATTCGGCATTTTGTTTGTTCTGGGAGTCATTTTGTACCTGTTGCAAGTGGGCTTCTTGAGCCAATATTTTCCCAGTTATGATGTTAGCGTTTTACCTGCGCCGTGGTTGCGTCCCCGTGCTGTTGTTGGCAATGAAATAATGGACAACACCAAGCCATCTTTTTTTGTGTACTCCACCAACGAGTGGGCGGCGCATTTTTGGTGGGTTTATGCCGTCCCCGTGCTGTTGTTGGCCGCTACTTATTTGAAAATGAAAGAAAAACAAGTTTAACAGCCTTTCCAAAAAATCATGAATTTTCACAATCAAACGGCTATTTACCTGCAAATTGCGGAGTACATTGGCGAGCAAATCTTAACCAACCGCTGGCAGCCCGACGACAAAGTGCCGTCTATCCGTGAGTTGGCGGTGCAGTTGGAGGTGAACCCCAACACCGTGCAGCGCACCTACGATTTCCTGCAAACGCAGGAGGTAATTTATACCAAACGCGGCTTGGGTTATTTTGTAGCTCCTGCCGCCCAAACCAGCTACCTCACGTGGCGGCGGCAGCAGTTTGTCGAAAACGAATTGCCCATTTTCTTTAAGCAACTCGGGCTTCTTCAAATGGACTTTGTAGAATTAAAACAACGTTATTCGACTTATTTACAACCTGTTGCATAATTTATCTAACTATGAAAGCATCCACTATTTTACTCAGTATTATTGGCCTCGGAACGGTGTTGTCGCAAGGCATTACGGCCATTGGTTTTAAAGAATCGTTTCAAAATGAGCTAAAAAAATCATCCATTTTATTGCCTTTTCCTGCGGGCGGCCTCATCCGTCATTTGGTGGTTGAAAATGTAAGTTGTAGCGTTGTTGGCACAAACAACCAAACAGGCCACCAAAACGAAAACACCCGCGATTCGGTTGTTTTTATTAGGCAAGCCGATACGCTCTTTGTGCGCGGAAAGCAGCTTAAAGTGGGAGACTACGCAAGTGGCTACGATTTTAAAGTATATGCTCCGCGTTTGGTGAGTTTGACTTGCCGAAACGCCAATGTTTTTTACGTTGGCGCTATTGCTGGTGAGGTTGGGCTTGCCGTTAGTCGGGCATCAAAATTGTTCGTAAATGCAGGGCAATTTGAAAACCTCGCCCTCAGCGCAGGCGATAGCTCGGAGATAACGCTAAACGCCGATGTGCGGGTCAGGCAAATAGATTTAAAACTGACCCAACGCGCCAAATTTGATGCCCACAAGGCCCAACTTGGCCAGTTTAGAATATTCCAAATCTCCGATCAGGCTTCGGTAAAGTTATTGGGGAGAGATTTTTCTAAAATAAAACCAAAATAGTAGCTCTTTTATCAACAGCCATGCAACAAAATGCCGCCGCTAAAAGTCTTAGTGGTGGCATTTTGCGTAGAATTGGGTTTTTGGTTTCGGAATGTTAATTTTACAGATTGTTAGTAAGTTTTTATCTTTTGAAATGGCTATTCAGCAAAAAATTAAAAATTTGGCCCAGGCTTACGCCGCCGAAGTGGTGGCCAATCGTCGGTATTTGCACACCAATCCCGAACTGTCGTTTGACGAGTACAATACGGCAAAGTACGTAGCCAACTGCCTCAAAGACATGGGTTTAAGCCCGCAAGAAGGCGTAGCCAATACGGGCGTAGTAGCCCTGATTGAAGGCAAAAATCCCACTTCAAAAGTGATAGGGTTGCGGGCCGACATGGACGCGCTGCCCATCGTCGAGGCCAACAATGTACCTTACAAATCGCAACGACCTGGCGTGATGCACGCCTGTGGCCACGATGCCCACACGGCTTCGCTGCTGGGTACGGCCAAAATACTACATCAGCTCCGCGATGAGTTTGAAGGAACGGTAAAATTGGTGTTTCAGCCCGGCGAAGAGAAAATTCCTGGCGGGGCTTCGTTGATGATCAAAGAAGGCGTGCTGCAAAACCCCAACCTCAACAGTATGCTGGGGCAGCACGTAGCACCCAATATCGCCGTGGGTAAAATCGGTTTTCGCGAAGGAATGTACATGGCCAGTACCGACGAACTGTACCTGACGGTGGTAGGCAAGGGCGGCCACGGAGCCATGCCCGACACCCTCACCGACCCCATTTTGATAGCGGCCCACATCATTACGGGTTTACAGCAGGTTATTAGTCGCAACCGCAAGCCCGCCAACCCGTCGGTGCTGTCGTTTGGAAAAGTGATTGCCAACGGCGCTACCAACGTAATTCCCAATGAGGTTTATATTGAAGGCACTTTTAGGTGCATGGATGAAGAATGGCGCGAAGAAGGTGCCAGACGCATTGTAAAAATAGCCGAAGGTATAGCCGATGCCATGGGCGGTAGCTGTAAAGTGGAAGTAAGAAAAGGCTACCCGTACCTAAAAAATCACCCCGAACTCACGCGCCGCACCAAAGCCGCTGCCGTAGCCTACATGGGTGCCGAAAACGTAATAGACCTGGACTTGTGGCTGGCGGGCGAAGACTTCGCATTTTATTCGCAAATTGTGGACGCTTGTTTTTATCGCCTTGGCACGCGCAACGAAGCCCGAGGCATTGTGTCGGGGGTGCATACGCCCACTTTTGATATTGACGAAGCGGCCCTCGAAATTGGCCCTGGATTGATGAGCTGGCTGGCTATCAGTGAGTTGTCGAACAATATATAACACATAAAATATGAAAAAGTTGCTAATTGTGGCACTATTGGGGCTGCTGTCTTCGGCTTGCTCTACTACCCGTATCTACATAGTGCGGCACGGCGAACGGCTCAATACCAGCGACACCACGAGCCTTTCGGAAGCAGGCTACGAGCGTGCCGAAACCCTGGCGTTGGTGATGGCCGACAAAAACCTAGACTCTATTTTTGTGTCGCCCTATGCCCGAACGCGGCAAACTGCCCAACCCATTGCCGAGCGGCTGGGAATTGTCCCTGTTGAGTACAATCCAAGACCTACCGAGTTGATTGCCAGTCGTTTGAAGCGCATCAAAGGCAAAAATATATTGGTAGTAGGCCACAGCGACACGATTTTGGAAGTGGTCAAATGGCTGGAAGCCAAGCCCGCGCGTCAAAAAATAGAATCAACCGATTTTGACAATTTGTTGATTGTTACCATAAAACAAGGATTGGGCGGCAAAAAGAGTACTTTACAAGAACGGGTTTATGGCCGCCTCACTTTGCCATAAACCCGTTCTGTGCTTTTTATTTCAAACTCTTTACCTTACTTGCTCCCAAGGTTACTGATTTGAGATTGGTTATTTTGCCAAGATTGGCGCGGCTTGCGCCAGAAGCCGACACGTTCGCTTTTTGAATTTGCATGGCTTCGGCGTTCAGTTGGCACGCACCCGACAGGTCGGCTTTGAGCGTAGTGGCCTTGCCACGCAAGACTACTTTCGACGCGCCCGACACGCTCAAATTGAGCCTTTGGGCGTTTGCGTCAATCATTGTTTTGGAAGCCCCCGCAATATCTACGTCCAAATCATTCAAGTTGTTGAAACCTTTGACCTGCGCCACCGTTGCCCCCGCAAGACCAAGGCTTATGATGGTGGGCAGCGTAATGATAAGCCCAATGCGCCTATTGTTGCCAAATGAGCCAAAGTTTGCGCCGTTCTCAATCTTTAAAGTATTGCTTTCTGTCCGCACGCGCAGTTTCTCCATGTCGCTTTCGCGACCGTCGGCGGTTACTTTGATGGCATCGCCACGTAATATTTTTACCACGTAAGCCCCACTTATGTCTATTTTATCAAAATCTTTTACGTCAAATTGTTTCACAAATTCACCGCGCGTATTTTGGTCAAACGATTCTTCAAAAGCACTGCCAAGGGTGCTTTCTACAGCTTGGTCAATGTCGGCCGATACACTGCCTAATTCTTGGTTTTCTTCTTCGTTGTCGTTTTCTTCGGAGTTTTGGGAGGCTATCAAAGTACGGTTGAGGCATACCAATCCAGAGTCGGGTTTTATGGCCCAACGCACGCGTTTCCATTCCGATTCGTTGCTGCCGTCAAAATTGTACTCAAAAGCGTGGCTAACGAATTGTTCATAAAAGGCTTTTGTCATTGCAAATGCCTTGTTGTAAGGTACATAGAATTTAACGTTCAGCCGTTGGGCGCGAAACTTGGCATCATTGGCCAGCGTAAAATGTTCGTCAAAAATGAGTGCGGAATCTTTTTGCGACACTTCGTACAACACCGTGCGGGCGTTGGCTTGGGCATCGGTGCGGTTTCGGCCTTGCGCCCGCATTTCCATTTCCATTCGGGCGTTGTTGGCACCGTGCCCCAGCAAATCGAACGACATATTGTGGTAGCTTTGGTCGGTATCGTTTTCTTTCAAATCGAGCAACAAAGCTTGGTTGTTGGCCAGCACAAAATCTTTGGCTTGCTCGACGTTGGCATTGCGGCGAAAATTTGAACCATATCTGGCCGTATAAACCAATGCCCCCACAATACCTACCAAAAACAAGCCAAGCATGGTTTGCCAAACGGCACCCGAAAACTTGTTTTCGCGGGCCAGCAGCGATATGCCCGCCCAAGCCAAGGCCGCAAACGGAACGGCAATGGCCAAAAACAAAAATACGTAGGCCATCGAAGACACCTCGCCCAAGAAGAAGTTGAGCGGCATGAAGTCGTTTTCAAAACTCCAAGCGGGCAGCTCGGTCATGCCCAACATGGCAAACAGGGCCACCAGCAGACTTATCAAAACGCCACCGCCGATGATGACCAGCAGCACGCCCGCAACAATTCGGGTCAATATTACCAAGAACCCAAGTAGGGGAGTAAGGCTGCGAAATACGGCAGCAATGGCCCGAAAGGGCAGCAGCAGCAGTTTGGTAAACGTGTTTTCTTCGGCGGTGTCGGGCTGCAATGCTTTTTTGACGTTGGTTTCAATGTTTTCGAGCGTAATGGGCTGGCCCGTCATTTCCATTTTTTCGGTCAACGTTTTGGCCAATGGCGTAATGCCCCACAAAACCAAGTACAGCAGCAGGCCCGTGCCAAAAAAGGCAATGCTCAATACCCAAAGCAGCCGCACAACGCCCGCATCAATGCCAAAGTAAGCGGCTACCCCAGCGGCTACTCCGCCCACAACTTTTTGCTCCGAGTCGCGGTAAAACTTCTTGATGCTCTTGTCTTCTTCTAAAGTAGCCGAGCCAGGAAACGACACCCAAAGTGCCAAATAAAGCAAGAAAATAATGCCGCTGACGGGCCCAAATATATCTTCTGCGCCGTGGCCAATGATGCCCCCTGCGACGGGTATTCCCAAAAAGAAAAACAAAAATACCAAGCGCGTCAGTAGCGGATCTACGTTGAGGTGGTGCGCCAATCCCGCACACACGCCGCCCAAAAGTTTGCGCTTTGTGTCGCGCACCAGTGGTTTCCTTTTGTAGTCGCTTGGAGGAACTTGTTGTTTTGGGGTTTCGTACGGCTTTTCGGTTGATTGGTAGCCACCTGTTTTTTCGGGAGCCACTGGTGCCGCCACGTTTGGCTTATTGCCCGCCAAGTCTTCGTCTTCTTCTACGGCCTCAAAGTCGGTTACGCTGCCCATGGCCTTGATGAGCTCGTCTACGTCGTAGAGGCTGATGGCTTGCTTGTCGTCCGCTTTTTGTTTGTTCAAAAAACGCTCGGCCACGCGGCTCTCGATGTCCGAGATGATTTCTTTGCTGTCTTCGTAGCTGGCAAAATATCTTTGGACAGCATTTAAGTAGGTACGGAGCTTGTCAAAGCCGTCTTCCTCAATGTGGAAAACCAGCCCCGCGATGTTGATACTAATGGTCTTTTTCATGGCTTATGCAGAGGTTTTCAGTGCTTCGGTTTTGTGAATAATGGTATTGACAGACTCAGAAAGCTCCACCCAAGTAGCTTGCATTCCGTTCAAAAATGCGGTGCCTTCGTCGGTAATGACGTAGTACTTGCGCGGTGGCCCCGACGACGACTCCACCCATTTGTATTCGAGTAGTTCCGAGTTTTTGAGGCGTGTCAAGAGTGGGTAGAGCGTTCCTTCTACGACCATTATTCGGGCCGAAGTGAGCTCGTCGAGCATATCAGAAGCATATACTTCACCCCGCGAAATGATGTGCAGAATGCAGAATTCTAAAATTCCCTTTCGCATTTGCACTTGTGCATTCTCAATATTCATGCGGTGGTCAAGTTTTGGAGGTTGATAGATGGTGTTCATGGCTGTTCATGGCAACGTTTTGTTTGATGGCTGTTAATAAATCTTGGCACAAAGATAATCTAAGGTACTTTGTGATGCAAGGTACTTGGTCAAATTTGTTTTAAAAACAAGGACGAATGGCCAAAAACGCGGTACAAACGGCTAACTTTGCGGCTGAATGTAATTGAAAGACCCATGATTGACTTTAAAGAAATTGCTTCTATTACCTTGATTCTATTTTCGGTCATTGATATTTTGGGGTCTATTCCTGTTATTATTGATTTGCGCCAAAAAGCAGGAAGCATTGACGTAGGCCGCGCCACGCTGGTATCGGGCGGGTTGATGATTGCGTTTTTGTACCTCGGAAAAGAAATCTTAAAACTTTTTGGCGTGGACGTGGCCTCTTTTGCCGTGGCAGGCGCGTTGATTTTATTCTTGATTGGTTTAGAAATGATACTGGGGCGCACTATTTTTAGGCACGACACCACCCACAGCCGCGCCACCTCGATTGTCCCCATTGCCTTTCCGATTATTGCCGGGGCTGGCACCATGACCACCATCTTGTCGCTCAAATCGGCTTATCAAGAAATCAACATTATCATTGGTATTTTGCTAAATTTGGTCTTTATTTATTTGGTACTGCGTTCCTCGGGTTGGCTCGAAAGACAACTCGGCGTGGCTGGTACCGACGTACTGCGCAAAATATTTGGCCTCATCTTGATTGCCATTTCCATTAAATTAGTCAGAAACAACTTCTAAAATCCCGTGAACCATGTTTATCGAACAAAACAACAAACTCAGTGCCGAGTACGAATTTGAAGACTTCAACGAAGCCTTTGCGTTTATGACCAAAGTAGCCGCCGCCGCCGAAGCCATGGGCCACCACCCGTGGTGGTCGAATGTCTATAACAAAGTACGGATCGAGCTCTCAACCCACGACGCAGGCAACACCGTTACCGAAAAAGACGAGAAGCTGGCCGATGCCATTGAGCAGATTTTTGACGAAATGTAACCGCAGCACTTCTGATTGCGCAAAAAATTGACCGTAAGATAAGAACTTGGCTATCCGTGCGTTAGTCCAATGGTTAAAATGCATACTTTTGTCCGTTACCTGTTTTATGTATATTGTTCAACGTAACCAATTCTAAAAAATACAAATGAAAAACCTCTTGATACTCGCACTTGTTCTGGGCTTTGAACTGGCAACTTTGGCGCAAACCAAAAAACCAACTACGCCCGCCAAAAAACCTGCTTCTACTGCTACGCGGCCCGTAACCACCACCACCAAGCCCGCCACTACCAAACCTGCGCCTGCGCCTGTTCAATCTGCACCCGCCGCAAAGCCCGCTGCTGCGTCCACCGAGCCAACCGCCGAAGAACTGCAAAAACGACAAGAGTTGTACGACAAATACAACGGTAATGCGCCAAAAACGGCCACGCCTGCTCCCAACTCAAAAGCCAAAACCGAAAAACCTGATAAAACCACCAACCAGCCCAAACCACGCCAAGAAATGAGCCGCGCCACCGAATACGACCGCCCCAGCAGCAGCAGCGACGAATCAAAGTTTAAGGTTGGTTTTCGGGGAGGGGTCAATCTGACCAACATTGGTAAAGCAGGCGATTTTGTTACCGATGGAGTAGAGAGTCTGCCAACGTTCCACGCGGGAGTTGTTTTCAATATTGGCGGCAAATTGTTCTCAGTACAGCCCGAGATTTTATTTTCGCAATTGGGTATAAATGCAAAAGCTGCTTCTGGAAGCTTAACGGCTTCTGTTGAAGCAGTAGTAAATACGGTTCAGGTGCCAGTACTGTTGAAATTATCTTTTGGGGGCGATAAGTTTCGCTTTTTTATCAATGGCGGCGGCTATGGTTCGTACGAATTAGGAGGAACGCAGAAGATTACCATAAACGGATCAACTACTACCCAAAAAATAGAATATGGTGCTGACGAGACACCAATTGAATACGGCGCCGTGGGCGGGGCTGGTATTCAACTCGGATTAGGCCGCGCCAAACTACTCCTCGAAGGCCGCTACAACTATGGACTGGGCAGCAATGCTAAAAAAGTGGCTGGTACAACCGAATCTTATTCGCGGGTTATCATGGGGTCGGTGGGCTTGCTGATTCCAATTGGGGGCCGTTAAGCACCTTTTATAAATTTCTCTAAGGCATTGAGGTGCTCGGTAAAAGCCTGTTTGCCAGCGTCGGTGGCGGTATAGGTAGTGCTGGGTTTGCGGCCAATAAACTGCTTCTGCACCACAACGTAGTGCTGTTCTTCGAGCGCGCGTAGGTGGGTGGCGAGGTTGCCGTCGGTGAGTTGGAGGAGTTCTTTGAGCGCATTAAAACTCAAAAACTCGTTCACCACCAGCACCGACATAATGCCCAGCCGCGCCTTACTCTCAAAAGCCTTATTGAACCGTTCTAAAAATTCCATTTGTATTTTTTAGACATTGACAATTTTTTCAATGTTTACTTTTTATCGTATTTAAAATACATGACCATTCCGTACACAATGTGCAGCACGCCGAAGCCCAACGCCCACATCAGTAAATTGTAGCCCGTCAAAAACAGAGAAATTAAGCCCAGCGTAATTTGCGAAATACCCAAGTACGCTACGTCGCGCAGGGTATATTTGCTGGCGTTCAATAAAGCCAAGCCGTAAAATATGAGCGTGGCAGGAAAACTCACCCACACAATGCCATAATTGAGCAAAGCCAAACAAAAAATACCACCCGTCGCCAACGGAATTATGAGGCTTATTAACAATCTTTTGGAGGCTAAATTCCACACACTTTCGCCCAATTTACTGGCCTTGCGTGCTGTAAAGAAAACGCCAAAAAAAAGCGCGGCTACCATCACACAAAGTCCGTCAATGAGCAAAAATTCAAACACCTCGCGGCGCGTGCTGTTGGTGAGCAGCCCCGCACCTTCGTAGCTTAAATACCCAGTATTGAGCTTGAGATAAGCCACGCCCGCACCTATGAGCGCAACAATACCCGCCGAAATTCCCGACAAGCCGCTCAATGACAGGAATTTAGAAGACCGATTCATTAAATCGCGGATTTCGGTCAACGCTTGGAGCGATTCATTGGGGGAAGTCATAAGGAATTGAAAATTAAAAATTGAGAATTAAAAATTAGGCGATATCCTATTTATCCCCCCACACTCAAAGTAATAAACGCAATAACTTGGGGCCAAAAACCGCCAATGCTACGCCAACCGTCGCTAATGCTACCAGCAATACCCCCGCTGCCGCCAAATCTTTAACCGACTTTATTTGACGATTCAACGCAGGCGACACGACGTCGCACAGTTTTTCAATGGCCGTATTAAACGCTTCTGCTGCCCAAACGCCGCCAATAGACAAGATTACCAACGCCCATTCTACGGCACTTATCTGAAGCCAATATCCTAAAATCACCGCCGCCGCTCCCAGCAATAAATGCACCCGAGCGTTGTTTTCAAACCAAAACAGGGCCAAAATGCCCGTAAAAGCATATTTAAAACTGCGAATGGTTTTGAAAATGTCAATCATTATTATCTCCAAAAAAGAACTTTGTTTTACAAAGTAAAATAAAAATAACCCATGAATCAAATTTGGATTATTTTTTTGTGAGATGGGCCAGCTCGTTAGGTTGGTTTACGCATTTTGCAAATGCTCCCCCACCATCACAATACTGTTGATTTAAGCTGCAAAAAAGCCCTCAACTTACCTAAGTTGAGGGCTTTTTGCAGCTTAAACACATAAATTTTACCACTTCTTTGCGGCCAGTGTTTATTGCTCGCTTGGCACTGCTACCTCACGCTGAACGTATTCTTCAATGGGCAAGCAAGTACATACCAAGTTGCGGTCGCCGAAGGCACTATCGATGCGGCTAACGGTAGGCCAAAACTTGCCTGCCCTCACGTAAGGCAACGGAAAAGCTGCTTTCTCGCGGCTGTACGGGCGGGTCCAGGTGCTGTTGATAATGATATTTGCCGTGTGGGGGGCGTGTTTCAGTACATTGTCGGTTTGAGAGTATGTACCTTCTTCTATTTCTCTGATTTCGTTTCGGATACCAATCATGGCATCACAAAAACGGTCGAGTTCGGCTTTTGATTCCGACTCGGTAGGCTCAATCATGAGCGTACCCGCCACTGGAAACGAAAGCGTGGGCGCGTGAAAACCGTAGTCTATCAAGCGTTTGGCGAGGTCTTCGGCTTCTACTCCCACGGCTTTAAAAGGCCGACAATCCAAAATCATCTCGTGCGCACTCCGCCCGCTGGTGCCCGTATAAAGCACTTCGTAGTGGCCATCTAAGCGGTTTTTGATATAATTGGCGTTCAAAATAGCCAGTTTGGTTGCGTTGGTTAGTCCTTCGCCGCCCATCATGGCAATGTAGGCATACGAAATAGTGAGGATACTGGCACTGCCATAGGGTGCTGCCGAGACAGCCCCCCAACCCCCAGCGGGGGCTTTAATTACTCCCCCGCTGGGGGTTGGGGGGCTGTTCACGTGCTTTGGCAAAAACGGCACCAACTGCGGTGCTACGCCAATGGGCCCCATACCAGGCCCACCGCCGCCGTGCGGAATACAAAACGTTTTGTGCAAGTTGAGGTGGCAAACGTCGGCACCGATGGCGGTGGGCGAGGTTAAGCCCACTTGGGCGTTCATGTTGGCACCGTCCATGTAAACTTGCCCGCCGTGCTGGTGAATAAGTGCGCAAATTTCTTGAATAGATTCTTCAAAAACCCCGTGTGTTGAAGGGTACGTTACCATCAAGCAGGCCAGTTCGCTGCTATATTGTTCGGCTTTGGCCCGCAAGTCGTCGAGGTCAATATTGCCGCGCTCGTCGCACTTGGTTACTACTACTTTCATGCCCGCCATCACCGCCGAAGCAGGATTAGTACCGTGCGCCGACGACGGAATGAGGGCAATATTGCGGTGGCTATCGCCGCGACTTTCGTGGTATGCCCTTATTACCATCAAACCCGCGTACTCGCCTTGCGCGCCCGAGTTGGGCTGCAAAGACATGGCCGCAAAACCCGTAATTTCGCAGAGCCAATCGTTCAAATTATGAAATAATTGCTGGTAGCCAGCCGTCTGCTCAATGGGTGCGAAAGGGTGCATTTTGCCAAACTCGGGCCACGTTACGGGTATCATTTCGGCGGTGGCGTTGAGTTTCATGGTGCAGCTTCCGAGCGCAATCATCGAGTGAACCAGCGATAAGTCTTTGTTTTCCAGCGACTTCAAGTAGCGTAGCATTTCGTGCTCGGTATGATAACTACTAAACACGGGGTGCGTCATAAAATCTGACTGCCGATTGAGTCGGCCTTCATATACCACTTCTATTTCTCTGTCCAGCGTCAGCTCACCCACAAAGGCGTTGGCGTTGGCAAACACTTGGAGCAGTTGCAGCAGGTCATTGTATTCTTTGGTTTCGTCAAAAGACACCCCCACTGTTCCACCTGGATTATAGCGCAGGTTAAGGCGTTCGGCTTCGGCCAGTTCTTTGAGTTTAGACACGCTCGGCACGCGCACCGTTACGGTGTCAAAATAGGTTTGGGTCAATACTTGGTGGCCCATTTTGGCAATATTTTGGGCAAACAATTTGGTAAGACCGTGGGTTTTGGCAGCAATTTTTTTCAAACCTACCGGGCCGTGATAGATGGCATAAGCACTGGCCATGACCGACAGCAGCACTTGCGCCGTGCAGATATTTGAAGTAGCTTTTTCGCGGCGAATGTGCTGCTCGCGCGTTTGCAAGGCCATGCGCAAGGCGCGGTTGCCCTCGGTGTCTATTGAAACGCCGATAATACGACCCGGAAGTTGGCGTTTGAAGACATCTTTGGTAGCAAAGAAAGCCGCGTGCGGCCCACCAAAGCCCATTGGCACCCCAAAACGCTGCGCCGACCCTACCACCACGTCGGCACCCATTTCGCCAGGAGGAGTTAACAAAGTAAGGCTCAACAAGTCGGAGGATACAGCCACAAAAACATTTTGTTCGTGGGCCGTCGCAATAAGGTCGGTGTAGTCAAACACCGCGCCGTCGGTGGCGGGATATTGTAGCAACGCGCCAAAAATGGCGGTATTGGTCAAATCAACTTTGCGGTGATCGCCCACCAATACATTGATATTGAGCGGGGTAGCACGGGTATATATCAAATCAATGGTTTGGGGGTGGCAAAGCTCCGACACAAAAAACGTTTCGGCTTTTTTCTTAACCGATGGCCGCATACTGTACAGCATGGTCATGGCTTCGGCGGCGGCGGTGGCTTCGTCGAGCAGCGAGGCATTGGCTATTTCCATGCCCGTTAGGTCTATTACCAGGGTTTGAAAGTTGAGTAGCATCTCCAATCGTCCCTGCGCAATTTCGGCCTGATACGGGGTATAAGCGGTGTACCAACCCGGGTTTTCGAGCATATTTCGCAATACTACATTTGGCGTGATGGTGTCGTAGTAGCCAGTGCCGATGTAAGATTTAAAAATTTGATTTTGTTGCGCCAGTTTCTTGAAATCATTCAAAAAACGAAACTCGCTCTGGGGCGAGGGCAACTGCAAAGGGTGCGCCAAGCGAATGGCCGCAGGTACAGTTTGGGCGATGAGTTCATCGAGGGTAGCTGCTCCTACGGTTTGGAGCATATCGGTCAAATCTTGCGCGCTTTTGCCGTGGTGGCGGCTTTCAAAGGCTTCTTGTTGGAGAAGGTTAATTTTCATTAGATTGGTATAGCGTTGCGAAACAAAACAATTTACACACAAAGGTACAAAATCAATACCTTTTGTGAAGCCAAGTTGTTTCTTGAAAAAACAAAACTTTAAAAAAAACGGACAAAAAAAAGTAAGACAGTATAGGAAAGTGGGAAGTTGCTTATCTAAGTATCGCTGCCTTTTACCAAACCAAACCTATTTTTTTAAATTTATGGAGTCAATTTTTGGTGTTATTTTCCACTCTATCGGCGGCTTTGCTTCGGGCAGTTTTTATATTCCTTACAAGAAAGTGAAGGTTTGGGCTTGGGAAAGTGCCTGGATAGTGGGCGGCATTTTTTCTTGGTTGCTGGTGCCAACCATCGCAGCCTACTTCACTGTCCCCGACTTTATGGGTATTATCAAAAGCACCGATTCTAACACCCTGTTTTGGACTTATCTCATGGGCTTGTTGTGGGGCATCGGCGGGCTTACCTTCGGGCTGGCCATGCGCTATTTGGGTATGTCGCTGGGTATGTCTATTGCGTTGAGTTTGTGTTCTATCTTTGGCGCGTTGGTGCCTGCTATCTACCGCGATTTTTTCACTACCGACACCGTTGGCACGTTTTCGTACATGCTCACGCACACGGGCGGGCAGGTAGTCTTGTTGGGCGTTTTGGTTTGTTTGGTGGGTATTTTTGTGTGCGGCAAAGCGGGTATGATGAAAGAAAACGAACTCACCGATGCCCAAAAGATAGCTACTATCAAGGAGTTCAATCTCACCAAAGGGCTTATTGTGGCCGTTGTATCGGGCACCATGAGCGCGTGCTTTAACTTTGGCATTGAAGCCGGCAAATCAATGGCCGATGCGGCGGTAGCGGCGGGCGGGAATCCGCTTTTTCAGAACAACGTCATCTTTATTGTGGTGCTGTGGGGTGGTTTTACAACCAATTTTATTTGGTGCATGTATCTCAACAAGGTCAATAAATCCTTTGGCGACTACATAGACACCCAAGCCCCACTTCGGCAAAACTATACTTTTGCGGCCATTGCAGGAAGTACCTGGTTTTTACAGTTTTTTTTCTACGGCATGGGCGAAAGCAAACTCGGCAATGGAGCCAGTTCGTGGATACTGCACATGGCTACCATCATTTTAACTTCCAATTGCTGGGGGCTGTATTTTGGCGAATGGAAGGGTGTTTCAAAACCAACCCTCCGCACCGTTTTGGCGGGTATTGCCATTATTTTGCTGTCGGTTATTATTGTAGGCATTGGTAATTCGTTATGAAGCAAAACTATTTTTTGACTCATTTTAAGATAGACGGGCTGTCGGCTACGCCCAAATACCAACAAATCGTCAATGCGGTGCTGGCGAGTATCAGGCAGCAAAAGCTCAAAAAAGGCGACGTATTGCCGTCTATCAACGAAGTGAGCTTTGAATTTGACATTTCACGGCTTACGGTCGAGAAAGGCTACAATCAATTGCGCAAGAGGGGCATCATTGAGTCGTTTCCGGGCAAAGGATATTTTGTGGCCAACACTTTTTTTGAGCAAGATTTAAGAATTTTCTTGTTGTTCAATAAACTAAGCGCGCACAAAAAAATCATTTATGACGCTTTCGTCGAAACCCTCGGCGACAAAGCCGCCATTGATTTTTATGTGTATAACAACGATTTCAATTTGTTTCAAAAACTGCTTAACCAACAAAAAAGCGGCTATTCGCATTACGTCATCATTCCTCATTTTGTTGAACAAGAGCAAAACGCTTACCGTCTTATCAACGCCCTGCCGAAAGAAAAACTGATTGTAATTGATAAAATAGTCAAAGAAATTACGGGTAGCTACGGGGCGGTGTATCAATTTTTTGAAAGCGATATTTTTAACGCATTAACTGCCGCACTGGCACCTTTGAGCAAATATCATACGCTCAAACTTATTTTTCCAGAAAATAGCTACGCGCCAAAAGAAATCATTGCGGGCTTTGTGCGTTTTTGTCAGAACTACGCTTTTCAGCACCAAATTGTGCATCATCTCGACCAAGAACCAGTCAATGAAGGCGAGGTTTTTATTAATTTGATGGAAGAAGATTTGGTGATTATTCTCGAAAAAATAATTGCGTTAAATCTTTCTCTTGGCCAACAAGTGGGGCTGATTTCCTACAACGAAACGCCGTTTAAGAAGTTTATAATGAATGGCTTAACTACTATTTCAACCGATTTTGCCGCCATGGGCCGCACCGCCGCCCAACTGGTCTTAAACCCGTCAGAAGCACAGGTCGAAAATCCTTTTTATCTGACCCTGCGCGGCTCGCTCTGAATTTTCTGTGGTTGGCTGTATAAAATTTGTGCGCGGTAGATTGTGAGCAATCTACCGCGCACAAATGGTTTTATTTTTTCTTCAAACTTGCCAGATATTCTACCAAATCAATCAATTCTGTTTGGGTCATGGTGTCGTGCAAGCCTGCCGTCATTAGCGACTCGTCGAGTTTTTTCATCGAAGCCACCTGGTTCATTTTGTAGGTTTGTGAGGTGCCGCCAGGAAATTTGAGTATCAAGTCGGTTTCGGTCTTGCTGGCTACGATGCCCTGCATGGTGCTGCCGTCTTTAAACTTGACTTCGTAGCCTTCGTAGCCAAAGCCAATGCCCGCGCTGGGGTAAAAGATGGCCAAATACTGCCCATCTTTACCGTATTTACTCCCAATTTCCGAGAGCTTAGGGCCAAAATCCATGCCTTCGCCGTTTACTTGGTGGCACACGGCACAGTTGGCCGCAAACACTTTTTGGCCATTGATGGCGTTGCCCGTCATGGTGGCCAGCTCGCCTACCGACGGCAATTTTTTGGCGGCATTGGCTTTTCCGCCCGCATCGAGGTATTTGGCAGCTTCGGTGCGAATGGCCTTGCGCCACGCCTTGCTCACGCCTTCTACGGCGGCGGCTTTCAAATCGCCCGACAGCTTGTTGGTTTTCAATAGTTCAACGGCCATTTCTTCGCCGTCCCAGCTTCCGCCAATGGCGCGGGTGGCTTCGCGGCGCAGCACCATGCCGCGCTTGGGGTCTAAGGCTACGGTTTTTAGGATATTTAGCGATTGTTTATTGCCCACACTGCGCAATGAGGCCAGAGCTGCCGTGGCTTTGTTGACATTTTTGCCGTTGATGGCCGCCCAAACCAAAGATTCGCCGTTTTGTTTCAGGAGTTGTCGCACGGCATCGCGCCCAAGGCCATCGGTGGCTTTGTTGATGGCCAAGTCCATGAGCCTTTTGTTTTCGGTCGTGGGCTCGTAGCGAGTGGTCATTTCCATGTATTCGGACGTGCCGTAAGTAGCGTCCAATAGTTTTTGGAGCGATTGCTGCGCCATGGGCGACGTTTTGACAAATGTAGGGTCTAAGTGGCGCAAACAGAGCTTGGTAACATCGTTGTCGGTAGCGGCTTGCAGGAGTCCCAGCAGCGCGGTCGATTTTTCGGTAGCACTGGGATTAAAATCAAAGGCACGGAAATAGCGCAGGCGTTCTTTGAGTGGAGTAGCCTGGTCGGAGGCCAATCTTGCCAAAAACGGTATTGATTCTTTGGTACGCGCCCGCCACACAATGTCGCGGCTGCCCAAACTGGCCAGTGGGTCAGCGGTTATTTTGCGCCAAGCGGCAAAGTATTTGTCCCACTGCCCGTGGGCACCGATGCCCAATGCTTCCAAGTACCAGCGGTCTTTGCCATCGTGTTGTTTGGCCAATTGCGCCCACAAGTCGGCGGCGAGTTCTTCGGGGTTGTGGCGTAGTGCCAGCGCACACTCGCGGCGCACTTGCGGGTCGGGGTCGTTTACGAGTTGGAGCAAATAGGGTGTTAGACTTGCCTTGGTTTGCCGCGCCGCACGCAACGCCGTGATTCTCAGGTCGGGGTTGGCATCTTTGGTAGCCATTTCAATGTACTTGGCCCCGTTATCCAGTTTGCTCAACAACCAAAAAGCGCGGGCCTTCATGCGGGGGTTGGGGGCGTTTTGGTACAAGTGGGCCAGTTCGGTTTCGGCAGTTGGGCCCATGCTACGGAGCTTATTCCAAGCGTGGTAGCGCACCGATAAGTTGGGGTTTTGGAGGGCTTCGAGTGCGCCTGCCAAAGTATTAAAGTCGTAGGTTTTGATTTTATAGGCTATATTGGCGGGTGCTACCCGAAACACGCGGCCACGGTTTAAGTCGCCTGCTTGGTGGCCTCCCACGCCGGGGTCGTACCAGTCGGCGGCAAACAGCGAGCCATCGGGGGCTACGCACACGTCCGAGGGCCTAAACCACTGGTTGCGTTTTCCGTAAAGCACGTTCACGATTTCGGCTTTGTAGCCTGCACCCGCTTTTTGAACAGGATAAGAACGCACCACATTGGGTCCTGCATCGCAGTGAATCATCTGATTTTGAAACACTTTGGGCAATAAATCGCCTTCATACACCAACATACCCGTAGGCGAGCCCGCGCCGGTTTGGAGGAGGTTGGGCATGGTGCCAGGGTCGTTTAAGTGCCAGTGGCGCAGCGGAATCTCTTGTTCAATATTGGTGCGATTGGCCGACCAACCCGCGCCCGTTAGCTCGTCGGTGTAGCCATAGTTGCCGTATTCCATTACGTAGTTGATGCGCACGCCTTTGTTGCCGTCGTCGTCGTTGTCCGACTGCCACATGGTGCCGTAGCTGTCCACGGCTACCTCGTAGTTGTTGCGAAAATTATCACCCAGTACTTCTACGTTTTTGAAGTTGGCATCGCAACGAAACACCATACCTTGCTTGTATTTTTTGAGGTTGATGGGCGCACCATCTTGGTCTAATACGGGCTGGCCTTTGCCGTCTAAGAGCTGTTCGCCCGCGTTTCCGAAGTTAAAATAAAACTTACCGTCGGGGCCAAACACAAAGGCGTGCATGCCGTGGTCGTGCTGCTCACCCCTGATTCCCTCAAAGATTATTTCTTTTTTGTCGGCTTTGTCGTCGCCGTTTTCGTCGGTAAACAAATACACGTACGGGCTTTGCGACACCAGCACTTTATTGCCCATTACAAAAATTCCGAGCGGCGAGTTGAGCTCCTTACCTTGGTAAAACACCTTGTTGTTATCGGCTTTTCCGTCGCCGTTGGTGTCTTCCAAAATCACGATGCGGTCGCCTTCGCTCTTGGTAGGATTGCCCGTAATGGCGGGGCGGTAGTTGTAGGCTTCCAGCACCCACACGCGCCCACGGTGGTCAATGTCAATGTCGGTGGGATTGGTAATGGCTGGCTCCGACGCAAACAAGCTGGCTTCCAGGCCGTCGGCTACTTCGAGCGCACCTACAGCATACTTGGTGTCGTGTTTTTGCTCTTGGGTAAGCCCCGCAAACAGGCTGTCCAGTTTGTCTTGCGCGCCTCGGCTCGGGTTGGTATTTTGGTAAGTAGCCAGCAGCACACCCGTTGCTAGGAAGCCCACAAACATTAAAAGGTATTTTTTCATCTATATAAAGTGGTTACAGGAAAATAATATTGTATTAATTGTTTGTAAAAGCAAATTATTCTGCAACTATACCGAAATTTGTTTGTGCCAACTATTATAAATGACCAAAGTGCTATTGCTGCATTCCTACCATGTATTGATTCAAGAGGCTTTCGTATTTTTTGGCCATGCCTTCTTGCTTGGCTTCACGGCAGGCATTGGCAATGGTTTGCAAAATATACAACTGCGTGTTGTTGTCTTGCGGCGTATTGTTGATGGCGTTGTATTTCAACATATCCTCTGCCCGGCGGCCCATTTTTTCAGCAATTTCAGTGGCGCGTTTGGGTTCGCCCAAAGCGAAAAGATAGCCCACGTAGTTGGCCGAGATCTGGTCGTAAGGAATGGTCTTGTCGGGCATTACCTTCAAAATATAATTCATGGCCATTTTGGCTTTTTTGGTTTTGCCCTCTCTGATGAGTTGATCTACCAAGCGCATAAACGCAATTCTGGCCGAGAAAGCAGGCGAGCCCTTGAAAGTGCCGTCGTAGTAGGTGTTGGCATTGTCCAGTTCGCGCCAAAACGTCTTGTTCATCAAGTTGTTGTACATTACGTCCGAGTTTACGTAGCCGTCGGTAGCACCTGGCACGCGCACGGGCAACAGGCGGTAGGCGTAGCCCTCCAACTGCATAAATTCTTTCAAGTTGAGGTAATTGTCGTTGGTCAAAGTACCCGAAAAATAAACGGGCCGTTGCCAGTTATTGCTGGCAATGATGTCGAGCATAATCAAGTCTGACTTGTAAAGGTCTTTTTTGCCAATGGTCCACTGCATGGTGTCTTTCAAAAAGGGTATCAAATCGGCTTTGAGGATATTTTGTTTTTTAACAGCTTCTGGATTAACAGGCACCACCAACACCGACGAAGGCAGGATACAGGTCATTTCGCCGCTTTGTAGCGGCACTTGAATAGCTCCGTTGTTTTGTTTAACGAGGGCCATGTATTCTTTCAAATTGATGCCGTTTTTAACGGCGGGCATTTCGTAAAACGGTACTACGTCGTTTTTGCCAGCGGCAAAATTTTCGCGTTCCAACGAGATGGGCAGCGGTTTTGACTGGTAGGTTTGCCGTTTCATTTGGCCAATGTACCAATCTGTTCCCAGCAGGCTTAGGTTGCACACGCGCACGTCGGTACGAAAGCCTTCTACCTCTTGCACATACCAAAGCGGGAAGGTGTCGTTGTCGCCGCCCGTAAACAAAATAGCGTTTGGGGCGCAGGAGTTGAGCAAGTTTTTGGCAAAATCAACCGAGTGGTAGCGGTGGTTGCGGTTGTGGTTGTCCCAGCCCTTGGCTACCATAATGCCAGGTATCAAAAGCCCCAGTAGGGTGGCTACGGTGGCGCGGGCGGTGCTGTTTTTAAGAATTTTGGCCAGTGCATCAAACAAAAACAATACCCCGAGGCCAATCCAGAAGGCAAATATATAAAACGAACCCACGTAGATGTAGTCGCGCTCGCGGGGCTCAACGGGTGGCGAGTTGAGATAGACCACCAGCGCAACGCCCATCATCACAAACAAGATACCCGTTACCAGCAAATCTTTGGGGCGGCGAAACGCCATGGCTACAATGCCCAACAAGCCCAGCAAAAATGGCAACATATAAAAGTTGTCGCGGCCTTTGTTGTTGGCCAGTGTATCGGGCAAGCCCGCGTTGGTATCCCAGGGGCGGAGGCTACCAGCACCTTCTTCGTCGCTTTCGCGGCCTACGAAGTTCCACAGAAAATACCGCCAATACATGTGTCCCAATTGGTGCGAAAAAAAGAAAGAAATATTAGTGCCTAGATTTGGTTTTTGCTCAGGAGCCAAACCCATTTTTTCGCGGTATAGCTGGGGGTGGTTCATTTGATTGCTGTACATACGCGGAAAGAGCGTTTGCTGACTTTTCTCGTAAATGTACTCGGGGCGGTAGTCGGCTATTACGTATTTGCCGTTGGCTTTTTTATAAATTGGCTCGCCGCGCTCAGAGTCGGTGGGGCGTGCCGTAAAAACAGGGCCGTACAACAAGGGGCGGCTGCCGTATTGTTCGCGCTTTAAATATGAAACGTAGCTCAACACATCGCTGGGGTCGTTTTCGTTGATGGGCGGGTTAAAATTAGACCGTACCAATACTAAAATATAAGTAGAATAGCCAATCAACACAAAGGCAAAGCACAGCAAGCCTGTGTTAAGCAGTACCTTTTCTTTTTGGGCCGAATACCGAATGCCCCATATCAGGGCGGCAAAGAAAAGCAACAAGAAAGCAATAACGCCCGACGAATAGGGCATACCCAGCGTATTGACAAAGAAAATCTCGAATTTACCTGCCGTAGAAGGCAGCCACACAATAACGCCCGAATTGACAATGAGCAGCACCACCAACCCGGCACCAAACGCAACAACGCCTTTCCAGAAAGAAGGTTGGTGCCTTTTGAAATAATACACCAACGCAAAAGCAGGGATAGTTACTAAGTTGAGCAAGTGAACACCGATAGAAAGCCCCACCAAATAGGCCACAAAAATAAGCCATCGGTTGGAGTCGCCTTGGTCTTCGATGCGCTCCCACTTGAAGGCCGCCCAAATAACGATGGCCGTAAAGAAAGACGACATTCCATATACCTCGGCCTCAACCGCCGAAAACCAAAACGAATCAGACCAAGTGTAGGCTAAGCTGCCCACGATGCCCGCCCCCATGAGGGCAATGGTATCGCCCGTGGTGAGCTCTTGGTCTTTTTTGCCCAATAGTTTGCGGCCCAAAAGGGTGATGGTCCAAAACAAAAACAATATGGTAAGCGCGCTCGATAGCACCGACACCATATTGACCCAAAACGCCACCTGACTCACATCGCCCAGGGCAAACATGGAAAACAAACGCCCCACTAACAAAAAAAACGGGGCTCCTGGCGGGTGCGGTACTTGGAGTTTGAAAGCACAAGCAATGAACTCGCCGCAGTCCCAAAAACTGGCGGTTCGTTCTACGGTCATTAAGTAGGTAGTGAGGGCAACTACAAAAAGAACCCAACCCGTTAGGTTATTGATTCGATTAAATTTAGACATTTGTAAGCGATAATTGATTGAGTGAATCAGGAATTGTGGCTCAAAATTAGCAATTTACCGCAAAGGATAGCTGTTAATTAGTCTTAAATCTTCTTAAAACCCTGCCTTACTTGCCAAGTTGTGGGGTTTTGAGTGGTTATTAGCGTGTCAGGCTTCCATTTCGAGCAGCATGGTGGGGGCGATGGTGTGTTCTTGACGAATTTTTTCTTGTAATTTCAAAAAGCCACCAATCAATGCCTCGGGGCGCGGCGGGCAGCCTGGCACATAGACATCTACGGGAATAATGCGGTCTATGCCTTTGACCACGTGGTAGCCGTGTTCCCAGTAGGGGCCGCCGCAGTTGGAGCAGCTCCCCATCGAAATCACGTAGCGCGGCTCGGGCATTTGCTCGTACAGGCGGCGAATTCGGTCGGCCATTTTGAAGGTAACTGTCCCCGCCACAATCATCACGTCAGATTGACGCGGCGAGGGGCGCGGAAAAACCCCGAAGCGTTCTAAGTCGTGGTTGGCGCCATAAGAAGCTATCATTTCGATGGCGCAGCAGGCCAGCCCAAAACCCATTGGCCACAAAGAAGACAGCCGCGACCAGTTGAGGAGGTCTTCGACACTTGTTAAAATAACCCCACTTTCGCCCGTTTTGAGGCGGTTGTCAATGATTGCTTCCATGCTTGTGGCCCAGTTTCTACAAAGTTACGGCTTTTATGGCTTTCTGTTCAGTTTATTCAGCAAAATTGGCCATCAGTGGCCTTTCACGAACTTAAAAAAAACAGGCCGACCGCAAAAGCGTGGGCAAGTAAGTGGCGGTGGGTTTGGTGCTTTTAAGGGCGTTGGTACTGTTGCTACACTTTTTAAACCATAACCATTGATGAAAAAAACCACAGTTGTTGTGCTGGGTATGCGGGCGGCAATAATTATGAAGAAAGCAAGGCCATAGTGGCACACAATCAGCTACATCATTCGGCCATGTACCCGTCGCAGGTGCGCCTACCGATTTTGAAGGTAAAATAAAACGTTGGTAATAACCGAATATAGGCACACCTTAAACCATTTCTTAGTGCAGCACCCATACTGCCCCCGAGCGAGGCTTGAAAGTGCCTTCGGTAGAAGCGGCAGGCTTAATAACGTAGCTGTAAACTCCCGATGGCACTTTTAATCCCTTATAAGTGCCGTCCCAAAAGTTTTGTTGGCCCTGGCTTTCGTAAAATACCAATTCGCCCCAACGATTATAAATATAGACTTCAAACGCAGGATACTGTTCAGTTTTTAAGAGTTCCCATCTGTCGTTGATCTTGTCTTCATTGGGCGAAAAAGCATCGGGAATAAAAAGAAAGTCGGCAATGAGAAGGGTAGTAAATGCCATGGATTTACAGCCATTTGCACTCGTAACGACCAGTGTATAAGTGGTAGTTTGGCTCACCGTGGCAGTGGGATTTCTGACATTGGCATTGGACAGCCCCGTCGGGGGAGCCCACTCGTAGCGCGTTACCTCGAGGCTGTCGAGTTTGGGTGCTAAGAGCGTGCTTTCGCCCCGAGCCACGGTAGTAGAAGTCCGCAGACGCACCGCTGGCGATGCCTCCACGCGCAAATAGCGCGTTTGTTGGCTCGTGCAACCTTCGGCATTGGTCAGCGAGTAGCGAATGGAGTGTACACCCACTCCCGCACTTTTTACGTTAAAAACGACACGCTCAACGCCTTTTCCGTCAAAGACACCACCTGTGGGTGTGGCATTGAGTGCCACAAGTGGCTGTTCTTCAAGGCATACAGGGCGCAGTGAGTCAAAATTGATGGTTACGGCTTGGTTCTGTCTCAAAAGCACGGGCGATGAAAGCGTGGAACACTGGCCGTTGGTAATTTCAATTTGATAGGCTCCTGCTTGTTTGACAGAAATGGCCTTTCCGATGGGTATTTGCGGTACATTATCTTTGAACCACAGCCCCGTTTGTCCCGGTGGCCAGTCGCTGCTTAGTTGCACCGAGTCGCCTGGACAAAAATTATTTTTAGATGCCGTTATGCGAGCCACTGGTTTGGTCACCACTATTGCCAAAACCGTGTCGCGGGTAGCACAAGCCAGTAGTTGCTGATTATCAATAACTTGTACCGTATAAAAACCCGCCTGAGTTAGTCGCAGATTGTTACGGCTTTCGCCCGCCAAAAGCACACTTTCTTTAAACCACGCATAACGAAAATTGGGCGACGCGGTGGCCTGTATGGAGGCGGTGTCGCCGCCACACAAGCGCAGCGTATCGGTAGGTATAAGGCGTGCATCTGGGCCTTTGATGGCCGCTACTTTCACGATGTACGAAGTGGTGTCGTTGGAGCAGGTTTTGGCCAAACTCACCACTACTTGATAGTCGCCAGGTTGGGTTACTTTCAATTTGGCACTTTTTTCGTTTGGCAAGTTTGCGCCATCTTTTTTCCACTGGTACGACAGCGTGGGGTCGGTAAGGGTAGAGATTTCGGTAGCACTTCCTTCGCAAAAATTCACGTTCCGAATGGCCTTAGTAGTGTCGTTTTCAAAAATAGAAGGTGGAGGTGGAACGACCCGCCCGCAATCTACCACGGGCAACTGAAACTCGCGCCGTACCGAACCAATTTTAACACCGTTGCGAAACTCTTCGACCAATACTGCAAACACATAAAGCCCTGATTGATTGGCTGTTAGGGTTATTAGGCCTTGCTTGCTGATGGCGGGCAAGCGCGACCCGGGAATAAAATTGGCCAAACCAAAACCTGCCGCCCAGCGCACTTCTGGATATAAACTACGCGACATACCTGAGCCCATTGGATTACTCGGGGAGGTATTTCCCGCTAGGGGCGTTATCAGCGAGTAGCGCAGTTCGTCGCCGTCGGCATCGGTGGCCCCCATGTCAAAACTAAAAGGCCGATTGATGCAGATGTAGTCGCCGTTGGGAAACTTAATATCGGGCGAGGAGTTGCGAAATCCTGCCCCTGCCTGTATGATGGCAGGAAACTCCAACATACACACAATACCCGTGCCGCCTGGATTTTGAATATTGGTAATTACGTCGTTGCGGCAGCAACGTTCCCAGATGATGTAATAGCCTTGCGGGTCATTATAAACGTTGGGATTTAACGATATTTCGGTTGTGTAGCGAATTTCGGAAGTTTTGAGTTGGCGGCTTTCGGCGCAGGCGGCATTGTCATATACCACGTTTGAGATGCTCCTTCTGGCCATATCAACACCCCCAGGAGTCATGCTACGATTGTCGCTTTTTCGGAAAATATACACCTTAATACTCGATTCGTAGGTGCTGGGGTCAGCAGAAATATTGTCGTTGTAGAGGTTGAGTGTCAAGGCGTAGCGGCCACGGGTAGGCAAAGCACTCATGCTAAAATCGCCCCCAACGATGTGTTTTCCCCAACTGTCCAGACAAGCACAACAGGTGAATAAAATCAAGCATATTGTACCCTTAAAACCCATGGCAAGCCTCTTTTAAATTGTTGAATACCAAGCCAATTACGTGCTGAAATTTCCCATTTCCAGCTTTCGCAAAAATAGCAAAAGTTTATTTATCACAAAACGGAAGTAAATGTAAACAAAATTGCGCGTACTTGATACGTAACCTGGATTTTAAAACGTAAAGTGGGCCCCATAAATTGCGCCAATTTATGTTAAAAAGTCATGCGTGGCAACGGGCTGACGGTCTGTGGGCAAAAATCGGCGCTTAAATACTTATAATGAGCGGCCATGGCAATCATGGCCGCGTTGTCGGTGCAATAGTCAAAGCGGGGAATATAAACCTGCCAACCTTGGGCTGTGCCCAGTTCGCTGAGGGCATTTCGCAAGCCCGAGTTTGCCGACACCCCGCCCGCAATGGCCACCTCGCTAATCCCCGTTTGTTGGGCAGCTTTTTGTAGTTTTTTCAATAATATTTTTACCAAAGTATGCTGTACGCTGGCGCAAATATCGGCAAGGTTTTGTTCAATAAAACTTGGATTTTGTTTGGTTTGTTGTTGCAAAAAATACAAAATGGCCGTTTTGATACCACTAAAAGAATAGTCCAAATTGGGCATATCGCCCATCGGAAAAGCAAACGCTTGCGGGTTGCCGGTTTGGGCGTAGCGGTCAATGAGCGGCCCGCCTGGATAGGGCAGCCCCAAGAGTTTGGCGGTTTTGTCGAAGGCTTCACCCACGGCATCATCTTGGGTTTGGCCAATTATTTGCATGTCTAAGTAGCTCTTTACCAGCACAATTTGCGTATGACCGCCGCTCACAGTCAGGCACAAAAACGGAAAAGAAGGCTTGGGGTCTTCGATAAAATGTGCCAAAACGTGGGCCTGCATGTGGTTTACTTCAATAAGCGGAATATCCAGACCCAACGCCAAAGCCTTGGCAAAAGACGCGCCCACCAACAATGCCCCCAACAAACCAGGCCCGCGCGTAAAGGCTACTGCATTTAGCTGCTTTTTGTGTACTTTTGCATCAGATAGTGCTTGTTGTACCACCATCACAATGTGTTGTTGGTGCGCACGCGAGGCCAATTCGGGCACTACGCCGCCGTATTTTTCGTGAATCAACTGGGCGGCTATACGATTGGAACGGATATTGCCGTTAGAGATAACAGCGGCGGCGGTTTCGTCGCAAGACGATTCAATGGCAAGAATATTCATAAAGCAAAAGTAGCATGAAAAAAATTGCGCGGTTTATAGTTAGCACCATTTTTATTCTCACGGTGGCCGTAGTGCTGCTGCTGGGAGTGGTGGTGTTGGCCGTGCAGTTTCCTGCGGTACAAACCTCACTGGTGGAGCAACTTACCAAGCGGCTTTCTGCTACGCTCGGTTTTCCTACGTCGGTGGGGCGGGTCAATATCAAATGGTTTGATGCTATCTCGCTCGAAAACGTCAAAATCCTCGACCGCCAAGGTCGCCCCATGATTGAGGTGGGGCGGTTGGACGTAAACCACGACTTTTGGAATTTGATTGCCAACAAAGACACTACCCTACGCGGCACTACGCTCGACGAGGTAACGCTCTACCGCCCGTCGGTGTGGTTGGTGAAAAACCCAAAAAATGGCGACTTGAACCTCGACGACTTCGTAGCCCGCATTGAGCAGCTTACCAGCAACCCCAACGATACCGCCTCCCTGCCCGACCAAAACGTGCCCTTCAAAATTGGCAAAGTACACCTGATAGAAGGTAGCCTGCACTGGCAAGACCCGCGCCAACCCAAAATGCGCGGGCGTGCTTTTGACTACAACCATTTTACGCTTAAAGACATCAATGCCGAGGCCAAAGACTTTTATGTACTTGGAGACACCATTGCACTGAAAATCAAAGGGTTTCGTGCATTTGACAAGGCCACAAAACTAACTATCAAAGAGTTGGATACCGATTTTTTGTATTGCCGCACCAAAATAGAACTGGCCGCCTTAAACGGGCGAATCGGCAACTCGGTCATTAAAGATTATCTTTCGCTCAACTTCAATACGCCTGCCGATTTGGGCAATTTCAATCAAAAAGTGGTGATAAAAGCCCGCCTCGACAGCACGCGGATGCGTGCCGAAGACCTGGGGTGGTTTGCTTCTTATTTGTTCAAACTCAACGAAACGTGGCGGGTCAATGGCAACTTTAATGGCACTGTTGATGACTTTCAACTCACTGACACCGACTTGGGTTTTGGCAAAAATAGCCGCTTACGGGGCAATTTGGCCTTTAAAAATGTTGCCAATTTTCAGCAGTCGGTGATGGCTTTTGACCTCAAAAACGCACGCTTAGACGCTGCCGATTTGCACCAGTATTATCCCGAAAAATCGTTTGCCGAATTAACCAATACATTTGGCGTAGTGGACTTTACGGCAAAATACGCGGGAACTTTCCAGAAATTTAAACTAAACGGCGATTTTAAGACCAGTATTGGCGACGTGTTGGTGCGCGAATTACAGATGAATTTGAGTGCCAAAGTGCCCACTTACGTAGCCGACATCAAAACGCAAGGCTTTGACTTGGGCAAGGCCATCGGCGACCCCGCTTTTGAGCAAATAGACTTAGACGGAAAAATCAGCGGACGCGGTTTTTCAATCAAAGATGCTGCCCTCGACCTCAACAGCCGCCTGACGCGGTTTAGGTACAACAACTACGACTACCGAAATGTGTATTTGCGGGGCAACCTTCAAAATAAATTTTTTGAAGGCTTGATAACCGTCCGCGACAGCAACCTGTTGGCAAAGGTGGACGGCACTTTCGATTTTTCGGGAAAACAATATCTTTATCACGCGCGCGGCACCGTCGAACGGGCCGATTTGCGGGCGTTGCATTTTACCAAAGACTCGCTCCGAATCCATACCGAACTGGACATAAATTTGGTGGGCAACTCGCCCGATGAACTGGTAGGGCAGGCCAAATTTTTGAACGCCTACGCCACCATAGGCAAGCGCAATTTGGTAATAGATACGTTACTTTTCGATTCGCAACTCGCCAGTGGCTTGCGCAAATTGAACATCAATTCGGAGTTTTTGAATTTTCGGGCTGCCGGCAATTTTCAGCCTACGGCGGCCATTGCCGATTTGTCGCGGTTGTTTGAAGAATACCAACTTTACTTTTTTGGCGACGAATCAGACCGCATGGCCTACTATGCGCAAAAACGACTCACCAAACCGCTTTTGCAGCGCTATGGCATTGATTACAAGATTCAGTTTAAGCAAATGGCGCAGTTGCTGGCATTCCTGTATCCCAATGGCTTCGTGTCGCCCAACTCTACTGCTGAGGGCGTATTTGTGATAGACCGCACCTCTATTTTTTCTTTTACGGGGCAATTTGACACCCTCAAAATTGGCAAAAATGCCTTTTATAAATCTGAAATAGACCTCAATACTTCCAAGTTTACCAACAGTCCTGAGGTGCTGGCCTCGGTTATTATCAACTCCGAGCAACAACAATTGGCGGGCATTGCCCCCACCGAGAAGCTCTCCATTGAAGCCGCCTGGGAGCTCGACCACATTGGGTTTTTGAGCCGCCTGCGCCAACGCAACGCCACCAACCGCGCGGCCCTCAACGGCGAGTTACGGTTTATCGGCGATGCCATTCAAATCCAGTTTGAACGCTCAAAACTTCAACTTTTAGATGCCGAATGGAAAATAGCCGACAACAATTTAATAACCATAACAGGCTCAGACGTTACGTTTAGCAACGTGGATATTTCGAGCAAAAACCAACTCATTTCGCTCAACGGCGACGTGTCGAAAGATGCGCTGCGGACGCTGCAATTTGAAACCAAGAACTTTAAACTTGCCACCCTTAATCCGCTCTTAAATACCAGCCTATCTGGCACGGTTAATGGCAACTTAAATGCCCGTGATTTGTACAATAATGGCATTTATGATAGCAAAATGCGCGTGGACAGCCTGGCCTATAAACAGTCGTTGCTGGGCGATTTGGAAGGAATTGCCGACTGGGACCCCATTGACAAGCACCTGCACGTTGATATTCATTTGGACAAAAATAACCTGCGGCCATTGTCTATTAAGGGTGTTTATGAGCCTGCCCGTGTAGGCAACGAACTGGATTTAAAGGCCGTTTTCGACGATACAGATTTGAAACTGGTAGAACCTTTTACCGAAGGCTTGGTATCGGGCATGAGCGGGCAAGCATCAGGAACGGTACTGGTAAAAGGCCCGCCTACCGCGCCCATTCTCAATGGCGAAGTAGCCGTGAAGCGCGGACGGCTTATCTTCGACTACCTCAAAGCTACCTTTGCTTTTGAAGACAAAGTTTATTTTGGCCCCAGCGATATGGTGGTAAAAAAAATGCGCGTAACCGACCCCGAAGGCAACACCGCTACGTTGAGCGGGGGTGTTTATCACAACGATTTTTCGGATTTTACGCTTGGGTTTGATGCCAATTTGCAGCATTTCAAAATGCTCAACACCACTATTGGCGACAATGAGCAGTTTTATGGTACGGCCTATGCTACTGGCAAAATGGAAGTATTTGGCGGCCTTGACAACCTAAATATCAAGGCCAATTTGACCAGCAACCGAGGTACCAAGATTTATATTCCGCTCGATGGCGCCGCCGAAGTAGCCTCCGAGGACTTTATTCAGTTTGTATCTACCAAGACCGACTCCTCGGCAGCCAACGCCACCCCTACCAAACGCAGCGCAGGCGACCGAGGTAGCCTTAAAATGGATTTGAGCCTCAACCTCACGCCCGATGCCTATTGCGAAATCAAGTTTGACCGCCAAACTGACGAGGCCATCAAAGCCTACGGAAAAGGCTTAATCAATCTAAAAATAGATACCCGAGGTGGTTTTGCCATGGCAGGAGCTTACGAAATTCAATCGGGCGATTACATGTTCACGCTCCAAAATGGCCTCCTCAAAAAACGATTTGTGATCCAACCTGGTGGGCGCATCACCTGGACAGGCGACCCCTACGCCGCTATGCTTGATGTAAAAGCCAGCTACATTCAAAACACCGCCTTGGGGCCGCTCGTCAGCACGGGCTTGAGCTTGAATACCAACACTACTGCTCCGCGCGACGATATTCAGACGCGCCGCTACCCCGTGGAGGTGAGCATTGCACTAACCGACCGACTGACGGCACCGCAAATTGCTTATAACCTCAAAATCAAAGAGTTTCCGTCTAATTACCAATTTCAGGTGAGTGCCGCCGAAGCCCGTCTTCAACGCGACGAGCAGTATTTGTCGCGGCAGGTCAGTAGCTTGCTGTTATTTGGGCAGTTGCTGCCCGAAAGTGCCGATTTTTTGGCGCAAAGTAGCACGGGACTTTCAAACAGCGTGGGCGAACTGGTTACCAATCAAGTCAGTAAGTGGGCATCTTCTTTCAGCGATAAATTGGAAGTGGGCGTGTCGGGTTTGGCATTTTCGGGCATTAACACGGGCGACCAAAGTGCCCTCAGCAATTTACAATTGCGTTTTTCGTACCGTTTTCTCAACGACCGCTTTCGCGTTTCGCGCGACGGACGGCTCTCTTACGGCCAAAACCAGTACGATGCCTCAAGTTTGCTTTTAGACTGGACGCTCGAATACTGGATTACGGAAGATGGTGGCCAACGCCTCAAAATGTATAACCGCAACATTCAAAACCAGTTTATTGCCACCTCTACGGCAGTTTCTTACGGCGCAAGTTATCTATTTACGCGCAGTTTCAATACTTTTCGCACTTCAGAGCCCAAAGAAACGCTGCCCACACCCGCACCCAAAACCGACTCGGGGCGGCTGAGTACCAAAGCGGACTCTATCAATCAATAGCCTTTTCCATTTTTTTGAATACATGAAAAACCCCAGTTTGACCCCAGACGCGCCGCTTTCCGCGCAAAATTTGTATTTTTTTACGCTTGCTTTGCTATTATTGACGCTGGCGGGTCTTTTGTTTTTTCAGTATGTGGGCCTCGAAAATATCGTTAATTGGGATATTCTAAGCGAGTTAGGCGAAATTCCCGTGCAGCTCGACAGCGCACCCAACGGTAAATTGCTGGGAAAAGCCTTTGTTATAAAAGAACAATTTGTGCCCTCGTTGATGGCCGTAAGCGAATGGAAATCGTGGATTTATTTGGGCGTTTGCGGCGTAGCTATTGTGCTTATTTTGAGTGCCATCGTAGCGCTACCACGCCTTTGGTATTTGGCCGCCATGACTATTTTTATAGCGGCAATGGCGGGTCTTCGGTTAGATATTTTGCAATTTTTTGGCCTCAGCGGCCCTTGGGCTTTTGGCCTTGCGACAGTGGTATTGGGCGGTATGAGTTATTTTTTTCACGCGTTTCAACGGCATACCAGCTTTGAAAAAAAAAGCTGCGGGTTTGGCTTGGCCGTCATTTTTTTGGCCGCAATGGCCTATTTTGGGGCGCACACGCCGCTTCCTGCCCTTACGGTGGCCTCGTACTCATTGCTCAGTACAACGGCCTTATCGGTGGGTTTTGTGTTGTTCAATTCCTTTGAAATCATCGCCGCTTTTGTTTACGTAGTTTCAAGCCGCACAACAGGTTTGGGCAAAAACGGCTTGCCCAACTTCTTGTTTATCAGTGGCTTGTATTTGTTTAGTGTATTATTGATTTACCTGCGCAACACCCGCCAAATCGAAGGTGATTTTTGGCTCATTGGCCCATTTGTACTTTTTACGGTAGCCGTTGTTTTGGGACTTTGGAGCTTCAAAAAACGCACCAACGCCGCTTTGCCCTTCGACCAGATTGGGGCTTGGCTCTACGTGGGCGGTGCTTTGATGGCCTCCGCCACCATGGCCTACGTACTTGCCACCAACAACAACCCGCTCATCGAAGTTTTTGAAGATGCCATCGTTTATAGCCAGTTGTCGCTCGCGTTGGTGTTTGTGGTATATGTGGGTATCAATTTTTATCCGCTTTTTAGGCAAGGATTGGCGGTGCACAAGGTACTGTATAAACCCCTCAAAATGAACTTGGCGCAGGTGTGGGTTATTGGCGGGCTGGGGGCGGTTTCGCTGTTGGCCATCGACAAGTTTTTTGCCATTGACCAGGCCACTGCGGGCTACCACAACGCCCTTGGCGACCTATACACCGCCACCCACGACTACACGCTGGCCGAAGAATATTATAAATTGGCCTTAGAACGCGATTTTCAGAACCATAAATCCAACTTTGCCTTAGCCTCATTGGCACTTACCCAAGCCGACCGCACCGCTGCTGGCGTGTATTTCAAACAAGCCCTTCGCTCAAACCCGAGTCCGCAAGCATACGCGGGTTTGAGCAAAGCGATGCTCGACGAAAATCTGTTTTTTGATGCCATTTTCAACCTGCGACGCGGTATTCAGGCTTTTCCCAAAAGCGGTGAGTTGCAAAACAACCTGGGCTACCTCTACGCCCGCACCCGCATCAACGACTCCACGTTGTATTACTGGCAACTGGCCCAACAAAATGCCCACCGCCCCGAAGTAGCCGCCACCAATTTACTGGCTTTTTATGCCCAACACCCCACTTTAGCCCCCAGCCAACCAGCCCCGAGTGGCGGCGCGTACCCCTCGTACGAAGCCAACCGCCTGGCACAGCTGAGAACGCCCGATGTCGAAGCAAAGTTTGTCATATCGCTGCCCGCTGATTCGGCTTTGAGCGTCAATAATTTGGCTTATTTGTACAACTACGCCACCCACCAACGCGACACCGCGCTGCTGCCGCTATTGCGGCGATTGGAACAAAAAGACGGTAACGGCCATTTTTATGAAGACCTGCAATTGGCCCGCGCCTACGTTGAATACTACAACCACGACAAAATAACCGCGCTTGATTTGCTGGCCGCCAAAGCCACCACCGACACCTCGGCCAAAGCTGCCCTCGTACGCCAGACCTTGAACTTTTGGCTCGGCAAAGAAACCGCCACCGCCGCACCCAACTTGGCCAACCTCAAAACCCAGACCGACTACCAGCATATACTCCGCCAAGCACCGCTCAACGTGGCTGTGCTGCAACAAGCTACCGACTTTTTTAATCGTCAAAAAAAGCCAGAAATGGCCTATCAAGCCATTCTAAACGCCTTGCGATTTAGCCGAACCTCACCCAGCGTGCAGAAATTGTACATCATGCAAGCCCTGCAAATGCACCTCACCGATTTTGCCGAAGACGGCCTCAAAGACCTCGCCGCCCTCACTACCACCGCCGATTATCAGGCTTTTCTTAAAGTATATCAAGCCCAACGCGCCGCCATGCAGCAACCGTTTTAAAAATATACCACCGACAAAACACAGACAAAAAATGGCATTAAGCTGGAACGAAATAAAAGATAGAGCATTAAATTTCTCAAAAGAATGGGCTGACACTTCCAACGAAGAAGCAGACGCAAAGCCATTTTTAGTTGAGTTTTTCAACGTGTTTGGTATTAGCAGTAAAAGAGTTGCAACCTTTGAACACAGAGTGAAAAAACTGGACGACAAAGACGGTTACATTGACCTACTTTGGAAAGGAACAATTTTAATTGAAATGAAAAGTCGAGGCAAAAACCTCGACAAGGCATATCAACAAGCCAAAGACTACACACACGGACTGAAACAACACGAATTACCGAAATATATACTCATTTCTGACTTTGAAAACTTTAGACTTTACGACCTTGAAGAAGATAAAACCGTAGAATTTAAACTCAACGACCTTGTAAACAACATTCAGCATTTCGGATACATTTTAGGTTATCAAAAAAAGGTTTACAAAGAGCAAGACCCTGCAAACATAAAAGCAGCAGAGTTAATGGGTAAACTTCACGACAGACTGGAAGAAATTGGATATACTGGACATCCCTTGGAAGTTTACTTGGTTCGTATTTTATTTTTATTGTTTGCCGAAGACACAACAATTTTCAACAAACAACAATTTCAGGAATATTTAGAACAACGAACTAACGAAGACGGAAGCGATTTGGCTTCAAAACTGCAAGAATTATTTCGAGTATTAAATACAGCAAAAGAAAACCGCTTTAAAAATCTTGACGAACAACTTGCCGACTTTCCTTATGTAAACGGAAAACTTTTTGAAGAAAACTTGCCGTAGGCAAGTTTCGACACAAAAATGCGTCAAGCCTTGCTTGACTGCTGTTACATTGACTGGAGTAAAATATCGCCAGCGATATTTTACTCCATGTTTCAAAGCGTAATGAACCCGAAAGAACGCAGAAACTTAGGAGCACATTACACAAGCGAAACCAATATTTTGAAATTAGACTTCTTGCGAAAGTGCTTTTATGCTGCATTGGCATTAACGAATGCGGCAATGAGAGTAACTCTAAGCCCAAAACGAGAATGGCTACGATAGTGGTTCTTTGCTAACTTGAATACTTTTATT
>Ga0335394_10000745_pt1 | contig 35585 bp, 36 predicted proteins | sample MAT03_FD_205741 | JGI IMG/M metagenome (GOLD analysis project Ga0335394, IMG submission 205741) | Freshwater microbial communities from Lake Fryxell liftoff mats and glacier meltwater in Antarctica - MAT-03 (spades assembly) (version 2) ...
ACAAATTATAGTAGCTTTGCACCTACTGATTTCGACCCCACAAAGGCAGATAATTTAACTCAAAAAACGGGCGTTTCTGGAGCTAGCAATTTGGCTCCTAGCAACTCCGATTTGCTGAAGCGAGGCAATGAAAAAGATGGTTTTCAGGGAGTGCAAGTTGAATTAGACCGCCTCAAACAAGCTGGAATCCAACCGATCGCCGATTTAGTCTATACTTCCGGTTCTAGCCTCGATCCGCACATCAGTGTAGAATCAGCTAGGGCGCAAATTGAACGGGTAGCAAAAGTGCGATCGCTAAATCCCAATCAAGTAGAAATGTTGGTAGCCAAAAATACAGACGGCAGATTTCTCGGCATTTTCGGCGAACCAGGAGTTAACGTCCTCAAACTGAATGTGGCTCTCGACGGTTTACAATAGTCATTAGTCATTAGTCATTAGTCATTAGTTAGTTGTTATTTGTTATTTCTAGCAACTGTCAACTGCCAACTGTCAACTGTCAACTGCCAACTGCTATGATTCACTCTAGCGAACTCACAAACAATCCAGATGAGGTTTACGCCCAACCAAACCGCACTTACGATCGCACGCGCCGCCGAGGAAAGCACAAAATCTTTATCGGCATGGCCCCCGGTGTCGGCAAAACTTTCCGAATGCTAGAAGAAGGCCACAGACTCAAATCTGAAGGCATTGATGTCGTCGTCGGACTGTTAGAAACTCACGGGCGGAAAGAGACAGCAGCTAAAGCCGAAGGACTCGAAATAGTGCCGCGCAAACAAATGCTGCGCGGCGAAAAAATGCTCACAGAAATGGACACAGAGGCGGTGATAGCACGCCGCCCTCAACTAGCTTTAGTAGACGAATTAGCTCATACAAATATTCCCGGTTCTCTGCGAGAAAAACGATATCAAGATGTCGAAGAAATTCTGAATGCTGGCATTGATGTTTTCTCCACGCTCAATATTCAGCACATAGAAAGTCTTAACGATTTAGTGGCCAGAATTACCGGAGTTATAGTGCGAGAGCGAGTACCCGATCGCATTCTCGAAACTGCTGACGAAATACTCGTTGTCGATGTGACGCCGGAAACTTTAGAAGAAAGGTTGTTAGAAGGCAAAATTTATGCTCCCGAAAAAATTGAACAATCATTAAAAAACTTTTTCCAGCGCCGTCATTTAATTGCTTTGCGAGAACTCGCCCTGCGAGAAGTCGCAGACAGTGTTGAAGACGACGCAGCAACATTAAAAGGTCAAGTTTGCAACATTCACGAACGAGTTTTAGTATGCGTCTCCACTTATCCCAATTCCTTGCAACTGCTGCGGCGGGGCGCGAGGCTTGCTAACTACATGAATGCCCCATTTTATGCTGTGTTTGTCGATGATCCAGACCGATTTTTAACAAAATCAGAAGGCTTACACGTTGAAACTTGTCAGAAACTCTGTCAAGAATTTAACGGGGAATTTTTGCGAGTAAATGGCCCGAATATATCCAAAGCAATTTCGGACGTAGCGAAACAGTATCGGATTACTCAAATTGTGATCGGCGAAAGCCAGCAATCCCGCTGGAAATTGCTGCTGCGTGGTTCCTTGACTCAACAGTTAGTGCGATCGCTCAAAAACGTAGATTTGCACATCATCGCTACCGAAAAAAATGGGGTTCCTAATTAGTCAGTTGACAGTTGACAGTTGACAGTTGACAGTTGTCAGTTGGTAGTTGTATAAGTAAGTCCACCTAATTAAACGTAAAAGACGGATCGCTCTCCAGCTTGCTGTGTAGATCTTGTCCCTTCTTCCTTCTTCCTTCTTCCTTCTTCCTTCTACTTAACAACTGTAACTTTCGGAGGATAGCAGACTCTAGCTGGTGGCGGATGCGCCAGAAGCTTTTACCTGTCAAGATCGCACTTGTTAACCAGCTCAAAAGTGCGATCGCTATGGTGGATATTTACATTCTCGACTTGCTAGCAATTGGCATCCTCCTGCTGACAGTCACCTTGGGTTCGGGATGGATTTCGCGATTGCCACTGTCTTATGCCTTAATTTATCTAATTGTCGGTATCGGATTGGGGCCCTACGGTGTCAACCTAATTCAATTGCGGCCCGAAGCTCAATTTTTAGAAAGACTTACAGAATTTGTAGTGATTGTTTCTCTATTCAGTTGCGGCTTAAAAATGAACCGCCCGCTGCAATTTTGGGCCTGGAATTCCACAGCGCGACTGATAGGTTTTTTAATGCCTATTTCGATTTTTGGGGTGGCCGCAGTCGGTCATTGGTTTGTGAAATTAGATTGGGGCCCAGCAATTTTATTGGGAGCAATTCTCGCACCCACCGATCCAGTTTTAGCCTCAGAAGTTCAGTTAGCTGATATTCACGATCGCGATGAATTGCGTTTTGGTTTAACATCGGAAGGCGGTTTGAACGATGCTTTAGCTTTTCCCTTTGTTTATTTCGGCATTTATGCGCTAAAAGATAACCACTGGCCGAACTGGTTTTCGCAGTGGGTAGTAGTTGACTTGATTTGGGCGATCGCAGCAGGTATCGTTATGGGTATTTTAGTAGCTAAAGCCGTCACCTGGATCGATCGCCGACTCCAACGCTATCAACAGGCCGATCAATTAATGGAAGATTTCATTGCTCTCAGCACAATTCTGCTCACATATTCCCTCACAGAAGTAGTCAACGGCTACGGATTTCTCGCAGTTTTTGTAGCAGGAATTGTGGTGCAGCGGAGTTACCGCAATCCAGAAAAACCGCTTTCCCAATTGCACTTTACCGAGCGCATAGAAAAGTTAATGGAAGTAGCAACTATTTTACTATTAGGTTCGCTCCTGCGCCTAGAACCTATGTTGGCACAGGTCGGATACTCCCTTTTAGTAGCTGGATTGTTAATTTTTTTCATCCGGCCTGTGGGAGCTTGGATCAGTACGATCGGCAGTCCTTTGCATCCTGCCAGCCGCTGGCTGTGCGGTTGGTTCGGCATTCGTGGCGTCGGTTCAATCTATTATCTTACCTATGCTTTTGGTCACGGATTGAAAGGAGAAATCGGCGAAACAATTGCCTGGATTACTTTTACAACTATCGTAATTTCTGTGATTTTGCACGGCATTAGCGCCACCCCGTTAATGAACTGGTATGAGCGCCGAATTAAACCAAAAGTCCCAGATTTAATTTAATTTAGCCACGCATCCTATACAGATTGTATGTGATTTTTGTAAGGACACGGCACTGCTGTGTCCTTACCCATACTTACCGCTAAACAGGTTTCACCCCAACTAATAAAGCCAGTTCCCGCCACTTCCAATAACAATCTACCTCACCAAAACCAATTTCTCTAAACCAACTCAGTTGCGTTTCCACATCCAGCAATTTATTAGACGGATCGTCGGGCGAATCGCTAATACCCAGCACCTCTCGAAACTTCTCATGTAAAGCCTTTGTTGGGGATGCTACGTGCTCCAAATTGCAAAAAATGCCTCCGGGTTCCAAAAGCTCGAAAATCTCGGCGTAGAGGGCAAATTTGCGATCGTCCTTTACGTGATGAATCGCAAAACTAGAAACGATCGCATCAAACTTGCCCAAATCCGGTAGCGGTTCGTCAAAATTGTGCTCGATTACCGTGACATTCTTGTCATCAGCAAAGCGAGTTCTGGCTTTTTCCAGCATTGTCGGCGAAAAATCGATCGCCACACACTCAACATTCGGGCGATCGCACTTAAGCAAACCCAACAACCGCCCATCACCCGTACCCACATCCAGAATACGGCGCACAGTTTTCGGCACCTCCTCCAACAAAACCGCCTCACCCTCAGTGCGGTGAGGAATACCATCAGCCTTAGCAAGATACCACAAAGCGTGTTCCGCCGAACTCCAAAGATTGACTTGACTCATAAACTTTCAACCCTCATAAATTTCGCCATTTTTGTGAGTAAAAATCCAACCATTGCCGCTAGCTTCGGCAATTAGATCGTCATCGGGATAATTCGCTGAATCACCAGGAGTGCGATCGCCAATTTCCAGATAAACAACATCAGCATTCGAGCGGTTAACCAAATGATGCCCATCAGCATCACCAGCCCGAAAACCCGCCGCCATACCCGGTTGCAGCACTTCCTCACCCGCATTAGAAATCAGAGTAATCTCCCCTTCCAGAACATAGACTAACTCATCTTGACGAGAGTGCCAATGTCGGAGAGCAGAACAACTTCCCGGCGCCAGCCTCACCAAATTTACCCCAAAATTCAGCAATCCGGTGGCATCACCCAAGCGTTTTCTAGCTCTTCCCGCAACTGCAGATTTGAATTGTTCAGGATAATTTGAGCCTGTACTTTCCGGGACATTTTCAGGATTGACAATCATATAACTGTCCTAAATAAAAAAGATGGACTTGACTCATAAATTTTTAACTCTCCAACCTATCCTTACAAACTACTCAAGTCAGATATTACTTTCTTGGAGATTCCAATAGCTATTAATGCAATACCGGATAATCCCGGTACTGCATCGTCATAATCTACTTTTCGGCGATAGCTTCGCAAATACCTCAAATTTTCTGCTATTTTCTTGCGAGTTCGATCAGGACTGATAGCGAATTGTTGCTGAACGTATCGGTGAGCTTCTCCTGTCTTTGGAATAGAAAGCCCTTCGCTATCCCGTAAATAGTTTCGCGCTTTAATGAAAGCTGCATAGTAGGCTCTACTGATAGCAGCACGCAATTTGGCTTCTTGATTTGCAGGTGCAGTTGCTTTACCTGCAAGTTCTCTAGCTAAATTAAGATATTCTAACCATTCAAAAGTCATCGGGATATTCTAAGATAGGACAAAGTGGCTGTCGTATTTTATCTGATAGATTTAACCACCAATCATCTTGAAATTGATTAAGTTTTTCAACTGATTCATCTGGATTTAGGTTCATGCAAATGGCTAATTCTAACATAGCATCATCGACAGTTTCTGGGTCAGTCACCAATTCAAGAAATAACTCAGCATCAGGGAAGTAATGGCAAATTTTGTCTGGTGCTTCCAGCAATATGGGAATCAAAAAATCATTTATTTCCAGAAACTCCAATATTTCAGTTTTTCCTCGCCAACTGTACAATTTTTCCAGGGATTCAAGATCGGCCAAAGAAACAGGATTCCGCTCGGTTAAGCTTTCGTGCAGCAGCATTAGGGCTAGGCTGTCAGCATCAACTCCACGGCGTTTCGCTTCTGCCAAAAGCTTTTCGCCGTCTTCAGGGGACAGTTGGATGGTCAGGGTTTGAGAATTGCTCGCGGTTTTCATGTAAATTGTATAACCTAACGATTTTTTTCCGAAATGGTAGCTCCCCACGTTTCGAGAGCCGCCGCCTTGATAAAGCAGGCTAATCTTAATTTTACACCCGCTGAAATTAAGAAAATAATTGTCGGAACAGTGACTAGATCAGGCTTAAAATTTGACTGTTTATAGGTTGCTTAACTGAGAGATTACCCGCTGCGCTCGCTAGACTGCTATTTTGCTAATCTTGAACAGTTCTGGTACACTATTGTTATAATCTGCTTCGTTTCGATCCCTTCTCAACTTTTCCAAGTTCCTCCCTATATTTTGACACTCGGCTTCAGAACTCTGTTTGAACTGCTGCACAACATACTTCTGAGCATCTGCCGTTTTCGGAATAGAATGCCCTTCTGTTTCCTGCAAGTAATTTCTAGCACTGATAAAAGCTGCATAATATGCCCGACTGATAGCCGATCGCATTTTTGCTTCTTGATTTGCAGGAGGAGTCGGTTGACCGAGAAATTCTTTTGCTAGATTCAGGTACTGCGACCAGTCAAAAGTCATTATTAGCGCACGCCACAACTAAAAACTCGCCGCACCTCATACGGCAGAGGTAAATACCAATCCTCTGACAATTTTTCTTCTTTGTCAAGTGCCTCGTCTATGATTTCATCGGCGTCACCATCAATAATAATAATATCCAGAAATAGCTGCGCGGAGTTAATAAATTTAGAGTCTGCCTCAACTTCAAGGCACAACTTTTTACCGGGGAAGTAATTGAAAATTTTGTCTGGTGCTTCCAGCAATACGGGCATCAAAAAATGATATTTTTCCAGAAACTGTAATATTTCTGTTTTTCCCGGAAGCTGTACAATTTTTCCAGAGATTCAATATCGGCACCAGCAACAGGCTTTAGCTCAGTTAAGCTTTCATGCAGCAATATTTCAGCTAGGCTGTGGGCATCAAGTTGACGACGTTTCGCTTCTGCTAAAAGCCTTTCGCTGTCTTCAGGAGACAGTTGGATTGTCAGGGTTTGAGAATTGCTCGCGGTTTGCATATAAGTTGTATAATCTAAGGTTTGTTTTTCCTGTTTCCATTCTGCCTTATTCTAACGGTTTTAAAGTCGTGGAATTTTCCCGAATCGGTTTAATAAAACGGCTGTTAGCCCGCACAAAACAATTACCCTTATCCGTGGAAATCGGCAGCCAAGGCTTGCCCTGAGAATCAGAAATCATAATTTGATTAGCAAGATTTCCCGTCACCGCTTGCAACCGTTCTCCCCGCAAAAAAGTAGTCACCACAGGCCACTGCGAAACATTGTGTTTATTCCTTTCAAATAACTCATAGGGCGCATTAAGACCATCTACAGAGATCGATCGAAATCTGTGAGCCATCCGGCAATTTAACCCTTGAGAATCAGAGTCAACAACCATCCAATTTACCTGCCTGTTGCCCCGCTGTCTTGCAGGTGGCACCGGATAATCACCTTGCTTGTTAGCAACAGGTATTGCTGAGGCTAAATTAACCCCCATTCCTAAAATCTAAGCCACTGCCAGAGAGACAATTCTAATTTCTGTTTTCATTGCTACCGACAATCCTTTAATTCGAGCTCATCACAATTTTATAGTACCTGCCACCTCCCCGGCACTTTCGCATCCCACCTCCGACAGTTCCCGCAACCCATTAAGAATGTGTTATAAATATTGAGATTCATTAAGAAATATTGCTCAAATGCTCCTTTCACCCTCTGGCGCCAGCAAACTCAAAGAATCTTTAAAAGAAAAAGTATTCTTCGGGAATGAGCCAACCCCCGAACTCATAGCCATCTTACTGATTTACTTCGTCCAAGGCATTCTTGGACTAGCCCGCTTAGCTGTCAGCTTCTTTCTCAAAGACGAACTCGGCATGAGTCCGGCAGAAGTCTCGGCAATGCTGGGCGTCGTAGCCCTGCCTTGGATTATCAAACCCGTGTTCGGCTTCATGTCGGACGGCTTGCCGATATTCGGCTACCGCAGACGCCCTTACATCGTCCTCTCCGGGCTGCTGGGAACGTCAGCATGGGTGGGGCTCGCAACAATTGTACACACGCCGTTAGCCGCTACAGGGGCGATCGCCCTGAGTTCCCTCTCCCTCGCCGTCAGCGACGTAATCGCCGACTCCCTGGTAGTCGAAAGAGCCAGAAAAGAATCCGTTACCGACGCCGGTTCCCTGCAATCCTTGTCTTGGGGCGCTGCAGCCCTCGGCGGACTAATTACCGCCTACCTCAGCGGTTCCCTGCTGCAACACTTCAGCACCCACACAATATTTTTAATCACCGCATCTTTCCCGCTAATTGTATCAGCAACAGCTTGGTTAATTGCCGAAGAAAAAACCAACAAAAGAACAGACTTTGAAACAGTCAAAGACCAACTAAAAAAACTACGGCAAGCTGTTACCCAAAAAACAATTTGGCTGCCCACCGCCTTTCTCTTCCTCTGGCAAGCCACCCCAAGCTCAGACTCCGCCTTCTTCTTTTTCACCACCAACGAATTAGGCTTTCAACCAGAATTTCTCGGTCGAGTGCGCCTCGTTACCAGCATTGCCGCCCTCGCCGGCATCTGGCTGTTTCAGCGCTTCCTCAAAACAGTTCCATTTCGAGTAATTTTTGGCTGGTCAACAGTCATTGCGACTGCTTTGGGCATGACTACTTTATTATTAGTAACTCATGCCAACCGAGCTTTAGGAATTGACGATCAATGGTTCAGCATCGGAGACAGCCTGATCCTGACAGTAATCGGACAAATTGCTTATATGCCGGTGCTCGTACTCTCCGCCAGATTGTGTCCCCCAGGCGTCGAAGCAACTTTATTTGCCGTGTTGATGTCAGTCACCAACTTAGCAGGACTTATTTCCCACGAAGGCGGCGCACTTTTAACCCACTTGCTAGGAATTACCGATCGCAATTTCGATAACCTCTGGCTGCTAATTGTCATCACAAACCTCTCCACACTTCTGCCGCTACCGTTCTTAAATTGGCTGCCCGCCGACAGTACAGAAAGCGCCGATCCAAATTCTCAAAAGTCTCTTCCCGTATTAGAACCAGAAATGGGCAGTTCCAAACCAGGCGGACAGCATTTCATGCCCGAATACTTTCCCGACTTAGTACCGACAGTAAGGTCACAAAGCCGCACCGCAGAAAACAAACTCAGCTAATCCCAATTCATCTGCGTTTACCTGCGTTCATCAGCGGTTAAAAAATTCGCTCCCATACATTTACCAATGCCAAACTTACAGCTTTCCAAACCTCAAACAGCCGCCCCAAACTCATCATACGATCGCACAGACTGGCAGCGCGGCTACGAATCCCAACCCAACGAATCCGACTACTGGATTGACGACATAGAAGGCGAAATCCCCGCCGACTTGCAAGGCACATTCTTTCGCAACGGGCCCGGATTATTGGATGTCAACGGCCAGCGCATCCACCACCCCTTTGACGGCGATGGGATGGTTTGTGCGATCGCAATATCCGAAGGCCGCGCCCATTTCCGCAACCGATTCGTGCACACAGAAGGCTATCTAGCCGAACAAAAATCCGGAAAAATCCTGCACCGAGGCGTTTTCGGCACACAGAAACCAGGGGGCTGGCTAGCCAACATCTTTGATGTCAAAATCAAAAACATTGCCAACACCAACATCATTTATTGGGGCGACAAACTGCTAGCACTTTGGGAAGCCGCACAGCCCTACAGACTCGACCCCCGCACCCTAGAAACCCTCGGCTTAGACACCCTAGACGGCATCTTAGAACCCGGTGAAGCCTTCGCCGCCCACCCCAGAATAGAAAAAGGCAAAAATGGCAAAGGAGACAGATTAGTAAACTTTTCTGTCAAGCCCGGTTTGTCGAGTACCATCACCATTTACGAACTCGATGCAAGCGGCAAATTATTGCAGAAACACGCCCATGCAATACCGGGTTTTGCCTTCCTGCACGACATGGTAATTACCCCGAATTACTGCATATTCTTCCAAAATCCCGTCAGCTTCAATCCGCTGCTTTTCTTGTTAGGATTTCGGAGTGCCTCCCAGTGCATTCAATTTTCGCCAAACAAGCCAACCCAAGCAATTTTAATTCCCCGCAACGGCACTGACGAGGTGAAGATATTAGAAACTGAACCTTGTTTTGTCTTCCACCACTGCAACGCATGGGAAGAAGGAGACGAAGTTTTTGTAGATTCAGTTTGTTACGAATCATTCCCAACGGTAGAGGCGGACGGCGATTTTCGCGAGATTGATTTTGACAGCGTTCCAGCGGGCGAATTGTGGCGGTTTAAGTTAAATTTGCAAGACAAAACGGTGCAGCATCAAGTTGTTGAAACTAGGTGCTGCGAGTTTCCGACTCTGCATCCCAATAATGTCGGACAACCTTACCGATATCTTTACATCGGTGCTGCGGATTCTCCCACTGGGAATGCTCCTTTGCAAGCTATCCTCAAAATGGATTTCGTGACTGGTGAAAGGCAAATTTGGAGTGCGGCACCGCGTGGTTTTGCGGGGGAACCGGTGTTTGTTACCCGTCCCGATGCTGTTGCTGAGGATGACGGCTGGCTGCTGGTTTTAATGTATGATGCAGCTAATCATCGATCGACCTTAGTGATTTTAGATGCTCGTGATATTACCAAAGGCCCTGTAGCGCGCTTGCATTTAAAACAGCACATTCCCTACGGTTTGCACGGCAGTTTCACAACAAATGTATTGCTTCCTATCGGTTCGTAGTTGCGCTACTATGGGCGGGCAGGATGCCCACCCCACAAGAAAGAAAATTGAACTCTTGTGGAACAGCCCGGAAAGCCTGTTCATGAAAATAGTGCAAGATGTCAGTATTAACTGAGATGTTGCACCATTCCCAATAAGCCTTTTATGAGCGGGCTCTGGGGCCTGTCTCACAAGAAATTCACTCTTTGTGGGACAGGCCCGAAAGCCTGTTCATGAAAATAGTGCAAGATGTCAGTTTTCACCGATTTTAGCTATGAGACACAAGTTTTAACCCCTGACGGGCAGACGGACTGGCGGACTGGCAGACTGCGGGAAATACTAACAACAAATCAAAATATAAAATATCCATAATAAATGCAAACTGTCAACAATTTTAATCTCAAAAAAATACTTATTTTAATTTGCAGTCTGGTGGTAATTTTGGCAATTATCTTATCTATTTACTCTCACAATGCTAACGCCCAAGAGCCTTACAAACCAGATCCAGAAAGCACTGTAGCCCCCAAAAGCTTAGTTGAGGTCAAAATGACGGTAATTGGGGTAGACCCGATTAAAAACGAATTAGAAGCCCGCTTGCAGTTTGAGCTCAAAGGTATTTATAAAAAAGGGCCAACTTACCCGGCTCAAGACTTGTTAATGACAGTTAACGGCGCAAATATACAGGATTCGGAAATTAGCTTTAAAGAAGGCAAACCGATGATTGTCCCTGCATTAAAGTTTAACTTAGTTAAAGGAAAAATTAATAATTATCCGTTTGATAGGCACATTGCTAAAGTAGCTATTTCGATTGACCCGCTGGCTTCAATTGGTAAAAAATTTGCTCCATTTGAACTGAATCCCGTGCCGCTGGAATTTAATTTTCATGCCGATGTTCCCGGTTTTGACATCAGTTATAAGCCGATGGAAGAGAATTCATCTATCTTTATTTATATCGATGTTTCTGCAACTCGCTCGATTCCGGTGAAATTCTTTGCTTTAGTGATTATTGTAATTATGTGGGTGCTGTCAATTATGGCGCTGTTGCTAGCATTAAAGGTGATGAAATCTGGCAAGTTACCGGAAGTGGGAATGCTGAGTTGGACTGGTGTGATGTTGTTTGCTTTTCCCGCGATTCGTAATGCTCAACCGGGAGTACCACCAGTAGGAACGGCTAGCGATTTCCTGTCGTTTTTTTGGACTGAAATTATTGTTGTGGTGGCGTTGGTGATTATTGGTAGCTGTTGGTTGAAGCGGTATCATCCGCCGATTGATGAGTAAGCTTGCGGGAAGTTGGGAGATTGGGAGATTGGGAGATTAGACTTATTGCATAAATCTTTGATAGAGCCGGTCAACCGCAGATAAAAGGCAGATTGACGCGGATAAACGCAGATATTTTCAAGATAGGAAAGCTTGGGAATGCAATTAAGTCTTTTCTTCACTCTTCCTTTTTCCTTCTTCCTTCTAATTAATTTTTCACCTGCAAATTCTCAATATCCTTTGCGGGTACGCCCAAACCGCGCAAAATAGTAAAAGCCATAATTCGATACCCCGACGGATTCGGGTGAACTCCATCTGCAGCCAACAAATTCAGAGTTTTGCCCGCGTGCTTTTGATAAGTGCCAATAACTTCCCGAAAAGGTGCATTCAAATCGATAAACAAGCACTGATTCTGCACCGCAATTTCTCGCATCGCGGCAATATACTCTTGCAACCGGCGATTTTCTGGGCCGTCGAGAATTTCGCCTATTGGAGTAGGAGAAAGCAGTACAACTCGAATTCCTGCGGCTTTTGCGGCCACCACCATTTGAGTTATTTTCTCCCGATATTGGGCCAGTGGCACTCCTGTGGGCAACTTTCCTTGCGGATAAAAGCGCAGGCTTTGGAAGTCAAAGAAAGCGTGCCAAACGTCGTTGACTCCGACATTAATCATCACTAAATCTGGCTTTTGGTCGATCGCATCTTTCTGGAAACGCGCTTGCATATCAGTCGCCTTGTTACCGGAGATTCCGGCGTTGACGATTTCGATTTTGCGATCGGGATAAAGGGCATTCAGATAGCGTTGTAGCAGCCAAACGTAACCTCCGGGGTATTTCCCGGCTTCGGTGATGCTGTCGCCCACAGTCACAATTTTGCGCTTACCGGCGAGCACGTTCTGGATTTCTGGCGGCGGACTAGCTTCGGATACGGGTGTTGTAAACACGGGAAATAACGAGTGAGGAATGTTGAAGGCAATAATAGCAGCAATTACGGCGAGGGCAATTCTGATTAAAACTTGCTTCAGGGGGGATTTGGGACGGGGCGATTGCACATTTGGAGACATTACGCAGTTTGTATTAAATTGATGCTTGAGGACATTCTATGATGAAACTACAACAGTTATTACAATCCAAGCGCGAGGATGTCCTGCCGGTGGCGCTGCGACATGGGGCGTTTAATGTACGGGTGTTTGGTTCGGTGGCGCGGGGTGTTGTCGATGAGAGTAGTGATATTGACCTTTTGGTGGATTATGATTTACAGAAAATTTCGCCTTGGTTCCCAGGGGGGCTATTGATGGATTTGCAAGATATACTAGGTTGTAAGGTAGATATTATGACGGAACAAGGATTAAGCCGTTTGATTAAGGATCGGGTTTTGGCGGAGGCGAAATATTTCGTCATTTTTACTTTAAAGGAGGCTGTATGATGACTTTACAAGAAATTATCGATCAGGTTCAAAGTTTATCAATAGAAGATCAGGATCAGTTGTTTGAGTTGATCCGCAAGCAACGGATTGAAAATCGGCGGGCTGAAATTTTGGCGAATGCTCAAGAGGTTTTTAAGGCTGTAGAGACGGGAACAGCCATGAGAGGAACTTTTGAAGAGTTGAAGTCATATTTATTGGAGGAGGAGGAATGATTTTAACAACCGATCCGAGTTTCAAAAGAAGTTTTAAGCGATTAATCAAAAAAAATCAGCAATTACAAGACCAGATATTAGAGGTTTTAGAATTGTTGGGCGATGATCCTTTTAATCCGGCTTTAAAATCTCATAAGTTAACGGGGAAATTGAACGGTTTATGGTCTTGTTCAGTGGCTTATGATTGTCGAATCATTTTTGCTTTCAAAAAAGATGCTACAACAGGTGATGATTTAATTGTCTTGGTTGACATTGGAAGCCATGATGAGGTTTATTAATATGTAGCTGCGCCTTGACCCTATGCCCTACGGCTCCAAGCCCCTTGATTTCGATTACGATAGAAACAGGACTTACGCATTTCAAAGTAATTCTTTTTTGGCCCATGAGTTCCGACTTAGTTCCCATCCTGCCCAAAGTATCGATCGGCCGTCGCGCTGCGGCCTTCTGCATCGACGTGAGCGCAGTTGGGTTGCCCAGCTTGCTTCTCGGTACTAATTTTATCGTTAAAGCCATAATTTTTGTCCTGCTGTGGTTAATAATGCGCGTAGCCATCGTCAGAAAAAACCAAGGTCAAAGTCTCGGGCGCTGGCTATTGGGGATGAGAGTTGTTGATACCAAATACCAACGGACTCCCGCAGTGCAACAACTCTGCAAGCGCGAGGCATTACTGGGCATTTGCACGGCATCATACTTGGTAGGTTTGTGGGCAAGCTCACATTACAACGAATATATCGATCGCCCGGTTATGCTGCTAATGCCCTTGCAGTTTGATGCTATGTTTGCCTCCGTCTCCCAAAGCAAAAGGTTTCCCCGAGCTTTGCACGATCGACTCGGCCAGACGATTGTAGTCGGAACCCGCCGCGGCTACTGTCTTCACCTCAAAGTTAGAAGATTGCTTAATCAACAGCAGAGTAATATAAGCAAATAATAGATTGTGTTTAAATTAGTCTTAGTCAAAATCTATTGAAAATTATGGCTAAAGGCGTCCGCATCATCATTACTCTATAGTTTAGTGAGTGCTTAGCAAACACTCAAACAGCGTGTCTTGCTACAACACAAAAAGTCTAATTATTTTTGAGGTAAAGCAATTATATCCGTTTTTTATGGTCTTTTTTACTTGATTAAAAATTGCGAAAAACCAGATTTTTCAGAGAAACAAGAAGTTTGGCATTCTATCTATAGGCTGCGGACTCCGCACCTTGGACATCTAAGTCGCGCGTCCAACCATTTTTTCGTAATTCCTGAGTAAAAGCGGGTTTTGACGTTGATTTAGACCGATCGACCGGCTCCACAGTTTAAGATTGAAAAGTAGCTAATGGCGATCGCGCTTTTGACCCATGAGTTCCGACCTAGTTCCCCTCCTGCCCAAAGTATCACTCGAACGTCGCGCTGCTGCTTTCTGCATCGACGCGATCGCAGTTGGGTTGCCCAGCTTGCTTCTCGGCACTAATCCGATCGTCCAAACCATCTTTTTTGTCCTACTGTGGATGATCCTGCGCGTACCCATCGTCAGGAAAAACCAAGGTCAAAGTATCGGGCGCTGGGCGTTGGACATGAAAATTGCCGATGTTAGATTCCAACGGATTCCCGGAGTGCAGGAACTTTGCAAGCGCGAGGGATTGCTGGGCATTTGCGCCGCCCTAGCCTTTGCCGGTGTAGCCCGACTCACATCTACCAACGCCGCCGTCTTGCTGCTGATACTGCCGCTGGCGATCGACTGTAGCACCGCCTTCATCGACACCGCCCGGTTTCCCCAAGCTTTTCACGATCGACTCAGCGGGACGATGGTCATCGGAACCAAGCGCGGCTACTCCCTCGACATCAAAGTTAGAAGATTGCTTGACCAAGTGCAGAGCAATGTGAGAAGATAATAAATTGTGTTTAAATTAGTCGAAATTTATTTAGAATTATGGCTAAAGGCGTCCGCATCATAATTACCCTAGAGTGTACTGAGTGCCGAACCAACGCGAGCAAACGCTCCAAAGGCGTGTCTCGGTACACCACCACCAAGAACCGTCGCAACACGACGGCGCGGCTGGAACTCAAAAAGTTCTGCCCTCATTGCAACAAGCACACTGCCCACAAAGAGATCAAGTAGTCATTAGTCATTAGTCGTTGGCAATTGATATTGATCCGCAAAAAGCAGATAACTAACAAACGCTTTCCTGACGGCTAGCAACTAGCGGCTAATAACTAAAAACTCACAGTCAGCAGTCAACAGTCAACAGTCAACAGTCAACAGTCAACAAACAACAAACCATGACTTACTTTCGCCGGCGCGTTTCGCCCATCAAACCAGGAGACCCGATCGACTACAAAGATGTAGATTTGCTCAAAAAATACGTCACAGAACGCGGTAAAATTTTGCCCCGCCGGATTACCGGTTTGACGGCAAGACAGCAGCGCGACCTGACTCGTAGCATCAAAAGAGCAAGAATTGTAGCTTTGATGCCCTTCGTAAACCAAGAAGGTTAACTGGATTTGGGATTTGAGGTTTTAGATTTTGGACTGGAAATAAGACTTACGCGAAAACAACGTCTTTTTGTCGCCAGCGATGGTCGCTAATCGATCGCAATATTTTGTATTTAGTCGCTGCTGCGTAAGTCTTAGTCAAAATCTCAAAAGTTAAAAATTAAAGCATGAAAAGCATAACTTTTTAGATGTTATTTTTAACAATTGATGTAAAAGTTGTCAACATCCTAAATCTAAAATCCCACATCGTAACCAGATAAATGGTAATAGTAAAAATATCAAATATAAAATAATAAAGCTGCCAAGTGGAGAAGGGAACGTTAGTAGAATTTAGAGTGCACGGCGACCGTCGTCTGGCAGTTGCCGATCGCCCCGACGGCAAAAAAAACTGGGTTGTCGTAGACGAAAACGGTCAACCGCACAGCATACCGCCCAAACAAATCAGCTACGAAACAGTCGGAGAAACTTACAAACCCTCCGACATTTCCAAATTTCTTAAAGAAGTAGAAGGTTACTCAGATCCATCGAGTCTAGAAGTGGCTTGGGAACTGCTAGTGGGTGATGGAGAAAATACAGATCCCGAATCCCTGGCAATGTTACTATTTTCCGATCGCACTCCGGCGCAATGTTATGCAGCTTATTGTTTGCTGTCAACTGATAAACTGTATTTCAAACAAAAGGGCGATCGCTACGAACCGCGATCGGCAGCCCAAGTAGCCGAAATCAAACACCAGCAAGAAGTAGAACAGCAGCGACACCAAGAATCCCAAGGATTTTGGGATCGAGTCAAACAGCGACTGGCTGGGGAAAATAATGTAGATTGGCTTCCTAGCGATCGAACTCGCCTCGACGCCCTAGAACGCTTTGCCACCCTCGGAGAAGAAGCAACCCATCGCACGCCGGCATTAGAAACTTTAGCCAGCTTACAACGTCCAGAAAACCCCGAAGCAGCATTTGGGCTCCTAGTCGATCTCGGCCTGTGGAGTCCCCACGAAAACCTGTTTTTGCGGCGCAGCCAAATTCCTCTACAACTATCGGCAAAGGTATTAGAAGTGGCGCAAAGCTGCCTAAAAGAACCCTTAACCGACTCCGACACAGATAGTCTCGATTTAACTCACCTCAAGGTTTACACGATCGACGACGAAAGCACCACCGAAATCGATGACGGACTCAGCTTAGAATTCCTCGAAAACGGCCAGCAGCGCCTGTGGATACACATCGCAGATCCCACCCGCTTGCTTTCCCCCGGAGACGAACTCGACCTCGAAGCCAGAAAGCGCACCACTACGGTTTATCTGCCCACAGGCATGATCCCGATGTTTCCCCCTGCTTTGGCAACCGGGCCCATGAGTTTAATTCAAGGTAAAGAGTGTAGCGCCCTCAGCTTTAGCGTCACCTTAGACGAAACAGGCGCCGCCCAAGATGATTACAGCATCCACATCAGCAAGATCAAACCTACCTACCGCTTAACCTACGATGATGTAGACGAAATGCTGGAGTTGGGAATCGAAGCAGAACCGGAAATAAGCGCGATCGCCTCAGCAGCAAAACTGCGCCAAAAATGGCGAGAAGCCCAAGGCGCCATCAGTATTTTCATGCCCGAATCCGTCATCAAAGTCAACGGCGACGAGATCAAAATCCACGTCATCGACGACTCCACCGCCCGACTTCTAGTAGCTGAAATGATGATTTTAGCTGGCGAATTAGCCGCCCGCTACGGTCAAACACACAGCCTACCAATTCCCTACCGCTATCAGCCGCAGCCAGAACTCCCCCCAGAGGAAGAACTGCTAGCCGTACCCGCAGGCCCAGCCCGCGCTTGCGCCGTGCGACGTTGTATGCCCCGCAGCGAAATGGGCTTGACCCCCGGACGGCACGCAGGCTTGGGTTTGGAATCCTACACTCAAGTTACATCTCCGATCCGCCGCTATACCGACTTGCTGACTCACTTCCAAATTAAAGCCCATCTGCGCGACGAGCCCCTGCCTTTTTCGGCCCAAGAACTACAGGATATTGTGATGTGTCTCGGTACCGCAGTTAGAGAAGCCTCTACCGTGGAACGCCAAACTAACCGCTATTGGGGATTGGAATATTTGCGGCGCAATCCTGATGAAGTTTGGGAAGCTTTGATGCTACGTTGGCTGAGGGAAGATAGCAATCTTGCTTTGATTTTGTTGGAAGAGTTGGGTTTGGAATTGGCGATGCGATTTGGTCGATCGGTCGAAATTGGCGATCGGCTAGAAGTCAAAGTCACTCACTGCGATCCGCGATCGGATGTGATTAACTTCCAAGAAGTGATTCTGGAAGCCGCACAATAGGATTTTAGATTTTAGATTTTAGATTTTGGATTGCAAAAATCTGTGTTGAAGGCTGAAACTGAGGATAAATCTCGTTTTTAGTCGAGTTCCTGACCCCCTCGCATCCCCCTTGTCAAGGGCAGGGGGGTAAAAAATATCATGGTTTCATATCTAGTCCTGTAAAATAATCATAATTCTTGTCAGGGCTAGTTCAGCCCCGATCTGTAATATAAGCCAGAAATCCCCTAAACCCGCCCCGACCAAAATATTGTGGTCGATCGACTGGACATGATATCCGATCCAAGACGGGTAATACTTTTGACATTAAGTTGACACGCTTTGCTATCTCCTCTGTGTCCTCTGTGTCCTCTGCGGTTAATAAAAAAAACTTCAGCATTGTAAAAAAAATTGGAAGTTTTTACCGCAGCCTAGTAATCTAAAATTTAAAATCGCAAAATGCCCAATTCAATTAGCCAAGTTCAGCCGCCGCTGGAATTCATACCCCCAGCCTACGACCCCCTAGTAGTCCAGGGTTGTCAGCAAATACTCCCTTGGTGGCTGCGATTTAAGACGAATATCAGCCACATTCAAGCCGAAAACGTCGAAACCCTCGCCGAATTATTCCACCAATTTCAAAATCAGAAAGTTCGTTTCTTGCTAGCCTTCCGCCACCCCAACTGCGACGATCCCTACTGTTTGGGACAACTGGTTTGGAAACTCGTTCCCCAGGCGGCGCGCGCCAAAGGCATTCCCCTGCAATTCCCCGTACATTCGCACTTTATTTATGATCGCGGAATTCCGCTGTGGGCCGGTTCTGGCGTCGGCTGGCTGTATTCTCGCCTCGGTGGTACTCCGATTGTGCGCGGTAAGATCGATCGCGCCGGATTGCGATCGGCCCGCAATTTATTTGCTAACAGCCAATTCCCGATCGCCGCAGCCCCAGAAGGCGCCACCAACGGTCACAATGAAATAGTTAGCCCCCTCGAACCGGGAATTGCTCAAATGGGCTTCTGGTGCGTTGAAGACTTGCTGAAAGCCGGACGTATTGATGAAAAAGTGTTAATTGTGCCGATCGGCATTCAATACCGCTATGTCAACCCGCCTTGGGAACCCCTAGAAAAACTTTTAACTCAATTAGAAATTGATTGCGGACTGCCACCCTTAGAACGCACCAATCTCGCCAATCTAGAGGCAGAAAATTCCGCTACCGAAGACCAAAATCACAAATTTCAATATCTGCGCCTGATTCGACTTGGCAGCAACTTATTAACAGTAATGTCAGAGTTTTACAGCCGTTTTTATCATAAAAAAATACAACCAGAAATATCTATTTTAACATCATTGTCGTTATCAGAAAAAACGGCTAATAATTCGGGTAATGAAGTAATGATAGCTCGACTGAAAGCACTGTTAGACGTGGCTTTGCAAGTAGCAGAAGAATATTTTAACTTAAAGCCCAAAGGCAGTTTGATAGACCGCTGCCGCCGTCTGGAACAAGCAGGTTGGGACTATATTTATCGAGAAGATATCAAAGATATTGCAGCCCTTTGTGCCTTAGAAAGAGGATTAGCCGATCGCCTCGCTGAAGAAGCAAGTCTTCGGATGTGGCACATGAGACTGGTAGAAAGTTTCGTGTCCGTCACGGGCAGGTACGTCGCAGAACAACTGACAGCAGAACGTTTGGCAGAAACAACTTTGCTGCTGTGGGACGTACTGGCTCGCATCAAAGGGGGAAATCCTTTCGGCAGACCGAAGTTGGGCAAACAGCAAGTACAAATGACCGTGGGCGAACCCATATCAGTGAGCGATCGTTGGGATCGATATCAAACCAGTCGCAGGTTAGCAGTTGCCGAACTCACTCAAGACTTGCAATCAGCTTTAGAAGCAATGATTAAATCTTAATTAGTCAGATAAACAAGAGCTTCTAGGGAAGAAGGAATATATATTTTTCTTGACTATTTTTTTTGTGGTGAATTATAAACAGATTGTTATAGACTTTTGGAATAGGTCTAATGAACCGCCAAGCCTCGCTCGACAATGAACCAATAAAAATTAGCGATGACTAACAAACCTATCGATTTGTCTACTAACTCAATTAAGGTAAAACTGCTGAATTATTTAGCGCAGGAATTGCTCACACCGCTCACTTCTGTCCTCGGCATGGCAAGCGTGTTGAAACAAGAAATTTATGGCCCCTTAACGAGCAAGCAAAAAGAATATATTGACGTGATCCAAGACAGCAGCCGCTCTTTGCGATCGCTAGTTGAAGAAATTTTGGAACTCGCAGACCTAGATGATTCCGCTTTCACCTTGAAGCGAACCGCAGTCGATATAGAAACTTTGTGCCAGCAGGTTGTGACAATCCTGTCGCCGGCGGCAAGTAGACGAGAGCAAGAAATTAATTTGTCGATGGGGCCCGGGTCGCGCATCTGGTTGGTGGATAAAGATAAGGTTCAGCAAATGCTGCACCACTTAATTTTTAGCATTATTCAATCTGCTGGGGCAGGCAGCGTGATTCGAGTCCACGTTTCTCGGAAAGAAGACGGTATCAACATCGGAGTTTGGGTTTTTCATCCTTGGTTAGGGGAAAGTTTGCCCCATGCTAAACTCTACACCGACTACTTGTTGAAGGCCGGATCTGTTAGCGGTTCGCCATCGCACTCCGAAACCGACTCCCTCGGAGTCGAAGCGCAACTCCCGACACAGGGTTCGCAGCGATTAACGCTGGCGTTTTCTGAGTTGGCGGCTTTGGTGGCCCAGAATGCAGAGGATAGCGCACCTGTTTTAGCTGGTTACGGGGCGCGGGAACGCTTGGGGCTGCTGCTTTGCTGCCAATTGGTGGAAATTCAAGGCGGTCAACTCTCAATTCAAGGAGCCCCGGAATCTGGATATCGCTACGTGCTCTGGCTGCCCTGCACAAATGCTACGGAATTGTTGGAAGGATGAAGTTAGTTGACAGTTGACAGTTGACAGTTGACAGTTGACAGTTGACGGTTGACGGTTGACAGTTGACAGTTGACAGTTGACAGTTGACGGTTGAGCGAAGGAATAAGGAATAAGGAAGAGGGCTAGAGGGGGATAATTGCCCGATTACCTATTACCAATTACCGATTACCGATTACCGATTACCAATTACCAATGCCCGATTACTAAGTACAAATCTAAAATAGCAATGAATTCAGTTTGGCAACAGTTAACTCTGGCAAATTTGCCGCTCTCTCAGTGGCAAAGTAGAAGTTATTTATTCAATTTGGCGATCGGCTCTTTACGCAGTTGGCGACAAAGTAGCTGGCTGATGCAGTGGGCAGAACCCTTGGGTTTTGTTTTGCTGGCCTTGACTTTCGGTTTTGCGCCGTTTGTAAGCAATGCCTTGGTGGGGGTGTTGATGGCGGCTAGCGCTGCATTTTGGGTGCTGCTGACTGTTTCGGACGATCGCGCGATCGCCTTGAGCCCGATTCACTTGCTGGTACTGCTGTACTGGGGCATTGCCACCGTCGCAACGGCGATGTCGCCGGTGAAAGTCGCCGCTGCTACTGGTTGGAGCAAGCTAACGCTGTATTTGCTGTTTTTTGCGCTGATGGCTCGGATATTGCGATCGCCCCGTTGGCGATCGTGGTTAATTGCCGTATTTTTGAACGTCGCTCTAGTTGTCAGTTTCTACGGCGTGCGACAGTGGATTGACAAAGTGCCACCATTAGCTACTTGGAACGATCCGACTTCTACTCAAGCCAATGTCACGCGAGTTTACAGTTTTCTGGGAAATCCTAACTTGCTTGGTTCCTATTTACTGCCAGCCATTGCATTGAGCGCCGCCGCACTTTTTGTGTGGAAAGGATGGGGAACAAAAATTTTAGCGCTGACGATGCTGGTGGTGAATTGCGCGTGTTTGCGCTACACGGACAGCCGGGGTGCTTGGATCGGTTTTGTGGCTCTACTGGTGGTATTTTTAGTGCTGCTGTGGTACTGGTACAGCCCTTTGATGCCTCGGTTCTGGCGAACTTGGGCGCTGCCGTTAGGGTTAGGAGGTTTGGCTGGGGCCTTAATTTTGGGAGTGGCTTTAGTGGAACCCCTGCGCGATCGAGTTTCGAGTATGTTTATCGGCCGAGGTGACAGCAGCAACAATTTTCGGATTAATGTTTGGACGGCGGTGGTTGACATGATTCGCGATCGACCAATTCTCGGAATTGGCCCGGGAAACACTGCTTTTAATAAAGTTTATCCGCTTTATATGAAGCCGAAATTCACTGCTTTGAGCGCTTATTCCGTGCTGTTGGAAATTGCGGTGGAAACCGGTTTTATCGGTTTAATGTGTTTCCTGTGGCTGATGACTGTCACCATCAATCAAGGTTTGTTGCAGATCAAACATCTGCGGGATTCACAATTTAACATCTCTAGTTTAGAGTCGGAATCGCAAAATCCCAAATCTAAAATCCCAAATCTAAAATCGAATCAGGGGTTTTGGTTGATTGGGGCGATCGCAACTTTAGCCGGCATGATGGCCCACGGTTTTGTCGATACAGTTTGGTACCGGCCGGAAGTTAATATGCTTTGGTGGTTGATGGTGGCGATTATTGCTAGTTTTTACAGCAACTCGCATCAGCAGCAGCAAGATTCAGCTTTGACGGAGGGCGAGTAGATAGAATTGCTGGCGGGGATTTTCTCCCCGCCCGGTGTGGATTCCAGCAATAGCCGATACAGCAATGATTAAGAGTTATATCAGTGCCAAAAAAAAATGCAGCTTTATGCAAGCTGCAAACCATTATAGCCATAAGTTATTTCCAATTCTTCAATTCTTAATCTCACATCTCAAATGCTATAAGGTGCGGACGGCGCACCTTGCATACTACTACTACATACTACATACCTGTTGCTGTAAAGTGGTGATGGTACACTCTACAAAATTTATTGAAAATAACTCTTATTCTTCGCTCTCCGGAGTCATGATGAATCTCGGACACGCATATTTTCCACCATTTCTATCTCTGCACTGTCGCATCGACTGATTCGAGTTGAACAGCATTTTGACTGATTCATTAACGGCAGGGTTAACAGTCGCAGGAGTTGGGAGTGCTTTTGAGGCTTGACTTAGCTCCAGTACCGTTATAATTGCCAGTATGGTTGATGAAAGCAAAACTGTGCGTTTCATTTATTTGTTTTTTCCTCGTTTAATCGTTGACGTGCCATCCCTATCCATATATCCTCATCGAATTCTTGAGAATCCGCATACTTTAGACAAATTTTCCACTGCGGTAGCGCTTCCTTAGTATTTTTCATCTTTTCTAGGACTTGCGCTTTTAAGCAGTAAGTTGCTGGTCCTTCACTATCAAGTTTAATCGCTTCATCCAGATGTTGCAATGCCTCTGAATATCGACCCTGTTCCAGGCGAGCCCATCCCAAATTTTTGAGTAAAGAATATTTGACTCGATCGTCCTCAGCTAATTTCCAACCTTGCAACAGGAAGTGAACGGCAGCCGGATAGTTTTTTTGATCAACTATATATAATCGAGCCAGATTGCTGTAAGCAGCAGGCAGACCGAGTTTGGCAGCTTGCAGATATTTTCCTCGGGCACATTGTAAATCTTGCACCTCTTCGCAAAGCCATCCTAAATTGTAAAGAGCTGTTCGGCTTTTTGGATCTACCCAGAGCGCTAACTCATATGCTTTTTGAGTATCCGCCAATCGATTGGCTTTGTAGTTTTCAAACGCAATATTATTAAAAAAAGATGCCAGTTCCGGCAAAGCAATTTTCCAGCCGCCAAAGCCTACTGCTAGCATCAGCAAAAAAGCTCCCCACTTGGAGTTATGATGCTTTTTTACTGGCTCTTTCATGGCATTGAAAATGTTAGCTAATGATGTCATTTTTAGCATTTTTTAACTTGAGAGTTGGGCGATATTTTGTTTGCCAGATTTAATTGCCACCCTAATGGCATCATAATCTTACGAAATGACTCAGGTTTGAGCCCATTTCTCATAAGAGTTTGTCAGTCCAAAGCCGAATGCTTGGGTAATGCTCCCACTACCCAGATGTATTCGAGCATAGGTTAATCATTCATGAGGCTCCACAAGCAATCCGGATATTTTCAGAAAAAAGGAAGCGGGAAGCAGCAAAAAGGTAGAACTGTTGCCTTTTCTAAGTAATAATACTTAGTCAGCGGTCAGTCGATCGACAGTATGCGACTGTATGAGGAGATACAGCGTATTCCAGGTTTATGAAGTGTAGGGACTTACCCTGGGCCGTTTCCCTACGGGGATGGAACGAGCTGGGGTTTAGTTCCTCAACATAGAATCTGCTGTAAGATGGACTCCGGTGAAATAACTCTAATTAAGTTTGTAGTGACGATGGAATTCCTCAAAATCTTCAAAGGAGGATTTTGAAAAATCTTATGATGAGTAATTAACAGAACTCGATTTAAAATAGCCAATCATTAATGAGCAATCACCAATCATGAATCACTAATGACTCCTGACTAATAAACATCTCCATAAATTAACTTTCAACCTTCGAGTAGCAAAGGTTTTAGTTTATTGTTCGGAGATGTTTAATGACTAATGACTCTGACTAAAATTGCTTCATCGCTCTTTCCATATCCCGCTTGTCTTCGCGTTTCTTCAAATCTTCGCGCTTGTCGTACAGTTTTTTCCCTTTACCCAAACCGATATCAAGTTTTACCCAGCCACCTTTCAAATACATTTTTAATGGCACTAAAGTCAAACCTTTTTCTTCGACTTTGCCGATTAATTTGCGAATTTCCTGCTTGTGCATCAGCAATTTACGGGTGCGGCGGGGTTCGTGATTAAAATAGTTGCTAGCACTTCTCCAAGGCGAAATGTGAACGTTGATGAGCCACAGTTCGCCGTTCCGAACTAAGCCATATCCGTCCCGCAAATTGGCTTTTCCTTCCCGAATTGATTTGACTTCGGTGCCCTTCAACTCGATTCCCACTTGGTATGTCTCTATAATTTCATAGAGATGGCGCGCTTGTCGGTTATCGCTAACAATTTTGTATCCTGGGCTTTTTTCGCTCATTTTTACCTCCGCTAAAATTAATTATTATAACGCTAGCTTCTCTGTAGAGAAAATCGAAGCTTGACAAAACTTAAATAATCGGTCTAGGCATTACCCATTTGGCTGAGCTAAGATGTCACCAACGTGAATGTCAAGCGGTATCATGCAGCGCACAAATATTCCCAATTCTGACCTTCCAGATGCTGTCAGTCCCAATTCGGCGGTTAATTTGGTTTGGCTGGCTCCTTTTTTGCTGGCGCTTGCTTGGTTTTGGGCCAATATCTCGGCAGTTAAGTGGCTGTTATCCTCGTTTGTTGAGATACCCACACTATACAAGATAGTAATTGGCTTTCTGATTGTAGCATTAGTAGTGCGATCGACTGGGAAGTGCGATCGCCCGCCCGGATTTTCGCCAAATTTCGTTTTGAGGCGATATCCGCTGCTGTTGATGTTGGGTGCGGGTATTTGCTCGATCGCCCTTCAGTGCATAATTGATATCAAACAAATTACTGTCCTACTGTTTATCCTCGGAACTTACGGGCTGTGCGGCTTAATGGTGGAGCCGAACTTTTGGCGAAAAAACTTACCAGTTGCGGGCTTGCTGGCTTGTATTTTACCATTCAATAGTCAGTTTAATAGCGGCTTAGGTTTGCCGGCGCGAGTGCTCACTGCTCAGATAGTAGAACAGTTGCTCTCTCTGCTGCACATTGGGGCTATTTCTTCTTACGATATTATCGTTTTGGAAAACGGCATCGCTCACGTTGACGTGCCTTGTAGCGGCATTAAAACCCTCTTAGTCGGAACGCTATTTTTGCTTGCCGCTACCTGGCTAGAATGCCGCAAATTGAGTTTAAAATGGCTGGCAGTGTGCGCTGCTAACTTCTTAATGTTAGTGTCTGCTAACGCTTTGCGAGTTGCCGTGCTAGTGCTGGTTGCCCAAGTTTTTCAACAGCCAACTTATGCAGCAATGCTGCACGTACCCCTAGGAATTGTGGGTTTAATCGGCGCTTGCTTTTTAAGTTGGTTAATGCTGCAAAAAGTTCCGAAATTTCAAGAAACAAAACAAATTGATTTTAACTCGCAACGGGATTTAGAAATACTCAAAAATCAGCCTTTTGCCAAACCGGGACTAATTGTGGCGGTGGCTGTTTTGGCCGTAATTTCTCAATTGTATCATGTAGAAAGTGAAAAATTAGCGATCGCCCCCCTGAAATTTCCCGAACCGATTGTGTCCGAATCAATCCCGCTGAATCCCAGCGAACAAAAATTCTTTGGCAATTACCCCGGCACCCAAACAGAGAAAAAGAGATTTGTGTCAGGCAACTTGCGCGGTTCCATGCTCACAGTAGCCAGCACATCTTGGCAGACTTATCACGCACCGGAGCTGTGTTTTGTAGCCAGCGGCATTCCAGTCAATCGCATAGAAAAAAAACAACTAACTCCTGAAATAACAGCGCGCTGGCTGTCTCTCAAAGACAACCAATTATCAGCAGTATACTGGCTGCAATCTGCACAGCTAACTACAGATAACTTCATGTCCCGTATCGGCAGCGACCTCACTAACAAAAACCATACTTGGGTGCTAGTTTCCATTTTATTTGACAGTTCGCTACAAGCCGAAAATCATGAAGTAAAAGAGTTTGCTAGTCATGTATACGATACCGTCAAACAAAGCTTACAAGGACAAATGAATGAAAATTAAACAGGTATTTAACGGAGTTTTTCAAACAATTTTTTGGGTATGGAATTTGACTTTTTTATCGATTGTTTACTTGGGAATTTTGCCGATTATAGGAGTGCCATTAATTAGGGCGACAATCGATGGCATCATCCCGCTAGAGTTTTCTTTGACGATGGCAGCTACGATCGCAGTACCCACAGTATGTACAGTAATAGGAGCTAGGCGTTTTAGCAAGCAACCCCTACAGCTAATGCGTTGGTTTTACGGCGTAGAAGCACCGCTATTTTTGCTGTGTTTGCTCCGCTTGTTCCTGCTGCGAGAACTCACCCCAGCTAGTTATCAAATCATCGCTACTATTGCTTTGTGCATTGCAGCATTTTTAGTGGAAATGCTGTACGGATATCTGGGTAAAAGAGAAAATGTTCAAAATATCTCAGATTCTCAAACTTCCCATAATAAACAGCCTCGTTTTTTAAGATTAATCGGAGAAAAGCGAAGTGCGTGGCTGCAATTAGGATGCCACAGTTTAATGCTAGTAGTGGGCATTTGGGCGGCAACATTGCTGATGTATTACGCTGTACCTGTGGCATTGTATACACTTTATGGATTCTTCACTGTAGTCATTGAATTTTTCAAGTTTACATGGGTATCAGCATTTTGGGATATCTTTAGATACGGGGAGTGGATCTGGGGTTTAATTTGGGTACCGCTATCGTTTATATTGTTTGGTTTAACCTGTAGCTTGTTCGTTGTCATGCCTTCGCTGTATGGCTTTCTTAACATTCATTCCGGGCGGAAAATATGGCAGAGTTTTGCTGCACAATACGGGAAAAATAAAGCGATAATTGGAAGTTTGGGAGTCATAGCAGCTTGGCTGGCTATTTTCGTCGCTTTGCAGCAGCAGCCACAAGTTGCAGCACTGAAAATGCTGGCGACTCCCCCCGCAAATGACACGGTTCGCCAAACTTTATTAGCCAAGTCTGATATAATTCGGTCCGGCTTAGTTAACGCTTATTTGTCCCCTTACCGCTACCTCAGCACTGTGAGAGAAAACAACCACATTTATGAGATATACAAAAACACTTTGAATTTACCTGACCAAGCGGCTCAAACGGTGCAGAATAGCTATAATTTTTTAATGTCGCCGTTTTTGTATCAAGGCTCTAGTGCTGATGCGGAAAAAGCCGAAAAACTCTACGGCGAATTCTTCGATACGGAACTGCAAAAAGGCGACACAGAAGCAGTAAAACACGCGGTACAGTCAACATCAAATCGGGAAGAAGCAAAAGCCGGTTTGCTGAATGTCAATCAAGAAAAAGTATGGTTGCAGTCGCAAGAAGTGACAGTCAAAGAAAACGGCGACTGGGCTGACGTTCAACTCTACGAAGTTTACAAAAATCAAACGCCCAACTTGCAAGAAGTATTTTACTACTTTTCCTTGCCGGAAAGCGCCGCAGTTACAGGAGTTTGGCTGGGCGATACTGGCGATTTGAAAAAGCGTTTTGCATTTACTGTATCGCCTCGCGGTGCGGCCCAGCAAGTCTACAACCAACAGGTAGTAGAAAGAGTCGATCCGGCTTTGCTAGAACAAATTGGTCCCAAACAATACCGTTTGCGGGCTTTTCCAATCCCGGCCAAACGAGAATTCACCCAAACTGATGGGCCAACGGAAATGCACCTGTGGCTTACTTACAAAGTCATGCGCCAGCCGCAGGGTTGGGTGATGCCTGTTTTGGCTGAGAAACGCAACATTTTTTGGAACCAAAATACTCGCCGCACGATCGCCGGAAAAGAGGTAAAATACAGCGGGAAAGAAGCAAGAGAAACTTGGCTGCCACCATTTTTGCCCGCAGTCGCACAGCAACCGCTAACAGCGCAGCAGGCGGTTCTACCGGGAGCAAATATTATTTCTGCTAAGCCGCTGGCTGATGCAAATTACTCGCTACCGCAAGGCAAAAAATTTGCAGTTATTCTCGATACTTCCCGCAGCATGGCGGCGGAAAAGAAGGAAGTAAAAGAGACTTTTGAATGGTTGAAAGCTAATGCAGCAGGCAAAAATGGTGTTGATTTGTATGTCGCTAGCGCTGCGGGAATGCCACCTAAGTTTGTGGAAGATGTACGCAATTTCGATGCGGCAAAGGTGACATTTTACGGTACGATTCAGCTCAAAGATATGCTGCAACAGTTTGCACAGTTGCGGGGCGATAAAAGTTACGATACTGTATTTGTGGTGAGCGATCGCCACAGTTACGAATTATCGGACGATCGCAAACCTAAACTTTCCATCTCTGCACCCCTATGGACAGTGCATTTGGGTGCTTTGCCCCCCGGCTACGACGACGCAACTTTGAAGGTAATTCAAGATAGTGGCGGCGGAGTTGCTACGGATATGAAAGAGGCGATGCAGCGAGTGGCGACGACAGCAGCTTCGGGCAAATCTACAGTTAGCGTTGTTGACGGCTATGTTTGGAGTTATGCCAAAACCCCGCCCTCGAAAAAAACCGCAAAATCGGCGGCAGTTGCAGAGTCAAAAAATGCCGGAAATGAAGGCTTTAAACCCATAGCTGCGCGGCAGTTGATAACGGCACTTAGCAAGCAGAAAAGTTCAAATCAATTGACGCAACTGGATGCGATGCACGCGGTGGCTAAAAATTTCAAAGTGGTGACGCCTTATTCTTCGATGATTGTGTTGGTTAATGACGCGCAAAGGGAGCAGCTAAAAGCAGCGGAAGCTAAGAACGATCGATTTGAACGCGAGGTAGAATCGGGTAAGGAGGAGTTAACTAAGCCGAATAATCCTCTGAATGTTTCGGGGGTTCCTGAACCGGAAGAATGGCTGCTTTTGGCGGTAGGTGCGATCGGGCTTTTGGTGATTTTTCTCCGTCAGCGGCGCGCGAAAATGGTAGGTTGAAAGCGACTCCCTCTATGGATGGTTCGGCGGTTGAAACCGCTCCTTGTCAAACAAAGTCTGCCTCCGCAGACTAAGAGAGTGAGGGGGTATTTAAGCCGGGCTTGATATCAGATATTAATCTACAGTCGTCTTGAGACGACTTGAGCTATGAGACAGGGGTTTAAACCCCTGTCGGACTTAGGAATGAGAATTAAATAACTTCCACAAATTTGTGGGATGGGCGTCCCGCCTCCCGCCCGGGTGCATCTCACTTTGGCAAATACATCAAATTGAAAGTTGACCGTTGAGGTAAGCACAGCGAAGAGAAAGGATAGAGGGAACGCTCTCAATATTCCATTGCGCTCCTGATATTTTCACCCTGAGTCCAATTCGTTTAATAATTGATTCAACTGTTCCAGAACCTATCGAACTTATGGATTCTTCTTTATAGTATTGGTAGTTGACTATTCGGCAGCGATGGGTCTCTAAATAATTACAAAATGTTTTAAATTCTTTTTTTCTCATCTCTTTAAATAGATTTATAACTTCATCTATTTTGCCTTGCCACAACATATTTTCTGCTAATTTTAAACGTTTTAGTGAGCCTCCTATCTTGTAAAGATTTTCTTTTAGATGATACCAATCTAAAATTTCTTGTCTTTGTTCGGCATCTCCGATTTCTTGAAATATCTTCCAAATTCCGGCATGACCATCTCCTAGGCAATACATAGGATGTAGCAATTTTTGGCTGTTAGTCCAATCAATTAAATCTTGATTGTTTTGAAAAAATGCTCCCGAATAAACGTTATCGAAACAAACGGCTTTATAGTCTTTCCAGCAACACCCTTCGCCTTTGGATTCGTTGCGTAGCCTGACTTTCCCGCCATCCAATGTAATTTCTTGGACTCCTTGTTTAGATGTAGGTAATTCAAATTCTTGTCGCTTGACTAATCTATGTAATGTACTGTGAGAGATTTTGACACCAGTGAAAATCTCTAAATCTTTTTCCGCCATTTGATCAGATTCGTTGGCACTGATTAAAAGACAGCATTTTTCCATCAGTGGACTGAATTGACTATAAGCTTTCAATCCAAAATATTTCGCCTGATTATCTGTAATGTCAAGCGAACCGACTATTGATTTTATTTTTCGGGGTTTTCCTGTTTCAATTCCTGATACTGCTGAAAAAAAAAGCTACCTAGTTCGGGACCCACTTCTTCTAACATTTTTTGACGGAGAGATTTTTCGATACTGTCAAAACTTTTTAACTCGGTTGGATCTGTATTTTTGTAAAGAATTTCTGCGGCCGCTTTTAAGTGGGCTTTTAGCTGTTCTTGGTCTGAGGGTGTCATTTTCTTTACCTCATCTTTATTTGGCAATTTTACTAGCTTTTTCATTTTAACCCTTTTTTGGCATACTCGCCAAAGTGAGATGCACCCTCCCGCCCGTCCCACAATAACAATTAAAATTGTAAGTTATTTAATTCGCGATCCTTAGCTAATAACGAATAACTAATCTATTTCTACAAAAACGCGATCGCCCTCAATCTTTACCGGATAAGATTCCAGGGAATCCGGTGAATTCAAGCACTTACCAGTATCTAACTTAAACCTAAATTTGTGAAACGGACAGGTAATGATCCCGTTATCAACCTTACCCATATCGATCGGATATTCTAAATGCGTGCAAGCATTGCGGTAACAAGTGACATTTGCGCCTTGGCGATTCAAAATCAGCGAAATATCCTCAACTTTTACTTTCACAATATCCCGTTCGGGAATCTGATTTAATGCTGTGATCTCTACCCACATAAATATTTATTCTCAAAACTAAATTTGTCTAGACTTACACAAAACTTCTATATGTAGGGTGCGCGCTGCCCACCTTACGGCGATCGCAACTAATTCGCGATCGCCCGCCGGATGCGATCGCGAAAAGCTCTCAAAGTCGGGCTTCTCCCCAGAGTTACGCCTCGATCGACAAACTCAGCTATCAGTTCAACAATCGGCAATCCTGGAAAGGTTGGGCTGGTGGGAAAATCAACATATTTCCCATCTTGTAACACGTTAATTCGCAGTTGGTTATTTTCATACCGCCACAATTCAGGAACTTGCAAAGCTTCATAAGCATCCAGTTGCACTTTAGAAGTGACATCGATTTCAATTGCCAAATCGGGAGGCGGATCTACTGTCAAATCTACCCGCCGTTTTCCTCGCATCGCCTGATGGTTTTGGATGTAGAAACATTGGTCAGGTTCCACACCACTTTTTTTGGTTTCTCGCTTAAATGTGGTCGAACCAAAGCACTCGCAATCTATTTCTAATTCTTCTAGCAATATCTTCACCATATCGCCGATTAGTTCTTTATTTACCTCATGTTCTGGTAAAGGCATCCGCATCTCCAACGATCCTTGATTGTAGGCTAATCGGGCGGCACGGTGTTCGCCCAATTCTGCTAAAATCGCTTCAAATTCTGACCAACTAACATCGTGCAGCAACAATCGCTGTCCTAGGGGAATATCGAGTTGTCTGAGTTGAAGTGTCACCATAGTATGATTTGAGAAAGCTCTTTACATAAAACTTAACTGCTCGCCAAGTGCGATCGGCCATATTTCCATATATAGCGGTTTTCAAGCGTGGTGAGGTATGCCCTATGCCCTATGCCCTATGCCCTATGCCCTATGCCCTATGCCCTATGCCCTATGCCCTATGCCGGAAGCGTACCTGATCTTTTTGAGAAAGGCTATAGCATATCCTAGGGATGAATTTGACTCAAAATCAACCGCAACCGATCGTAATCATCCTTCAGCAAAACACTCAAACTCCTCCCCGCTTCCACCAACCAAGATCGATCGCGCATCCGCAACTGATAAATCTCCCGAATCGCCGCCGCCGTCAGCGCATCCACTGGCGCATTAGCCACCCCCAGCAGCGTCCTCAAAAAATCCAACTGCACCGTAAAATCAATCACCTCATCCGGTTCGCAGCGATAAACCGCCTGGTGAATTTGCGGCGGGCGCGGCGGCAAATACTGATAAATTTTACCCCTAGATGGGCCGTGACCGTTCAACCTTTCCGGCGCAGTCTCAAACCCCACAATCGCCACTCGAAACTCGGTTTTGAGCATCGCAAAAATCTGCGGTTGTTCTTCCCGCAACTCTTCCAGCGACAAACCCAAAGCCCGAGCTCGGTGCACCGAGTCGATCGGGCTAGTCGTCGCGTAATAAACCACACCGTAGATTTGATTTTTTGACTCTTCATCCAGCGCCTTAACCCAACTTCCAAAAGGCGGCATCACCGGAAAACTCAAGTCATCCGGTTCCAAACATTGAGCCATAAATTCCGAAGTTGCCGTCTCGATTACCTCAGCAATGCGATCGGGATGGCGCTCTTTTGTAGCAAATTGGGGTAAAGGTAAACGCATAGTTTAGTCAGTTGACAGTTGACAGTTGACAGTTGACAGTTATTATTTTTGAATCTATTCCAATAATCAGTAACCAATAATTACTGACTACTGACTACTGACTATTGACTACTGACTAATTACTATTTCGCGCGGCCAGCCGTAGCATCCACGAGATCCAACTGCGAAAGGCGGAACGTGATCAGCTTGTCCCAATTGCCACCTTCAAACAGTACCGCGACTTTCCCGTCGGTAACTCGCTGGACAAGTCCTTGAAAGCCGTAGTAAATCTCGCCCTTATCTTTAACTCGAACTGCCGAACCTGGAAAAATCATAATTGTTTGAAAGTTAAGTTTGACTGTTTATAGTTTACCGTTTCTCGTTTCTAGTTCCCAAGCAGAGCCTGAGAACTAGGCAAATCTTCGTCAACCGGAAGACACGAGGCAAAGCCCAGAAACGAGAGTTTGTTAGGCTAAAGCTGCTACGGAAACTTTACCGGCAATCCTACCCGCGATCGCCCGCAACTCCCTTGCCGAAGCAGAACCCGGTTGTCCCACCACGATCGGCACCCCCGAATCGCCACCTTCCCGCAGCGGAATTTCCAGCGGAATGCGGCCTAACAGCGGCACTCCCAACTCAGCAGCAGTCTTTTCCCCGCCACCAGAACCGAAAATATCGTATTGCTTGTCAGGCATATCCGGTGGCACAAAATAGCTCATGTTTTCCACAATTCCCAATACCGACACTCCCAACTGCTGGAACATCTTCAACCCCTTGCGGGAATCCAACAAAGCCACCGTCTGCGGCGTCGTCACGATCACGACACCAGCCATCGGCACCGCCTGCGCCATTGTCAACTGCGCGTCTCCAGTACCCGGAGGCATATCGACAATCAGATAGTCTAAATCGCCCCAATTCACCTGATAGAGGAATTGCCGGATGATCCCGTTCAACATCGGGCCGCGCCAAATCACAGGTTGGTCTTTCTCAATTAAAAATGCCATCGACACCAATTTGACACCGTAGTTGAAGGCTGGTTCGAGGCTTTCCCCGCTTTTTCCGTCCCTAACCATCACTTTCGCGTCCCCCAAACCCAACATTGTCGGGTCATTGGGCCCATAGATATCCGCATCCAGCAAACCCACCTTAGCGCCGGTTTGCGCCAACGCTACTGCCACGTTTACCGCCACCGTGCTTTTGCCGACGCCGCCTTTACCGCTGGAAATTGCGATAATATTTTTCACGCCTTCAATGCCTTGGCGATCGACCACTCCCTTCTGCTGCGGCGTCTCGGCTGTCACCTCCACTGCCACTTTTTCGACTCCTGGCAACTGTTTGACCGCTTTTTGGCAATCTTCGACAATAAATTCTCGCAGCGGGCAAGCAGGCGTTGTCAGCACTAAAGTAAAACTGACGACACCGCCGTCAATTTTTATGTTACGAATCATGTTCAATTCCACCAAACTCTTTTGAAGTTCGGGGTCTTGCACAGGTCGCAGAATTTCTAAGACTGAACTAACATCGAGTGTATTGGGCATTGTGTTCTCCACCATAGCTCTGCAATTGGGTTAGCGAATTTTCGATCGCAGGTTTAAGTATATTTTTATTGCTATTTTTTAATGTAACTTCATAGCGATCATTTGCAGACCTACGGTGGCATAATTACATGGCAACTGGATTTGGGAATCATTGCCCATCTAAGACTAAAATCTGACAACAGAAAATTTTATGACAGTTTCTACCACACTTAAAACCGCCACTTCCCCGTTTTTGCCACCGGCTGACTCTAGAGCTAGAGTCAGTCAATTTATGAAAAGCCTACAAGACGAAATTTGTCAATCCCTCGAACAGCTTGATGGCAGTGGCAAATTTAAGGAGGACTCTTGGGAACGATCCGAAGGCGGCGGCGGACGTTCTCGCGTCATGCGCGAAGGCAATATTTTTGAACAAGGGGGAGTCAATTTTTCCCAAGTGTGGGGCGAAAGTTTGCCGGCTTTGATTCTGGCCAAGCACCCAGAAGCCGCCGGTCACGATTTCTATGCAACTGGCACTTCGATGGTGCTGCACCCCCGCAATCCCTACTTGCCTACGGTTCACCTGAATTATCGCTATTTTGAGGCCGGCCCGATTTGGTGGTTTGGCGGCGGTGTGGATTTGACTCCTTATTACCCGTTGGCTGAGGATGCAGCTCATTTCCACAAAACTCTGAAAGCAGCTTGCGATCGCCACCATCCCGGATATTATCCGACATTTAAACTTTGGTGCGACGAATATTTCTACCTGCCTCACCGCCAGGAAACCCGCGGCGTGGGCGGCCTGTTTTTTGACTACCAAAGCGCTCAAGGCGCGCTTTACCGCGACCATCATGTCAAAGGCAAGGCCGCTGAGTGCAGCAACAACATCGGGGTGCCGGAACCTAGAACTTGGGAGTCGCTGTTCGCCTTCGTACAGGACTGCGGCCGGGCATTTTTGCCGGCTTACACCCCCATTATTGAAAAGCACCGATCGAAAGAATACGGCGATCGCGAGCGTAATTTCCAACTTTACCGCCGCGGCCGTTACGTTGAATTTAACTTAGTGTACGATCGGGGCACGACCTTTGGCTTGCAAACCAACGGACGCACCGAATCGATTCTCATGTCCCTGCCGCCTCTGGTACGCTGGGAGTATTGTTTCGAGCCAGAACCCAACTCTCCAGAAGCCGAACTCTACTCGAAGTTCTTAAAACCGCAAGATTGGGCGAATTGGATGCCTCAGCAGTCACCGACCTGAGTTAAACTACTGGGAAAGTAACCACCGCGATAAATAGTAATAAATTTGAGGGAAGGGTCAGTGATTCATATTGATCAAAAAACCCACACGCTTCAAGACGGTACAACAGTTATCGTCTTAGCACCGACAGGACGGTTGGACATCACGACAGCTTGGCAATTCCGCCTCAAGTTGCAAGAGTGTATTTCCAAACT
>Ga0335394_10000747_pt1 | contig 35501 bp, 41 predicted proteins | sample MAT03_FD_205741 | JGI IMG/M metagenome (GOLD analysis project Ga0335394, IMG submission 205741) | Freshwater microbial communities from Lake Fryxell liftoff mats and glacier meltwater in Antarctica - MAT-03 (spades assembly) (version 2) ...
AACGTGACCGTCTTCGGAAAGATGGGGATCATAGCGGTGTTCTGCGGTAAGAAACCAGTCGGGGGTAACAAAGTCGATGCGGTTTCCGTGTCGTGCGATCCAGACTGTTTGTGGCATGAGTTGGTTTTAGTTTTGCTGCTAGATGTAATATTATATCAAAGATGCTGATTTGTGCTCTTTATGAAATTCGAGTGGGATGAAAACAAGGCGGCGATAAATTTGTCCAAGCATGGGCTCTCATTTGAGGAAGCCAGAACGGTTTTTGACGATCCCCTTTACGTCGATTTATACGATCCAGATCACTCTGATGAAGAAGATCGCTATATTATTGTTGGAGAGTCCCAGCAAGGTAATTTATTGATAGTGTCGTATACAGAAAGAGCAGATTTTATTCGTTTGATTAGCGCCAGAAAAGTAACACGAGTGGAGCGAGAAGTTTATGAAGAAGGATGAAACAGGGATGGACGATGAGCTGCGGTCGGAATATGATTTGAGGAAGTTGCGTGTCAGAAGGGTAGGCCCTGGACGAAAGACCTTTGGTGGTGTAAATATTCGTTTAGAACCGGATGTTGCAGAGATGTTTCCCGATTCTGAAGCGGTGAATGAAGCTCTGCGGTTTTTGATTAGAATTACTAAAGAAAACGTGGTGTCTGAGAAATAATATCATTTTCTGTTGCATCAGAATGATACAGAGGACACGGCAGTGCCGTGTCCTAATTTCGGTAATATTAATAATTCTGATGCTAGCGAATTTGATCTAAGCGATCAATTGTAGGGAAACGGCACTGCCGTGTCCTGATTTTGGTAATATTAATAATTCTGATGCTACTGAATTTGATCTAAGCTCGCGGATCAATCCGTGGGGTCGGTTTAAAGTCTTTAACCAATTTTACCACAACTGTGCATTATTATGATTTCACAACTATTTGACACTGCGCTAAAATTAAATCAGTCACTCTCTATTTCTCTATTGTCCAATGGCTCAATCTACAAAGCAACTCCACGCCCAAATTCAAGCCATGCCCAGCGATACTGTTAAGGCGATCGTGCTTTCATGGCTGAATCTGTCCAATGCCAATCTCAGCGACTTTGAACAATCGCAGAAATTGCGGAGGGAAGCGAGGGATATCAGTGGGGAGAAATTGACACAGCAAACCAGTTTCAACCCCTCAGCGAAGAACAAACGATCGCCCGGAGTGTCTTGGCATTGCAAGATTACCAAACAAACAAGAAAGGCATTTCGGGCGATCGGGTTAAGCAATGGGCAGATAGTTTAGGAAGCGATCGTTTTGGCTACCTATGCCAAAATAAAGTTACAAAATAAAGTTAACCGTTCATCATAACTTTTATGACCCTTACACTCACCTTACCTCCAAAAATCGAAGCACTGCTGCGCCAACGGGCTGAAAGTACAGGACAAGATATAACCAGTATTGCCTTAGCTGTTCTCGCGTTCGGACTTAGCTTTGATGAAAGCGATTTCTTCGAGGCATTGGAAGGTATTCAACGCGGACTTGATGACTTCGATCGGGGTCAATTTTCTAGTCTGGAAGAATTTGTCGATCGACAAAACCAGAAATACGGACTTTCTTTGGAAGCATGATCTATCGCATTGACTTTTCCAGTACAGCTCAATCTGAAGCTGATGCAGCGTTTCTGAACTTTTCCCAATTCACGACTCCCGAACGCGCTCAAGCATGGTATCAGGGCCTGATTAAAGTAACTTCTTCCAGTCCGCGTCGGCGGACATCGTTTGTATAGCCGCGAATTCCATTCGCCCGGTAACTTAATTTGTATAGCAGCGAATTACATTTTCCCCCTAACTCGCAGCATCTTATTTCCGCCTTTCTGAAACTCATAAGGAGCCTCTTGAATTTCTACACTAAAACTTCTCTTTTTCAATTCAGCAATAATCTGGTTTAAGTGCTCTGATTCCTCCCCGCTAAAACTCTGCAACAGAGGAAATACCCGGACTTCCTTCGCAACCCGACACATTTCTGTAATTGCTTCCAGATGAAATTCTTCGGAAAGCAGGTGAGAATAAGCAAATAAGAAATTGCTGCACAAAGCTAGATCGAATTGACAGTTCTCGAAAGGCAAAACTGGCAGCTCAGCATTCAGGTAGCGGCCTTGCTGCAAGCCTGATGGAAAATCTTCTAAAAATTCCTGCATCGCCTTCATTCGCACTTCGCCTAGCTGGTAGGGCGATTCAAAATTATTCCACAGGTAGCCGTCTAAATTGGCTTTAACACCGTCAATCACAGTTTGATATGTTTCTTGGATGCGATCGCCAATTTCCACCGCACTAAACTGATAAACTGGATCGCAAGAAATTACATTTTTACCTTGGCGAGTCATTTCTGCATTGAAGCTCGCCGGGCCGCCCGCACAATCAAGAATTTCTAGCTTGAGGTCACTTGATGTCAAGCTAAACATTCCTATGTATTCATCCAAGCAGCGTCCCCAGGGAATTACTTTATCCAATTTTAGTGACACTTGTCTTTGTCCTGCAGATAGAATTATCTAATATTTTACCTCAAATCAGGGTGGTTTTTTCCTATCTCCTTTCTGTGGCGGGTTGATTTGTATCCCGAGTTATGTATGAAGAATTTTGCTCAAACGAGATCCTAATCCTGACAACAGTTGGCGGGCTTTACACTTTCTTTACAAACAAGGTACAAAATAGTTAAGTGCGATCGCACAATTTTTATGCTTGACCTGTGGATTTTGCAGCGAAGCGAGGCTACACTAGACAGCAGGGAAAATAAACTAAAATCAACTAGCTAAATTGCTCTTGTTCATTGGCAGGCTGCCACCAGGGAAGAAAGATGAAACATACCATTCAAACCGCTACAAGTCTGAGTTTGTCAGCACTCCTGGTGCTATTGAGTTCGCTGCCCAGTATAGCTCAGTTGCCTGCCGTCAGAACTCCTGCGCCTGCTAGGAACCCAAACCAACCGAGAGTACCGCCGCCACCTCCGGGTTCGAGTTTGCCGCCGATCGGCAATTCTGGTTCGCTGACATCAGAAGCAGCTTATACTTTAGGCCCGGGCGATCGCATTGCTTTAGATATCTTCGGCGTCCCTGAATTCAGCAAGGAATATCAAGTGTTAGTTGACGGGACACTCAATTTGCCAATCATTCGCAGCGTCTCAATTCAAGGGTTGACGCTGCAACAAGCCGCTAATGTGATTACCCAGCGATACGAACCCTTCATCAATGTTCCCGTTGTTACCGTGACTGTGATCGTCGCTCGCCCCCTAAATATAGGTCTTGCGGGTGAAGTTACTCGCCCGGGTTCCTACAAGATTAATCCCACTAGAGAAGGAGGAGGAGTAAAATTCCCGACTTTGATGGAAATGCTGCAACTTGCACAAGGGGTGACATCAGCAGGAGATATGCGAAATGTCCAAATTCGTCGTCCCCGCAGAGGCGGGCCGGAGCAAGTTACTAATGTTGATTTGCAGGATTTTTTAGACACGGGAAATTTGCGTCAAGATGTCACGATTCGAGATGGAGATACAATTTTTGTACCGACAGCAAGGGCCCTGAATACTCAAGAAGTTCGTCAAAGAGCCAGTGCTAATTTTTCCGCTGATATTACTAAACCAATTGGCGTGGTAATTGTCGGGGAAGTAAACCGGCCGGGGCCTTATACTGTATTTGCTTCGGATGTGCGATCGAGCAACCAACAAACAGAGTTGAGTTTTGTATCTATCGACCAACAGCAAGGAGCAGTTGTAGGCTTACCAACAATAACTAGAGCACTGAAAATTGCTGGTGGTATCACTACAGAAGCTGACATTCGCCGCGTGCAAATCCGCCGCCGAGTCAGAGGTGGCAATGAACAAACTATCATGGTAAATCTGTGGGATTTGCTGCAAAAAGGCGACACAACTCAAGATATTTTGCTGCAAGAAGGAGATAGCGTAATTATCCCGACAGCAGCTACTGTAGACTTAGCTGAAGTTTCTCAAGTCGCAAATAGCAGTTTTTCTCCGAACGCGATTAGCATCAATATTGTAGGAGAAGTAATTAGGCCTGGGGCTTTGCAGGTGCGGCCTAGTACATCCCTGCACCAAGCTTTGCTCACCGCAGGCAGTTTCAATCAATTGCGGGCTAAAAAAGACAGAGTAGAACTATTGCGTTTGAACCCCAACGGTACTGTTTCTCGTCGCACGATCGAGGTGGATTTTGCTCAAGGCTTGAATCCTAATAATAACCCCACTCTTCGCAACGACGATGTGATTCTGGTAGCGCGATCGGGCTATGCTAGGGTAGGAGACAATATCAACAGTTTCTTGCAGCCAATAACAGGAGTTGCAACTGGGATCAGCGCTGTTAGCGGCGTTCTTACTGGGTTTCAATCAACTATCAACGCTTTTCAAAACTTATTTTTGGGAGGGGATTTCGAGCGGCGAAATCAGCTCAGACAGATTCGCGAACAACGTCAAGACAGACAAGAGCAACGTCAAGACAGGCTGCTAGACAGAGAGCTACAACGTGAAGACAGACTGCGGCAAGAAGAAGATAGAAGACTGCAACTTGAAGACAGACAGCGGTCAATAGATCTTCAGAATCAGCAGCTTCTGATTCAACAGCAGCAACTTCAGCTCCAAAATCAGCAGCCGCAGCAAATGCAGCCACCAACTACGACAACAACTCCTTGATATCTAGTCAGGTAAAATAACCCTTCTAATTTTGTAGTGAGGACTGAAGTCCTCCCTACAAAACAATTTGATTGCGGTCGTTAAGCTCAAACTACACGCATCAAGTCCGCACCGAAGAAATTTAAACTAATAATTTAAATACATATTATCTCAGAAAAATTGCGAGTTGTTAAGGGATAATTCAAAATATTTAACAAAACTTTTCTGTATATATCTAAACCTTTAGCATTGAGGTGAACACCGTCAATTGTTAAATCTGCATTGAGAGCTGATTCCTTAAACAATGCTTGTATGCCACGAGATTCAACAGTCACATTTTCAGCGGCGGCTACTTGATCGATGAGAACATTGATTTCGTCAACTCTAGCAATTGTTCCTGCTGATTTAGGATTGTAGCTGGCGGCAAGAGTTGAGTAAAAAGCAGGAATCAGAATAATTTGTTTTGTTCCGATCGATCGCATAATTGCGATCGCCTCTTTTAAATTACTGACAAACTGCTCATCGCTAATGCCGTACATAGCATCATTTGTGCCGATCGCCACAATCGCTTTTTCGCAGGTAAACCGAAGCGGCACTACAAGTTTAAGCTGTTCTAGCAGCGAAACTGAACTCATTCCGCCGATCGCAAAATTAAAGTTTTTTTCTCCCAAAGAATCGCCCAGAGCCGAAGAAATAGAATCGCCCCACACGCAACCTTCATATTGCTGCTCTTTAATTTGCTGCACCTGATTGTAAACCGAAACTTGCCACCACAGTGCAGAACTAACAGTGTCCCCCGAAGGTTGCGGGTTAGCCAACCCCCGAAACGGGATGTACGCCGACAACAACAAAGCCAAAACGGCAGAGATTAATCTAAATTTAAATTTCATAAAACTTGCTGCTACTCTTGCTGCTACTCTTGCTGCTACTTTAGTTTATGCTATTGCTTTAATTCACGGGCGATGTCACGAATATTGTTGCCCAGATTATTCACCCATACATATATCAAACTGAGGTCGTAAAGTAATTTAGGACTTATATATATGTCTAAACCAGTGGACTGGACAGTTGGCATTCCCGCTAGCAAACTTATAGCCGTCGGAACCCAGGTAAGTGGCAGATTTCCTCTAGATGGAGCAAGTGCCCAAAACTTACTCTACCGCATGGATGGCAATAACATTACCAGCTATATCGTCTACGATGACAGTGGACGGGCAATTAAGCGAGTAGACTTGACAGGAATGGCTCATGCAAATGTGCCGACACCTCACGCCGTTGAATACAAACACAACCAAAACTCAGCAGGAGACATTTTCGTGCAAGCTGAGAAAACAGTTATGCCAGCTAGATTGGATGAAATACCCTAGAAATTATGTTCATCAAACAAATATCCTTGAATGCAGATAAACTAAGCGATTTCCAGCAATGGAAAAAAGCCAACGGCGATGATTTTTCACTCTGGGATTATCTTTTTGGATCTGCTAATATTGAAATTGCCATAGCTTTCACAAAACTATTCTGGCCAGATTTTGTCGAACATGAAGGCGGTATCTTTTTGTCCGAAGCCTTTAACAGTCAAATCTACGAACAGTGGAAAATCGAGCTAGGGAATGATGTCGCTGCAATTGAGCAGGTGATGAACCACCAGCACGTTGATGACATTCTCCCCGGTGCCCAAAACGCTAGCAGTGACAATTTATTGTATTTGGGACAAGCATTAGCTCAGATGTGGGAAAGTCGCCTAAAATCGCTTTATCCTCAGCGCCGTTTTCAAGTTAAATGCGATCGGGACGAACACACGGTTGTAGTGACATTTTTTCAAGATAATTAATCAACCCTTCGCCCCCAACAATTCAGGTTGTAAAACCTGATTTAATTTGCCACTACGAAACCCCTCCAAATCCAAAGTCGCGTACACAAAACCAAACTCTTGAAACACCGCGACTAATGCAGGCAAATCCGCATTTACCACGAACTCCTGAATCTCCTGGGCCGGCAATTCAATCCGCGCCGTATCTCCATCCGATCGCACTCGCAAATTTTTCAGTCCCAACTGCCGCAAATACCGTTCAGCGCGCCCCACTCTTTGCAACTTGGCAACAGTGATTTCTTCACCGTAAGGAAAGCGCGAACTCAAACAAGGTTGAGCCGGTTTATCCCACCAAGGCAAATCCAATTCTTTTGCTAACTGTCGCACTTCAAATTTAGTCATGCCAACTTCTGCTAAAGGCGATCGCGCGCCCCGTTCCTTCGCAGCCTGAATTCCGGGACGGTAATCCTTTAAATCGTCACCATTAACCCCATCCACGACATAAGGATAACCCTTTGCTAGTGCTAAGGGTTTCAAAGTATCGTGCAGTTCGCTTTTGCAGAAATAGCAGCGGTTAACTGGGTTAGAAGTGTAATTGGGATTTGCCATTTCCTGAGTTTCTACTTCCTGGTGGGCGATGCCAATTTCTGCTGCTTGAATCCGCGCATCTTCTAAATCTTCTGGCAGTAAAGACGGGGAAACAGCAGTAACTGCCAAAGCGCGATCGCCCAACACATCAAAAGCGATTTTTGCCACCAAAGTGCTGTCAATTCCGCCGGAGTAGGCAATCAAAGCCCGTTCCATCTGTGCGAAAATATCTTTTAATTGTTCGAGTTTTTCTACTAACATAATTTCAACTTTTTGGTACAAACAGAGAAGTAAGAAAGCAAACTAAAGAAAGAAGGATGAAGAAAGCATATCTCGATCGGGTTCCCTTCTTCCCTCGAACCTCTTCTTTCTTCCGACTTCCATCGAACTTCTAATGCTATTCTGGATCGATACCGAGGGCTGCCAATCGTGCCAAAAGTTCTTGATTTCGCTGTCTTTCCTGTTCCAGCAGCGTCTCGGCTAACTCTTTGTCTTGCTGTTGGCGATCGGCTCGCTGGCGTTCATTTTCTGCCCTTTCTTCCGGCCACAAAAGCAGTTCTCCGCCCGCCGTCCACCAACGCAGCCAATATCCTGTTCTCCCTTCGCGAGTTCCCTGCCACACACCCAAAAATAGATTTAATCCAGGTATTAAATAACGGCCGTTTTCATCAGGATTTTGATTGTCATAACGCTCTGATTCTAGCGCATAAACTTCTATTCTCCCTGTATGCGGTCGAAAAATGACATAGCGAGGAACTTTGATTACTTGTTCGTAAAAAAACCACTTGCCGATTTCTTCTGTGTGTTCGACAGAGTATTCGTCGCCGTAAGTAGCTGATAGAAATTCCATCACTACAAAAGGGACAGTTCCTTCGGTATGAGGCGTGTAACTGCGGCGGGGATAGTTGTGAGGCCTCTTTTGAACCGGCTGCACGTACATCCAGTCTGGGGCTTTGCAAATAGTGCGATCGTCCACAGCAGCACACAAAGCAAAATTAGAAACTATTAGTGCGTCTTGCATTAGTTCCGGGGAATCCACTACAGACTGGCGCAAACCGTTAGCTAGCAAGGGATGGTCTATATCGTCTACAGGGTCGTCTGGTAGGATGAAATCATCGGGTAGCAGCGGCCAAGTAATCTTGAGCTGCGATATCGGTTTGTGAATTACAGTAGTCATAAGTCACCTCATTTTACCAATAAAAGTTTGAGTTTTAGTCGAGATTGGCGATCGATAACCTTGTCTATATCTTAGCGCGCTAAGTCGATCATAAAATTGGTTTGTAGTGAGGACTAAAGTCCTCAGTACAAACAATTACCCTGAAGGTGCCGAATGCGCGCTTTAAAATTCCCTACGGGAAAATATGGCGATCGCAATTGACAACAGCAGCACCACATACAGCAAACCGTAGCCAGCATCTGTAATCAAACCTGCCAAGTAAGGAACTTGTCCGTAAACAGCATCGTTTCTCAAATTGAATCTGGCTAAATCCGGCAAAACCAGATAAAGTCCCATCATCAATTGTTCAAGGCCAGGATTTTTAGTTAACTTGCCCAAAGCCACTAAATCCCGCGTCGAATGTCCCATTAAATAAACGCCAAATGTCAGTAAAGTTGCCAGCAGCGAACTGCTAAAAACCCCAAATAAAATCCCGACACCGGCCATGAGACACAGCTCAAACCAGACAAACAACGAAGCGATTAAAATGCTTTCCAAAGGGAAAGGAATGCGGCTCAAACTCAGAATAGCCAGATAGATAACAGTCATTGCTGCTACAAGCACCGCCAGCACCGCCGACAGCCCTAAGTGCTTGCCCACAATTAACTCCGCCCGGCTTATCGGCTTAGCAACTAACAGATAAACAGTCCGCTTTTCAATTTCTTTGTTGACCAATCCGGTAGCCACAAAGACTGTGGCAATTAGACCGAGGAGGCTCATAGCAGCCAAACCGATATCTAAGATGATTTTCTTTTCGGTTGTCGCCGCCAATTCCGGTATCAACCGTACCGATGCGCCCATCAACAGAGCAAAAATAATAATTAAGTAAAGGATGCGATCGCGAATTACTTCCCAAAATACATTGGTCGCGACTGTCAAGATTCTTCTCAAATTCATCTAGTTATTAACCCACGGGAAACTTTCGCCATACTTTAGTTTAAGGAAGAAGGAAGAAGGAAGAGGGAAGAAGGAAGAAGGAAGAGGGAAGAGGGAAGAGGGAAGAGGGAAGAAAGAGGATTTTTCCCATCTCAGACTCTCAGACGCTCCCACTCTCAGACTCTCCCACTCTCCCGCTATACCGATCGCAATTAGTTAACAGAGACAGAATCAAACTTGACTGTCCCCCGGCGTTCCATCTTTTTTCTGTCCGGGTTGAGAGCGTTTGATGGCACCGCAGGTTACAGTCGCCCTATTGGCTATCGCGAACACCTCGCAAGATTTGGTAAACGAATATATTTCCGGTCTAAAAACCGCCCCCAGCCAAGTTGCCTGCATCTCTAACTGATAGCGGGACTCTCCTTGGACGATCGAAGTTTTGACATCCCACCTCGCATCTTCTGCGACTACCCCAGTTGTTTTTAAGGCTTGATTCCGCAGAAAAAATCGCTCGTTGTCAATATCTATTAACATTTGCTCTACTTGCGCCCACGGTTTTGTGCGGGCTTCATTTTGCAGGTATCGCTCCATTTCATTGAGGATAACAACTCCTCTGGAGCGATTAATAGTTGGCTGTTGAAATGTCACCACATAATCGCTTTGCCTCAAATCCTGAGATAAAACGCTCGGATACTGTTGTATCCAACCTTGAATTAAAAAGTGAAAAGCAAACCAACAGGAAAACAGCAGGTGAACTAGAGTAATCATCAAAAACTGAGGGCGCATCAACTCGCTGATACTTTCCCGTTTTGAATCGCTCTTCCAAACCCTTATGATAGCAAGAATTACTACTGCTATAATTGGTCCGGATATCCATGCTATTTCCTTCCTATCCGACGGCAATCTGATCAGTAACCACAAGCCAATTAAGATGCTTGTCACCCACGGACTCAGACTTACTCCTTTAATCACAAAAGGTTGCTGGCTGGTCAGCAAACCCATTGAAAGTATAAAAAATAACCAGCTCATATCAAAAAGTAGAGTTCTCGTCGGCCAGTCTGTGACTGCGGCCACCGATAGCAAACCTAAAAAGATGCTGAGCAGTAAAGGAGTTTTCCAGTGGACAACTCTAGGCGGCATTATCGCCTTTTGAACTTTTTTATTGCTTTCCCAAAGGTTAGTCCTCAGCTTAGCGAGTTGCTGAGTGACATCCAAAAATTGCTTCATCATAAATTTCAATAGACGCTTTGCAAAAACAACACGGTTAAAATAACGACATTGCTAACAGTGTGGGCGATTAAAATCCCCCCAAACTGGGTAGTTACTTGAAAAGTTTTTTGGGGAGGACGGCGGGTGAGGGTGGGTGGCCCTAAAAACTGAGGTTTGGAAGCTTTTTTATTGCCGGAAACCATGTTATCTATGATTTCTAATCCCTGCCATTTAGCTAGAAAAGTCACTGCTAATACTGAGAGTGCTATCATAGTTAGTGGAGCGTAAACATCCTGTCCTCTGCCTAATAAAATATAACCGATAAGCTGTTCCCGCAAATCTTTGGGAAGAACGCTTTCAATGCCGAAGAAAACTAACCAGCCTACGAAAGTGCAAGATAGATTGAGGATGGCTGTATATTCAATGCTGGTTTTGGGGCCGAGTTTAAGTAGTTTTTGCAGAAACCACGATTCGATCGCGATCGCCAAAAACATAATTAAAATTTGCACCAAAACAGTCCGAAATGGGAAAACACTCGCAATCATAAGCCTTTAGGTATATCAGTCCGTGTTAAATTTTAATTGTACAGCACAAACGGAATAATCTTAACCGGAGGTTTGAGCACCTGATTTCGTTAAATCGCTGCTTAAAAGATTGGGGGTTAGGACTTATCGTATAATCTGTTGAGATCCGCCAACAGAATGGAAAAATTAAACATTCAAGGCGCGCGATCGAATACCCACCCCGCTACAGACTCAAACAACTGCTGATTATGGTAAGGAATGGCATTGGTATTCGGACAGCCTCATCCCGCTCGGAACGCGCCGCGGGTCAGATTCACGTCTACGACGGCGCTGGTAAAGGCAAGTCTCAGGCAGCTTTGGGAGTAGTGTTGCGGTCGATCGGGCTGGGTATTAATTCTGACTCGCCCACGCGAGTCTTGTTGCTGCGCTTTCTCAAAGGCCCCGGCCGCTCCTACGACGAAGACGGGGCAATAGAAGCCTTGCAACGGGCATTTCCCCACTTGATCGACCAAGTGCGTACCGGCAGAGCCGAATATTTTGGGGCCGAAGCAATCACCCGCTTCGATCGCGCCGAAGCTCAGCGAGGCTGGGATATCGCCAAAGGAGCGATCGCCAGCGAGCTCTATTCCGTCGTGGTACTAGACGAACTAAACCCCGTATTGGACTTGGGTTTGCTGCCAGTTGACGAAGTAGTCCAAACCCTCAAAAACAAACCAGAATATTTAGAAGTCATCGCCACAGGCCGAGCGGCCCCGGAAGCTTTGCTGGAGATTGCCGACTTACACTCAGAAATGAAGCCCCACTATCACCCCGCAGCGGCAGAGCATAATATTTCCGGTATCGAAATATACACTGGAGCGGGGAAAGGCAAGTCTACGAGCGCTTTGGGCAAAGCTTTGCAGGCAATAGGTAGGGGTATCAGTCAAGACCAATCTCACCGGGTGTTAATCGTGCAATGGCTCAAAGGTGGCACGGGTTATACAGAAGATGCGGCGATCGCAGCATTGCGGCAAAGTTATCCACAGCTAGTAGACCATCAGCGGTGCGGCCGAGATGCTATAGTTTGGCGGGGACAACAGCAAGAGCTAGACTGCATCGAGGCAGAACGCGGCTGGGAAATCGCTAAAATGGCGATCGCCAGCGGCTGGTACAAAACGATTATTCTCGACGAACTCAATCCCACAGTAGACTTAGAACTGCTGCCGGTAGAGCCGATCGTCGAAGCCCTGTTACGCAAGCCGCGGGATACAGAAATTATTATCACCGGGCGCTGCCACAAACCCCACGCTTACTTTGACTTGGCAAGCGTACACTCCGAGGTATACTGTCACAAACACTACGGCGATCGGGGCGTAGAACTAAAGCGGGGCGTAGACTTTTAAAGCCCGGAGCCGTTGGCGAGTTCAATCCGGGTCAGAATTATTAAATGACGGCCCTGCCTGGAAAACCGGAAATTGCCACAAAGCCTTGTTACCTACCAAGTAACAAATCTCCCAATTTCCCTTGTCTTCCCGATCACCCAGATCTGCCTTTTTTAATCTTTAATTTCCTCCCCCGGAGGCGATCCCCGACCGCCAATCCAGAATGGAACATTAATAAAATGAGCTGCGTCTTCTTGAGCGTGAGCACCTGAGACAGTGCACCAGGATTATTAAAGGGTGAAGACTTTGAAAATAAAAGCTTACAAGCAAAAAATCCGCGAGGGAGAAAGTCTAGACAGGGTTAACGCCAGTAGGCTAGACTTGCGGCTGGCAAACAGGTTAAACTACAGCGGAATCCAAACATTCGGTGTTCTAGGCAGTGTCTGTAGTCGCACCAGCGATGACCAACAAGTAGAGGAGTGAAGCTTTATGACAACGTTAGATGACAATCCTAATCAACTAGATTTAAACCTTCCGGGACTAGGCCCGGATACAGTATTCGCCGGAGCCGGGGCGGATTTCATTAGAACTTCCACCCTGGGCGGCAGCTTAATATTTGGCCAAGGCGATAACGATACTCTGATTTCAGTTGGCCCGAACGATACACTGTACGGCGGCGACGACGAAGATTCAATCAGATCTCAGCGCACTCCGGCTTTGCTGTTTGGCGACGGAGGCAACGACACCATAGTCGCTGAAGCCCGCGCTACGCTGTACGGCGGTGAGGGAGAAGACTTCCTCCAAGGTACTGTCGAAGCTAACCTCATGTTTGGTAATGAGGGCGCGGATACGATGCTGGGAGGAGCGCAGAGAAGAGACTCGCTCTACGGCGGCAAGGACAATGACTCGATCGGCTTCTTCATCGCAGGCGGTGGCAACAACCTCTCTTTAGAGGGTGGTTTGGGTATTGGCTTCGCTGGCAATGAAGGCAGCAACTACTTGCGGGGCGACTTGGGCGACGACTTGGTTGTAGGTATCAATGTAAGAGACAGTCTCTTCGGCGGTAAAGGTAACGACACACTGTACGGTGTGGCCAGCAACAGCTACCTGTCGGGCGATCTTGATGACGACATCTTAGTCATTACCAACAGTACCCAAAGCAGCCCATTTGCTTCCGCCGTCATCACGATCGGCATTGAGAGAACCACCTTGCTCGGCGGTGGCGGCAACGATTCTCTCGTTGGCGCGATCGGCGAGTTTGGCGGTGGCAGAAACTTCTTTGACGGTGGCGACGGTAACGACACGATCAACGTTTTTGCCACTTCTGATACTGCGTTGGGAGGTGCAGGCGACGACTTCATCGTGTCGGCGTCGGTGCCGAATGTAATTTCGAGCGTAGGCGCCTCCAGTTCATTTCCAGGCTTCGCGGGTCGCAACTTGCTCGACGGCGGAGTGGGCAACGACACGATCGTTGCAGCTTTTGCGACGGATACAATGATCGGCGCTGAAGGCAACGACAGCCTGAGCGGTACCTTTACTAATGCAGTCGGTGGAGATGGCAACGATACTATCGATGCTACCAAGGCCCGTTTTGCTGGTACTGGTACTGCTTTGATTACTCTCGAAGGCGGGCTGGGCAACGATCTGTTACTTGGCTACACCAATCCTACTACTGGCAGCTTCACCGTCACCAACCTCATGAACGGTAGCGAGGGAAGTGACACCATCATCTTTGGCAGCCAGGGCGATCGCCTGATTGGCAACTTTGCGGGTAACGACTTCATCTCCTACGCCACCGGCGTCACCTTTACTGGCACAGTCGCCAACTTGATTACCGATACCTTAGGCAGCAACTTCATTATTGGTGGCAACGGCACTGATGTCATCACTACTGGTAGCGGAGATGACATACTGTTCGGCGACTCATCCAACACAACATTCGGGGACGATACCTTAAATGCTGGTGGCGGGAATGACACGCTGCTGGGCGGCTTTGGTAACGACTATTTGATCGGGGGCGACGGCAACGACTCTCTCGGCGGCGGGCCTGGTGCTGACACGCTGATTGGTGGCACTGGCAATGACAGCTTCTACTACAACAACTTCGGCGAGGGCGCCGTGGGTACTAACCCAGACCAAATCGGCGATTTTGTGGCGGGTCAAGACAAGTTTATCTTGCAGTTCAACAGTTTCCCCGGCTTGTCAGCAGTCGAAGGTACGAATCGACTTTCTTCGAGGTCGTTCTTGGTGCTTGAAAATGGGGCTTACACTAGCCAGTTTGGTCCCGCCGGGGCTGCCGTATCAGATGCGTTCCTGTTTTATGAAAATGGAACCGGACGACTAGGATTTGACCCTGACGGTGTTGGTGGTTCTAACCCAGGCGTGACGCTGGCAATTCTGAATGGCAGACCGGGCATTACGGCTGCTGACATTACCCTGATTTAATTTGGGTAAAAGTGGGTGGGGTCGATTGTGAAACATCGCCCTACCAACTCTCAAAACTAATTGTGCTATGTTTCGAGCTGGGGATATCCATCCCTGGCTTTTTTATTGGCATGAGCATGGGGCAATTTTAGATTTTAGATTTTAGATTTTAGATTTTAGATTTTAGATTTTAGATTGATTGGTAATTTTAATCGAAAATCGCCAATCTAATGAGGCATGGGGCGGGTTCACCGATGAATTTGGCCACGGCCCAATAATCTTTAGAACTGACGCATCAGAACCAAAGAAACCGGGTTTTTCACTCCTAGTTAAAGGCTGGGATGCAGTATTTCGGTAAAAACCCGGTTTCTGCCTCCAGGACTAATCTTGATCAACCCGCCCCCAGCCAAGTCAAAAAGTGAGGTAAAAACAATGAAAACAATTAAAGACCTTGATATTGTTGCTTTAACTGAAGATTTAGAAGCAACCCATTTTGAAACAAAACAAATCATTAAATTATATAAAGGACAAGTAGGAACAGTCGTGATGGAATTTGATGGCATTGCTTTTGAGGTAGAATTTTCTCATCAAGATGGCACAACTTATGCAATGGAAACAATTCCAGCCACAAAATTAATGCTTTTGCATTATGAATTACTAGAATCTGTAGGGGCGGTTCGCCGATGAATTTTGGGACGCACCAATAATGTTGATAAACCCGCCCCCACCCAACGAATAACCCCGATTAAGCATCGTCGCCCAACCGTTAAATTCAATTAATTCGGAATTTTGGGCTGGGTGGGGGCGGGTTTATGAGATGGTTAGTTTTTGGCAATTATGGTTGGTAAAACCCGCCCCAAGATATTGGTACAAATAATTTATGCTCATTATAAAAAATCCCGCAAACATATCGTTTGCGGGATTTAGTAGGCAGGAAACTTGTAGGGAATACTGTTACTAAGCTCGGTCTACAATCTCTTTTGCTTTATCTTTGAGGTCTTCTTTCAGGTGAATTGCTGATGCTTCATCCTGCTTGGCTTGACCTTCTAATTTATCTTTCTGATTGCCTGTAACTTCGCTAGCAGCTTCTTGGATTTTGCCTTCAATATTCTTCGCTGTTGCTTCGACTCTATTTTCAATGCTCATAATTTTATATTCTAACTCTACAACTATTAATATATGATTTTAAAGTTGAGTCTATATCCCTCTTTAGATAGATTTGTTATTACCTTTATTTCTAAGTTAAAGGTTCGATCGCAATTTCGACAAGTTTATTTTTGGAGGACAAACCGGATTTAATGGCGATCGCAGATTTCGGCACTTTAAACTTTTTCGCCAACAACACGATTAATTCTTGATTAGCTTTTCCATCGACTGGCGGCGACTTGAGATGTATTGTGAGGCTGCCGTCTGGTTGTTCTGCGATGCTTTGCTGTTTGGAATTCGGTTTAACTTTGACTGTGAAAATAGTCATACTTCGACTTTCTCTGAATGTTCGATCTTCGTTCCCAAAACCTTCAGAAATTCAGCCAACCAGTTAGGATGGGCAGGCCACGCGGGGGCGGTGACTAAGTTGCCATCGACTACGGCTTCCGTAACGGGAACTTCGGTATATTTGCCGCCGGCCCGGAGTATGTCGGGGCTGCAAGCGGGGTATGCAGTGCAGCGTTTGCCTTCGAGCACGCCGGCGGCGGTGAGGACTTGCAAGCCGTGACAAATAGATGCGATCGGCTTTTTGTTATTGGCAAAGTAGCGGGTAATTTGCAGCACTTTTTGGTTGAGGCGGATGTATTCTGGGGCTCTTCCTCCGGGGATAATCAAAGCATCGTAATCGGCGGCGTTGATTTCGTCAAAAGTCGCGTTTAAAGTGAAGTTGTGACCTGGTTTTTCGCTGTAGGTTTGGTCGCCTTCAAAGTCGTGAATTGCGGTGCGAATTGTTTGGCCTGCGGCTTTATCCGGGCAGACTGCATGGACGGTATGACCTACCATTTGCAATGCTTGGAAAGGCACCATTACTTCGTAGTCTTCTACAAAGTCGCCGACTAACATTAATATTTTTTTGGCAGTCATATTATTTGTAACTTTTGTTATTGAGTTTTGGTTAAATAGGATTTAAAAGACTCGGCGGTTTCAACCGCGTCTACACAAACAAAACCCGCCTCCGCGGGTTGAAAACCGGGCGGTTTCAACCGCGTCTACACAAACAAAACCCGCGGAGGCGGGTTGAAGAACGGGCGGTTTCAACCGTATGTCTTATTTGGAATCTAGAAACCGTTGCGGCCCCAAATTACCATTGAAATTGAGAAGGAGAACAAAACTAGCACCGAAACCCAACCGAGTGACAAAATATCCATAGCTATTTATTGAACGAACTGTACAAAGTGACTCCAACCCTTATGTTGACACTCCCTGCGCTAAAGCGACGGGGATTCTTAAGACTTTTCAGCCTTAATATCCCTATTACTAGGGTTTCCGGGCGCAATCCTTTTGCCAAAAATGGCGGTCTGCTATCCTAGTCTTACAACTAGCTCCTCAGTCGTGACTTTCCTCCAGTCCGGGGGTAGGTTTTTAACGTCTGTTACTGACGATTTAATATGCTCAGAATCTTAGTATTAGTTGTGATTAATTATTTTGAGCATCCGTACTGCTGCTAAGCTAGATACTGAATTTTTCAAAATTCGCAACTTTCAACTTCCTTGATAATAGCACACTTGCCAGACCTTCGTGCAATTGGTTATTTTATAGGCAGGATAAATCCTGCAACGCCCTTTCATCCCTGGACTAAAGTCACAGGGTTTTCAGGGTATTCCTTATAATTTAATTTGAGCCATTTTTGGAATGAAGGTGCTGTGAAGGATTCGTCAAATTTTAGTTTCGCTGAACGGGTAGAATCTTTGAAAGCAGGGAGTGTTGCTGCTTTTTCGGTGTTTCTTGGTTTTGGGGCGATCGCCCTTGTTAACAGCTTAATCCTAGCCCAGAGGTGGGATTCTCTGGCGAGTTTGCAGGTAAGGGCAATTGACCTAAATTTTGCCTTCAGAGGAGTGATGGCACTTTTGGGCGGTTTCTTATTCGGCGTGACTTACCGCTACGCTATCCGCCGCGATACTAACCCGCACCTTAAATCTGGTGTGGTGTTGGCTTTTGGGCTGGTGCGCGCTTTTGGACAGTTGGATGCTGGATTGTCTTTTGAGGGGGGACTTTCTTTTGAGGCCGGCAAGATGCCCGCCCCACAGGAGTTGTTGCCGTTTGCGGTGGTTGGCGTTGAGAGTGTGGTATTGTTTGCGATCGCGGGTTTGGTGTTGGATTGGGCGATCCTCTTCGAGGGCTTCGCTAACGGGCGATCGTGGATTAAGCCTTTCGATTCTTGAGTGCGATCGGACGGCGGTTGAAACCGCGTCTACACAAACAATGTCCGCCTCCGCGGACTGAAGAATATCACGTAATTTTATAACCGCCCCGTCTTCAACCCGCGGAGGCGGGTTTGGTCTGTGTCGGCGCGGTTTCAACCGCCCGGTCTTTTTATCCCAAGCCTAATACTTCATACTCTAGATTGCCATAAACCATTTGCTGATCAACCGCCGACAAAACTTTATTATTAGCAGCATCAGAAACTAAACACTGACAAACTAACTGCGCGACATCCGCCCGGTGAATCGTTCCCGCCACCCGGCAATCTTCCGTTAAAACACCATTACCCGTTGCAGGTTCCGACTTGAGTCCGCCCGGACGAATCACTGTATAAATCATCCCGCTTGCTATCAAATGATTTTCGGCTTTTTCTTTCTCAATTAACACCGGGCCCAAAGTTTCTAAAGCTTGCGGCGGCAAAGCGGCGGCAGTGTTACCGCTACCGATAGATGAGACTAAAATAAATTTTTGCACGCCAGCTTTGACGGCAGCATCAATCAAGTTTTTGTTGCCCAAATAATCGGCTCTTTCCCCATCTTTTGGCAAGCCGCCGATGGTGCTAATTGCGGCATGAATTGGTTCGCCGCCAGCCATTGCAGCTTCCACGACCGCAGCGTCCAAAGCGTCGCCAGTCATGACTTTGATGCCCATTGCTTCTAATTCGGGGCGCGTTGCGGGCGATCGCAAAAGTGCAGTTACTTGCATATTTTGTGCTACCAGACATTTCGCGATTTCTAAGCCAACGCCTCGACTAGCACCTGCTAAAAAGATGTGGGATTTATCTGTCATATTTATTTTGTTTGAATTTGTGCAGAAATTGGTTTTTTTGACTGTGGAACAGTATACAACAATCGTCTGTGATTTTTTGAATTAGTTTTTTTTTTACCGCAGAGGGCGCAGAGGGCGCAGAGGAAGAGAGGGGAAAGATTCGCAATTTCCAATTTACGTTAGATTTTTTTGCCGACGATTACTACCCAAGATTGGGCTTCGCGCGGTAAGCCGGGAGGGCGATAGTAGTGGCTGACAATTGCAAATCCTGCTTGTTCTAAACAGGGTGTTAAAGTTTCATATTCCCATCCCGCAGTATAGCGTTTTCCCGTCGGCCGCTCGTCGTATCCTTCCCAATTTCCCCGGCACATTGACATAACAATTGCACCGCCAATAACTAATGTTTTGTGCAAATCTTGCAGCACTTTCACCATCTCGTCGCTGGGAACATGAATCATGGAAGCATTGGCGAAAATACCGTCAAATTCTGCCTTTGGTAAGTCGAGTTCCAGAAAAGATTGCTGCCAAACTTCGCATCCTGACAACTCTTTTGCTATTTCTACAAAAGCCGGAGTTGCATCTAAGCCTACTACTGTGTGTCCTTGGCTCTTAAACGCTACCAAATCTCGTCCTGGGCCGCATCCTATATCGAGAATTTTACCGGGATTGCGGGGCATGGCAGCGGTCAATGCGTCGCGATTTTGGGATACGTCGTGATGCCAAGTTCCTGCTCGGAAAGATTCGGCAGTTGTCTGGTATTCTGCGATCGTGATTTCTTCGCGTTTGTCCATAATTTCCCTCTGATATTATTTGAAATTGGTTAATTCAAGAAAACCGGGCGAATGGTTAATTCAGAAGACCCGGCGAATAGAATTCGCGGCTATACAAACAATGTCCGAGCTCAGAGGGACTTAAGAAGATAATGTAATCTTAACCGCCCGGTCTCTTCAACCCGCGGAGGCGGGTTTTGTTTGTGTAGACGCGGTTTCAACCGCCGTCTTATCTTCGGGGGATTCGATCGCAAATCCCGCATCTTCGGGAGATTCGATCGCAAATCCCGCATCTCGAATCATATCCCAATCTTGATTTGCAGCTTGTCCGGGAGTTGTCAGATAATCGCCCACAAAGATAGAATTAGCCGCGTAGAGTCCGAGGGGTTGTAAGGAACGCAAATGCACCTCCCGTCCCCCAGCAATCCGAATTTCTTGGCTGGGAAGCAAAAATCGGAACAAGCAGAGGATTCGCAAACATTGGCGGGGATTTAAGCGATTAACGTCTGCAAAGGGCGTTCCGGGGATTGGAATGAAAAAGTTGACTGGGACGCTGGTAACGCCCAAATTCCGCAACGACAGCGCTAAATCGATCGCATCATCATCCGATTCGCCCATCCCCAAAATTCCGCCGGAACAAGTGGTGATTCCGGCTGCTTTGACGTTTTCGACGGTTTCGACGCGATCGCCAAAAGTGTGAGTTGTGCAAATCTCCGTGTGGTATGATTCGGAAGTGTTGAGATTGTGATTTACGCGATCGACTCCAGCTTTAGCCAAACGGTGAGTTTGCTCCTCGCTCAACAATCCCAAACAAGCGCAAATTTTCAGGTTATAATTTGCCTTGACGGTTTCTACAGCATCCAAAACGCGATCGAAAGTAGATGCGCTAGGTTGGCGGCCAGAAATTACCAAACAAAACGTACCAGCTTTTAAATCTGCGGCGCGTTGGGCGGCATCCAGAATTTTCTCCTTAGCTAAAAGCGGATATTTTTCAATTTCCGCAGTCGAAATTTTGGACTGAGAACAATAATGGCAATCTTCAGGACAAAGGCCGCTTTGAGCGTTTAGCAAATAGTGCAATCTGACGCGGTTTCCCCAGTAGTGGCGGCGCACCCGATAAGCTGCGTTTAGTTGTTCCAGCAAAACCTCATCCGGTGCGCGCAATACGGCTAAAGATTGCTCGCGAGAAAGACATTTCCCAGCCAGCGCGTCATCAGCGAAATCGTTCCAATTGGGTAAATTCATTACTAAAAATTAAGGGTTTACAGAGTATCCAGAACCTGACGAATCACGCGATAAATCGATTCTAATTCATCAGGAGAAATGCAGTAGGGAGGCATCACGTAAAGGGTGTTTCCCAAGGGACGGAGCAAAAACCCCGCTTTGAGAAATCGCGCTTTCAATACAGGGCCAATGTTATTAAAATAACCGGAAACGCCTTCAGTTTTCACATCCATTGCTGCGATGGTTCCGCAAGTCCGAATCCGTTCGAGTTTAGGATGATCTCTCAGCCATTGATTCAGGTATTTGTGGTGCAGTTTTTCCATCCCTTCATACATATTTGGGTTTTGCTCCAAAAGCTCCAGGGATGCTACACTCACCGCACAAGCTAAAGGATTTCCGGTGTAAGAATGACCGTGATAAAAAGCTTTGTCCGATTCATCTCGCCAGAAAGCTTGATAAATATCCTCCGATGCCATTGTGACAGAAAGTGGCAAGCAGCCACCAGACAATCCCTTAGACAAACACAGGATATCCGGTGCAGTTCCAGATTTAAGCGAAGCAAACAGTTCGCCCGTGCGCCCAAAACCCGTCATCACTTCATCGTAAATCAACAATACATTATACTGGCGGGCCATTTGTGCGATCGCCCGCAAAAACTCAGGGCGGCACATCCGCATTCCAGCAGAACCTTGCACCAAAGGTTCAATAAAAATGCCCGCATAGCCCTTTCCATGCTTCAACAAAGACTCCAGTTTCTCCAAACACCGCGCCTCCTTGCTTTCCACCTCCTCATCGCCGTCAAAAGTCGCAGGAAAAGGCACAACATCGCCAGGAAACATTAAAGGTGCAAAAGGTTCCCACCACAGCGAACTTCTGCCAGCAGACATCGCGCCCACAGTATCACCGTGATAACCTCCCTCAAAACCAATAAAGCTAGTGCGGTTAGTTTCTCCCAGATTTAGCCAATATTGAAATGCCATTTTCAGAGCAACTTCAACAGCAGTCGAACCGTTATCAGAAAAGAAAATCCGCGTCAAAGAATCAGGCGTATGAGTTATCAATTTAGCAGCCAGTTTCTGCGCCGGTTCGTGAGTAAATCCCGCAAAGATTACGTGTTCTAACTTTTTGGCTTGTTCGTAAAGAGCCTCAGCCAGAACCGGATGACTGTGACCATGAATCGTCACCCACCAACTAGAAATACAGTCACGAATTTGTCGCCCATCTTCTAGTTCCAGCAGCGATCCTTTACCGCTAATTACCTTCAGCGGCGGGGGAGCAGTTTTCATTTGCGTGAAGGGCTGCCAAATTGGTGAACTCGAATAATTATCTTTCTGACTTGTCATAACTTCTGCTTCTTAGCTAATCTTAACTTGCATTCCAATAGAGCAATTATAACTCAAATATCAACTTTTTATTCCTTCTTCTTTCCTCTTCTCTTTTCTTCCTTCGCGTCCTTAGCGTCTTCGCGGTTCATTAACAAAAAAAATCTAATTTGGTGCGACGGGCGGCTGCGCTGCAACCTCTGCCGCCATATCGGGGGATTCCGGGCGATAGTTAAATTTGTCACTTAACTTTTTCTGCCAATCAGCAAATAAGTAGTCATTGCCCCTTTACCTTTGACATTAATCTTACCGCGTTTTTCAAACAAATACTTATCGCACAGCAACTTATAAGTTGAGCTGCTAACTTGAATTTTACCGGGAAGTCCCTGGGATTCCATGCGACTTGCTGTATTCACCGCATCTCCCCACAAATCGTAAATAAACTTTTTAGTGCCGATGACACCTGCGACAACAGGCCCAGTATTAATGCCAATACGGATGTTGAGAGGTTCGCCGCATTCGTCGCTGAATTTTAGAATTTCTTGCTGCATTTCGATCGCCATTTCGGCAATAGATTCTGCATGATTTTTACAGGGAAGCGGCAAACCGCCTGCTACCATATAATTGTCGCCGATCGTCTTAATTTTTTCTAAGCCGTATTTCTCGCTTAAGCAGTCGAAAGCTGAAAATATTTTGTTCAGCAATTCGACTAATTCTGCCGGAGACGTGCGGGAGGAGATTTCGGTAAAGCCGACAATATCAGCAAACAGCACCGTCACCTCGGCAAATCCGTCGGCAATATTGATCTGTCCTTGTTTTAGGCGATCGGCAATGCTTTCTGGTAAGATATTTAGCAATAAACGTTCAGATTTTTCCTGTTCGGCGCGCAATATTTCCTCAGCTTGTTTGCGTTGGGCTATTTCTTTATATACTAGACAAAACATTTGATTAAAAGCGACCATTACTTCTCCTAATTCATCATCTCGCTTGACAGAAAAAGAGTAGAAAGCTGGAGGTTCTCGATCTTTGATCAAAGCATCTCCCGCAGCTATCAAATCATCCCGCAGTCTCAAAATAGGTGCAATTACTGTGCCACCTAAAAACAGCATGGTTACAGAAGTCACAAATACTGTGATAATCACAACTAAAATTGCAATATGCCAGATAAATGCGTACAATTTTGGTTGGACAGATGAAGCATCGTGGCGAACAATTAATATGCAATTCTCTCCAAGATAAGCATCACTGAAAGCAACATCATAGCGTTTGCTATCTAGATCGTGTTTGCGTAACATCCTCTCTTTTTTGACTTGATATAAACTAATTTCTGGTGGTTCGCCAAATGTATATATTAGCTCGCCATGTAGATAAATAGATAATCCTAAGATGGTTGTAGACCTTTTAATGGCATTTTTTACTTTTGTATCCAATAAAGTGCGATCGGAGATATCTTGTTTGAGCAAAAACACTAGGGAATCAACAGTAGCGCGAGATACTTGTTCTAGTTGCATTAATAGTTCATCTTCGCGCCGAAAATAAGAGGGAACTAAAATAATTGCCTCTATTACTAGAATGCTAGCAAATACCCACAAAGCTATTTGCCTAGACAAGCGAGATTTGAAAAAATCTAAGAAGGATAGAAGGCGCGCTGACATAGAATTTACTATTGCACAAATGGCTAATTTAGGACATCGGAAAAATAAACCCAGTCAACGAAGATAAGACGGCGGTTGAAACCGCGCCTACACAAACGAAGTCCGCCTCCGCGGACTGAAGAAAGAAGATAGCGTAATTTTAACCGCCCCATCTTCAACCCGCGGAGGCGGGTTTTGTTTGTGTAGAAGCGGTTTCAACCGCCCAGTCTTCTTAATCATATAATAAACAAATTAAACCGAAACTGCGCTGACTAGCCTGCCTGCAAGCAGATAAGTATTCATATCGCCTTTGCCTTTGATGTGGATAATTCCTCTGTCTTCAAACCGATACTTATTTTGTAAGATATCGTAAGTTGATTGTGTGACTTGAATCGCGCCTGCAATCCCGTGGGATTCCATGCGGGCTGCTGTATTGACGGCATCGCCCCAGAGGTCGTAAATGAATTTTTTAGTGCCAATAACCCCCGCAATTGCAGGCCCGGTATTGATGCCGATGCGAATGTTAATTCCTGCATGATGTTTGGCATTAAATTTTGCTAATTCCTCCTGCATATCTAAAGCCATTTCCGCAATGCTTTCCGCGTGGTTGGTGCTGGGATTTGGCAAACCTCCCACTACCATGTAAGCATCTCCAATTGTTTTGATTTTTTCCAACCCATACCTTTCCGTTAAACCATCGAAGGCTGAAAAAATTTCGTTGAGGAACTTGAGCAATTCTTCGGGAGATATTTGTGCTGAAAGCACGGTAAAGCCTACGATATCCGCAAACAAAATCGTGACTTCTGCGAAGCCGTCAGCAATACTGCTTTGACCGTCTTTTAGCTTGGCAGCAATGGATTCGGGTAAAATATTGAGCAGCAGGCGATCGCACTTTTCCTGTTCTTTGACCAATTCTACATTAGTTTCTTGCAATTGTGCCGTGCGTTCCTTGACCCGCTGTTCTAATTGTTTAGCATTTTGGCGCAACCTGCTGATAGATAAAGTTAATCCTGTCACCCCTAAAACGGAAAGTCCTACTAACAGTAAAAACAGGTTTTTCAGTTCGCTACGAGTATTTTGAGTGATTGTATCGAGAGGTTGAGTAATTTCTAAGATCCCCCGCACATCTCCCACTTTCCAATCAGTTTTAGGACTGTCACGGTGAGTATTATGACAGTTAACGCAGCTAGAAGTTAGAATATCCGCCTCGGCATATCGAAAGGCTGGTTTGCCGCGAAATTTCTCACTGCGAAAAAATTTTTTGGTCGGATTTTTTGTCAAATAGGTAATAGCTTGCCGTTCAAAATCGTCTCGGGCTCCGCCTTCTTTTCTTCGCCAGGGAAACGGGTAGTTGCTGTAGAGACGAAGTGATACTTCGGGATTTTTGTTAGTAATCTGGTTGCCTAGTTCTATTAAGAAAGTGGCCGGTACGGGAACTGTTACTTTTGTCGGGTTGTAGTCATGGGTAAAGTTAATCCCTTTAGCAGTGTTGAGAGGATTGACAACATCCGAACTGTAAAGGGTGCGGGCTTCTTTAACAGCTTGGGCATAGAGGGTGGCATTTTGGAGGGCTTGCGATTCGATTAGGGTGGAGGAAAGACGAGACATATTTGCCATCGCGACTCCTACACCTACACAAAATAAAATTGTCACCGCAAGCAGAATTCGCTTGTAAATTAGTTGGCTGATGGCAGCCCGAATTCTAGAAATCAACTGGCGCATGGTATCCTCAAGCGTGAGGTTTAATCTTGATTGGAATTTATGCACTACTAACATAACACTGCTTGTTCAGACTGTTTTGCTGGCGTCCGGGGTAAAGCAAGACTCTCTGAGTGCAACCGAGGGTTAATTATTGTTCACCGCGAGTGTTTCGCTTATCCGTAAGAATACGCATAACTTGATAGTGGTTTTCTGTGGAGTGACGTACAGATGATCGAGTAAGGACACGGCACTGCCGTGTCCCTAGTTCACGCATTTTTTGTTCTATCTCGGTTAGGATAGCAATTGTAGTCTATGGTTGGCGATCGTGAATTCTGACTCTACTGTCTCACCTACTAACAAGGAAATTTTTCCGGGAGAAGTTTTCGTCAATACTGCCGATTTTGATACCGGCATTCGGCGACTTTTACCTAAATATGACGAAATGCTGGATGTATTAGCCGACTGCATTGCTAACACAAACCACCGCATTTTAGAACTCGGCTGCGGTACGGGGGAACTCACTTTAAAAGTTCTCCAACGCTACCCGTCTGCGGAAATAGTTGCTGTCGATTACTCGCCGCGAATGCTTGATTTTGCCCGCGCCAAAATAGAGTCGGCAGGATACGCAGCGCGGTGGACTGGAATAGAAATGGATTTTGGAGAATGGGCTAACAATCCAAATTTCTCAGGCTTGGGCGATAAATTCAATGCTTGCATTTCATCTCTGGCAATTCACCATCTTGAGGATGACATGAAGTTGAAATTGTTTGAACGCATTCGCCAAAGTTTAAATGCTGGTGGCTGTTTTTGGAATGCCGATCCTCTTTTAGCAGAATCAGCAGCAATGAAAGATATTTATCAAGCGGCGCGAGAAGATTGGGCGCTAAATCAGGGGGAAACTTTAGCACAAATTCGCGCAAATGTGGGGAAGAGTGTCTCTTACGGATATTCTAGTCCCGATCGCCTAGCTACACTTTCGGCACAGTTGGAAATGCTGGTAAAAGCTAGATTTGACACTGTTGCAGTGCCTTGGAAATACTACGGGATGGCGGTGTTTGGGGGATTGGTTAATTGAAAAAAGTAGTCTGGGAGGCAGAACTTCTATATTTAGGGTGCGCCTGGACGCACCTTACTACTTAAAGAAAGATTGCAGTTAGTATTTTATGTTAGTAAGTTCTGCTTGAGAAAATATATAATACTGCCAGCATGGAGAAAAAAAAATGACTGCAACTGCGATTCAAAGTATTGACTGGGATGCTTTTTCTTCGGAACTCTCGGGAATCGAAATAATTAGCGATCGCGCGCAAGTTGTCAAGCTATCTCAAGACTATTATCACTTCAGTCCAGTTTTGCAACCTCTCTTAAGTGATAAAACAGGAGATTTAGTAGTTCGTCCTGCCAGCGAAGCGGAAGTTTTGCGGATTGCAGCAGCCTGCGTCAAATCCAAAATTCCGCTAACTGTCAGAGGTGCAGGAACGGGCAATTACGGGCAGTGCATTCCCCTCAAGGGCGGCGTCATTTTAGATACCAGCAAAATGAACAGTATCCGCTGGATAAAACCGGGTTTAGCTTGCGTAGAACCGGGGGTGAAAATGTCGGTTTTCGACAAACAAGCGCCAGAAACTGGTTGGGAATTGCGGATGGTTCCCTCAACCTATCGCACCGCAACGATTGGCGGATTTATCGGCGGCGGTAGCGGGGGAATTGGTTCGATAACTTACGGGCAATTGCGCGATCGGGGAAATCTTCATGCCGTTCGAGTCGTTACAATGGAAGATGAGCCGCGCGTTATGGAATTGCGCGGCGATGAAGTGCAGAAAGTCAATCATGCTTACGGCACAAATGGGATTATTACTGAGTTAGAAATTCCCCTCGCCCCTGCTTATCCTTGGGCGGAAATCATCGTCGCTTTTGACGATTTTATGACATCGGCAAACTTCGGTCAAGCTTTGGGCGATGCTGATGGAATTATCAAAAAACTAATTTGTGTTTGTGCTTGGCCAATTCCTGCTTATTTTGCGGCTTTCCGCGATGCAATTCCTGAAGGTAAGCACTGCGCTTTGTTAATGGTAGCTGAATCTTGTCTGGAACCGCTGCAAGATTTGGTGCGCGAATATGGCGGGACAATTTGCTATCAAAAAACCGCGCAAGCAGCGAGCAAAGGTGCGGCAATTGCTGAATATACTTGGAATCATACCACTCTGCACGCTCGCAGCGCTGACCATTCTCTGACTTATTTACAAACGCTTTTTCCCGCAGATAAAGGTTTGAAATTAATTGAGGAACTGTATCATTATTATGGGGATGAGGTGATGATGCACTTGGAGTTTTTGCGGATGAACGGCAGGGCGATCGCGGCTGCTTTGCAAATAGTTCGCTACACTACGGAATCACGGCTCAATGAAATTATTCGCTATCATGAAGAGCAAGGCGCACTGATTGCTAATCCTCACACTTATATATTGGAAGATGGAGGGATGAAAAGTATTAATGTGGAACAGTTGCAGTTTAAAGAGTTGGTCGATCCTTACGGTTTGCTGAATCCGGGTAAAATGCGGGCGTGGTTGGAACGGGATTAAGTTTTTAGATAAGATTCGGCGGTTGAAACCGCTGCTAGACAAACAAAGTCCGCCTTCGCGGACTAAGAAATAAACGGGGTATTTAAGGATTAAGATTCGGCGATTGAAACCGCTGCTAGACAAACAAAGTCCGCCTCCGCGGACTAAGAAATAAACGGGGTATTTAAGGATTAAGATTCGGCGATTGAAATCGCTTCTATACAAACGATGTCCGCCTCCGCGGACTAAGAAATCAATAAACAGGACTTGTAAATTTAAGGGACGGGGGCGATAATTTCTGTAGGTGCGATCGCCCCTTCAGAAGGTACAGCTTGCTTTTCCAGTAGTTGGCGCTGTTTGTTCCGAAATTCTGCGGCCGCATCGTTCAAATTTTGGCGCTGTTCGGTATTAAATTCTTCCATGCTGCGGCCGCCTCCCAATCTGGATCTGTGGATTAAGTCAAATATTCCGCTACCGCTGCTGCGGCCGGAAAAAGGGTCGGTGTTGTCTTGAGTTTGAAAGTCTTGCAGCGGTTGGGCATTATTATTGTTTAAACCGCTGGCTTGAGCGAAGCTTGCTTGAGGCGAGAACAGAGCACAGGTGGCGATCGCGCTGGCGGCAATTTGAATCATCAATTTACTTGATTTAGAAGTTTTGCTGTTCATGATTTATTAGTTCTACTTTCAAAAAAACAATTGCTAAGAAGACCGGGCGGTTGAAACCGCGTCTACACAGACAAAACCCGCCTCCGCGGGTTGAAGAAGACCGGGCAGTTGAAATTACGTTATTTTCTTTACACCGTGGAGGCGGACATCGTTTGACTTTCTGGCGGTTGAAACCGCCGTCTGCATCTAAGCAAACCGTCGTCGTAGCAGTGGTTGAATGCTCAGCAGCGCCACCAAATCAAACACTAGCAGCACCAATAGCGATCCTCCAAAGGTAACTGTACCCCAAGGAGCTTGCATCACAACGCTAGCTAGCGACCAATCGCTGTGCAGGTACAGGTAGCGGATGGGTTCGATCGCATAACTGAGCGGATTGAGTGTTACGACAACTTGCAGCCAGTGTGGCATAAACGACAGCGGCGCAAGAGCTGTACTCGCAAACAATAGCGGTAAGTTGGTAACAAAAATCACTGCGATTAATTCTACGTGGCCGGGGAGGGCGAAGGCTAAACCGAGACTCAAACCGGTGACTCCCAAAACTAATAGTAGGACAATCAGGGCGATCGCACCTAGTCCGGCAATTCCAGGTAATCCAGAACCCAAAAATGCTCCAGCCGTGACAATTGCGCCTGTTTGGATAAAGCTGAGGGTGACGATGAAAATAGCGGAAGCTAGGACAATCGAAAATCTCGAAGCCAGGGGCGCGACTAATAAGCGGTTGAGAAATCCGAATTCGCGATCGAACATAATCGGTAAACCGGCATTCAGCGCGCCTGCAAATGCAGTAAACACGATCACACCGGCGCCGAGAAATTGTCCGTAATTCTGGCTTTCGCCGAACAAGCCGGCGGGTGCATTTTTAAACAGAGCTCCGAATAAAACCAACCACATCAGCGGCTGAATGATTCCTGCAACTAGCGTCGAGGGGCGGCGCTGTAGTTGAATAAACAGGCGCTTGGTTAGGGCGAGTGTTTCTTGTATAAAGTCGGCCAGCAGGGAACTGTTGGGGGGTGTAACAGCCGTTAAGGGCGATCGTTGCTGGTTGAGTTTGTTGGGGGATGTGACAGTACCGCTCATAATTGCTTGTTGATTTTGACTATTGTGATTATTTTTACAGGAAATATGCTGAATGGGATTTTTGCAGGCTGCTTTGATTATAGGCTATTTGGAGTTGAGATGGCGAATTTAATTAGCTTTCGCGATCCGAAAGAATGCGATCGAAGTATTAATCTGTTGGTGTTATTGCGAGTGAATAGCGAAGCAATCGCAGTATTTAAAAGTAAGTATGGAATACCCAAAACTTGTTGACTTACGGTTGCGAAGGTTGTCATACAATTATCGATTGCCTTGCCAACAGAAGTGCAAGCTCATCAGCTTTTGGGCGGTCATCTTCCCGATATGGTAAACCGATAATACTTGCGTGAGATGAAGAGTCGCGAACTAAATCTAAACCTATAGATCGAATGTCACCTGCTGTAATACTAGCAACTCCTTCACAGTTCCTAATTGCACTTAAAGATTGTTCGATGGAAAAATTTACAGAAATGCCTTGCTCGTTGATACGTTTGCGTAAATAGTAAGCATCTGCTTTGACTATCGATCGATCCTTATCTATCCATCCTTTTCGCAGCGCTCGGTAAACAATAGCAGGATCTGGTAATTGTTCCAACTCTGACGCACTCGTTGAAGGTTGTTCTATCATGTCTCGTTGAACCAGTGCAACCAGTAGATTAATGTTGGTGATGAAATAATATCCTCTACACCATATTCATCTTCTGTATGGTGAAAAATGTCAACTGGTTGCTCCTGACTGAACGGACAAAACAGGCGGACTGTGCGATCGGGTTTTAAGCTTGTCCAATCTAGCGTGATACTACCTCGATCGTCTGTAGCCGCCGATGCTTTGGGAAAATTACCACCCAAAACGTCATAAGCTTCTACGATCGATTTCATCGCTGTTTTAAAAGCGTACTCTGTGGGTTTCAAAATTCCATATTCGTCGTCGTCTTCTAAATCTAAAAGTTCGATTAGACGTTCCACTGTAATCCTGAAGTTTAATAATCCCTTACTGCTACTCTCAGCAATTTGTTCGTTAGCTACAGTCATAAGATATAATCCTCAAGCCGATCGCCAGTTTAATTTTAACACGGTTTTTGCAGCCTGCTTTGATTATCAGCTATTTCGAGTTGAGAGGGCTGGGGTAGTGCGTAGTATCGCTGTTCGTGGAGGAGGTGGGATAAAAAGATAAAATTGTGGTAAAATTGGTGAACGCTACATATTAATAATTTAGTTTCTCGACTATTAAGAAAATTGGAGGATAAGTTGATGTCATCAAGTGCGATCGCCACTTTGGTCAAAATCATGGAATCTCTGCCAACAACTGTGCAAGATATAGTTGTTGAACACTTGCAACAATACATTCGGAAATTTAATATTACTGTTGCTGTGAGTCCCGACGGTAAGCTGGAAATTCCGGCAGAGATTGAAAGTCAACTGAAAGCGGGCGATAAATACACAGTTACAGTTACAGCAGATAGCATTGTTTTTGAGAAGATGAAAGCAGGTTTTGACTGGGAGGAGTTGCGGCGACGTAGAGACTCATTACCACCCGATCCCAATCCGATGACAATGGAAGAAATTTGCGAACTTGTGCGGGAGGTGCGTCGCGAAAAACGTTCTGAAATAGAGTCACAACAATGAAAGTCAATGCTATAATAAGGCTGAGTTAGTTTCCGATTTTAATTCAAATAACACAAGGAAATAATAATGACAATTGCAGCCATTTATGAAAAGGGTGTGTTGCGGCTAATGCAGCCAATGGAACTCCCAGATGGAACCAGTGTTGAAATAATCGTTATTCCGAAACCGTCTCATTTTGAGCATAAAAATCCTGCTGATATTCTGGCAGATATCGCAGCTTTACCGTTAGAAGAGAATGTATCTGCATTCTCTGGTCGAGACCATGATAAAGTTCTTTATCCCGATCAAAATTTACTATAGACCTCTTGGAAAATTCATTCAAACTCTGATTCTTATAAACGGAATAATGAGGGTTTCAGCTTAGTTCGCAATAGATATAATGATTTAGGCTGGCTATATAACCTCAAAAACAGGTTGTACAAGATTTTTACTGCCATCTGGTGTTAAATGAGCAATTAGACCCGAACACTGACCATCCACAATATACATAGACATGCTTAAGTGAGTTTTTGTATATCTATAGCCTTGATTATGCCGAGGGTCAAAAAATGAATATTTTAAAGGCTCGATTTGTTTTTGTAATATGGCTTGATCGTGGTTTTTATTTAAAAGATTAATCCAATCTGATTCAGAATAACATTGACCCTTGTAAACGCCTGCACCTACCTGAGAGTAATATTTCTTAAGAATATAGCTATCTCTGCTTTGTCCCAATTTTATTTGATCTTTTTTTTCTACATCACGAAATATTTCTGTATAAGGAATATGTTTAGATATAAATTCAATTTCATCCCCATCAAAGTGCTGCATATATTCTCGATTATTCAACAAAGCGAATAGACTTTTATCTTCTACAATTGTCATTTGCGCTAGATTGTGCATCAAATAAAAATTAGCCTGTTTCGATAGTGTAATCAGATTATTATAGGGTTCCGATGTTAAAAACTCTATCCATTCTTTTCTGTTGCAATTCAATGGTAGATTATTGAGAAAAAAATTGTTGTAAGCTAGAGAAATATTCTTTCCATTCAGAAATATTCTTTTATCGAAAAACTTGAGATCGTCTATATGAGATGATTCAATATCTATTCCTTTTAAGTCCAGTTCTTCTTGAATGAATTTCAATTCAGCGTTAAACTTACAATCATCATACAAAAAAGCAATTAAAGGGGGCAAAGAATGCAAATTTAGTAATCTTAATACTAAAGATGAAAAATTATCAGTTTTAAATGTAGTAGCTATCTCTCTATTCAAAAGTCTCGAAATTGGTTTTAAAGTTGCATGGTTCAATCTATCATAAAGAAACATCCCCCCTGGCAAACATCCATTAAACTCATAAAATAAAATTCCATTATCGCTTATCATAAAGTCATATCTGACAATTGTTTGATAGTAATTTCCTTGCTTATATATAAAAGGAATAAACAAATCATATTCTTGATAAAATTCAAATATTGGTTCTTTTTTATGCCAAAAACTATCTATTACTTTCTCTACAATTTTGTACATTGATAAGCAAATTTGTTCAATATATTTTTTGTCTTCTTTTTTAATTAAAAATGGAAATAAAGAAAACATTAACTTCTTACCAGCTAATTCAGTTATATTTGAAGGAAGTATTTGGTGAAAATCATCAACTAAAGATAAATTCAAATTCAATAAGCTTTCTTGTGAAAAATGTTTATTTAAAAAATTGGCACTCTCAATGGTGTAATCAATACTTGATTTCATAAAATTATTTCTTTATAAAATTGATAAAATGAACATTATGCTGGGAATTAATTTGGTAATTTATTTAGCATTTATATCTTCTTAATTTGAATAATTGATGTCTTTATCACTCTTGGTATTAATTTTGACAAGATATTGAGTATTGCGTTCTTTAAATTCGATTTGTTTAGTCGGCAGAGTAATAATATATAGGGTTTCTGCTAATTCCATTTCTATGTTTGAAAAAGGCCAAACTAAATTAAGCATAATGAAAACCTCTTCTTTTAGATTTCAAAAAAAATATTGATTTTTTCAAGACCCTACCTTCTTATCCAGCAACTAATTTATTACCGATGTAGCATTTTGAACGGGGACAAATAAAATCAATGTGGTATTCAGACCAACTATTATGACCAATTCCAATATGAAAACAGCCATTATTCCCTCCGTACATTTCGTTAATCAGCTTATTTCCTGGCAGTATTGGCATATTGGTATTGATGCCAAATGCAATTTCAATAAGAACTGAATAATTTTCATTTTGGCTCAATAATTTTTCAATTCTATTAGCCGCTTTCTTTGAACTATGCTCGGACGAGATTATCGTTTTGATTCTTCCTTGTCGAATACTTAAAATTACATTGCCATCTTTTATTGTATTTAGATCATCAAAGATTTCCTCTTGTTCACCATTCTGAACTTCCTTTAGTTGTGAGACAACAGGTGTTCCTAATAATGTTACTTCTCCATTAAACAGTAAATTTACATTTTGAGGATCGTTAATTGCATTGTTAGGAAAAAATCCACATTCCCCAGAGACAGAACCCCAAGAGTCTCCCCAGTCCATTAATCCTCCCATAATACCTACTTCATTCCCTTCGGATAAAATAAAAGATGCTTCTGTCTTAGAGTAAGGATCTATAACATTAAGTTTTTGCTCTTCAGCCAACAAAGAAAAAAAGTTTCTTATCCAAACCTCTTGGACAGTTATATCTGTATCCTCCATGATCTTTATAGTATTGACAAAATCATTCAATATGTTTTTGAATGATTTTGTACTAAGATATAGTATTTTATGATTTTTATACGATAAAATAGATAAAAATCGCGGTAAAATTATTAAAACATGAGAGAAATCGGGAATTTTAGAAATAGCGTATTCAATCTCTATATCATTTGAATAAATAATTTTGTTATATGAATAAGGATTATAATCGTCATCAATTTTAAACATATTCTCGTATTGATAATGAACGATCAAAAAGAAACCATTAGCTTCTTCTATGTTCCCAAACTGCTTAAAGAGATGCGGTTTAATGAGACAAGGCATACTTGTTACAATCCTTTAATAATTATCCAAAAGGCTTTACCAGCACTTGAAGTAAGCTATGGTAAAGCCTGCATTCGTCTGAATTAACTAGAGCTCAAGGTGGCTAGGTCGCACCTCGGACGATACTTTTACCCCACACTTAGTCAAATTTTTCTTCAAAGATGACTTGACAGATTTGTTCTGTTTTTGTTCTTGGATGCTTGTTTTCGCTTCCATAAATTTAACCTCAAAGTATTATGCTTGACTGGCTTAAAGCTCCATAATAAAGATTTTTCTACGTTTGTCAAGGCATAAAAAGTCTAATCTGGTATAGACTTTGATCGAACCTTTATGAGCTGCCATTGGTAAAAAAAAGTAAAATTTAGTCGCAACAGGTTGCAAAAGGATGCAAAACGCAGTAGAATTATCAAAAACTAATATCTGTATCACCTATGGATGTCCAAGAAATACTCAAATGGGCTGATGGATTAGTGTTTTTCAAAACGGGAACACACTTAAGTAGTCTGCAACAGGCAGTATTAAAAGGGGTCTGGAATAGTCAAAAATATAACGAAATTGCGGATGACTATCACTGTACGGAAGCGAATGTCAAAAGAGTTGCAGGCAATTTATGGCAACTGATATCAGAACAATTAGATGAAAAAGTTAATAAGTCCAACTTTCGCGCTACATTGGAACGCTATCAAATATCTAAATTTTCAAATATCGGTAATGTCGTTAAGAGTAATTTTGTTTCAAATAGCATCACTGTATGTGGAGAAAGTTGGCCCTCTGACGAAGCGGTAAAAAAACGATCACCTACCTCCTCCGTCACAAATTCCACCAGTAACCAACCAGAAACGCGACTTGATTTAAGAGATGCACCGACTCTCAGAACCTTCTACGATTCCCTACGGGATAGCTTCGCTTCACGCCCCAACTCACCCATCACCACCCTCGAAACCTGGATTGTAGAGCAAAACTGCCGCCTAGTCGCCATCACAGGAATCAGCGGTATCGGCAAAAGCGCGATCGCCCGTCACCTCATCCCGCAAATTCAAACTCAATTCGATCG
>Ga0335394_10000748_pt1 | contig 35476 bp, 31 predicted proteins | sample MAT03_FD_205741 | JGI IMG/M metagenome (GOLD analysis project Ga0335394, IMG submission 205741) | Freshwater microbial communities from Lake Fryxell liftoff mats and glacier meltwater in Antarctica - MAT-03 (spades assembly) (version 2) ...
CTAAGCTGGACTTAGAGTGACTAAGTAGACGGCGTTTGACGGTCGTAACGAGAATTAGACTTTGGGTAATATCCTTAATCTAATTCTGTCAGTAGAATCTCAGTGTCTTTAGACCTGAGAGTGTCAAACATGCTTAACTTCTACCAACAACTAGCAAAAACCTTAAAAAAAGATGCTGTAGTTTTAGCCACCGTCACCAGCACTGGGACTTCTTTATCTGGAAAAATCTAAAAATCTTTCAATTGACGGTACATAATATCTGAGCGTAAAACGTACTTTCGTCCTTGGATAATAGGAGCGCCTTCATGTACTAGTTCATGGACAAAACACAAAACCATACCTGTTACTGGAATCACAGCAATATTAGGTAAATCTTCATAGTATCGGCGAGAAAGATGAAAACGGGTATCACCGCCTTCAAAACCTTCATTAAGGTAAATCATGAAAGTCAATAGACTTTCCTCACCGTTAGGTCGCCGATAAGAACCATCATGATGAATCGCAAACATCTGACCTGGGTCATAGCGATAGAAACGAAAACGCTCATTCAGTCCAACCGCTTGCCATCTGCCAATGCTGCTAGGTATATAATTTGATACACGTTGCCATAAAGCAAAAGCCCGTTCCTGGTCATCTAAAATGACACGCTGATTATTGCGAATGTCTGGACGTATTTCAAAACCTCGGATGGTAGTAATAGGAGCATCTGTATAACCAATATTTTCGGTTAAAGTAATGTACTCAGCACATTCTTTTGGTGAAAGAATATTGTCTAACGTGAAAATTTCGTTGCCAAGCAAATTTTTCTTAGTCATGGTTAAGCCGATTAAAATATTCCATAAAAAAGAGAAAGAAGAAATGCTTAACTGAAATGTATTGCCATTGCATCGGCTTGTAAAAAGTAGCCCACCCTACCTTACCTATTTTCGTAATCTAAAATCGGGTTTCATACTGAACTTGGAATTGATTTTCATCCCCTAAATTAGTTGAGCCTCGCATCAAAATTTCATCATTGAGTCGATAAAGCACGTTATAACGGAAAGACTCATCGCTAGAAAGAGGGCGTGATAAAGAAGCAGAGAAATTTCTATTAACATTAAACACACCTTCTGCTGATAAATTCAGAACTGAAGCTGTCGTTGTTTCATTACTAGTGGTAGGGGTGGGAAATATCCGAAATTCGCTGAAACCAATAGCCTGTCCGATCGCAGTAATAGTTCCTTGCAAACCACCTAAAATGGTAGAACTAGCGAAATTAGTCAGCCCTTGTCCTGCATCTGTTTGACCGAAAGAACCAAGAATTGAGCCACCCAGTAAAGCAACTATTTCTCCCTTACTACGGCTAGGTTCACTCGTCAGTTCCAGATTGTCGCCCAATTCACTAGCTGGCCCGTTGGCCCTGGCTTGAACGCGAACGGTACGTAAAGTCCCGAAGTTAGTAGCAGAAACATCGCTGATTTCAGCAGACAATGGTGATTCCAAAATTCGGCTGTTCGTTGCTGATGCTTCAGGTACGATCGCAATAAGTCGGATATCCAAAGTAGGGTCAAGCCCTTGACTTGGAATAAACCGCGCAGTTTGTTCGTAGCCTCGCGCCAAAGCGAACTCAGTTGAAAATATGCTGAGTCGTCCTCCTGTCAAACGAATCACTCCTTCAGGGAGCGGCTTGGCTAATGTACCATTTATGGTTAAGTCGCCTTTTGCCTCGAAGTTCAGTATGGGCTGACTCAATGCGGCTCCTCCTGGTACAAAGTCGAGTAATGACTGAGTGGTAACACTAATATCGTCGTCTAGAATTAACCTTAAATCTGCAAACTTTATAGGTAAATTGGGTGGAGTAACTGCGCTAGTGTTACTTTGTGGTGTAGTCACTGGGCTAGCATTAGTCTCTGCTGTAGGTGTGAGATTAACTTTAAGCTCTTCTCTATTTATGACGTTAGTGTTAGCTTGAACTGTGGGTGCTGATTTTGTCTTAGCGGTAGAGTTTCCAATGATTACCTGACCATCACTCAGCTGAATTTCTCCACCAATTACAGGTTTTAGTGCTGTTCCGCGAATTACAACATCGCCGCCGACACCGCCTTGATACAGTCCTGCAAGCTTAAAATTGAGTTTGTCTGCTATTGATACTGTTAGGGGATTTACTAGGGCTTGCTGAGGATCAAAAATTGGCAGGATACCTGATGCATTTATTTGCCCTTGATTGTAAGTGCCTTGGATACCTTGGACATTCACTGTATTACCATTAAATTGCGCTGTCCCGGTGACGTTAGTTAGGGGTTCAGATAAGGCTTCAGCGCGAAAAGTTGCATTGTTGAGTGTGGCATTTCCGTTAATAATTGGTTCGTTTAAAGCACCCTGAACGTTTAAATCTACTTGTCCTTGACCGTCTACCCAAGCGACTTGATTGTTGGTAAACAGATTTAACAGTGCCAATCCTTCATTGTTCACGCTGGCGTTGATGCTGATTTGATTGCTATCTGGTTGCACTTCGGCAAAAGGTAAAGGAGCAGGTACACTACCTGTAATTGCAACTGGTTGGGTTCCAGTCACTAGCAAAGTACTGTCAAAATTCAAGCGAGCATTGTTGTAGTCAAAGTTCACCTGTCCTGTTTGCACAGGTTGCTTGTTGAGAGTCGCATTCGCCAGTGTCACTTTTCCTTGCGCTCTGGGATCTTGTAAACTACCTCCCAAGGTGGCATCAGCATTTACATTACCAGTGATATCTATCGGGTATCTTTCTATAAAAGGTTGTAAAAGCGATAAAGGTAGACTTGCTACATTCAAATTTCCAGATAGTTGTTCAGTTCCTAACTGTCCCGAAAAAGCCACCAGTCCTTGATTTATCCCAACACTCAACGGCGAAAGTGTGACGACACCATCGGCAAAATTGCCTTGAGCAACGACTTGATTGATGGAATAATCACCCCATTGCCAGTTCGCACCTTGAAAATTAAAGCCGACATTCAACCCAGATTTTAATGAGCCATTAGCTGTAATTGCTCCACTCAAAGTACCTGTTAATTCTGCAAGGGTGGGCAAAGATGGGCTTTCATTTCTCTCTTGTTGCCGTTGTTCTGTTACCAATGTGGCAATTTTTGAGAAATATTTTAACTGTGCGAGCAAATCTGCATCGGGCAAGCTGATAGACTCAGTTTGAAGTGCTTCTGCTCCAGCTAAAGTTGGAAGCTGCAACCCGGTACCAAAGTCTTGAAAGTCGAAGATATTAAACGTTTGTAAAAGTCTCTGGATTCTGGTTTGGTTAAAATTAGTTTGAAATTGAAATTGCGGGTCATTCCCTGGTTTCAGATTGCCACTGAGGGCGATGTTGCTATCTCCAATTTGCAATTGACCATTAGCCAAGGTAGCAGTACCATCAGCATAATTAATGGTGCCGCGAAATTCATCTGCTGTAATTCTCCCAATCCGAGGCTGGGCGATCGCAACGTCTCCCGCAATGGCATAATTATTCAGATTAACAACTAAATCCCCCGATAATTGCCCCGCCAGTGGTTGCAATTGATTGTTCGGTAAAAAGCCTCCAATCAGAGCGATGGGAAACTGTTGAGCGTTGATGAGCAAGTTATCTCCCTCAGTTCTACCTGTCGCAACTGCTCCATCGCGTCGAACTAAAAATGAAGTGGGACGATAATCTGCACCCAGGTTCAACGCTATCCTGTCTTGCTTCCCAGCTAATCGCAGACTTGCTCCTTGCCCCCCTTGAAAATTCACGTTTCCAGTTAAAAGCGGGTCAAACGCCAAGTCACTAACCTGGAAATTCCGCAGGCGGATATTGCCAGTGGCTTGCGGAACATCTGGAGTACCTGTAACTTGTCCATTAAAATCTAGTAATCCTGCTACTTCTACGTCACCAGGAATTTCAAAACCAGTATTTTTTAAGTTGAAATTCTGCGCTAGTACATTTAAATTAAATCCCGCAATTTCGGGTGCTACATTTGGTGGAGACTGAATTGCGATCGCACCATTCGCACTAAATCCTGGGGTACTTGCGTTTTCAACTATAATCTGCTGTCCATTCCACTGAAATTGAGCGGTGAGTGGTTTTGCCAGCAGTGCTACCCCTTGGGAAAGGCGGATTTGTCCGGCGGCGCGAATATCTGCAAGCTGGAATGATTCTGTTGTGCCTGCTAACTGAATATTGCTATTAAGCCGTCCTCGCAGTTGTGGTGAGAAACGATTGAGTTGAATTTGAGAAGTTTTGACAACTCCTTGCCAGCGTTGTTGTGCAAGTTGACCTCTAGCTCTGATTGTCCCCCCTGCCACATTCAAAACCGCCTCTGGGAAAACGATCTTCTCTCCTTGTTTGGCAACAACAACTCGTCCCGTAGTGGGATAGGTAGCTTTCGGCGCTTGCACCCGCGCGACTGTTTGCAGATTATTCAGAGTACCAGAAATATTGGCATTTGCTGATACATTTCCAATGGTGATGGACGGCGAGGAATTGTAGGCTTTAGCGATCGCATCCCCTGGTAAATTTTGTGCTTGCACGTTAAATGATACTTTGCCTTGGGGTGCAAGCTGAAGTTGACCGCTAGCTGTGACTTCCCCTCCCACCTCTGGATTTGCCTGAACGCTAGCAATATTTACGTTTAATGGGCTACCTAGAGAACCAGAAACTTTTGCGTTCGCAGATATACCCCCAACATTAATCGGAGTTGAAATACCGTAACCTTGAGCGATCGCATTTCCAGGTAAACCTTGAGCTTGAATACCTAAAGCTACTTGACCTTCAGGTGCTAGTTGAACTTGACCACTGGCTGTAATTCTTCCCCCTATTGGCGGCGTTACTTGAACACTAGTAATATCAAGTTTCAATGGTTGTTTGCCAAGTGAACCAGAAACTTCTGCTTTTGCTGAAATATTGCCAACTGCGATCGGTAGAGCAACGCCGTAGCTACGTGCTAGTATATCCCCTGATATACCATCAACTTGAGCATTAAATATTACGTTATCTTTGGCTCCTATATTAGCTTGACCGCCTCCTGTTATTTGACCACCTGCTGCGGGGACTAAATTCAGATTGGAGAGAGTAAATTGAGATGCAGTTTGAGATACATTCAAGCGGAAGTCAGTATTGAGGGCTGTGAAGAGAACGCGATCAACTTGAATAGGTTTTGTATTGCTTAATGTACCGCTAACGACTGGTTGCTGTAGTGCGCCGCCTACCTTAATATTTGCTTGAACTTCGCCACTAGCTGAGACTGGCGAATTTACATTCAGCGTATCTAAGATATTTTTCGCACTAACTGGTTTTATTTGAGCCGAGACATTAAAACCTGTTTGGGTATTAATTGTTCCATTAGCCACAATAGGAACTTTGCCAAAGTTCGTATTCAGATTTTCTAAAAAAACTGTCTGGTCTTGAAATATAAATCTGCCATTAAAATTAGAAACTTGCTGAGGAATATTTGGAATTTTAGCAGTGATTTGATTAGCTGTAGCTGTTCCCGTAACGGCTATTTCTGACAGTTTGGGCGGAATCTGAACCCCTAATTGAGCATCTAAACGCCCTGCTTGCAAGGCAATTGGCAACTCAATTAATCGACTTATATCAGATGCTTGTAAATTTTGTGCTTGCAGATTGAGATTAGTTTGTTGAGCTTTTATTTGTGTCTCACCAGAGATTTTAACTGCGCCTCCCCTAGCAAGTTGACTATTTAAGTCATAAGCAATTCTTTGATTTTGATCAAAAAATCGAGCACCACCACCAACTTGATTTAATATTACTGATCCTTTCGGTCTAGTTGGTGCAGAAGCTGGCGATAACTCTACATTCCCATCTTGAATTTGAAGTGTCTCCAACTCAGTTTGAATAGCACCTTTTCCTTCCCCAGCCTTGACTTGGGCTGTAACCCAGCGACCATCCTGATCCTGTTGGATGTAGACATTGGGTTGAACTAATGTGACATTTAATGCTAGTTTTCGGGTAAGGAGAAGCTGCAAAGGCGAGAACTCTACGTCCAAGGCTTTTGCTACTACCTGGTCTGGATCTGTGGGAATTGCTGGTATTGATAGAGAGCTAAACCTTAGACTAGAGAGTGAAAAACGTTCAACTTTCCCTACTTTTGCTGGACGCCCAAGCAATTGTTCGAGATTTTGCTGTACTAATGGCGCTAAATCTTTATATATATAGCTTCTAGCCCACCAAGCACCGACTGCAATTCCACCCAGCAAAACGACACCGAGAGCCAAACTGGTACGTCCTAAGAGAAGAAGCCATAAACGACGATTAGGTGGTTTCTGGTTATTTTCTGAATTTGGAGAGTGCGTCATTATCGTTACAATACTTTTATCTGGAATAAGCCGAGAAACAGGCTATTAGGAGTTGTATCAGCCAGTTACAACCAATATATATCGAGTAACAAATTATTACCCGATATTAGGTTTTATCGCCTTTAAACTTGGAGATTTCATCTAGAGTATGGTACTTAATTAGCACTTCTTCAATCTGAGCAATAATTAAAGCTATTCTGTGCTTCACCTTTTGAAAGTCTATAGTCATCCAAATAGTGATCTGACAAATTGTGCCTCCTTTCTGTTAGGCAAAGTAGATCATTAATATGTTTTTTCTCACAATATATATATTGCGAACAACTATCTTTTGTCAGAAGAATTGATATCTTAAGATAGATTTTATTTCCTTAAGGAGTATTTACTAGATTTTAGATAAAAAATCGTTAAATATTTATTAGACTACTCCATGAGAACTCTTGTATATACAACTTTGGTTAGAAAATGCAACCTTGTATAATCTTACCAAGTAGTGATAACTTTGTTATGGTCTGACTTTTCACGGGATATGGAAAAGTCAGAGTTAGAAGGATAATGCTCAACTTTTTACAAAAGACGGCGATAAAGCCAATCGCGTGCCATTCATGGGCAAGCAATCAATCTTTACGGCGGGGTCGATTACCGTCTCACAAGATAACCAGGATCATCCTGGGCCCAGACTGTTACTTTAGTTATGCCAGTGTCATTCAAAACTGCGGTAATATCCAGCGTGAAAGGAGTATGTCCCCCTTCATGCTCTACCATGTATTGACCATTCACCCATACACGGGCGCGATAATCCACAGCCCCAAAGTGCAGTAATAATCTGCCGTCACATAAAGGCGTTTCAAATTCTCGCTCATACCAGCAGTTTGGATGAAAACCTGTATCACCAATACCACTTTTGGTAGATTCGGGAGCGAAGGGAACTTCTATAGAATGAGTCCACCCCTCGATATCGCCTGGTTGAACACATCGCCCTTCATCGTCAAATGCGAACTTCCACAGACCATTTAAATTTAGCCAGTGCGATCGCTGTAACTGTGGACGTGGATACCCAGCTTCTGGGAAGCTAGAAACCCTTTGATTATCTGTATTGGAGGGTAATTCAACTTTACGATTTTGTATATCCAACAATTTAATTAAAACCTCTTAATGTAACTACAATAGAACAAATTTTTTTGTGCCTTCGGTTTAGACTAAACTAGGCTTTTTTGATACATTCCAGGAGTTGATTTTCTCCTTTTTCTATAATCTATATAAATTTATACCTGTACTTGCATAACGCTATTTATCGCTTAATAATAAACATCAAATACATTAAGCGCCCTAGTGTTAATGCTATAAGGGACTTCCAAGAAATAAATTATCCAAATAAACGAACCACAGAGGCGCAGAGAACACAGAGAGAAGAGAAATAGAGGGGATTTTTGTGTCAGTTTTGGGATATTTTTTATTTGGAAGTCCCTAAAATTAAGTACAGACTGTTGACTCGTGGCATTATGGCACACATATCGTGAATATTTGCCAAATCGGCATGAAAAAATCAGGTAAGCTGTTCCATATTTAATTTAAAAATTTATTTCGAGAGCGTCAAAATCAACCAGGTGGGCTGGCTCCCCGTGAAATTGCCCGTTACTACCTAACATTGCCTTGGGTTTCCCCCTTTGCCAACGTGGAAGTTATCGCCAATCCGGTGATTATGGGTGTCCTTGAGCGAGTATTTTTTCAAGAATATGTGATGGTTCAGTTGGGAGTTGATCTACCAGTACAAGGTTCGGATTATCACGAAATCCACCGGGACTATCGCCCTTTGTTTTCCGATCAAATAGTAACGCCACTCTACGCCCTAGCTGTTAACTTTCCCCTTGTGGAAGTAACGGCAGAAAACGGGCCGTTCCAGATGGCGCGTGGTACGCATATCTTGCCGCGTGAAGAGGGACTAAGGAAAATTGCCACTGGTGAAATTCCGATGGAATCTTTCTATATGGAGCTAGGGGATGCGATGATTCGGACACCTTTGGCGTTGCATCGGGGTTCACCAAATCGGACTAACCAGCCAAGACCAATGGCAGTTATGGGCTATGCTATGCATTGGTTGCACACGCCGAAGGTAGATTTGACTCTCCAACGAGACTATTATGAGAGTTTACCAGAGAAGTTAAGGCAAATGATTCGGTGTCAGGTGGTGGAACAGTTGCCAAAAGAAAAGGTCGAAACTTACGTGAATTTCAAGTATTAGAGACTTGTGAACTACCCCACGGTAAGACGGTGGGGTAGTTCACGCCACCATACCTATATGGGCAGTGACGATATGCCAAGTTCTGCTCGAAGAGACAGCCCAAACTCGCGTGAAACGAAAGTCACCATTTGCAGGGCTGCCATTATAACTACCAGACAATTGCATTCGGACTGAAACGATCGCCACCTCTCCATAAATTTGAATATGCTGTTCAGAAGGTTTCAATTCGTGTATCTTAATCAAACCAGATTCATGGGCGGCTAGATCATCTTGCTTTCCTAATAATTCTCCAAGATGACTGATGATAATAATTTCGGGGGCTAGTAGTTCATTCAAAACGTTTACATCAGAAGCAAGCATTGCCTGCCTGAGCCGTTCTTCTATGTTGATAATCTGAGTTTCAACTGTTTGAGTCATGATGTCTTTGTCCCTGCACTCCACCAGAGGGTTTTTTGGCACGGTAATGCCCGTTACTCTGTCGTGGTAAAAAACCCTACGACCATTTAATTGCCTCTTGCCTATGGTAGTTGTTTTTGCGATCGCACTTCCTCAAGAATTGAGTTAACATGCTATAGCGATCGCCGAGATGTTAACTTATACCAATCCAGTCTACAAAGGCTATTTTGCCGATCCTTTTGTTTGGGAATTTGAGGGTGTATACTATGCGATCGGCACTGGTGCAGCCGAAGCGGAAGGAATGGTAGACGAAATTGCAAAACTACGTGTTTTCCCTCTATTACGCTCCTTTGATTTCGTGACTTGGGATTTTGTAGATAACGCACTGTTGCGGCCAGACCCTTCCCTTGGCGATAATTTTTGGGCCCCGGAAGTTGCTTGTTGCAACGGCAAGTTCTACCTCTACTACTCTGTAGGACACGAGGACAAGAATCATCAGTTGCGTGTTGCCACAAGCGATACTAGGGACATCAAGAAATTTATCCTCATTCAACAAAAACTCTCGGTCAACAAAAGCTTTTACCGATACACCTGATATAGTTTGCTTATCTCATCTGCGTTGGAATTTTGTATATCAAAGACCACAACATCTTTTAAGTCGTTGCGCTCAAAAAAAGAGAGTGTTCTTTATTGAAGAGCCAATTTTTAGTCGGGAAACATTGGGGCGATTAGATGTTAGTGAAGACAAAAGCGGAGTGATAGTTGTTGTTCCATATTTACCAGAAGGTCTAAGTGAGGAAGCAGTAAACGCAGATATAAAAGTACTGCTGGATGGGTTATTTGCAGAACATAATATTTCTAAGTAGATTTGTTGGTACTATACCCCAATGGCGATCGCATGGGCAAGCCATTTAGAACCTGAAGCTGTTATCGTTTAGTCACAAAAGCTAACGGCTACTACGAGCCAGGTGTATTTGATTTGCGTTCGCGTAGCGTCTCCTCTGGAGAATCGCCACATCCTCGACCGACAGCGATCGCTAAGGAGTGAGTGTCACTAGTCTGATTTCTGTGCCCACAGAACAGCTTGGTTTAACTGCTCCCCGCCCAACTTACAGCGTTCTTGGTAGCAGCCGAGGTGAATTAATGCCACCCCTTGACAGTGCAATTTCTCGCTACTTGGAAGAAAGAATCTAGTAGTCTATGTGATTAATTTAGATGAGTATTGTAGTAAGGACTTTAGTACTTCTTTAAAACATCCTCTACAGAACAAGCGATGTCTACGACGGGGTAGGCCTACGCTTTTCTTACCCACCACTGTGTGAAATTAAGTCTAAAGATAGTGTGTACCTCATCACAAAAGAACTTAAGCTTGGCGTATGAGTTTAGGGTTTACGCAAATATTTATGAATAAGGAAACAGTTCCTAGTCAAGCTGAAAAGTCGAATCCAGAAGGTGATGCATCGCAATTAAGTCCAGAGGTACTTGACAAAATCAAACACCCTGCAAGAATAGACGATGTTATTCGGGAGCAATCACCGGAAGAACGTAAAAGTAACCCAGCTTTAGTACCGGAAATGATTGATGATCCAACTGATGATTAATTGGGTTTGCGAAAGAGTAATGAAACGCCAAGATTCCCAACTTTTTCTAAAATTTTGGGAATCTTGTTATTCATGAACCATTAAGTAGAGCGATTTATATAGCAAGTTATATGGCTTATCTGGCTGGACAATGACAAAGCTTTCACCAGCCTTAATTTTGTTTTGCTAATGTATCTGTTAGACACTAACATTTGCATTGCATTTCTCAAAGAAAACCCCAAGCAGTAAAAAAACTTAATCGCTACTTTAGCCAATATTATCTATCAACAATTATAGTTGCGGAACTTTATAAAAGCGTTTACTATTCTCAACAGGCGTCCAATAACATAGAAAGCTTGCAGCAGTTTACTGACCTATTATCCATAGAACTATCTGACTTAGAAGCAGCTATTGAATTTGGCAAGATTCAAAACGAACCCAAAAAAATTGGTAAACCAACTGGAGAATTAGATGCGTTAATTGCTGCTGTTGCTCGTTCTCGCAATGATATTCTCGTAACTAATAACATCAAATATTTTACTAATATTTTTAACTTACAATTAGAGAACTGGTTAGAAAATTATACATAGATTAATTGTAGCATTTTGAATAGCAACCTTAGACAGACGCAGACAGACGTAGATAAATTTAATAATTATCCGTATCTATCTATGTTTTTCCTATGAACGAAGAAGTCTCCAAAAAACTAGAGTTAATCAGGCAAACCTTACGTCAAACCGAAGTACAGGGCGTGCGCTTACGCGGTTGTATAATTAAAAATTATGAATTTTCAACAAGTATTCGGTAAACCACCTAAAACTGAAGCCAGTGCGCCAGGAAGAGTAAATTTACTGGGCGAACATACTGACTATCGCTCTTTTATTACTCTGAAAAAATCAAATATTTGTAGGTTGGGTTGAACAACGTGAAACCCAACAAAAGCAAGGATTATTGGCGTTGGGTTTCGTTCCTCAACCCAACCTACCCCTAGATTTATAGAAACTAGTGACAACAAAGGTTTCTGATTTTTATCTTGTGAGAGTCATAGAAGAGCGCTATAATGATGGCTTCGTTCTTCCAACTGCGATTCCTCAAAGTACGACTGTACAGATAGGTTTTAGTAGCGATAGCCAGCATCACTTTTACTCGGAAAATTTTAACGAGCAAGTGAGCATTTCAGATATCAATCATACTCCCTCTGGATTTGCCAGTTATATTTTTGGCTGTATTGAGCTTTTGCAAAAAGCAGGATACACAGTACCGCCGCTTTGTGTGTACGTCAAATCATCGGTTCCGATGGGTTCGGGTTTATCTAGCAGCGCAGCTTTGGAAGTGGCAACCCTCCGGGCATTACGCCAACTTCTGAACCTTCCCATTGATGATGTTGAAATCGCCCAATTTGCCCAGCAAGCAGAAATTCAATATGCTGGCGTGCAATGCGGCATTATGGATCAGATGGCTTCTAGTTTAGCTGACACTGAACATATCTTGTTTTTAGATACTCGGACTTTAGAACGCCGGGTGATGCCTTTGCCTGAGAAAGCGGAGATTTTGGTTATTGATAGCGGTGTACCCCGCACACTTGCAAGTAGCGGTTATAACCAGCGTCGGGCTGAGTGTGAGGAGGCGGCGCGATCGCTCGGAGTGAAAGCATTACGAGATATTAATGATGCAGCCTAAAGTTGTTTAGGACTTACGCAAAATATCTCTCAACCTCTTATTTCTCCGTGTCCGGTTATTGAGCGACTTGTACTGAGCGTAGTCGAAGTAAGTCGAAATACTGCGCCTCTGTGGTTCGTTATTCTGTAACTTTTGCGTAAGTCCTATTGTTTATGGAAATGTTGCCTAATATATTAAGGTAAAAGCTAAACCATCTCAAACTCTAATTGATGCCTCTTGAGAAAATCATGGGTGAAATGATCCACCACATTTGTATCAGCTAGTTCCAAATTATAAAAATCTACAGCTTCATGATCAAAATAGGGGCCAGCGTGCCAAGTACCCTCATGTAGCTTGATAAAACAATTCCCCGGAATGCGGAAAGCGGCAATTTCTTCTAATGCTGGTTCATTTACATCATTATTAGGAGGACAAACTGCAATTAACCAATCCTTCCCTGACAAAGAACCCAGACATTGAGTGCATTGCAGATGGCGAGTAATTTTGTGAAACTTTCGTCCTCTCTTCTCCAACCGCATAATATAAAACCGTGGAATCCCATTATGCAGGTTTAACTGGGCATCTTCCACATCATAAGCTTTGCCATCAAGACTTGCAAAAATCACCTGTCCATAACGTCGAAAGTTTTCAGCAGTCACCCATTGTGCTTGCAATTGTTGCACTGTCTTTGATGTACTCATATCAAAACTTTGAGAGAGATTACTTAGGTTTATTTTCTCCCAAAATGACTGAGTTTTATACAGTCATAATGGTGACTTCCTGAGTTTAAATGCTCTACATTATTATGAAAAAATAATCTTAGCTAGCTAGATAACTACGTACTTGTTCTTTTTGCCGTCGTAGAAGGCTGAGAGCTTTTTGCTCTATCTGACGTACCCGTTCTCGACTAATACCCATGCGATCGCCAATCTGTGCTAAAGAAAGTTCATATCCATCAGTCAGACCAAAGCGCAAGGTTAATATTTCTCGCTGCTGGGGAGACAGCTTTGCCAACAAGTCTTGTAAATCTTGGTGTAAAGATTCTTCAACAGCATAGTCTTCAGGAGAAGGGCCATCATCCTCCAGTATGTCCTGCAATTCTGTATCTTGTTGTTCACCAACTCGCGCCTCTAAGGAAAACGGTTGACGCGCCAAGTACAAACACTCTCTAACTTGGCTAGGTGTCAAAGATAACGCGGTGGCAATTTCAGCAGTAGTTGGAACCCGACCTAACTGTTGAGATAATTCTCGCTGCACCCGTTTAATTTTGTTCAGTTTCTCAAAGACGTGGATAGGTAAACGAATTGTCCGTCCTTGTTGAGCGATCGCTCGTGTGATTCCTTGACGAATCCACCAGTAAGCGTAGGTAGAAAACTTATAACCAAGAGCGGGATCAAATTTATCCACCCCTCGCTCTAAACCCAAAGTACCTTCTTGAATTAAATCCATAAATTCCAGATTGCGGTGCTGGTATTTCTTCGCAACTGCTACCACTAACCGGAGATTAGCCTGAATCATTTTCTGCTTGGCTTGATGTCCTTTACTTAGCTGTTGCTCTACTACCTCAACACTTAACTCCACCTGATCTGCCCATTCTTGCAGCGTGGGTTCGTGGTTTAATTTCACAGCCAATTCTTCTTTAGCAGCTAGTAAATTCATCATCTGCTGCACTTGTTCGGCAAAAATAACCTCTTGTTCACGAGTCAACAAATCTACACGCCCGATTTCTTGCAGATAACTACGCACAATATCATCTGTAGCTCGAGGTTTTTTATCTGCGGCTAAAGTTTTTTTCTTCGTTTTTTGAACTTCGGTAGGTGGAGATGTTAAGTTGCTCATGGTTATTTGCTCCTCTGTAACGTCATCAATTTATTGGTATCAAGTCTAGATATCCAGACTCATAGCCATTTCACACTGCTAATCAATCAATTGGTAATACTGATGAATTCTGGTCTATGATACATTACAAGTCAATTCTTGGAGATAATAAACCCAAAATCAACCCACCCCCTAATAATAACATCATCAGTAGTGACAAATCAATTACCTCAAGTATCATCACCATATCTTTTAAACCAATTACACTGCTTTGTTATTGATATTTCCATATCTGTGAAACATAATTATTCTTGATTTACTTTTTATGAGTAAATTAAACATTGCCCTGAAAATGATTTTATTACAAAAAACAACTTAATAACACAAAATCCCTACACTAGTCGTAATTTAAAATTATTAAACCACAAATTAACAATTTATTTTTATTGCAACTATTTAGGTTATATTTTAATTTTATTGAATATCAACTTATTAAACCTAGAATGCCCATTTATTAGCCCTAATTATTTACTAAATAATCCAATCGTATCAAGTCGGTTACTTAGAATACTAACTATCAAAAAGCACTTATCCAGTTTCCTCTACTTAAGAACAGCTTTCTTAGGAGCAGTTCAACTGGCGGTGCGCGAACTGCTACAAAGGAAACAAACAAGCCAAATCCTTTTCCCTACTAATTCCACCAAGACAGCATAGTTGCCTTGCTTCTTGAAAGTCCAGTTAAAATACTTGTAATTAGGAATTTAGGACGGCAAAGACGCAGGTATCTATGATAATTGCGCTTGTGTCATACTGTACGCAGACATCTGTATTGGGTGCAGTATTATCAATGTAATTACTCCTGGCAACATTTTTTTGACTAAAAGTAGTAATATTGGTCACATTAACACCAAGGATAATACTTGGCAAGATAGCAACACCCGCGATCGCAAGTAATCATCCTATTGAAGCGAAAATACTTACGCTTCGGGGTGGTTAATTATTATACAGCATAATTTCAATAACAAGATTCCCGACTTCTCCAAAATGCAGAAATCATCTGAAATCCTTAACAATAGGATATCTTATAGCTTCCACGCTTACTAGTTTTCACCTTAAGTTGATACAAAAGCAAGCCTACTGGTGGGTTCAGTAAACATTCCGGCAAAGCTTTTCGGCTTTGAGCTAAAGCAGCCAGCATAAATATTTCATCCATGTTTTAACGTAAATTATCTAGATAAATTACACTACCGATAATTAATTATCTCTTACTAAAAAAGGTTCTACCGATCCCCTTATGCAAAATCGGGTTGAAAATCCTTAAAAGCTTTACCCCGTAAGTATTTCAACCAAAATAATATGTTGAAGCTTGATAAGCCTTGCCTTATAAGACTTTCACCCTGATTGAGGTTTAATTACCATAAGGGGATCGGTAGAGCCCTAAAAAAGTTCTATATCAAAACTTAGTAACTGTCACACTAATACCAGAATCCAGTTTAGGAACCTTGAGATACTCAATTGGCTCAGTACTTTGAGAAGTTTGGGTATTTGTTGGCTTTTGACATTGCTTAAAGAAAGCACCTGGGTTATTGATGAACTCAAGCGGGTTAATTTTTTTGCATCCTCCCTCCTGCACTAGCAAAATTGATTCAGCTGTTTGTTTGGGATTATTGGTCTGTCCGGTAAAATTACTCCATGTAGTGTTAATCGTGGCTGGTTCTGTCAATAAAACTCCAGCCTGATTGTAATCGCCTGTTATCATGGGAACATTTTCTTGGTTAGCATAGGCACTCTGGGGGAGAAAGAATGCACTAATCACAATCATTAAGGTAATGGAAGATAATTTCATAATTCAATACTCTTTATATTTAATGTTAGTTTAATAATTAAAATTACCTAGATACAGAAAGCAAAAAATAGCAGCCTAGTTTTAATACTTCAGGTTAACACAGGTAGCAAGAAGTTTAGCTAAACTTCATTAAAAATATAGTGAAGTTTATTTAGTCAGATGTAGACTTTTGTCTAAAAGGAGGCAGCAAATATACCCGGCGATTAGAAATCGCAGCTACACAAACTCTCGTCCGCCTGCGCGGACGTAAGGAATTTGAAACCCACGGAGGTGGGTTTTGTCTGTATAGCCAAGCCAGTGCGGTCTTCTCCCTTGGCGTTAGCCTCTCCCTTTGGGAGAAGGGGAGACGCCAAAGGCGATAGCAAGTCCGCGTTCGCTTCTAGCGTCTCGTAGAGAGCGTCTGGGGTTTCCCCCATGAGCAACTGGCGTGCGAATTCTATTCGCCAAGGCAGGTGTGTTTTTACACTCATTGAGATGCTCCCTCTCTTATCACTGTCCGAAGCCTACCTTTAAACCAGTGAAAAATTAACAGTAAACAGTTAACAGGCATATGGTGGGGGACTTAAACCTTTCGATTGAAACTGATAACTGATAAAGTCGTTCCATTGCTTGTAGGCTGGCACAGTTGTTTTATTGCTTACCCTTAGGCAATTAATTTTTCTTGTCTTTTCAGAATCAGCAAAAAGGCAGCGAATATACTAGCATTTGTATGAATATTTTATGAAGTTCTCCAATTCAGTGTTCTTACAGAATATGATGTTGATTAGTAGATGATTAATCAATGCTTTCATAAGTAGTAATACAACGCTAAGTTAAACCAATAATTAGTCTTTTTACTCTAGGTTTTTTAATCAACTTGATATTTGCATATTTCAGGAAAGGAGTTTGAAATGTAATGAAAGTGGGTTCGTAATTACAAATAATCAAAATTATGTACTATTTATTCTTTTGTGCAGAAGTGGAAGCCACTTACTGCTAGTTAAAGATGTTTACTAATTTATTTCAGCTTTTAAACAACCTCAATAAAAAGGCATTAGCTGACAATCAACGCAGATATTACCATAGCAAAGTAGACTCCAGTACTACTATCAGTAAAATACTGAGAAATATCTCCTGCAAGTAAATCAACTTATTTATAAAATTTGTATATATTATGACGATGGAATCTTTACCACACGTTGAAGAAGTAAATATTCAGAAATACTTAGAAGTTATTCAACGGCGTTGGCTACCTCTAGTCGGTATTTTTGGCATAACTGTTACCCTTGGATGCTTGTATGCATTTTCATTAAAACCCTCATACAAGGCAGAAGGAAGTTTGATGATTAAAACTAATCGCTCTTCCTCACTCACAGGGTTATCAGAAGACATAGGACGCTTGGAAGCTTTGAATGTCAACGACAATCCCCTGGAAACTCAGGTGAGAGTTATTGGATCAAATCCAGTGATTGAGAAAACAATTAATTCCCTCAATCTCAAAGATAGCAAAGACAAACTGCTCTCGATTCCTGACTTGGCAAAACAACTAAAGATAGAAGGAATCAAAGGCACTGATGTTGTACAAATTTCTTATAAAGGTGGCAATCCTGAATTAGCTGCCAAAATCGTCAATGAAGTTATCGACAGTTATATCGAGCTAAATATCAAAGCTAATCAGAATGAAGCACTGATAGCCAAAGATGTTCTCGTAACGGAAGTACCCAAAGCTGAGGAAATTGTCAGAAGAGCCGAATCAAAGCTGCGGCTATTTAAAGAAAAGAATAAAATTGTTGTCTTGGGACAAGAAGCAAGCGCAGCAGTTGACACGATTTCTAAGTTAGGAAACCAAATTTCTCAAGCTTTAGCTCAATTAGATGATGTCAAAGGTCGTTTAGAACAGTTAAGCAGTGAAGCTAAGATAGATTCAAAGCAAGGTGTAATCGTATCTGAATTAACTCAAGCACCTGGAGTTCAGAAAGTGCTTGCCCAACTCCAAGAAACAGAAAGCCAACTGGCACTAGAGCGTACACGTTTTTCACCTGAACACCCTACAATTACTAACTTACAAGAAAAAGTCGTAGCTCTTCAGAGCTTGCTAAAAGAACGCATAGGACAATTCGCTGGGACAGCACAGATAACCGAGGGAAGTTTACAGGTTGGACAACTGCGCCAAAGCCTAATAGCAGATATTACTCGTGCTCAGGCAGAACGCGTCGGTCTAGAAAGACAAATTGCCACACTTTTGCGACAGCAAGAAGCCTATATCAAACGAGCAAATAATTTGCCAAAGCTAGAACAGACTCAACGAGAGCTAGAACGGAAGCTACAAGCAGCTCAAACGACTTACGAAACACTCTTAAAGAAACGCCAAGAAATTGATATTGCACAGAACCAAAAGATTCCTAACGCTCGTGTCATTTCCTATGCCTTAACCCCCGATAAAGCAGAAGGGCCTCGCAAAATTCTGTTTATTGTTGGTGGAGGAGGAATTGGTCTTTTCTTAGGTATCATTGTTGCCTTTGGTTTAGACTTAGTAGACCGCTCGGTGAAGACCGTCAAAGAAGCCAAAGAAGTAATGAAATACAGTGTTTTGGGAGTGATTCCGACACAAAGTAGAAATGGTAAAGATAATCCTTCTATAGCAGGACTCGATAGAGCTATTCCTAAAATCATTGGCAGAGATATTCCTTACTTCCCTCTTGGTAATGCATACCAAGTACTACAAGTGAACTTGAAGTTTCTCTGTTCTGATAAACCGCTAAAAAGCATTGTAATCACAAGTTCCGTTGCCAAAGAAGGAAAGTCTGACGTATCTGCAAATTTAGCTGTGACTATGGCTCAGGCAGGGCGGCGAGTTTTGTTGGTGGATGCAGATATGCGTAATCCCATGCAGCATCATATCTGGGGGCTAACAAATGTAACAGGGCTAAGTAATGCCATTGCTGGTCAAGTTTCTTTAGATTCAGCAATACAAGAAGTAATGCCTAATCTTGAGGTTCTTACTTCTGGAGTTTTGCCTCCTAATCCAGTAGCAATGCTAGATTCTCAACGCATGGCAACATTAATTAGTAACTTTGGGATAGATTACGATCTTATAATTTTTGATACTCCTCCTTTATCAGGAATAGCAGATGCTGCTGTTTTAAGTACCCTCACTGACGGAATTTTATTAGTCGTTCGTCCTGGAGTAGTTGACTTGAACAGTGCGAATTCAGCTAAAGAGTTTTTAACTCAGTCAGGTCAGAAGGTGTTAGGGATAGTCATCAATGGTGTGAATACCAAAAATGAACCTAATAATTATTTTTATGGCAACACAAAACAACAAATCCAACAAGATTTAGTATCTAGCAGCTTAACAAAATTTTCCAAAGAGCGTTAATTAATACTATCCAAAGTCTCGCTTTTTGATTTGGTTTATGTCTACTCCTTCAAAGACTTATCTATCATCCACAGATATGATTGCTTTAAAAAAGATAGTCAAATCATCTGTATATAAAAACCAAGTTTGGTTGTTTGCAAACCAAATTAAGAATTGGCTTGTTAATACTGCTAAATCTCTTCCTCTACTTTCCAAGTATATTAACTTACCAAAAGGATACTATGCTTCATCTGTAGAATATTGGCAGCTATGTCAAACAAAAAATCTGAATGATGTAACCTATACAACATTTCTTCCACCATCGGTATCTCAGAGAAGTTCTCCTAAATCAATATCGGGAGAAACTCATTGGAAATTTGATGGTAGATACATTCATTCTAACCCTGAAACATTTGTGATTTCTATCGCCAATGGTAGAGTTATTGGTAACGCGGGTACAGTCATTACACATGATGACAGATTTCTTTGCGATGTTTCAGGTATTGAAAGTAGCGAGCATCATGTATTTCCTTATTTAAAGCTGCCAAAATGCGAGCAAGTATCTGAAACTGTTGCTGTCTTAGCAACTGGTGCTGGAGGAAAATATTTTCATTGGTTATTAGATGCTCTACCAAGACTAGAAATTATTAAAAAAACTCTTCCAAAGGGTTTGGATAGTATCGATAAATATATTGTCAACAGAGGAATTTCTGCAATACCCGAATCCCTGGAAATTCTGGGAATTTCATCAAATAAATTGCTGTTTTGTGATTCCAATTTTCATATTCAACCTACATCTCTTGTGATTCCTTCTCTTCCTGGTAGTATTGGTGATCCTCCAGCTTGGGTATGCAAGTTTTTGCGAGAAAGTTTTCTGAAAAATAAAGCAGATATTAACACGCCCAGCAGACTATATATAAGTAGAGCCAAGGCTGAATATAGAAGAGTCAAGAATGAGGAAAATGTAGTTAAATGCTTGTCAAATTACGGATTCACAGTAGTTTACCTTGAAGAATATAGTTTTGCTATGCAAATAGCTCTTCTGTCGAACGCGGAAGTTATTGTCGCTCCTCATGGAGCTGGATTAAGTAATCTTATCTGGTGCAATCCTGGAGCTAAAGTATTAGAAATATTTTCTCCAAACTATGTCAATGTATGCTTTTGGGCAATTGCTAACCAAATGAAATTAGAGTATTTTTACCTGATTGGTCATGGGGTAAAATCTGTTGATTATTTTGATCCGCATTTAATTCATGATGATATAAATGTTGCGATAGATGAGCTTACCTTGATTTTAAAAGCCATGTTCAAATAAGGACTACACTGAGATATGGATATAACAAAAATTAAAACATCTTGCTTGATTAATAATTACAATTATGCAGGCTTTCTGTCAGAAGCAATTGATAGCGCTTTAAATCAAACAGTTCAATTTGATGAAATTATTATTGTTGATGACGCATCCACGGATAATTCTGCGGAAGTCATCACTAAATTTGCTCAATTAACTAATGTTAAATCTATCTTGAAAGAAAAAAATGAAGGGCAATTATCATCTTTTAACGAAGGGTTTTTAGCTGCAACTGGGGACATTATATTTTTTTTAGACGCTGATGATATTTATGAACCTCAGTATTTAGAAAACGTACTAAATTTTTATAGTAGACGTACTGAATGTGATTTTATATTTTGTGCATACAAAAAATTTGGGGCAGTGGAAGGAATATTTCAAACTGATGCAGTTGATTTAGATTTGGGTTATTCAGTAATCAGAACTTTATGCAATGGTGAATGGATTGGCTCTATAACTTCAACATTATCAATACGCAGAGAAATAATCAGAAAAATTTTACCTATTCCGAATATAGAGGATTGGCGTGTGAGGTCTGATGACTGTCTGATATGGGGAGCTTCTTTGGTAGGGGCTAAAAAGTTTTACATGTCTAAACCTTTAGTAATGTATAGAATACATCAAAGTAATCAATATCATAACAATAAGTTTTTACATACAGATAAAAACTATGAATATAAAAGATTTTGGAAACGCAATTCCTTATTTAATTACATACTTAAAAAAAATAATTTAAGTTTACCGTTATTATTGGCTTTTACATCTATCGATGAACTAAAAACAATCCCATGCCCAAAATTTCAGGATTTTATTTCATATTTGAAAATAATTTTTTTGTTTGAACATAACTTGTATTGGAAAATCAAGGGGATTGTTTTGTTATTCAGCTACTTTATCAAAATTTTAATGTCTGGGAAATTAAAAAATACTCAATAATAATTATATAAAGTACTGGCTTAACTTAATCTATTTTGAATAATTTAAGAAGCTAGAAAGCTTGCATTATGAAAATTGATAAAGAGTATTACATGGTTAAATTAAAACGCAATGCTAAGTAAATTTCGGCTTCAAACCTTATCACAATTTAAATCTAGTTCTAGTCTGCGTGCAATTATTGCCAATACAGGTTGGTTGTTTGCTGACCGCATTCTCCGTATGGGTACAAGCTTGGTTGTAGGAGTATGGATAGCACGCTATTTAGGAGTACAGCAGTATGGTCTATTTAACTATATTTTAGCCTTTGTTAGCTTATTTAGTCCGATTTTTACTCTAGGACTAGACGATGTAGTGGTTCGCCATATTGTCCGTCAACCATCAAACAAAGAAGAAATTTTAGGAACCACTTTCTGGCTAAAATTTCTGGGTGGTATTGCTTCTATTTTATTGGCAGTTAGCACCATTTTTTTATTAGGTGAGCATGAAACACTGAAGATATGGCTAGTTGCAATTTTAGCAATGGCAGGAATTTTTAGGGCGGCTGATACTATTGAACTGTGGTTTCAATCACAAGTGCAGTCAAAATACACTGTGATCGCTAAAAACATAGCATTTCTGCTAAACAGTGTCATCAAAATTGCACTAATTTTAACAAAAGCACCATTGTTAGCTTTTGCCTGGGTAACATTAGCAGAATTTGCGATGAGTGCAATTGGCTTGCTGATTATTTACCAACTTCAAGGGTCTTCATTGTGGTTATGGCGTTGGAGTTTTACTGCTGCCAAAACTCTTCTGAAAGAGAGTTTACCTCTAATTTTTTCGGGGTTCGCTATCATGATTTTTATGAAAATAGATCAGGTGATGTTAGGTCAAATGATCGGAGATAGTGAGGTTGGAGTTTATTCTGCTGCTGTGCGTATTTCTGAAATTTGGTATTTTATTCCGGGAGCTATTGTTTCTTCTGTTGCTCCTGCCATTTACGCAGCTAAGGAAAAATCAGAAAGTCTTTACTATCAGCGAATAGGACAATTACTCAGTCTAATGACATGTATATCTTTGGCAATTGCTCTTCCAATGTCATTCCTGTCTGACAAGATAATTATGGTGATGTTTGGAAGTAGATATGCAGAAGCTGGAGCAATACTAGCAGTTCATATTTGGACTTCTTTGTTTGTATTCATGGGTCTTGCAACATCACCGTGGTTTATTGCTGAAGGTTTGAACCATGTTTCTTTAGGTAAGACTTTATTTGGGGCTATGTTAAACATCATTCTCAATTTATTACTTATCCCTAAATATGCAGGGCTTGGGGCTGCGATCGCAACAATAATATCTCAAGCTGCTGCTGCTTTTGTGTGTAATGCATTTGATAATAGAACCCAAAAAATATTTAAGATTCAGGTGCGATCGCTTCTCCTTTTTTATAAAAATTAATCATTTTTATCTAACCTTCACCTTTCTTAAGACATTAGCCAAGTTAATCAAAAATGCAAACACCAGTAACTTTTATTATTTTCAAGCGACCACAAACAACAGAGAAAGTTTTTGCAGCTATTCGTCAAGCCAAACCAGCAAAACTTTTTGTAATTGCAGATGGCGCCCGCACAGATCGTGAAGGTGAGGCAGAAAAGTGTGAAGCAAGTCGGGCAATTATTGAAAGAGTTGATTGGGACTGTGAAGTTATCAAGAATTATTCTGATATCAACTTAGGTTGTGCAAAACGAGTATCTAGTGGTTTAGATTGGGTATTTAATAATGTTGAAGAGACAATTATTTTAGAAGATGATTGTATTCCTCACCCAAGTTTTTTCAGATATAGTGAAGAACTGCTAGAAAAATATAGAAACGATACCAGAGTTGCCACAATCTCTGCTCAAAATCTTCAGTTTGGACGAAAACGCACAAATTACAGTTATTATTTTTCTCGTTACAGTCACTGCTGGGGTTGGGCAAGTTGGAGACGTGCTTGGCAACATTATGATTTAACCATCAAACTCTGGAAAGAGGTGCAAGCAGAAAATATTTTACATGACATTCTTTCAGATCCGAAAGCAATAAATTATTGGCAACGAATATTTCAATCTGTTTATAACAATCCTACAGGTATAACCTGGGATTATCAATGGACGTTTGCTTGCTGGATGCAGGGCAGCTTAAGTATTATTCCGAATGTCAATTTAATTTCTAATGTTGGTGTTGGTGCAGACGCAACTCATTTCACTTCCAACCAAGAATTTTCGTTCATCAATATGTCGATGGAAGCAATGGAATTTCCTTTAAAGCATCCACCGTTTATGGTGAGGAATATAGAGGCAGATAATTTTACTCAAAAAACAGTTTATAGAGCAACTATGTTGGATATTTTTAAAGAAGAATTTAAAAAGAAAATAAATTACTCAAATTTATAAAAATAGTGGCGAATTTAGTAACTTTATAAACAAATTAAATGTCAGAAATTAAAGTAAAATTAACAGAAAAAATATTAACTATTTTGTTATTACTCATTGCTGTAGGGGCATTAACAATACACCCTGCACAAGATGTTTCTATATCTACCCTTGGCGGTGATAGGCTAGATACTATATTCAATATAGTTTCATATTTAATTCTATTTTATTTCCTACTTTTATACTGGAAAGGTTTTTTATATGTAGCTACTATAAGCCCATTACAGATTTTTTTACTAGCAATAATTATATTTTCTCTTTTGTGGTCAGAAGACTTAAGTTCTAGTCTTACTTATATGAGGGGTCTAATCCGAATATATTTTCTTGCAATCTATTTGGCAATGCGTTATTCCCTAAGAGAACAAATGAAGTTAATAGCTTGGGCACTTGGTACAGCCGCATTATTATCTATGCTATTTTCTGCATTTCTACCGGATTACAGTCACCAATCACCTGAATTACTAAATATGTGGAGCGGAATTTATGGTCATAAAAATGAATTAGGATACATGATGGCTTGGAGTGCAGGAGTTTTTTTGCACCTTGCTCTTAGTAGCCATCGATATCGCTGGTTGATGTGGGCGCTATGTGGGATATCTATATGTCTAATTATCCTCTCACGTTCAACAACATCTTTAACCATTTTATTAACAATGATATTACTTTTACCTTTTTACAAATTCTTTAAAAAAACTAATTATAAATTACAAGTTATTATGATTACTTCTGCGTTGATGCTATTGATTATTTTTTCAATATTGCTTGTCAATAATGCCGAAACTGTAGTTGGTACTTCTGGTAAAGACCTTACCTTCAATGGACGCTCTGATCTCTGGGAGCTAGTGATGTCCAAGATTTTGGAAAGACCTTGGTTAGGTTATGGATATTCTGGATTTTGGACTAGTAATGCTGCATCTAAACTGAGAGCTACTTATGAATGGGCAAGTAATGCTCACAACGGCTTTTTAGAACTCTTATTAGAATTAGGATTCTTAGGTTTTTTGACTTTTGCCGCCGGGTTTATCCGCTTCTTTGTGATGGCTATGACTCGAATTATTTATGTAGCCAAAAAACCGGAAGATTATTGGCCAATGCAGATGTTAATTCTCATAGTCATCATTAATTTTTCCGAAGCAAGATTATTAACTCCGAGTTGGAATTGGTTGATGTATATTACAACTTCGTTCTCTTTGACTCTTGATTATCAGCGAAACTATCATCAGAGCTATATGGATAGCTTTTATAGCAGCCAGAAATAATTTTAGTAATTACGAAGTTAATAAAAATGAAAATTTTACATCTTAGTACCCATGATATTGATGGAGGTGCAGCAAGATCTGCATATCGTTTGCACACAGGTTTGCAAGATATAGGGCTAGAGTCACAAATGCTAGTCCAGGAAAAATCTAGTAATGATAAAACAGTAATTGCACCTAAGACTAGATTATTTCAAGGCATTGCTAAAGCAAAGTTGACATTTGAAAGCCTACCGTTAAAGCTTTATCCTCAAAAGAAAAATACTCCATTTTTTGTTCAATGGTTGCCAGATAGAATTATTCCTACAGTTGCTCAGATTAATCCAGACATAATAAATTTACATTGGATTAGCGCAGCTTTTATGCAAATAGAAACATTCCCTAAACTGAAGCGTCCTTTAGTTTGGACTCTCCATGATATGTGGGGGTTTACTGGAGGGTGTCACGTTGCTGGAGAATGCGATCGCTACAAAGTATCCTGTGGAGCTTGCCCTCAACTCAACAGTGGTAATGAATGGGATTTATCCCGTTGGGCATGGCAGCGCAAAGTAAAAGCTTGGAAAAATCTTAATTTAACTCTGGTTTCACCAAGCTCTTGGTTAGCACAGTGCGCTCGTTCCAGTTCTTTATTCCAAGATTTGCGAATCGAGGTAATTCCCCACGGGCTAGATATTCAAAAATATCGACCTATTAATAAACATTTCGCACGAGAAATACTTAAGTTACCTCAAGATAAGAAGCTGATTCTCTTTGGAGCGATAGAGGCAACAAGTGATAGAAATAAAGGATTTCATTTATTGCAGCCAGCTCTACAAGAATTGAGTAAATCTGGCTGGAAGGATAACGTAGAAGTAGTAGTTTTTGGCGCATCTCAACCTGAAAATCCACCTGATTTAGGCTGTAGAACACGCTATTTAGGACACTTACATGATGATATATCTTTAGCAACTGTTTACTCAGCAGCTGATGTGATGCTTGTACCGTCTCTTCAAGAGTCTTTTGGGCAGGCAGCATCTGAATCATTTAGTTGTGGCACTCCAGTTGTGGCATTTAATTCTACTGGCTTAAAAGATATTGTCGATCATCAGCAAAACGGCTATTTAGCTAAACCTTATGAAGTTGAAGATTTTGCTAAAGGAATTAGCTGGGTACTTGAAGATGAACAAAGGCTACAAAAGCTGTCATTTTATGCTCGTGAAAAAGCGCAACAAGAATTCACTCTCGAACTTCAAGCACGTCGTTATTCAGCTTTGTTTCAGGAAATATTGATGAGCGCAAATAAATCTTCATTCAGAAATTAACTTAGTAAATAAATACTTCATAGTATGCCAATACCTATAGCTTTTATAATTTGTACAGAGCCTGGTCGTTTAGAAGGTCAATCTTTGATGCTTGCAGAAAGTATTCGTAACTTCTGCGGCGAATTGAAAAATACACCTATATATAGTTTTCATCCTAGAGTAGGTGAACCGATATCAAAGCAAACCCAACAAGCGTTTGAAGCGTTGCAGGTGATTCATCAACAAGTTCCTATAAATCGAGAATTTCATGAATATTATTTAGCCAATAAACCCCTGGTTTGTGCTTATGCAGAACAAAATATTGATGCAGAAATTTTAGTTTTTTTAGACAGTGATAAATGCTTTTTTGGGGAACCAAAAGAATTTTTATTGCCAGTAAATTGTAACGTAAGAATGCGTCCTGAGTATGGTCAAGGAATCGGTTCTACAGGACTGCAAGACCCTCAAGAATGGTACTGGCAAAAACTATATGAAGTGCTGGGGGTAAAGCGTGAGGTATTTGTTGAGACGCCAATTGGTAATAAAAGAATCAGAGCCTATTGGAATTCTGGTTTGGTTGTTGTGAGAAGGAGTGGAGGTATATTTACAGCTTGGAAAGAGAACTTTGAAAAAGTAATGCGGCTGGATATTACTCCTCCTCAGGGTATTTATTTTGTTGAGCAGTCTGTTTTGTCTGTAACTTTATGTGCCTTAGAAGAAACGGTCGAACATCTTCCTCCTAATTATAGTTATCCATTACCTTTACATAACCGTTTGTCAAAAGAACTACAAATTAAACATTGGGATGATATTACATCAATCCATTATTTCAATTTATTTTTCTACAACGATTGGAATGCACAAATCAAAAAAATGAAAAAACTTAATAACAATTCAGATAAATATGGATGGTTGTGTCAAGAGGTTGTCAGACTTAGTATGCCTCGTGTATCAGTTTTGCATCGATATATGTTGGTAGTCAGAAGAATGGAACAAAAATTACAAAACTTTAATTTAGATATTAACCTGAGTGGCTGGATAGAAAAGATGGCCAAACTTTAAACCTAATCGGAAAAACGTAAAATAAGTATTTTTTGCTTTGAAGATAAAGATAATTATCTGAAACTTAGGCATAAATTTACTATTCGCATTGAATATTTTCATAAAATTTGATGAGGAAAATGATATGAAACAAGCAAATTTAGCTGTAGTTATGACCTGCCACAATAGGCGTAATACAACTCTTGCCTGTCTACATGCTTTATATGAGCAAACAAATGATTGTGATGTTTATTTAACTGATGATGGTAGCTCTGATGGCACTGCACAAGCTATCAAAGCAGAATATCCAGAGGTACACATTCTTCAGGGGAATGGCAATTTATTCTGGGTAGGAGGAATGCATCTCGCCTTTGGTGAGGCAATAAGAAATCAATATGATTATTATCTGTGGTTGAATGATGATACATTTCTGCGAGCCAATGCTGTTAATAGATTATTACAGATTCATCAAAATTTAACTGAACAAGGTTATTCAGACTCAATTGTAGTTGGTTCAACTAAAGACCCGATAACAGGAAAAGCAACGTATGGAGGAGCAGTAAAATCAAAAAAGTGGTATTCTAATAAGTTTGAATTTTTAAAACCAAGTTCGGTTATCCAAAAATGTGATGCTATGTATGGTAACTGTGTGTTAATCCCTAAAACTGTTGCCGCAAAAGTTGGCAATGTTGATACAGCTTTTGTTCACAGTTTAGGAGATTTAGATTATGCCCTCAGAGCGCGTAAATTGGGTTGTCAAATATGGGTAGCTCCTGGATATGTTGGTACTTGTACTAAAAATTCTATCCGAAATAGTTGGGTAGATACCAACTTAACTATACTAGAACGCTTGAAAAAGGTGTTACAAATTAAAGCATTTCCATTGAAATCTTGGACTATATTTTGTAGCAGGCACTCTGGGCCATTCTGGGTATTGTACTGGTTTTTACCCTATATCAGAGCAATTATTGGTTACAAGAGTTTGGCAATTTCTCCCACCTTTTCTGAAGACTGAAGATATTAACCAAATTAACTCATAAGCTTCATACTTGCACTCAAGTTCTTCTGTAAGAATATTTGTATAATTCATTACCATCTAAACTAAATGAATTGACGAATTTCGCCTCAAAGATAAAGTTATTAAACCAATTCGCAATGGGTTTTGCCCCGCAACGCTTTCGTAATTACGTTTTTTAACGGGGATTTAATACCGACGGTTCCTCAGCCTATCGTTCCGCAGGGAAGGACACAAAACCTGCTGCCTATCTTGCTGGGAATTTAAACCTCCACCACTTGTTAAGTATTAGAATAATCAGCAATCCTCATTATGGGTAAACGCTTACTAATTGTCTCAACACTCGATTCCAGTCAACCATTTGGTGCTTTTACTAGACCTTTTTATTTAGGACAATATCTGACGAAATATTTTGATGTTTTTCAAATAGGATTAGACTGTTCATCTGTTAAATATGCACCTTCTATTTCAATTGGGTCAAGAAATATGAAGTCATATATTCAAGCTATAGGAAAGTGCATTGATGAGTTTTGCCCAGATATCATTTATGCTCAAGAAACATTACCTGGATTAGCTGCTTTAATTTCACTGAAGCTTAGAAAACGCAATAAGCCTTATCTTGTATTAGATTTTCATACATTTTCGGCATACGAATACTGGATGCGTTTGTTTTCAGTTGCCAATCCTTTCAAAGAATTTGTACAATGCATTAAAACATACATTGCTCAGGGAATTTTGATATTTTCTGGTATTCCAATTATTGCCGCAGGTGACGCAATCCCTAAACTAATTTCCCAGTGGTATGGTAGAACTCCACAGCAGATTTATAGTATTGGGAATGGTGTAACTGAAGACTTACTAAATACTGAACTGTTTCTGGATAAAGACCCCTATCAAGCATTCAGACCAGCAAAAATAGTGGTTCTTATTGCTCCTAAAACATTTCAATTTCCAAGCAATGATATGTCTGTATTAATGACTGTTGAGGTTGCTAAATATCTTGAAGCTCATCAACAAAAAGTACACTTTGTTGTTATTGGTAGAGATAGCAATGATATTTCAACACCAATACCTTCTAATATTTCTTTTTTAGGTTTTTTACCTAAAAGGGAGGCTTTTGTTAATCATGTGAAATATGCAGATATCGCTTTGCTACCATTCTCAAAACAAGCAGTAGCAGGTGGCGCTCGCAATAAAGCATTAGATTATTTCGCCAGTAGAAAGTTAGTTGTATCAACACCAGAAGGTTTGCGGGGTTTAGAAGAATTTCGCCATTTACAACATCTTTTAGTAACAGGATATTCTACTGAAGAGGTCGCTAATACAGTGGTGGATGCAGCTTCAAATATTGATAAATATCAATCGCTTGTAGATAGTGCATATACCTTAATTACAGAAAAATATTCCTGGAAAGCAAGAGCGCAGAATATCGCGCAAATTCTCCTTAAAGCCAGTCATTCTTAGCTCTATTTATTTACCAAAGATATTTAACTAAGAAAAATTAGTATATTTTTCTCTTTAAATATACTAAAAACTAGTTTTTAAATACTCACCTTGATTCTTAGCTAACCTTTCATCCCTCACAAATAAAAATTAAGTCATGAAAAATCGATTTTCTTATAACCTTCTTGGTGTTAAAGTAGATGCACTCTCTATCCGCGACTTAAATTTGTTGATTGAAGAATCTATTCAGAAGAATAAAAAATGGATCATTGCTAATCACAACATGCATAGTCTTTATCTCTTCCATAATGATCCAAGAATGCAAGCTTTTTATGCCAAGGCAGAATATACCCATATTGATGGTATGCCTTTATTGTTTATAGGAAAGCTATTGGGTTTTCCTATGAAACGAGAACAAAGAGTAACCTATGCTGACTGGGTATGGCCTTTGATGGCGGAAGCAGCTGATAAAGGCTGGCGTGTATTTTATTTAGGTTCAAAGCCAGGAGTCGCTGAAAAAGGAGCAACTATTTTGTGCCATAGATTTCCTGGGTTACAGATTGCTTGTGCTCATGGCTATATTGACATGGATAAAGATAGTCAAGAAAATCTTGCTACTCTGGCTGCAATTAATGCTTACAAACCTCATGTATTGATGGTGGGGATGGGTATGCCACGTCAAGAACGTTGGATTTATGAAAATCTTGAACATATTCATACCAACACTATTTTGACCAGTGGAGCCTGTATCGACTATGTAGCAGGAGCAGTACCCACTCCTCCTCGCTGGATGGGAAAGGTGGGCTTGGAATGGTTATATCGCTTGTTATCTGAACCTAAAAGACTTTGGAGACGTTACTTACTTGAGCCTTGGTTTCTAGCCACATTATTTTTACGAGAAATTTGGAATATGCCAAGTCAACAAAAAAATAAAATGCTGGTATTTCTCAGTACAAAATTTCATAAGTTTTTAGCGTGATTGAGTCTCGCCAAGCCTTACCAGTAGGTCGCTCAATTCGTCACGAATTTATGAAATACTGTTTTAAGGCTAGGCTTAATCATTACTTAGTAATTACGCCTGATTCAACTTTCGTACTCGTGAATAGCGAAGTATCTGGCAAGATACTTCGCTTTGAATAATAGTTAAATGGGCTATAGCAGTTCTCGGTTGAGTGAGGTAGAAGAACCCCACCCCCAACCCCCTCCCCGCAAGCGAGGAGGGGGTTATTATGTACCTCATCTGATTTGGAAACGCTATATTTACGTCTGGGTGCAGTAATTCTAAGTTGCTTGCTCAAAAGCCTGGGCAATAGCATTGCGTGCAGATTTAGCTTGCAGGTTTTCATCGAAGGGAAGCGGACGCAGAAATTTCCAGAGATTTGGATTGTCCCTAAAAGTTTTTCTTGGCATCCAGTCGGGATGACGTATCCAGCTATGACGGTCGGTAAGCCCCCATGTAATTACAGTATCAACTTTAGCCGCAAAGCAGAGGTCAAGATATCGCTTGTAACTGTCAGCTACCATCTGGTCTAGCTTTTTAATACTATCGGGTAGTGGGGTATCAATAATAATATCTAATTCTGTGATTATTGGTTTCACTTCAAGATCATTAAGCCGTTTTAAAACGGAATTAAATCCTTTCTCGTCAAAACCGTAGGCAGTAGAAAACCATAGATGCGATTGGAGACCTGCCCCGTCAATTTTAACGCCACTATTCTTCAGATATTCGACCATTTTTAAGAAACGCTCTGATTTCCATGTAGCGCCTTCGATGCCGAAATCGTTTAAATAAAATTTCTTGCTATTATCAACTGAAGCGGCAATTAAAAACAAGTCTCTAATTAATTCTGGTTTTACTCCTTTACGTAAACCGTAGGTAAGGTTGTCAGTTTCATTTTCATTATCAGCGATAATTTCATTGGCAATATCCCAAGACTTTAAAACCTTGCTCTTGCGATAATGCCCCATGACTCCCTTAACATGCCGTTCGATCATTTTAAGAGTGGGGGGGTAAGGAAGCCAGTCTGGTCTTCCCATGTGCCAGAAAAGGGTATGCCCGTGCAAATCTATATTATGCTTTTGGCAGAAATCAGCGATCGCATCTGCTGATTCAAAGGTAAATTGTCCTGGCTGTGGTTCAGTGGCGTTCCATTTTAATTCACCATTCGGCGTCACAATCGAACATTCACGAGCAATCAGGTTAGCGTAATCCTTCTCTTTTAGCAAAATATCACTAGAAATTGCTGCGCCATAACGCTTTCCTTTGGCGGCAGCTAATTGCCGAAGGGGAGAATTTACATTTATATAATTTGCTGTAATAGAATCCGTGCTATGGTCTTCTTTTTGCTTATCCTTTTGTAAAAACCCCATAGTCAGTAAGGCAGAAAGGGTGGTATATCCTGCTCTTGTTAAAAATTTTCTCCGATAAGGCATAAATTACACTTAAATAAAAATAATACTGATTATTATTTTACCGTATAAAAATAATACCGATTATTATTTTATCGTTTTTCACCCAGAATTTACGGAGTTTTTCTCAAATTAAATCATAGCCTTATACTAAGTGTCCAGTATAAAATTTATGGGTATTACATCTAGCGCCAAACTAGGTTAAACTATAACGCATGTTCGATTTAAATCAATCAACTATGTTTTTACATATCGGTAATAAAGATGCTAATGTGATATATAACAACCGTTCGATATAAATAAGTTAAACATGCCTAAGATTGTTGACCATGAGCAATACCGTAAAGAACTGCTCGACAAGTGCTTTGATTTATTTGCCCAAAAAGGCTATGGTTCCATCACTATGCGCCAAATTGCTGAAGGATTAGGGGTTTCTACTGGTACGTTGTACCACTATTTTCCTAGTAAACAAGCTCTATTTGAGCAATTGGCCCAAGAGATATGTGAGCAGGATTTAAGTGCAGCATTAGCTGAACTAGAAGGAGCGCAAACGCTACAAGAGTCAATGGAAGCACTAGGAAGATACCTAGTAAAAAACGAAGATTACTTCATTAAATGGACTTATATTTGGATTGATTTTTGTCAACACAAAGACTCTAAAGAAATGTTAAAAAATAGCGTTTTTAAGCGGACAAATAAGCGTTATCAGCAAGCAGTCTGTAATTTTTTGGGTATTCAAGATGCAGTATTAGCTTCCTTTGTCTTGAGCTTTGTAAATGGTTTAATTCTAGAGAAATTATGGGGTGATGAAACAATTGATTTTATTGAGCAATGTGCGTTGTTAGGCAAAATGCTGATTGCATATTTGCCGCAATATACAGCAGAAGCAAGAGTTTAATAGGCTTTTCATTATGTTTGATAGCTATATTTCGTATTTGTCTAATCTCTACAATGCTGTATATATAATAATCAAGTTTATTTAAGTTCTAAAAATAGCTGGCATTTTTACCTATCATTAGCGGCTAATTTTTTACACAAAACATAAAATTTTTATGAGGACAAAAGAGATGGTTGGAATCTCATCCAAAGCTTCCAGTAAAAGGTTAATTGTATTAGTAATTGCAGCTACTGCTATTACAGGTGGAATTGTTATTTATGGAATTTCTCAGTTTGGGCTAGTTGGTAAAACTGAGAAATCTGAGCCAATTGAAACTACGCCAAAAATTCAAAAGGTGGCAGCCTTAGGACGACTAGAACCAGAAGCAGAGGTAATTAGCTTGTTTGCGCCTTTGGCATTGGATGGCGATCGCATTGCCCAAATTCTAGTTAAAGAAGGCGATCGCGTTAAAGGCAGACAAATGGTGGCAATTTTAGATGCCCGCGATCGCTTGCAAGCTGCTGTAATACAAGCCCAACAACAAGTCAGAGTTGCCCAAGCTAAACTCGCTCAAGTTGAAGCAGGAGCAAAAGTAGGAGAAATTAACGCCCAACAGGCAAGCGTTGAACGCCTCGAAGCTCAATCCCAAGGAGACAAAACAGCGCAACAGGAAGCGATATTCCGCATAGAGGCACAGTGGCAAGGTGACAGAATCGCACAAGAGGCAAGCATTAAGAAGCTAGAGGCAGAACTCAAAAATGCCGAAGCCGAATATCAACGTTATCAGCAGCTATATTCTCAAGGAGCAGTTTCTAATTCTTTGTATGACAGCAAAGGCTTAACTGTAGAAACTGCCAAACAGCAAGTAGACGAAGCCAAAGCAGTTCTCAACCGGATTAACACCACTGCTAGCAAACAACTTGCGGAAGCCAAAGCAGCACTCGCCCGCACTAATGCCACTGGTAGCAAACAAGTTAGTGAAGCCAAAGCCACGCTTACCAGTATTGCAGAAATCCGACCTGTAGATGTCGCCGCAGCCAAGACAGAAGTTGAAAATGCGATCGCTACACTCAAACATGCCCAAACCGAGTTGGCGGGTGCTTACATCAAAGCACCGATGGCGGGACAGATCATCAAAATTCATACGCGAGTTGGAGAAAAAATTAGTGCTTCTGGCATTGCAGACTTAGCGCAAACAAACCAGATGATGGCGATCGCAGAAGTTTATCAAACCGACATCGGTAAAGTAAAACTAGGACAACAGGCAGTGATTAGCAGTCAGGCATTTGTTGGTGAACTGCGAGGAACCGTTGCCCAAATTGGTTTGCAGGTGAATAGACAAAACGTTTTCAGCAACCAGCCAGGGGAGAACCTTGATAGCCGAGTAGTTGAGGTGAAAATTAGCCTCAATCCTGAAGACAGCAAGCGAGTTGCAGGTTTCACTAACTTACAGGTACAGACAGCAATTGAAATATAGAGTTGTTGGGGAGCATCCTAAATGTGCCATTCCCTTGATATAAAGCTGTTTTTTGAACAACTGTTTGCCAACAAAATTTCTGTTTTTTTTGGTATGGATGTTATTGTTTCATCGCTAGTCTTATGGACATTCGTATTTTGGGAGGGGACACATCTGAAAATGCAAAATCTCTGGGTTTATATTGCCTGTAATCTTTTATTTGGTGTGTCTTTAGGTCTTCCCTTATTTTTGTTAATGCGAGAGCGCCAGCTTGAACAGCAAACTGAAACACTAGGTTCTTAAGGAATTTTTTAAATATGTTTCCTAAACTATTTCGCAAAACGCCGCTAGCATGGCGGCAGTTAATGAAAGAAAAAACCCGTCTGGCTGTTGCAGTCGCAGGTATTACTTTTGCCGATATGCTAATGTTTATCCAGTTGGGATTTGAAAGTGCGCTTTTTGATGCAGCTGTGAAACCTCATCGCAATTTACAGGCAGATTTGATTTTAATTAATCCCCAATTTCAAACTCTGTTTTCTGTAAAAAACTTTTCTAGAGAGCGACTGTATCAAACATTAGGTTATGAAGGTGTTCAGTCAGTTAATTCTGTCTACATCAGCACCGGACAGTGGCGAAATCCTGAAACACGTCTTGAGCGTGCCATTTTAGTTTGGGGTGTTGATCCGGTACAACCCGCATTCAAATCGCCCGAAATTAACCAAAATCAGGATCACCTTAAACAGTTATATCAAGTTCTGTTTGACCAAGCAGGTCGTCCAGAATACGGGGCAGTTGG
>Ga0335394_10000750_pt1 | contig 35393 bp, 27 predicted proteins | sample MAT03_FD_205741 | JGI IMG/M metagenome (GOLD analysis project Ga0335394, IMG submission 205741) | Freshwater microbial communities from Lake Fryxell liftoff mats and glacier meltwater in Antarctica - MAT-03 (spades assembly) (version 2) ...
GACGCCTGCGAACTGGAGGTCGTGGAAGCCGAATCAGGGATGGAGGTCAAGCCGGGCTACTGTTTCGTGGCGCGCGGCGACTCTCACCTGACCTTGTACCGGAAACTCACGGGCCAGGTGATCCTCCGCACACCCTCCACGCCGCCGACGCTCTTCGTCCCGTCGGTCAACGTGATGATGGAGTCGGTGCTCGCGGTGTATGGGCGAGAAACCATCGGCGTACTGATGACGGGGATCGGGGATGACGGCGCGGATCAGATGATGCGCATCAAGGAGGCCGGCGGCTACACCATCGCGGAAAGCGAGGAGAGCTGCGTGGTCTATGGCATGCCGCGCGAAATCATCGAGCGTGGTGGCGCCTGCGAAGTGCGGCCCAGTTGGGAAATCGCGAAAGCCGTCCTGCGGAGAATGTGACCGGCGGAACCTCTCGAGTATGAACATTCAGACGTTGATTGCCGGGCTGACGGAGCCAGACGAATACGATCGGCTCATTGCGGTGGAGGACCTGGGGCTGACGAATTCAGCCGCGGCCATCGAGCCCTTGCTGGGGCGGTTGGTCGCCGAGCCGTCCCGGAAGGTGCGCGAAGCCATCTTCCTCGCCCTGGAACGGATCGAGGATCCCGGGGTTCTCGACCGGGTGACGGCGCTGTTCACGAGCGACGATGCTTTCCTGCGCAACCAGGCTGTCGGCCTGCTCCAACGGAAAGGGGCGGCAGCGGCGCCCGTCCTCCTGGCCAGGATGCAGGACGCGGACCCGGATGTGCGGAAGTTCGTGCTCGACGCGGCAGCCGGGATGACGACGCCGGACGTCGAACCGATCTACGATGCCGCCGTGCGAGACGAGGACATCAACGTCCGCATCGCGGCCCTCGAGTATCTGGGGGAGCAGCGGAAGGTCCGTTTCAAACCCGCCGTCGAAGCGATTTTCCGTACAGCGACCGAACCCATGCTGGTGTGCGCGGCCTTCGCCACCCTGCTGGAGATCGGCGACGTCACCTCGTGGCCATTGATCCGGGAGCGCTACCCGACGGCGGCGGCCGTGCCCAATTGGGAGTTGGGTTGGTGGATCCGGGCGCTTGGGGACTTTGGCGAGGCGGGGGAGCTTGAGGTGTTTCACGCCATCCTGCGGGACCACGATGGCCGGGTGGCTGCGGACACTATCGACGCCCTTGAGCACTTCCAGTCCCGTCACGGTCGGGTCGGGATCTCCGACGGATTCTGGGAACTGTTGCGGGGAATGATTACGACGGCGCTGGTTCCCGAGGTCCGGCTGCAACTGCTTCGCGTCCTGGGCGGATTCGGTTCCCCAGCGGCCATCGGCGAATACCTCGTTGGGTTGCTTGAGCAGAGCGACCGGTTGACCCGGTTGGGGGCGATCGAAGGGATCAAGCGCCTTGGCCGACCTGACCTGATGGCTCGGCTGCGGGTTCGCTGTGACGGCGAGGCCGATCCGGAAGTCGCCGAGGCGCTCGCGGGTTGTTGAGAGGACATTCCATGATGACACTCGCGCTAAAGGATTTTGCAACCATTCGGGACGAGGTTTACCGCAAGCTGGGCCTCTATTTCGAGGACTCCAAGGTTTACTTCATCCAGAAACGCCTCGAAAAGCGGATGGAGACGCTCGCGATGGAGTCCTTTGCGGACTATGCGTTCCTGCTCCGTTTTGGCGACAAGGAGGGCCAGGAGATGCAGGCCCTGGCGAACCTGGTCACGACGAACGAGACCTACATGTTCCGGGAGTTCGAGCAGCTCCAGGCCTTCGCAGACCACTGCCTCCCCATGATTCTGAAGCCGCGCGAAGCGGCCAACGACCGGCGGCTACGGATCTGGTCCGCGGGGTGCTCCTCGGGTGAGGAGCCGTACACGCTGGCGATCATATTGAAGGAAGTCATGCATGACTTCGACTCCTGGGACGTCCAGATCAAGGCCACGGACATCGACCAGGAGCGTTTGGAGATGGCGCGCCGGGCGGTTTATGACGAGCGCTCCGTGCATCAGGTGCCGGCCGAATACCTCAGCCGGCACATCGTGCGGTTGCCTGCGGGTTATTACGCGGTCAAGCCGGAGACCGCGAAGTTGGTGGAGATCGAGCATCTGAATCTGAGCAACCGCCTGGCTATGCGGGGAATGCGGAACTTCGACTTCATCTTCTGCCGCAACGTGCTCATCTATTTCGACGACGCCTCACGCAAGGCGGTGGTCGATCATTTCTACAACGCGCTCAAGCCCGGGGGCTTTGTCTTCCTGGGCCATTCGGAATCCATCGGCCGCATCAGCAGCGCCTTCCGCCTCCTGCGCGTCGGCCAGCATCTCGTTTACCAGAAAGAATAAGCATGACCAGAGTACTGATTGTCGATGACTCGGCTCTGACCCGGGAGTTTCACGCGCACATCGTGAGGGAGGTGGGCTTCACCTGCGTCACCGCCGTGGATGGGATGGACGGACTCGAGAAGGCCACCGCGGAGAAGGTTGATGTCATCCTGACCGACATCAACATGCAGGGAATGGATGGCTACGAATTCATCCGTCGCGCGCGCCAGAATCCCGACTACGACCAGGTGCCGATCATCATCATCTCCACGGAATCCAGGGAACCTGACAAGCAGAAGGGATTCAAAGCCGGGGCGAATCTGTACCTGGTGAAGCCCACCAATGCCAACCGGATCGTGGAGAGTATCAGGATGCTCCTGGGCAATCGCTGAGCCTACCCATCACCCCCAAACCGAGCCCCATCCAAACATTATGAGCCTAAGTTCAATGAGCGATACCGTTGAGTCGTGGTCAACCCCGGAGGCGGCATGAGCTGGGAAATCAAGCTGGACGGCGAAACCGACGTGGTGGTCCTGGCGGGCGAGATGGGCATTCAGAGCGCCGCGGAGTTCCATCAAGCGGTCCTGCCGCTAGCCGGATCCAGCAGAGCCGTGCGCCTCGACGCCGCCGCGGCGAAGTCGGTTCACACTTCGATCCTGCAGATACTCCACGCCCTGTCCCAGGCGGTGGATGACTTCGCCGTGACGGACGCCTCGGACGAATTCCGGGCGGCCGAGAGGCGGGTCGGACTCTATTTCGCGAGAACGGGACAAACCGGGGACCAGGTCCACGGAACGGGTGAAACAGCGCAGCGGTAATTTATGCCTAAACAAATCATGGTGGTCGATGACTCATCGAGCATGCGGCAGATGGTCCACTTCACACTGGCCGGTGCCGGGTACGACGTCGTCGAGGCGAAGGACGGCGCGGAGGCCCTGTTGAAGAGCACGAGTCAGAAGGTGGACCTCGTGATCACCGACCTGAACATGCCGGTGATGGACGGCATAGAACTCACCCGGCAGTTGCGCGCCGCGCCGGCGTACCGGTTTATCCCGATCGTTATGCTGACCACGGAATCCCAGCAACAGAAGAAGCTGGAGGGTAAGGCGGCGGGCGCCACCGGGTGGATCGTGAAACCGTTCCAAATCGAGCAATTGCTCGCCGTGGTGAAGAAGGTCTGCCCCTGAGCCGACCTGCGTAAACCTCAAACCAAACACTGAATCAAGCTCATGGACATCGGCGCTCTTCAACAACGCATGCGGGAAGCCTTCCGAGTCGAGGCGACCGATCTGCTCGCCGAGTTGGACTCGTCGATGTTGGAACTGGAATCCCGCCCGCAGGATGCTGACCTACTGAACAGGGTGTTCCGGGCCATCCACACCCTCAAAGGCTCCGGGGCCACCGCCGGCTTCATGGAGATGGCTGCTTTCACGCATCACGTCGAGGAACTCTTCGACGAAGCCCGCCTGGGCCAGCTCACGATCACCCCGGAGATGATCGACCTGTCCCTCCAGGCGAAGGATCTCATTGGCCAGTTGATGGAGTCCGACAATCCTGTCCTGCTGGAATCAGCGTGCGCGGGGGTGGTCAAGGCCCTGGCTCGATTCCTCCCGCATCGCGCCAAGGCGACCTCCGGCGACGGCGCGGAGCGGGTCGATGGCGCGCCGTTGCGGCAGCGGCACAGGATATTCTTCCGACCCAATCCCGAGGTCTTCTTCAGCGGCACCGATCCCGCGAACCTCGTGGAGGAGATGGGTGCCCTCGGCGAGGCCCGTGTGACGGCCAAAGTGGACGGACTGCCTCCCCTGGAGGAGCTCAATCCGGAACGCTGCTACCTGGCCTGGGAGGTGGAACTGCTGAGTCTCCAGCCAACCTCGAAGATCAAGGAGGTGTTCCTGTTCGTGGAGGACGAAAGCGAAATCCGGATCGAAAGTCAGCCCGCGGCGACGGTTGATGAACGGGAGCTTGCGGATGGCTTGGCGGCCTTTCTGAACATCGCGGGGCAGAGCGTGGAAGCCCTGGGGGGCTTCCTCACTCAACTTCGCGACGACCCGGACACCGATTCGGCGTGTCGGAGAAACTACCTGCGCATCCTCCGAAGCTTTCATGCCGCCGCGTGTCATCAGGGGCAGCAGGCCCACGGCGTCGTGTTGGAGGAACAGATCCAACTGCTCGAAGACGCCCTCGCCAGAGGCGGACCGTTGTCGGATAAGGCCAAAGGTCGATTGTTGGAAGGCGTGCAGAAGTTGGGGCTTCTCGTGGAATCACTCCGCGAAGGCCGCTCTCCCGCGCCTGCGAGCCAGACCCTGGTGGCGGAGCCATCGAACGTCGCCAGACTGCCGTCCACGCCGGCAGTTGACGGAACAAAAAAGGACGCGCTCCGCCCCCCGGCCACGATCCGGGTGGATCAGGAGAAGCTGGACCGGTTGATGCGCGCCGCGGGCGAGTTGCTGGTGGCCCGCAATGCGTTCCCCATCCTGGCCAAGAAGCTCGTGCTGGAACATTCCCTGAGCGGCATGGGCAAGGAGGTCAAGGACGCCGGCGACCATATCTCCCATATCGCCGAGGATTTGCAGGCGGCGGTGTTGTCGATCCGGATGATGCCCATCCGAACCGTCTTCCAGAGGTTTCCGCGGATGGTCCGCGACATCTGCCGGGCCCAGGAGAAGGAGGCGGAGTTGCTCCTGGAGGGCGAAGACACGGAACTGGACAAGACCGTGATCGAACAGATGGCCGACCCGCTGGTCCACCTAGTGCGCAATGCGGTCGACCACGGGATCGAGTTGCCGGCGGTCCGCGTTCAAGCGGGCAAGCCCCGAACCGGCAAGGTCACGCTTCGGGCCTACAACAAAGAGAACAATGTCGTCATCGAGATCTGTGACGACGGGCGCGGCATGGACCCGGTCCGCTTGAAGCAAAAGGCAGTGGAAAAAGGCCTCATCACCCCGGCCGCAGCCAAGGCGATGGATGACCGCGCGGCGCTGGACCTGATCTTCCTTCCGGGCCTCTCGACGGCCGAGAAAGTGACCGACATCTCGGGACGCGGCGTCGGGATGGACGTCGTTCGCAGCAATTTGCGGCAGTTGCACGGGACGACAACCCTGGAAAGCCAGATGGGCAAAGGTTCCAGGATCACCATCACACTGCCGGCGAGTCTGATGGTATCCAAGGGCATCCTGGTTGAATCCGAGGGCGAGGAGTATGTTTTCCCCATCGAGTCCGTGATCGAGATGGTGCATTTGCCACGGCAACGCCTCCACCGCCACGAGGGCACGCACTATGCCTCGATTCGCGACCGGGTCTATCCCGTGCTGCGGCTCGGGGACCATTTTGCGTCCGAACCGCGATCGCAGGCCCAGGCCATTTCCTGGCCCGAGGAGGTGGCGATCGCGATCGTGCAAACTGATCGGGACCGGGTGGGGGTCGCCCTGGATCGCTTTGTCAGCTACGTCGAGGTCATCGTCAAGCCGCTGGGACGCGACTTCGCCAACATCTCCGCCTTCCAAGGGGCGACGATCATGGGCGACGGGCGGGTGGCCCTCGTCATCAACCCGTCCGGTTTCGTCTGACGACCCCTTCGTGCTGGCTGCGGGCCTGACCCTGGAGTTGGTCTCCGGGCTGGTTTCCGCCTGCCGGAAGAACCGTCAACCCATCCTGACATCAGTGGATGTGGGCTGACCACGTGCCCGGGCAATCTTTCTGGACGTGCCCGGTCAAAAATGAATCGCCCGACCCTCCACCGCCATCGCCGCCTCCTTGAGCGCTTCCGATAACGTCGGATGGGCATGGCAACAGCGTGCAATATCTTCCGAACTCGCACCGAAGGTCATCGCGGCCGCCGCTTCAGCAATCAGATCGCCGGCATGGGGTCCGATGATATGCACGCCTAAAACACGGTCCGTCGTGGCATCAGCCAGAATCTTGACCCGGCCCTCGGTGTGGCCCAGTGCCCGGGCTCGGCCGTTCGCCATAAATGGGAACACGCCTTTGCGATACGCCACCCCAGCGCTCTGCAATTCTTCTTCGCTGCGGCCCACCGTCGCAATCTCGGGATGGGTGTAGACGATGCCCGGAATCACCCCGTAATCCACGTGGCCGTGTCCAGTCACTAGCATCTCCGCAAACGCGACGCCTTCCTCCTCCGCCTTATGGGCCAGCATAGGACCGGCAATGACGTCGCCGACGGCATGGATTCCGGATGCGGTGGTCTGAAAACGTTCGTCGACGGAAATCCTGCCGCGTTCATCAGGCTGGATTCCGACGGTTTCGAGTCCGAGCCCTTCGGTGTTGGGCCGACGCCCCACGGCTAGCAGAACCCGATCGCAGTCCATGACGTCGTCGTCGTTGAGACGCACGGTGCACCGGCCGTTGAGCACTTTGGCGCCAGTCACCTTCGTTTTGAGTCGGAACTCGATCCCTTGTTTTTCGAAGACTTTCCGGGCTTCGGCGGCGAGTTCCGCATCCATTCCGGGCAGAATTCGATCGAGATACTCCAGGACGGTGACCCGCGAACCGAGTCGACGCCAGACCGACCCCAGTTCGAGGCCGATGTAGCCGGCACCGATCACCACGAGGTGTCCTGGCACCTCGGGATACGTCAGAGCTTCGGTGCTGGTTCCGATCCGGTCATTGTCCACCTCGACCCCGGGCAAAGGAGTCGACTGGCTGCCGGTTGCGATAAGGATAGTCTTTGCGTCGAGTTCGACGGTTTCCTTGGCGCCGGTGACGACCACCCGTTTGGGACCGGTGATGCGGGCCTGACCGGTGATGCGGGTGATCCGATTCTTCTTAAACAGGCCTTCGACGCCCTTGGTGAGTGCCAACACGACGGAATCCTTGCGTCGCAGCATGGCCGGGAGATCCAGGGTCACATCGCCGGTGAGGACGCCGTGCTGTTTCAGGCCATTCCGGGTTTCCTCATAGCGTTCGCTTGATTCAAGCAGCGCTTTGCTGGGAATACAGCCCACCCTCAAACAGGTGCCACCTAGTGCGGATTCACGTTCCACGCACGCCACCCGGAGTCCCAATTGCGCCGCCCGAATGGAAGCTACGTAGCCACCAGGTCCGGCACCGATCACCACCAAGTCGAAGGATTCAGACATAGGAGTCGGGGAGAATTTAGCAATCGTTCGTCGGATCAGGCTTCGAGCAGGATGCGGGCGGGCGATTCCACCAGCTCTTTGATCCGCTTGAGGAAAGTCACCGCCTCCCTGCCGTCCACGATTCGATGATCGTACGTCAGTGCGACGTACATGATGGGGCGAACGACGATCTGGCCGTCGACAACGACCGCACGCTCCTGGATGGAGTGCATGCCGAGAATCCCACTTTGAGGCGGGTTGATGATGGGTGTTGAAAGCATGCTTCCGAAAACGCCGCCGTTGGTGATCGTGAACGTGCCTCCGGCGAGTTCGTCGGGCTTGATCCGGCCCTCCTTAGCGCGTGCGCCAAAATCCCCGATGGCCTTTTCGATCTCCGCGAAGCTCAGGCGTTGTGCATGGCGCAACACCGGCACCACGAGCCCCTTCCCTCCACCGATCGCCACGCCGATGTCGTAGTAATGGTGGTAGACGATGTTGGAATCGCGGATCTCGGCGTTCAGTTGGGGAAACTGCTTCAGGGCTTCGATGGAGGCCTTCACGAAGAAGGACATGAAGCCGAGTTTGACCCCATGCCGGGCGGTGAAGGAATCCTGCTGTTGTTTGCGCAGCGCCATCAACCCGGACATGTCCAACTCGTTGAACGTGGTAAGCATGGCCATGGTGACCTGAGCCTCGACCAGTCGCCGGGCCACGGTGCGACGGAGGGGCGACATCGGGATAATCTCATCCTCGCGGCCTCCGGCGGCGGCGGCCGGGTCGACGGGAACCATCGCGGGAGCCGGAGGGGTGGACGATGACGGCGCCGGAACGACGGGAGGTGCGGGCACGGGGGGTGTCGGCACCGCGGCGGCGGGAGGTGGGGAATCGCGGAGACCGGAGGAGGCCGCACGTTGCGCATCCTCCTTGGTGACGCGTCCCCCCGGTCCGGTTCCTGGAACCCGCAAAGGGTCAACGCCGGCCTCTGAGAGTACCCGTCGCGCAGCCGGCATCACGGGCGGGGCGACGGTTCCAGCCGGGGCAACAGGAGCTGGTTCGGCGGGTGTGGCGGAGGGATTGCCGGCCGTAGGCGCGGCAGTTCCCGTTTCGAAAAGGGCGATGACCTCTCCAACGCGGGCGATCTCGCCACGCTTTTTGTGGACCTTGGAAAGGAATCCATCGGCGGGTGCCGGTAACTCCACGGTGGCCTTTTCGGATTCGATGAGAACGACCGGTTCATCCTTGCGGATGGGCTGGCCTTCCGCCTTCAGCCATTCCCCGAGTTGGACTTCCGTGATGGATTCGCCGACTGGGGGAACACGCAATTCGAGTGCCATATACGTTCTAGGACGAGGTGACCGGGTTATTCCCGGAACCGTATCCGTTGGCCTTACGACCGACGGCAGGCGAGGGTAGCGCAGGTTGTCATGGCAGCAAGCCTGTAGCAGACTCTCGTGAAGCCAATGGAAGGGCCCAAGACATCGCTTCGAGGTCAGTTCTTGCTGGATGGCGGCAATCTGGCCGGGTCCTGGTTCCAACGAACGGTGGTTTTGATCTGCCAACACGATGCGGAAGGCGCCTTCGGATTGGTTCTGAACCGGCCCGCCGGCGCGCAGGTGGGCGACGCCCTGGAAGGCCAGATGCCCGAAACCCTCAAAACCATGCCCCTGCTTTTCGGCGGGCCGGTCCAGCCCGGCGCCCTCAGTTTTCTGCGATCCGATTCATTTCTGCCGGACGCCTCCGTGATGCCCAACCTCGAATTGGGCCATTCGCTGGAAGAACTTCTCGAACTTGCCCTCGATTTTTCGGCGGGCCGGCAATTGAAGATTTTTGCCGGCTACGCTGGCTGGAGTTCTGGACAGTTGGATTCGGAGATGGAACGGCAGGCGTGGATCACCCATCCCGCGAGCCTCGAACTGGTGTTCGATGACGAACCCTCGACGCTTTGGCAGCGAATTCTACGGGTGAAGGGCGGACTTTTCCGATTATTGGCGGATGCGCCGGAGGATCCGCTCGCCAACTGATCACGTCCGCACGCGACTCCAAGCTTGGCCCTTCCGAATGCCAGGGGTACCGTCCGCGGCGCCATGGATGTTTTGCCTCGCCCGGATGTGATTCTGACCCACGAGAGCGATTTGGACGGATTTGTCTCAGGCCACTTGCTGCAACGGCTCGCACAGAGTCTGTACAAGACCGACGTCCGTCTCGAAGCCTGGAATACGCAAGCCTGGCGTCAGCGGCCTCTGAAGGAGCGATCCGCCTGGGTGTGTGACATGGCCTACGACGGCAGGTTGGACCGACCGGACTGGGTCATCATTGATCACCATCCCGTGGACGACCGCCCCCGCCAGGCCCGTCTCATCCACGACACCACACGATCGGCGGCGCTCCTCTGCTACGATCTCTGTCGCGCCGCCGGCGTTTGCAATCCCGAGTTGGACCGCCTGGTTGCGTTGACGGACATCGGGGACCTGTTCGCGGAGGACCACCCGGACTTCGATCTTTCCCAGGAATACTCCGCACTCCTTAAAACCTACCCCTTCTGGAGCTTGAGCAAATTGATCGAAGGACGGCTCGAAGTGTTGCTGGATCATCCTTTGTTGGAGGTGGTGAGAACCCGGAAGCGGGTGGAAGACCCGATCGGTTTGGCGTGGAGTCGGACGCGTGTCACTGAGATCACGCCGACCCTGGGCTGGGTGGATATCGCGGTGGGAAATTCCAACCTCATCGTCCACGAATTGCTGCGGTCGGGTGACCGCCGGCACGTGGTCCTTGCGACCTTGATTCGGAAAGCGGCGTCCGGCGTGGTGGTCAGCCTTCGCAGCCGCAGCGGCGAGGCTTTGGGGATCGCGCAGAAACTGCAAGGCGGCGGCCATCCCAACGCCGCGGGTGCCACCCTGCCCCGTTCGGTGCAGACCCTCCCCGATGCGGTCGAGTACCTGCGGAAGATACTCGACCCGAAACCGGTCGGAATCGTGACCCTGGATTCCGCCTTTTCGGACCTTCGGTTAGGCGGATAGGGCCGGGGTCAGGATTTTTTCTCTGCGTCGTGAAGTTTCTTGCTCTCAACGATGACCTTGGCTTCCTGCTCGGCGGGAATGTGGTCGTAGTGGCTGAATTCCTCGTTGTGGTGGCCTCGACCCCCGGTGAGTGATCGCAGGGCGGCCGAGTACAAATACAACTCACCCTGGGGCACCAGCGCCTTCACGACCTGGTAGCCATCGGAGTTCTCCATGCCCTGGATACGCCCGCGCCGACTGGAGAGATCGCCGAGCACGTTCCCCATGGAATCATCGGGAATGCGCACTTCGATCGTGCAGATGGGTTCGAGCAGACAGGGGCGGGCGGCACGGAACGCCTCCTTGAAGGCTTCCTTGCCGGCGATCTGGAACGCGAAGTCCTTGGAATCGACCGGATGCATTTTCCCGTCGTAGAAATCGATCTTGGTGTCGACCACCGGATAGCCCGCCAGGATTCCTTCCACGCAGGCGGAGTTGACCCCCTTTTCCACCGACGGCACGAAGACGCGGTCCACGTTTTGGCCGGTCAAAGATTCGGAAAAATCGACGCCGCTGTTTCGGGCGAGCGGTTCGACACGCATCCAGACTTCGGCGAACTGCCCGGCGCCGCCCGTCTGCTTCTTGTGCCGGTACTTGGATTCGCCGTGCCCTCGGATGGTTTCGCGATACGGAATGCGCGGTTCGATGAGGTCGATATCGACGCGGTACCGACGCTTGAGACGTTCTGCGACGATCTGGAGGTGCAACTCCCCCTGCCCCGAAATCACGGTCTGATGCAAGGCCGAATCCACGTGGTAGTGAAACGTCGGGTCCTCCTCATGCAAGGCGGCGAGTCCAGCCGCCAGTTTGTCCTCCTCACCTTTGACCTTCAGTCGAAGCGCCATGTGGACGTTGGGCTTCGGGAAGTGGACCTTGGGAAGGGCCACGACGCGTTTGGTGCTGCACAGGGAGTTGCCGGTGTGGGTGTCCTTCAGCTTGACCGCGGCGCCAATGTCCCCCGCGTTGAGGGTGTCGACCGAGGTTCGAATCCTGCCATTCAGGCTGTAGATCTGGCCCAGGCGCTCCATCACCTTCCGGTCGCTGTTGAAGAGGTCCATGTTGAGGTGAACCGAACCCGAGTACACCCGGAACAGAGAAAGATCCCCGAACTGATCCTCGTGGGTGGTCTTGAACACGTAGAGGACCGGTTCACCGGCGGTCAACGCGACGTCAACGGGCGAGCCGTTCACGTCCTCCGCCGTGATCTTGATCCTATCCACCGGTGAGGATCCGTACTTGGCGATGAAGTCCATTAACCGGGCCACGCCCACATTGGTTTCGGCGGAAGTGAAGAACACCGGAATGAACGCCTGCTTCTGCAGCGCGGTGTGCTCGCCGTCGCGCAATTCCTGCTCGGAGAGGCTGCCCTTCTCGAAATACTTCTCCATCAAGGCATCGTCAGCCTCGGCCGTGTACTCGATGAGTTCGCGGTGCCATTGTCCCACCCGTTCCAGCAGCTTGCCGGTCGCCGGCGATTCGGTGTACTTGCCCGAACCATCCTTGGCGTAGGTGACGACCTCGGTCCGCATCACGTCGAGTTCCTGATTGAACCCAGGCCCGGGGTTGAGCGGCCAGGTCAGTGGAAACACCCGATTGCCGAACTTCGCCCGCAACTTTGCCAACGTGGCCTCAGGATCGACGTTTTCACGGTCGCAACCATTGACGACCAAAATCTTGGGGATGCCGTACTGCGTCGCGTAACGCCAGACCGTCTCGGTTCCCAGCGCCGCCCCATGCACCGCGTGAACCACGACCAACGCAAAATCGCCGACCTGAAGCGCCACCAAAGCCTCGCTGATGAAATCGATGTATCCGGGTGTGTCGATGGCGTTGAGCTTCTTTCCCAACCATTCCAGGTGAAGAGGCGTAGCATGGATCGAGATCTGGTGGAGCTTTTCCCCAGGGTGGTAATCGGACACCGTTGTCCCTTTGGCCACACTCCCCATCCGGCTGATCTCACCCGCGGTGGCCAGCATCGCTTCACACAACGTCGTCTTCCCGCACGTGGCATGACCGACCACCGCGAAGTTTCGGATGTCTGCAGCCTGATAGGTTTTCATTAGTGGGGCTGGTTATTTGTGGTTCAGTGGTTAGGAGAGATTATGCAGAGATCCGCTCGTGGGCCAAGCGCTGTTTGCATTTAAGCCCCGGATTCATGCGACGGCGGGCAGTCCGGACAAGGCCATCGCCAATTCCGCCGGGTCGTAGTCGAGATCCGCCAGTTTGCCTGCCATGAAGTCCATGTACGCCTGCATATCGAAGTGTCCGTGGCCACAAAGGTTGAAGAGAATGGTCTTCCCGGTGCCGGATTCCCGGCACTTCAAGGCCTCCTGAAGGGCGACGACGACGGCGTGGTTGGCCTCGGGTGCCGGAAGGATGCCCTCCGTTCGCGCGAACTGAAGGCCGGCCTGGAAGCAGGCGGTCTGATGCACGGATACTGATTCGATCAGACCGAGCTCCTGGACGTGGCTCACGAGGGGCGCCATCCCGTGATAACGCAGACCTCCCGCATGGAAGCCGGGCGGGGTGAACGTGGAACCGAGTGTGTGCATTTTCACCACCGGCGTGAGATGGGCGGTGTCGCCGTAGTCGTATGCGTACTTTCCGCGCGTCAATGAGGGGCAGGCGGCGGGTTCCACCGCGACAATGCGCACCTTCCGACCGCCGCGAAGCTGAGCTCCGAGAAAGGGAAAGGCGATTCCCGCGAAATTGGATCCCCCGCCCGTGCAACCCACCACGATGTCGGGATAGTCCCCCGCCATCGCCATCTGCTCCATGGCTTCGAGCCCAATCACCGTCTGGTGCATCAGCACGTGATTGAGAACCGAACCGAGCGCGTAGTGGGTGTCGTCGGATTTGGCGGCAACTTCGACGGCCTCAGAGATGGCGATACCAAGGCTACCTGGATGGTCGGGCCGTTGGGCGAGAATGGCCCGTCCCGATTCGGTTTCCGTTGACGGCGACGCCACGCATCGCGCGCCCCAGGTCTCCATCAAGGCCCGGCGATAGGGCTTTTGATTGTAGGACACCCGCACCATGAAGACCGTCACGTCGATGCCGAAGAGGGACCCGGCGAACGCCAGCGAGGAGCCCCACTGTCCGGCGCCGGTTTCGGTGGCGATCCTTCGAATGCCGGCTTCCCGGTTGTAGAACGCCTGGGGGACGGCGGTGTTGGGTTTGTGACTTCCGGCGGGGCTGACCCCTTCCCACTTGTAGTAGATACGCGCAGGAGTCTGCAGTGCCTTTTCCAATCGATGGGCGCGATAGAGCGGGCTGGGGCGCCATTGCCGGTAGATGTCACGGACCGGACCGGGGATCTCAATCTCGCGTTCGAGCGAAGCCTCTTGACGAATCAACGCTTCCGGGAACAGCGGAGCGAGGTCAGCCGGACCGATGGGTTGGTGGGTGCCCGGGTGAAGAACGGGCGGCAATGGAACCGGTAAGTCAGCTTGTAGATTGTACCAGGAACGGGGAAGCCGGGACTCGTCGAGAACGAACTTAACCGCATCGGGCATGGGCGATTGATTCCAGAAGGAACCCCAACTTGCCAACGGTGAAGTGGCCGGAAACCCCTGCCATGAACCGATCGTTCCCCGGAGGTGAACGATCCGTCGTGCCCGACCTCCCGACGCCGACAGAGCAGCCCTATCCATTCACCTTTTCATGGGCTCAGTGCATGTCCAGATCGTGGAAAACGTCCCTGCCCTCGGACGAGGACCCCAACGAAAAAATGGAAAGGCACCGGGGAAATTCCTTCAGGGTCGCCGAGTTGCCGATGATCCCCTTGTTCGAAGCCTGCGTTAGAACTTTTTCTTGCAAGCATTGGGAGCGTTAATTCAGATTCGGGACGTACCCGTGTGAGCCACATTCCCGCAAGGGGACATACCCTACCCATACCAACCGTGCTTCGCTCCGCAATGCATATGCCGATCCAAATCCAAAGTTCACGTCGTTGCAAAGGGCTCCTCCCACGCTGGGGAGCATCTTTGGCATCCATGGCTGCAGCGTTCGGAGGGCTTCAATCGAGCTCGAACGCTCAGCTCCTTTACACTGAGGATTTCAACACCGACGGCGAGGGAACGCGCTACACGTCGCGGGGACGCGGCTTCGTGTTTCTGACGATCGAGGGCAATCAGGAACCGTCCTATTGGACCCATAGTTCGGACGTCACCAAGGCGGGTGAAATTGTCGGCGTCGTCGTCCCGGCGGCCGCTCGCCGAGCGGCCATCGTCTTCCAGAGCGCCGTCCCCGAATCCATGTTGACTGTGGAGGGTCAGAAACTCATCGACAACACCATCAAGTGGCTGACGAACGACAAGACGGGGAAGGTCATCTTCTCTCCGGCAGCTACCGGCGAAGGTGATAACTATCTATCCCAGAGACTGTCCGGCGGTGGCTACACCGTCGCCGATGACGACACGGCCGCCGGCCTGCCCGACCCGACAACCCTGGCCTTGGCGATCACCACCAGCGGTGGCGTTGCTCCGACTCGGTTCACCCGTTACGGCGCGCCCATCCTCACCTACAACGGTCCGAATCACGATGACATGCTCACGTCGAGCATCGGGCTTGCCAATTCCATCTTCGACCCCGGTGAGGTAACGATTGCCGATACCAATCATCCGATCGCCGCCGGGCTTCCCGCCACGTTCCAGCTCGTCACCGGAGAAATCGGTTTGGACACCGTTGGGACAACGATTCCGGAATCCGCCAAAGTCATCGCGACATACAAGTTCGCAAATCCCGACACGGGGCTGGAGGAGACGAGACCCCTGTTGATCGTCGTCGAAAAGGGCGACGGCCTCCTCGGCGGACCGTTCAAGGGCTTTGAAGGCGCCGGTTTCTGGGCCGGGGCGGATATGAACGAACCCACGGTGACCCCCGACTGCTGCGCAACAACCGACGACCCTCGCCAGTTGACTCTCAAGGACGTCAATGTTGCCGGCAAAAAGGATGTTCGCATCACCGTGGCGTTGGCGGCGACGGACATCGATTTTGAAAACACGGACTTCCTCCGGATTATGATTGATCCGGACGGCAGCGGACCCGCCGACTTCAGCCAACTCGTCAACTTCACGACTCCTACCGCAAACGACAAATACTTCACGGATGGCGAGGGCAAGAATCGCCTGAGCGCGACATTCCGGAATGTTAGCTACGGTATCCCTGACGGAGCCACGGATCTGGTCGTGAGATTCGAATCCACCTCGACCTTCTTCAACGAGATTGTCGCTTTTGATAATGTCCGTATTCACGCGGGCGGCCTTCCGCCTTCCGGACCCGTTGGCCAACCGACCGAACTGGGTCAAACCATCACCGGCTTCCAGGACGACTTCACCGGGCCGACCCGTGATCCCAATTGGAAGGTCCGGGGGCCGGGCGGCGACTACTACCAGCAGGCGAACGGATTGCTGCGAGTCAGTACCCGAAGCGGCGACCCGAACCACCTCCTCTACGAAGCTCCTGGCTACCACACCAACATCCAGGAAGTCCTGGCCCGAGTACGCATCACGGCATTCGGGGTCAACGACGCGGCCCGCGCAGGCCTTGGTGTCGGCGTGGCGACCAACAACAGCCAGGGCATCAACCTGCACTTCCGGAACTTTCTCCAAGACAACGTGGCGGGTCGCCAATTCAAGCTTCTGGACGACGCCCGCGCATGGGGACCGGCCGGCCTGAAAACCGATTGGGAAACCAACCAATGGTACTGGCTCCGCCTTCGTCAGGATCCCAATGCCGCCGGCGGTACCGACGATGTCTTCGGAAAGGCCTGGCTGGCCGACGGCAAGGTGGCCGAACCGACGGATTGGGCTATGAAATGGAACTACATCCCGACCCGCACCGTCCGTAATGGTTTCGCCGGCATCACAGCGTGCAGCATCGACGGCATCGGAACCTTTGAGGTCGACTACATCCTCATCAAGGCCGAGGGACTTCCCTCGATCCAGGTGAACTTCGAACCGCTGGGTCCGGCGCCGACCACGCCCCGCTTCACCAGCGTTACCAAGTCAGGGAACAACGTGGGCATCCAATGGAATGGAGCCGGCGTTCTTCAACAAGCCAATGACGGATCCGGACCTTGGACGGATGTGACGGGAATCGGCGCCTCGCTTCCGGTGACCCCGACGGTCATTTCCAACGTGGTCGCGAACCCAAGCAAGCTATTCCGGGTGCGACCCTGATTCACACCAAACGGTCGTTCGGTAAGCGATGAAGGTACGTGCCGGGGTCAACGCCCCGGCACTTTTGTTTGCTGTATCAGGCAAGCGTTACCCACCGCCCGCCAGCCATGGGTCACTGCGGACGCCGACGCTGGAAGGCGTGGGTGGCGTGGCCAAAGTACGACTCGGCGGCCTCCATCAACGTCTCGGACAGCGTGGGGTGGGGATGCACACATTCGGCCAGGTCGGTGACCGTCGCTCCCAATTCCACGGCGACAACCCCTTCCCCGATCAGTTCACCGGCCCCGTGGCCCACGAGGCCGACGCCGAGAATCCGTTCAGTGCCTGGTTCGATGACCAACTTGGTCAGGCCGTCCGGACGATCGAAGGTCAGGGCACGGCCGGAGGCGCCCCAGGAGAACCTCGCCACCTCCACTTCCAGTCCCTTGGCCTTGGCCTCAGCCTCGGTGAGTCCGCACCACGCGAGTTCGGGTTCCGTGAACACCACCGCCGGCACGACGAACTGACGATGGGGGGCCGAATCTCCCACGATGGCGGTGACCGCCAGGCGCGCTTCTTTGGTCGCCTTGTGAGCCAGCATGGCCCCGCCGACGAGGTCACCGATGGCAAAGATCGCCGGGTCATCGGTCTGCAAGGACTCGTTGACCTTCACGAACCCTTTGTCATCCCGCTGGACCTTGGTGTTGTCCAAGCCAAGGTCGAGTTCCGAGGGACGCCGCCCCACGGCGACGAGCACCCGATCGTAGAGTTCCTCAGAGCCTTTGCCGTCCTGCTCGACGACCACCTTGATCTGTTTCCCGGCGGTCGACATCGAGGTGACCTTCGCCTTGAAACGGACGCTCTTGAACTTCTTCTGGGCGGCGACGATGACGGGACGAGCTAGATCCGGGTCGGATCCTGCCAGCAGGGTGTCCGTGGCTTCGACGACATTCACCTCGCTGCCGAGCATCGCGTAGACCGTGCCAAGTTCCATACCGATGTAACCGCCCCCGATGACCAGAAGGCGGGACGGGACGTCGGGGATTTCGAGGGCTTCCGTGGAGGTCATGATCCTCGGATTGCCCAGATCGAAAGCCTTGGGCAACGCCGGGACCGAACCGGTGGCGATGATGGCGTGATCGAAGCGAAGGTAGCGCTGTCCCTCGGCGGTCTCGACCCGAACGGTGTGGGAGTCATCCAGGTAGGCTTTCCCCGTGATCACCTCGACTCCGCGGGCCTTCGCCAGCTGCGCGATTCCCCCGGTTAGTTTGGTGAGAATGCCGTCCTTCCACGTGCGGAGTTTGTCGAGGTCGACCGAAGCCTCGCCGAACGAGATGCCGCGCAGAGCCGATTCCCGGGCCTCCGCGATCATCTTGGTGGCGTGCAGAAGCGCCTTCGACGGAATGCATCCGCGGTTCAAGCAGACGCCTCCTAGGCGGTCCATTTCGATCAACGTGACCTTCTTGCCAAGGTCCGCCGCATAAAACGCCGCGGCATACCCACCCGGGCCGCCGCCGATCACCACAATCTCTGTCTTCGCTGGTTCCATCTTAGTGTTGAAACAGGCTTAGATCTTGACGTCGTCTTCCCGAAAACCCTGGAGGGCGTTCACCAGATCCACGGTGAATCGGGCCGCAGTGCCGCCATCGATCAGCCGGTGGTCGTAAGTCAAGGCCAGCGGCACCACCCATCGCGGTGTCACCTGCCCGTCCCGCACCACCGGTTTGAGGACACCCCGACCCAGACCGAGAATGGCAGCCTCGGGTTTGTTGATGATAGGCGTGAAGTGGGCGCCGCCGATGCCGCCCTGATTGGATATCGTGAAGGTTCCTCCCTGCATCTCGGCTAGGCCGATCTTCCGTTCCCGCGCCTTCAGCGCGAGTTCCTGTATTTCCTTGGAGAGGGTGACGAGGTCCTTCTTGTCCGCATCACGGATGACCGGGACCAACAGTCCGGCTTCGGTGTCCACCGCCAGCCCCACATGCACGTAGTCCTTGAAAACAATCGCGCCCGCCGCTTCATCCAGGCTCGAATTCAGTATGGGATGTTTCCGCAGCAATCCCGCGACCGCTTTGACAAAGAACGACGTCAGCGTCAGTCGCGCCGAACGCGCTTCATAGGCGCTGGCGTACTTCTTCCTAAGAGCATCCAGTTCCGTTACATCCGCGTCATCGAATTGGGTCACCGTCGGCAGCGTTGTCGCGCTTTCCAACATGCGGGCGGCGATCGTCTTCCGCAGCGGGGTCAGCGGCTTCGAGGTCACCGGCCCCCACTGGGAGAAATCGACTGAAACCGGCGTCGCTTCGCGCGGTGCCTGTGCCGCCGCCGGATCCGCCGCAACCACCCCTTTCGGACGGGCGGCCAAGGCCCGGAGCCTGCCGATGTAATCCCGGAGATCGGCAACCATGATCCGGCCGCTGCTTCCAGAGCCAGGAATCACCCGGAGGTCGAGTCCCAGATCGCGGGCAATCCGGCGGGCATTCGGACCCGCGGACGGGTTTTCGTGAAGGACTTCTTCCACGATGTCTTCCTCGAAGTCCGCTTCGGAAACGGGTGCCGCCACGGGTGCGGGACTGGCCGGCGCAGCCGCCCGCTTTTTCGGCGGGGCAGGAGGTTCTTTCGCGGCCTTGCGGCTGCTTTCAGCCGGCGCTTCGGACGGCGCCGGAGCGGCTCCCCCAGCCGGTTCGAGGGTCAGGATGAGGTTTCCCACACTGATCTTGTCCCCTTCCTTGACGGCCAGGCGCGACACCACACCGTCGGAGGGCGATGGTATGGGCGCCACCGCTTTCCCGGTCTCAAGTTCGATGATGTTTTGCCCCTTTTTGACCGAGGCGCCGGGTTTCACGAGGATGCTGACCACCGTTCCGGAATCAGCTCCTTCACCCAGGTTGGGAAGTTTCACATCCATACAAAACGAACGCGCAGTTTGCGGACCCGCAGCCGTGGGTGCCCAGAAGATTCTGTTGCGAAGATCCACCGATCTACCGCGCAGCCCGGGAACGCTTATAGCGCGCATCGGGGTTATGGCAAATGGGAGGGCCACGCTCGCGTTGCAACCCACACCGTTCCACGGCAGTTTCCGTTCCGCCATGCAACATCAGGCGCGGGCGCGCCAGGTTCTCGCCATCGAATCGGCCGCCCTCCGGGCGGTGGGACGTCAACTCAACCAGAGCTTTGACGACGCTGTCGAATGGATCATCGAAGCGCTGAAAGAACGCGGCAAAGTCGTGGTGGTCGGTATCGGCAAGTCCGGGAACATCGGACGGAAGATCGCGGCCACCCTCACCAGCACAGGCACCACCAGCGTGGTGCTGGACGCGGTGGATGCCCTGCACGGCGATCTCGGGGTGATCAACGAAGCCGACATTGTCCTGGTCCTGAGCTACTCAGGTGAAACCGACGAACTGCTGAATCTGCTTCCGGCGCTGAAACGGCTCGCTGGGCGGATCATCGCCATGACCGGCGGCCTACGCTCCACCCTGGCCCGCCACAGCGACCTGGTCCTCAACACGCACGTCCCGCGCGAGGCGTGTCCCTTCAACCTGGCCCCAACTGCAAGCACCACCGCCATGCTCGCCCTGGGAGATGCGCTGGCCATCACCATCATGGAGGCTCGAGGCTTCAAGAAGCCTCAGTACGCCCGGTACCACCCGGCCGGCGCCATCGGACGCGCCCTGCTCCTCACCGTCGCCGATGTCATGCGCACCGGTGATCGTAACCCCATTTGTCCGGCCCACGCTTCCGTGCGGGATGCGCTTCTGGTCATGACTCGTGCCAAGGCCGGTAGCGTCGCCGTGGTCAATCCGGCGGGTCGTCTCGTCGGCGTTTTTACCGATGGGGACTTACGCCGACACATGGCAGAGGACGCCGGATTGATGGACCGCCTCCTCTCCCAGGTCATGACCCGCCGGCCCATCACGGTCCGTTCTGACGCACTTGCCGCTGAAGCCGTTCGAATCTTCCACCAGCGGAGCATCGACGACCTCATCGCGGTCAACCCGCGCAAAGAGCCGGTGGGCATGGTGGATCTCCAGGATCTCCCGAGACTTAAGCTCGTCTGAAGGCACCCGACCCGCCGACCCGCATCGGGGCGATCGGAATCTATTGAGCGGGACACCGCGTCAGCGCTAGGGTCTCCGCATCTCCATGCGACGGTTCCTTCTTCTCCATGTCGGGATGGCCCTGCTGCTCGCTTTGAGCGGTGCGGGCTGTGCCTCCAAACCCCAATCCGCAGTTGTCGGACAGCACGCCGGGCGTTTCACCACGTCCCTCGCCAAGCCGGTCAGCCTCGACTACCTGCTCTTCCTGCCCAAGAGCTACCAGCCGTCGGGCGAAACGCGATGGCCCCTCATCGTCTTCCTCCACGGGGCCGGTGAACGTGGGACCAACGTGCAACTCGTCGCGGTCCACGGTCCTCCGAAACTGGTCCAGCAGAATCCTGATTTTCCATTCATTGTTCTCTCGCCCCAGTGCCCTGCGGGAAGTTCGTGGAACGTCGAAACCCTCAATGCCCTTCTCGACGAGACGCTGGCACGGCACGCCATCGATCCCAAGCGAGTCTACCTGACCGGCCTGAGCATGGGCGGCTACGGTTCCTGGGCGTGGGCTTCCTCCAACCCGGAGCGCTTCGCTGCCGTGGTTCCCATCTGTGGCGGCGGCGACCCGATGCCGGTCCGGCTTTCTTCGGGTACGCGTCGGGAGAGGTTGTCGCAGCTCCCCGTCTGGTCCTTTCACGGGGCCAAGGACACCGCCGTGGCACTCTCTGAATCCCAGCGGATGGTGGATGCCTATAAAATCATCGGCAACGAAGCCCGCCTCACGATCTACCCGGAAGCAGGCCACGACTCCTGGACCGAGACGTATCACAACCCGGCCCTCTTCGAATGGCTCCGTCAGCAAGCACTCCCCTGAAGCGTCCTCGCACCATGTTGGAACGTCCGTCCCCCATCGAAGCTGTCACCTTTGATGTCGGGGGCACCTTGATCGAGCCAGATCCATCGGTCGGGGAGATCTATGCGCGGGTCGCCGCCCGCAATGGCGCTAAAGGCCTCTCCGTCGACCTGCTCAACCGACGATTCTCCGAGAACTGGCAGAAGGCGCGCCCCTTCCATCACGGACAGGAGGACTGGTCCCGGCTGGTCGACCGTGTGTTTGAAGGCTTGCTGCCCCAACCCCCGAGCGAAACTTTCTTCGCCGAATTGTATGCTGAATTCGCGCAGGTGGGCGCCTGGCGGGTTTTCGACGACGTCGTGCCCACCATCGAGGCTCTGGCGGGCGTCGGGCTCGATCTGGGCATTATTTCCAACTGGGACGACCGCCTCCGTCCGCTGTTGAAGGATCTCCGCCTCGACCGCTACTTCAATTCCATCCTGGTCTCGTGCGAGACAGGCTTTGCCAAGCCTTCGCCTGTCATTTTCCAGGAGGCGTTGCGACGGCTCGGCCGGCCAGCAGCCGCCGTGCTTCATGTCGGTGACGATCTTCAGGACGATTTTGCCGGCGCGACCACCGCTGGTTTTTCGGCGCTTCACCTTCGACGCGAGACCCCTTCCGCAGATCTGCAGATCCAGTCGTTGCACGAGGTGGCGGTTCGTCTGGGGGCCCTCTGAGGTCTCCATAAAATGGGAGAAAGAAATTCCCTGGTGAATTTCTTTCTCCTCGAGATTGACCACTGTGCCAGCCTTCCATAAGAATTTCACGAATTCGTAGGCCAGGAAAAATAAACCATCTAATGATCAGTTTCGGCTTTCCTTACGATCGGACGTCCCGGTCGGTGATCCGAGCCCATCAGCCATGAAACCGCTGCAGCTGCTCCTTAAATCCTCCATCGGCAAGAAGGTCATCATGGGCGCCACCGGAGCGGCGCTGGTCCTTTTCGTCATCGGCCACCTGGTCGGTAACCTTCAGATCTTCCTGCCCAAGGAGAAGATCAACGCCTACGCCCATCTGCTTCACAGCAGCACGGCGGTCCTCTGGGCGGTGCGGTTGGGGCTCCTTGCCATGGTGGGCCTGCATGTGTGGGCGGCGATATCCTTAACGGCCCAGAACAGGGCGGCCCGCCCGACCGGCTACGCGGACGGCACCCGTCCTTACGCAGCCTCCTGGGCATCGCGGTACATGTTTCAGACGGGATTGGTGATCGCCGCGTTTGTGGTCTATCACCTGCTTCACTACACAGCCCAACTGCCTGTGGCCAACCTACTTCCGTCGGGCAACGCGGCGAAGGATTTCAACCAGCTGGTGGTCACCAGCGGCGCGCAAAGCGGGTATAGGGATGTCCACGCGATGCTCATCGCCGGCTTTCAACAGCCGATCGTCTCCCTCTTCTACATCATTGCCATTGGACTCCTCTGCCTCCATCTCAGCCATGGCATGTCAGCGATGTTCCAATCCCTGGGTGTCGAGGAGGGCATTTGGAGAACCCGCCTGGAGAAAGGCGCCCAGGTGCTGGCCGTCGCGCTCTTCGCGGGCTATGCCTCGATCCCGGTCGCTGTGTATCTCCGCATCGTCCAGTAACCCCCCCTTTCCCACTCCCCATGAAACTGGAAGCTAAGACCCCGCCCGGACCGCTGGCCGAGAAATGGACGCGGCACCTTGGCAGCATCAAGTTGGTCTCTCCCAACAACAAACGGCGGTACGAGGTGATCGTGGTGGGAACAGGCCTCGCGGGAGCCTCCGCTGCTGCCTCGCTCTCGGAACTCGGGTATCGCGTCAAGGCGTTCTGTTTTCATGACAGCGCCCGCCGCGCCCATTCCATTGCGGCGCAAGGCGGTATCAACGCCGCCAAGAACTACCAGAACGACGGCGACAGCGTGTATCGGCTGTTCCACGACACCATCAAGGGCGGCGATTTCCGCGCCCGTGAGTCGAATGTCCACCGTTTAGCGGAGGTCAGCGTCAAGATCATCGACCAGTGCGTCGCCCAGGGTGTTCCCTTTGCTCGAGAATATGGCGGGCTCCTTGCCAACCGCTCCTTCGGCGGCGCCCAGGTTTCACGGACGTTCTACGCTCGCGGTCAGACGGGACAACAGCTCCTGCTGGGAGCCTATTCCGCGCTGTGCAAGCAGGTGAGCGCGGGCGCCGTGCAGCTCTTTCCCAACACGGAGATGCTCGACCTGGTGCTCATCGACGGCCAGGCCAAGGGCATCATCACCCGCAACATCAACACCGGCGCGGTGGAACGTCATGCAGCCGATGCGGTTATCCTGGCCACCGGGGGCTATGGAAACGTCTTCAACCTGTCGACCTACGCGCGCGGCTCCAATGCCACTGCCATCTGGCGGGCGTACCGCCGGGGCGCGGGCTTCGCCAATCCCTGCTTCACCCAGATTCATCCGACCTGCATCCCGGTCAGCGGCGATTACCAATCCAAGCTGACCTTGATGTCGGAGTCGCTCCGTAACGACGGCCGTTGCTGGGTTCCCAAGAAACAAGGCGACCACCGCGCGCCTGGCCAGATTCCGGAGGATGACCGGGACTACTATCTGGAACGTATGTACCCTGCGTACGGCAATCTTGCACCGCGGGACATCGCGAGCCGGGCCGCCAAGCGGGTCTGCGACGAAGGCCGGGGAGTGGGTACCAGCGGGCTCGGGGTGTACCTGGATTTCTCCGACTCCATCAACCGACTCGGCCTCAAGACGATCAAGGAGCGGTACGCCAACCTGTTCGACATCTACCACGAAATCACCGGCGAAGATGCCTACCAGGCCCCGATGCGCATTTTCCCTGCCGTTCATTACACCATGGGTGGGCTCTGGGTGGACTACAACCTGATGTCCAATATCCCGGGTCTTTTCGTGCTGGGCGAAGCGAACTTCTCCGACCACGGAGCCAACCGTCTGGGCGCTTCCGCCCTCATGCAGGGGCTGGCCGATGGCTATTTCGTGATCCCCTACACCATCGGCGATTATCTCGCCTCGGTGAAACCTGGAACCACCCCCAAGACGGACGCCGCCGCATTTGCCACGGCCGAAAAAGAAACCCAGGACCGAGTCCAGCGCCTCCTCTCGATTCGCGGCAAGCGCAACGTCTCCGACTTCCACAAGCAACTCGGCAAGATCCTCTGGGACGGCTGCGGCATGACCCGCAATGCCGCCGGCTTGGAAAAAGCAATTCAGGCCATTCCCGCCCTCCGGGCGGAGTTCTGGAAGGATGTCAATGTGCTCGGCGAATCCCTCTCCATGAACCAGTCCCTGGAAAATGCCCACCGGGTCGCGGACTTCCTCGAGTTGGGCGAGGTGATGTGTATGGACGCCCTCACCCGAACGGAAAGCTGCGGCTGCCATTTCCGTGAGGAATCGCAGGAAGCGGGCGAATGCAAGCGCGACGACGAGCGCTTCGCCCACGCTGCCGTCTGGGAATTCAAGGGCGACGGACAGAAATCGGAACGTCACATCGAGTCGCTCAATTACGAGTTCACCAAGCTCGCCACCCGCTCCTACAAATAAGTCCGTCGTCTGCCACTTCCACGCGTTCTCCCACCATGAAAGTCAACCTCCGAGTCTGGCGTCAGAGGGGCCCGGATTCTCCCGGCGAGTTCAAAAACTACGAAGCCGCGGACCTCAATCCCAACATGTCGTTACTCGAGATGTTGGATGTGGTCAACGATCGGCTGTCCAGCCGGGGCGAAGAACCCATCGCGTTCGCCCACGACTGCCGCGAAGGGATCTGCGGAACCTGTTGTCTGAACATCAATGGCAAGCCACACGGCCCGGGCCGGGCCATCGCCACATGTCAGACTTACATGCGAAGCTTTCGCGACGGCGACACCATCGTCATCGAGCCGTTCCGGGCCCGCCCCTTCCCCATCCTTAAGGATCTGGTGATCGACCGTTCCTCCTTCGACCGGATCATGGAGTCCGGCGGATATGTCTCTGTCCGGACGGGCGCGGCCCCGGACGGAAATTCGATTCCCATCTCCAAGGAAATCGCCGATCGCGCCATGGATGCGGCCCAGTGCATCGGCTGCGGGGCCTGTGTCGCCGCCTGCAAGAACGCCAGCGCCATGCTGTTCGTCTCCGCCAAGGTCTCCCAACTGAGCCTGCTTCCCCAGGGCCGCCCCGAGCGCCATCGCCGGGTGCTTTCCATGGTGGCGAAAATGGATGAGGAAGGTTTTGGCAATTGCACCGTCACAGGATCCTGCGCGGCGGTTTGCCCGAAGGAGGTCAGTCTGGACTTCATTACCCGGATGAACCGGGACTACCTCGCCGCTCTCCTGCACGAAGCGGTCGGTAGGTCGGCGGGCAAGGAAGGTGGCGCAGGTTGATCGTTCCTACGCCCCTGTGCGTTTCCCTGCGCAGTCGTACAAATTCGTTGAGCCTACGGCGAACTCCCGGTTTGAATTGCACTCCGTGGTTGCCCGTCGAGGAAACCTCTTCTCCGGAAGGGGCATCCCGGGGGGCGGTTGCGGTCATTTCCGTGAAGGACGAGCGCCAACGATTGACCATTCTGTATTCCGGGAATGTCCAGGGGGTGGGATTTCGTTACGCCGCCCGCGAAGTCGCCGAAGGCTTTGACGTCTGCGGCACCGTGAGGAACCTTCCGGACGGCCGCGTGGAACTTGTGGCCGAGGGTTTCGTGCGCGAATTGGAGTCGTTCCGTCAGGCCATTCAGGAGTCCGGGGTTGGGTCCTTGATCCGCAATGAGGTCTTGGAAAGGACACCACCGTGCGGTGCGTTGAAGGGGTTCCAGATTTTGCGGTAGTACACGCCAGATGAGATACGCGATTATCGCCGACATTCACGGCAACCTGGAGGCCCTTGAGGTCGTTCTCCGGGATATCAAGGAAAAGGGGTGCACACATCACGTCTGCCTCGGCGACGTGGTCGGCTATGGCGCCAGCCCCAAGGAATGCCTCGATATCGTCCGGGACATGAACATGCCATGTGTCAAAGGCAACCATGACGAATACTGTTCCAATGACGCCTTCGCCGAGGGATTCAATCCCCTGGCACTTGAAGCCGTCGCCTGGACGCGCCAGCAGTTACCACCCGAGGATCGCAAGTGGCTCAACGATCTAAAGTACCTCCGCCTCGTCGGCAGCTTCACCATCGTCCACGCCACCCTCGACGCCCCGCAGCGCTGGCAATACGTCTTCGACAAACTCGAAGCCGCCTCCAGTTTCACCTACCAGAACACATCGCTCTGCTTCTTCGGCCACACCCACGTGCCCGTCGCTTTCGTCCGTGATTCTGTCGTCCGCGGCGGCACCTACTCCCGCTTCCGGATCGAGCCAGGCAAGAAGTACTTCGTCAACGTTGGCAGCGTGGGCCAACCCCGCGACAACAACCCTCGCGCCGCCTACGTCATCTACGACACCACCGACAACACCATCGAACTGCGCCGCCTGGATTACGACATTCCAAAGGCGCAGAAGAAGATTATCGACGCAGGCCTCCCCGCCCGGCTCGCCGAGCGTCTTGCCATCGGTCGCTGATCGGCTCGGCAACCCGACGGTGGGTGTCGTGAAATCGTGGGAGGGATGTCTCAGGTCCGAGCCTCTCCCTCCTCGTGTGATTCCTGCCAGGCTTCTTCCGCAAGATTCTCGGTAAGATTCCGTCCGCCTCTTACGTTCTCCGGTTGAACATTTCATCGCTCCGTCATGAACACTCCCAACAAACCGGCGAACGAGTTTCGGATCGGCAACATCAAGGCTGCGGTCTGGCGCAACGAGAATGAGGGAAGCACACGCTTCAACGTCACCTTCTCCCGCAGCTACCGCGACGCGGAACACTGGCGCACCTCGGATTCCTTCGGCCGCGATGACCTCCTGGTGGTCGCCAAACTGGCGGACCAGGCCCATACGTGGATTTGCATCCAAGGACGGGACGCCTGCCTCGAGTTCTCGCCGACTGCAGCGGGAAACCGTCTCGAGCCTTCCCCTGAGACCGTCACCGCAGCCCGGGATCGCGTGCTTCGGAACGCAACTGCCGGAGCGTCCCGGACAGCCTGAGCGGGTTCAGCAGCACCGGCGGATGCCGCGGTACCGTTCGTCCAGGCTTTGGACCCAGATCTTTTGATCGCGCGCCAACGCTTCCGCCTCGGTCAAACCTTCCTGACCCGGTCGGACGCCGCTTTCCGATGTGGGAGCGGATTCTGACGGGTTTAAACGCGGGCAGGCGCACACCAGGGCGGCTTCGTCCCTGGCTCGCTCGTAGGCGGCCTCGCCGGTCAGCTCCCGGGCCAAGGCAAATCCAAGGGTGATCCAGCCAGCCATATTCAGGGGGCGCGCTGTGGCGAGCTTGTACTCGGGAAGCCAGACCGGCTCAGTCTCGTGCAATCGGACCTCCTTTCGGCGGATCAGGAGCAGCCACCATTCCCGCACACTCAGGCCAAGGATCAGTCCGACCATGCCGAGAAAGAACCCGGTGACGACGGCGTCCACCCGGTTGTTGCCTTCCGAAACCCGGTTCCCGCGCAGCGCTTTCTCCGCCACTCCCACCGCCATGGTGTCGCCTGTGGCTTGGGCACGCTCGACGGCTTGTTCGAGGGCTGGGCGCTGGGTCGCCGCGGCGTGAGCCGCAGCCATGAACCCGATGCGAGGGCTGGGATGGAAGATCTTTTGTACACCGGCCGTGACCGTCACGCTCAGCAGCCAGAGCAAGGGCACGAGGGTCAGCAAGGCCAAGGCTGGACGCCCCGGTCGGTCCTGACGTCCCGCCCCGGTTGGTTTCAGCTGCATTTTGAGAAGCAGGGTGGTGGCCAAGCAAAGTGCGATGCTGGCGAGCAATTGGTTCGCGATCCCAAAGATCGGCCATAACGCGCGGATCCCCCCTTCGGGATCCCGGACCCCCTTGATGAGAAACCAACCCCAACCGGCCACGATGAGGAAACTGGCCAGAACGTTCGCCGGAATGTTCCGGATATCGCCGAGCTTTGGGGAAACCTGACGGATGGCGTCCTGAATCAGGTAACGACCGACCCGGGTCCCGGCATCCAGGGTCGTGAGGATGAACAGTGCCTCGAACATCAGGGCGAAGTGATACCAAAGATCCAACCATCGCCCCTGGGTAAGCTTGGCGAAAATCATGGCCATCCCGACGGCTAATGTCGCGGCTCCGCCCGTCCGTCCAAACAGAGTATGTTCACCCATCTGCTCGGCGAGTCCGTGCATCGTCGCGGTCGAGACCGTCACGGCCTGTTCCCGAAAGCTCCCCGGACGTTCGGGGTCCGGTTCAAGGGCCGTGAAGCCACTCTTCTCGATGCGCGAAACCGTGTCGGCCTCGACCGCGGCGGGGGTGGCTCCCGTCCCTTTCACGTTCATGGCCAGGTAAACTCCGGGGTCGAGGGTGCAGGCGGCGATCATGGCCATGATCGCAACCAAGGATTCCAGAAGCATGGCGCCGTAGCCGATCGGCCGGACCAAGCCCTCGCGGGTGATGATTTTCGGTGTGATACCACTCGAAATCAGGGTGTGAAACCCCGAGATGGCACCACAGGCAATGGTGATGAAGCAGAACGGAAAGACCCCACCCGGAACCACGAGACCGGAGCCGTCCACGAATCGGCTGATCGCGGGCATTCGAAGATCGGGCAGGACCAGCAGAGTTCCGACGGCCAGGGCCACGATCGTTCCCAGTTTCATGAACGTGCTGAGGTAGTCCCGCGGTGCGAGCAGCAGCCAGACCGGGAGGACACTCGCCGCGAAGCCATAGAGGATCACCGCCCAGGCCAGGGGTTCGGCCGGGAGTCGGAAGAACCGGGCCCATTCCGGCTGCGCATGCACGAACTGACCTCCCCAGACCGCCAACAGGAGAAGCACCACACCGATGACCGAGACTTCGAGGACCTTGCCGACCCGGAGAAAGCGGAGGTACCCACCCATGAACATCGCGATCGGGATGGTGGCGCCCACCGTGAACACACCCCATGGACTCTCGGCCAGGGCGTTGACCACCACCAGGGCCAGCACGGCCAGCAGGATGATCATGATCGACAAGATCGCCACCAAACCCACGCCGCCGGCCAGTGAGTTCAGTTCTTCTTTGACCATTTGAGCCAGGGATTTCCCATCCCGACGCAGCGACGCGAAAAGAATCACCATGTCCTGGACCGCGCCACCCAGCACCACTCCGATCAGGATCCAAAGTGACCCCGGGAGGTACCCGAACTGGGCCGCCAGGACCGGCCCCACCAACGGACCTGGTCCCGAGATGGCCGCGAAATGATGCCCGAAAACAATCCACGGATTCGTTTTCACGAAATCCTTCCCGTCTTCGTGCACTTCGCAGGGCGTCGCCCGGCGGTCGTCCAATGCCAAAACCCGTGCGGCCACCCATTTGGAATAGAACCGGTAACCGATCGCATAACTGCAGATCGCGGCGATCAGGAGGGTCGACGAATTGATGGGCTCGTTGCGTTGGGTCGCCAGGGTCGCATAGGCCCAGATCCCCAAAAGCACCACGGCGAACCAGATTCCTATCCAAAGGGCCTTTTTCATCACAATCGGCGGATCTCCGTCAACCTACCGCCTGGACCTCATTCGGACCAAGCGTCAACCGGCACAACGCGGACGGTGGGGCGGACGTCCCTTCGCGTGAGCCGTCGAAAGCAGACACCCTGGCCTGCCGTAGCAGCACCGCCGCACTTCTTGGTCCACGCTTCAATCGGGTATTCTGGATTCCCAGGGGCAAGGTTTCAGCCCAGCGTCCCTCCGGCGGAAGCATGAACCTGACCACCGACCCGATCCCACGCCTAGTTCGCGACCTCGCCGTTCCCGCTTCGGTCGGGTTCGTCTTCAACACCCTCTTCAACGTGGTCGACACCTGGTGGGCCGGACGAATCTCAACCGAAGCCCAGGCGGCCTTATCGATCTCGTTCCCGGTCTTCTTCATCCTCATCGCCACCGGAAGCGGCCTCTCCCAGGGCGCGACGGCCCTGATTGCCAACGCGCTGGGATCGAAGGACCTGGCGGCAGCGCGCCATTATGCCGCCCAGGCCGGTCTGCTCGCCGTTGTCATAGGCCTGGTTCTCCTCGGGGTCGGCTGGGCCATCGCTCCCGCACTCTTTCGCCTGCTGGGTGCCCAGGAAGCCTACCTGCACCTGTCGTTGTCCTACATGAACACGATCCTTGGAGGTTCGGTGTTCTTCCTTCTGCAATCGGTGCTGAACGGCGGGCTTCAAGCGCAGGGAGACACCAAATCATTTCGCAACGCGCTGATCGTCGGCTGCCTGCTCAACGTGGTTCTCGACCCGTGGTTCCTCTACGGCGGCGGCGGGTTGCCCGCGATGGGGATCGCTGGGATCGCCCTGTCCACGGTCCTGATCACCGCCGGCGGAGCGTTCTATGTGTTTCATCGACTCCGACAAACCCCGGTGGGGGCGAATTGGACGGCGGCAGACCTGCGACCCTCCGCTCGGGCGTTCCGGGAGATCGCGCGCCAAGGTCTGCCAGCCAGCCTGAATATGATGACGGTGGCGCTTGGAATCTTTGTCATTACCTGGTTCGTGAGCCGATTCAGCCCGGAAGGCGTCGCGGCCTATGGCATCGCCACGCGCATCGAGCAAATGGTTCTGCTCCCCACCATCGGACTGAACATCGCGACGCTGACGCTTTCCGGTCACAACTTCGGGGCAGGCCGATTGGACCGGGTCCACGCCACCTGGAGGACAGCTCTTCGGTACGGCCTGGTATTGATGCTGTTCGGCGGCGTCGCGCTTTATGCGGCATCGGGTCCACTGATGGCATTTTTCACGACGGACCCGGCCGTGATCCTGACCGGTCGATCGTACCTTCGGGTGGCGGCACTGACGCTGGGTTCGTACGTCGTTCTCTATCAGACCGTCTTCATGCTCCAGGGACTGAAGCAACCGCTATTCGGGCTTTGGATCGGCCTGTACCGACAGATCATCGCGCCTGCCGTGGTCTTTCCATTCCTCACGTTCTCAGCGGGCCTTGGCATCCAGGGTATCTGGTGGGGCATTGCCTTGGTCAACTGGACTGCCGCCATCGTCGCCGCCTCATACGGCGCACGGGTACTCGCTCGAATGATCAAACCAGAAGCCCGTTGATTCCGTCGCTGACACGCCTAACCTCCTCCAGTCGATGCGCGTCCGATTGATCATCGCGGCTCTCACCGGTGCCGTATTTGGCTTGGTCGTCCTGGCCTTCATACAAGCCCGGCAACTGCGCGCTGCCCGCCTGATGTTGGAGGCAGCCGCTGCGCCCGCACCGGAGATTCCAGGCGCAACCAACCAAAGGCCCCTCCGTCTTCGGCTTCATTCCCTGCCACCCCTCAACGTCCGTACCGAGATTCGGTCCATGGACTGGCGGTCGATTGAATCCGGGGACTACCCGACCTACATCGCGAACCTGCGGGCCATCGGCTGCCCCGAGGAAACGATCCGGGACATCATTCTCGCGGACGTCAACAAACTCTATGCCTCCCGCCGTCGCGCCTTGGGCACCCCCCAGCCCGATTGGACGTTCTGGCGGCATCCGGACGAAATTTCGGACGATGACAAGTGGGTCAAGGCCGAGCACGAGTTTGAGGCGAAGCGCGACGCGCTCGACCTGGAGCGAAGGAAGTTGATTCACGCATTGCTCGGGGACTCCTCGATTCAAGCCGAGTTTGCCGAAGAAGTGGAGGAAGCCACTCAGGATCGCGATCTTCGATTCCTTTCCCCTGAGAAACGGCAATCGATGGCCGAGGCGACCACCCAATGGCGCCGGGCACATGACGCAGCCGCACAGGCCACCGACGAAACCGAGGCCCTCCGGCTTCATCAAGCCGCGGACAAGGCACTCGCAGACGCCGTGGGCAAGGTGCTCACCCCCCGGGAACGCGAGGATTACGAACTCCGCTCGAGCCCGCTGGCCAGCGACCTCCGCGAACGACTCCGAGGTTTCGGCGCGTCCCAAGAGGAGTTCGAGGAACTCTTTAAACTCGAGCGGCGGTTCGAGGAGGACCGCGCCAAGCTGCGCGACCCCCAGGCTTCCAAGGAGGATCCCCAGGCTCTCGAAAAGCTGGAAGCTGCGGGCATCGAACAGGAGACGCGGATCCGCGAACTGCTTGGCGAAAAGCGGTTCTCCGATTTCGAACGATCCAACGATCCCGACTATCAGACGTTGTTCTCCCTGGCCAGGGAACACTCCATGTCCACCCAGCTCGCCAACCAGGTCTGGGGCATGCGAAGTGAGGTCGAAAACCAGACGGCACGCATCCGCCAGAATCCCCTGCTCGATGCCGAGCAAAAAATGCGGGCCCTGGATGCCATTCGGCTCGAAACCCAGGCGGCCATCATCGACGTACTGGGCGAACCGTTGCTGGATGACTATCAACGACAGGGAGGCGGTTGGATCGGCGCACTCACGGATCCCACCGACCTCGGCGAGACGGGTCAGGAAATCTTTCTGCCGCCGATTCCAGGCGTTCCCCCGGACGGCGGAACCGAGGTCCGTTCACTCCCTTCTCCCCCGTGACAGCCGGTCCCCTTCCGGCGGATTACGCCATCGTCGCGTTAGGTTCCAATCTGGGGAATTCCGCCATCGCCCTGCGACGCGCCGTTGCCGAACTCGAACGTCTGTCGACCGGCCCCTTCGAACTCTCCTCCCTGTGGCGATCCATTCCTGTGGATTGCCCGGCAGGATCCCCGGATTTCCTCAATGCCGTATGCCTTTGGCGTCCTTTCCCCGGGACCACGCCGGAGTCGCTGCTCGACCAGCTTCAGGCCCTGGAACGTGGTTTCGGTAGATCTCCGAAGACGATACTTAACGAACCACGCCCCCTGGATCTCGACCTGATCGCGTTCGGGCAGCGGGTCCGGAACGACCCACGACTCATCCTTCCTCACCCACGAGCCCATCAACGACGTTTCGTTCTCGCGCCGCTGCACGAAATTGCCCCCGACCTTTTCCTTCCTGGATGGCCCCTTTCCGTCGCGGGAATGTTGTCCGCACTCGGCCCGGATCCCGGCGACAGCGTCCGCATTCCCGCCTGAATCGAAATCTTTTGGGGTAAGCCGAAGGAATTCAGAGTCAAGGATCTACACCGCGGGGGTGCGACACGGGCAATTGACGCGTTTGACCGAGAGAACCCTTGAACGGGCCGCATCCGCCGCCTACAACCAGTCGCTGCTAGGGCTTATCTCCATGATTGCCGAGACTACACGTTCTCCCATCGCCCGCTTGACGGAATTGCGGCATTTCATGGGCCCCAGTCGGGAACTTTGGCCGCCACTGGCCGAAAGCCTAGGCGATCTCGCTCAAGCCGACCGATGCCTGGTCGCTCTGGGTACCCGCCCTGCCCCGACCGCCGAAGCAGTACCGTCGGCCGAGAGTCCAACCTTCGAAACCCTGCAATGGGGCCGGTTGCACGACTGGACACGCGGCCCCTTGGAAGGACCCGCCAACGGCCTGCTCAATGGCCAACTCGTCGCCTTGGCAGCCCTGGCAGCCCGCGACGGAACCCTGGTCCGCGGTCTCAGCGCGCAAGGTGCCTTCGTCGTCGCGCTGAAGCTCCCTGTGCTGTCGGCGGCCGAGACTTGCATCGCCATCTGCCTCCTGACCCAGACCAACGAGGTGCTCGCAAAGGCCACCTTGGAACGGCTTCGGTTGGTCCAGGATACCGTCTATCTCGCCCAGGAATTCCGACAGGCCCGCGACGGGGCTGCCTCGCAGCAGCGCCTCGGCGAAACACTGGAGGCGCTCGCCGTGGTCCAGGATCAATCCCGGTTCTATGCCGCCGCTCTTGCGTTGAGCGGCGGCTTAGCGGATCGATTCACCGCCGAACGGGTCAGTCTCGGCTGGATGCGCGGCCCGAGCATCCAACTCCGCGCGGTCAGTCGCACCGAGCGGATCAACCGCCAGATGGAGCTCGCCCAGGCCCTCGAAGCGGTCATGGAGGAAGCCGTTGATCAAGGCGCGGACCTGGCGCACCCGGCGGAAGACGGCGGTTGGATCACCCGGGAACATGAAAAGTTCGCCGCCCAGAACAACTCGCCGAAACTCTCCACGTTCCTACTGAGAGCCGGTGAGGAGGTGGTCGGCGCACTCACGGTCGAACGCGCCGCGTCGCCCCTCGAGCCAGCGGAGATCCAACAAATCCGGGTGGTCCTCGATCTGCTCGGTCGCCGGTTGGACGACCTGGAACGGCGTGACCGCTGGGTAGGCGCTCGATTGGGGGCCTGGACCCGGCAACGGACCTCGGTCGTCCTAGGTCCGAGGCACACCTGGGCCAAACTTCTCGGGCTCGGTATCTTCGCACTTCTTCTCGTCCTCTTCTTCGTGCGAATCACCTACCGCGTCGAAGGCAATTTCTACCTGCGCGCCGAGCAACTCGCGCAGCTCGGGGTGCCGTTCGACGGTTACATCGGCCAGACCTTTGTCCGGCCCGGTGACGTCGTCACCAACGGGCAACCCCTTCTCCAACTCGACATCCGCGACATCGTGCTCGAGGAAGCCGCGGCGGCCGCCGAAATGCAGCGCTACCAGCGGGAGACGGAAAAGGCCCGGGCCGCTAGTGCCCTTGGCGAGATGCGGGTGGCCGAGGCTCTTTCTCAACAATCCGCCGCCCGACTGGCCCAGCTCCGGAACCGCCTCGAACAGGCGTCCATGCGCAGCCCCTTCGATGGCGTGGTGATCGAAGGCGACTTCCATGAACGCCTCGGCCAACCCGTCCGGCAGGGCGACCCCCTCTTCCGTGTGGCGCGCCTCGACCGGCTGTATGTCGAAGCCGAGGTTCCCGAACGGGATGTCCATGAACTCTCGGGAACCGATCGTGGCGAGATCGCTTTCCTCAGCCAACCCGGCCTGAAGTTTCCGGTCGCCGGCCGTATGCTGGAACCGG